>Ga0137442_1000010_pt1 | contig 154710 bp, 124 predicted proteins | sample EasRivERMGT266_2_FD_102329 | JGI IMG/M metagenome (GOLD analysis project Ga0137442, IMG submission 102329) | Soil microbial communities from meander-bound floodplain in the East River, Colorado, USA - East River MetaG ERMGT266_2 | ecosystem: Environmental > Terrestrial > Soil > Floodplain ... | reverse complement strand
GGTTTCGATTTTGCTTTTCTCGATCATCAAGTTTGACTCGCTGCTGTTCAATTTTCTGGTGCGCCTCGCTTTGATTCCGGTAGTCGCAGGAATCTCGTACGAGATCATCCGCCTTTCGGCAAGGAAAGAAAGCGGCGCCTTCTTTAAGATGATCACCCGGCCAGGTGTCTGGCTCCAGAACATCACCACCAAGGAACCGGATGATCTACAGCTCGAAGTCGCCATCGAAGCTTTGAAGGAAAGTTTGAAGCTGGAACCGAAACCTGCGGAGGCGGAACTGGCGCTATTGTCGTAATGTCCGACCTATAGGACCTATACGACCTATTGACTATGCTCGACAAACTCGCACAAATCGAAACCCGCTATGAAGAGCTGACCAACGAACTCTCTTCGCCAGAGTTATTGTCAGACCCTTCGGCTTACGGCAAAGCTGCGAAGCAACATCGCAGCCTGGGCGAGATTGTCGAAAAATACCGGGCCTGGAAGACTCTTAAAGAGGAACTCACCGGCGCCCGGCAGTTAACAGAGAATACCGAAGACGAAGAGATGCGCGAACTTGCGCGCGTCGAGATCGAAGCTTTGCAGGCACAACTTCTGCAAAACGAAACCGACCTCAAGCTGCTGCTGATCCCGCGCGATCCTAACGACGAAAAGAACGTCATCCTGGAGATCCGCGCCGGCACCGGCGGTGACGAAGCATCTCTGTTCGCCGCGGATATCTTGCGCATGTACGCGCGCTATGCCGAGCGCCAGCGTTGGAAGATGGAAATTCTCGACGCCTCAGAGACCGGAATCGGCGGCCTCAAGGAAGCGGTGGCCCTGATCGAAGGCGACAAGGTTTATTCAAAGCTCAAGCACGAATCCGGAGTCCATCGCGTGCAGCGCGTGCCCCAGACCGAAGCCAGCGGACGCATACACACCTCGGCAATTACCGTCGCGGTCCTTCCCGAAGCTGAGGAAGTTGACGTGAAGATCGATCCGAAAGACCTGCGCATCGATACCTTTTGTTCTTCGGGTCCGGGCGGACAGTCGGTGAACACGACTTACTCAGCGGTGCGCATCACGCACGTGCCGACCAACGTCGTCGTCTCGATGCAGGATGAAAAATCGCAAATCAAGAATCGTGAAAAGGGCATGCGGGTACTGCGCGCGCGTTTGCAGGAACTTGAGGAGCGGAAGCAGCACGAAGCCATTTCCAGCGAACGTCGTTCGATGGTTGGCAGCGGCGATCGCTCAGAAAAGATCCGCACCTATAACTTTAAAGAAAACCGCGTCACCGATCACCGTATCGGCCTCACGATTCACCAGCTCAATCTGGTGATGGACGGCGCCCTCGATCAGATTATCGAGGGATTGACCACCTACTATCAGGCCGAAAAGCTTCAGGAAGAAACCGTCCTGGTCTAAATCAAGTAGCCTCAGCCTGCACACACCTGGTACTTCTTCCTACGCCTTCTCTCTGTTCTTCCCTTCCCTTTTTGCCTTTTTCCTCTTACCTTTTGCCTTCATGCCAATAGTCGCCGTCATCCCGCAACCAAACTCGCCGGTCGAACTGCGCGAAGTTCCGGAACCCGAGCTCGAAAACAACTCGGCCCTGCTCGAAGTCGAACTATCGGAAGTTTGTGGTACCGACGTTTACTTGCAACAGGGGCGTCTGCAGGGTGTTCCCTATCCGCTGGTTCCCGGTCACGTTTCCGTCGGACGCCTGGGGAAGATTCGCGGGACGCTGGTCGATGTTGAAGGCCGCGCTTTTCGCGAAGGTGATCGCGTCACCTTTCTCGATGTGCACGGCACGTGTAACGCCTGCTGGTACTGTCTGGTCGCCAAAGCCACCACGCGCTGTCCGAAGCGGAAAGTCTATGGCATTACCTACGGACTGGATGATGGACTGTGCGGTGGATGGGCGGAGCAGGTCTATCTCAAGCCCGGCACGCGTTGCATCAGGCTTGAGGCTGAGCCGGAAACGTTCATGGCGGGCGGCTGCGCGCTGCCGACGGCGCTGCACGCCGTCGAACGTGGTGAGATTGCGATTGGCGATAACATGCTGGTGTTGGGCTCGGGGCCCGTCGGGATCAACGCGATCATTCTGTCGTTAATGCGGGGCGCGCTCCGTGTGCTCTGCATCGGCGCGCCAATGAATCGTCTTGAAGTGGCGGCGCAGGCAGGCGCTTCCGCCACACTCAATTTCGAAGAACACGACGAAGTCGAAAGATTGGAATGGGTTTTAGAACGAACTAACCGGCGCCGCGCCGACGTGACTATTGAAGCAACTGGCTCCCCGGCGGCGGTGGTGCAAGCGATGCGCTTTACGCGCGACGCCGGCCGCGTCGTAGTCGTTGGCCAGTACACCGACCACGGTCCGCTCTCAAACGAAGCGGCATTCAACCCGCATCTCGACTTGAACAAGAAGCATCTGGATATACGCGGTTGTTGGGGCTCGGACTTTTCGCATTTCTACCGGAGCGCCCAGATCACCTCCGATCCGGTTCGCTCTACGCCCTGGATTTCGCTAAAGACCAAACTGGCTCGCTACGCCCTCGCCGATGCGAACCAGGCGTTGGCTGATGTGGCTGAGGGCCGGGTGCTAAAAGCGCTGATTGATCCGAGATAAGAACTAGACGAGTCCGCGAAGCGGACGAACTATTAACTAAACCTGAATCTGATTCCCAAGAGCGACGAAACGATCAACGGACGACCCGGAAGGGCCGCTCAGAAAAATCAGGTAAGGCCCTTTCTGAAAAATCATAATGCGTTTTCCCTCCTGATCGAGGTAGAGCGCATCGACCTCGCGCACGGTGGTCGTTTGCGCACCACCGAGCCCGAGCGCGCCGCGCGCCAACAGCCAGGTCCGCCACGCCTGGAAACTCGATCCATATTCCAAATTGAGCGCGACCCACTCTTTCTGCCCTGAGTCGGTGTAGCGCGCGCTCGTCAGGCGTTCAGGAATAAACGGACGCATTTCTGACGGCAAGTCTCCTCCTGAACCCATCGAATTCACGATCTGCGCGCCGCTAAGCGTGCTGATTTCCTGGAGCGTAAGATCGCTCGGCGTGATCGCGGGCAAAGTCCAGAGCGAGTCTTTGACCTCCGGATAGTCGATCAGCCCTTCGCCGTTGCCGACATTTTGCGCCAGACGATCGACCACATCCTGCGTCGAGGGATCGGTTCCATAGATAAGGATGACAATGTCGCCACCCTGTTTGTTCAGAACATAAACATTGGCCTGCGGCGAGCGAATTTTCGATCCGGTGTAAACCGCGCCCTTGGAACTTTGCACCTTCACTCCGGTCCTGGTTCCATTCGTGGCAGCCACGACTGAGGTGGCGAGTCCATCGCCGAAGTCTGGCTGGTTGGGCATTGCCGTCAGCACGCAGATGTAGATATCGCTTTTGGTTGAATCCGACGGCGATTGTGACGGCGGAGTTTTCGGTTGCGGTTTGTACGTGGCAGACGTCATGGTCGTCGCGCCCTTCGACAGCTTAGTCTTATCAATCCCCGGCGGCAGTTTTGTTGAAGACGAGCCACCGGCCTTCGCCGTCGCGCCGCTGAGCGACTCAGTCTGGACCGAAGTGGGTTTGGCCGGCGCGTTTGTGTCGTTGTCCACCGGAAACTCAGTCATGGTTCCCGCCGCCCGCTGCGGAATGTCCGGAGCTCTGCGCACTGGAGGCGTGTAAGCAGTGCGACGCCACACGTAAATCCCACCCGCGGCAAAGCCGGCGACGATCAATCCAATGATCACAAGACAGCCCATCATCAACGGACTGCGACGCTTCTTGGCCGGCGGCGATATATAGGGCGGTTGGGACGGCGCCGGAACGTGCTGTTGCAGAGAAGGTACGTCCGGAGGCGGCGCGGTTATTGTGGGCGCAAATAGTTGCTTACCACAGTTGCGGCAAAACCCTTCGCCCGGCGCAGCCACCGTTCCACACTGCGAACAAACCGTGGCTTTCAGTGTTGGATCGCTCATTATTGTTTTTGGGTTCTCGAATTATCCGTCCGGCGCGGACTTTCGGATTCCGCGCCTCGGACTCAAAATGTATTTTCGCAGATGCTTCTATCGAGAAAGACAACGAAAGTCAACGCGCGGCTAAGCGAGATTTAGCAGTGCGGCGACTTGTCGCCGCTTTTGCTTAGTGTCAGGAGACTGCAAATGACAGGGATTCAGCAACCTGTGCCTAAGAAGTTCGCTGACAAAGTCGAGCGGGGCACTAGCCCGACCGTTAGGGAGGGCTCGGCCTCTTGCGACGCTAATCCAATGAGCCCTCCCTAACGGTCGGGCTAGTGCCCCGATGATCATGCAAGGTGCTGCTAACGCCGAGAGCCAGCTCCGTCAGGAGCGCAATGTTCTTCGGCCATCAGCTTTCGGTTGACGCTCGTAAAGATTGGCGCAGCCCAACAGGGCCATCGCGCAATACAAGAGTCTTCCGGTGGAGTTGCCGCCATGAGCTGACGCGCTTACTCTAATGCGTGAGCGCGGGGCGCGCAGAAAGAAGGAAGTATGAGAGAGAAGCGAAAGGCGCTCATTGTTGTCGACGTGCAGAACGACTTTTGCCCGGGTGGTTCTCTGGCCGTGGCGAACGGAGATGAAGTCGTCGCGCCCCTGAACAAACTAATGAAAGAGTTTCTCGATCGCGGCGAACCGGTTTTCAAAACTCGGGATTGGCATACCGCGCAGGCGAAACATTTTGCGGCGTACGGCGGCACGTGGCCGATCCATTGTGTCCAGAGCACGCCGGGCGCCGAGTTCCACAAAGACCTGATCGACGACCCGCGCATCAAGATCATCTCCAAAGGAATTGATGAAAGCGCTGACGGCTATTCGGGATTCGATGGTACGAATCTAGCTCAACTCCTGCGCGAACAAGACGTCAAAGAAGTTTGGGTAGGCGGTCTGGCTACGGACTATTGCGTGAAGGCCACCGTGCTGGATGCATTGACCGCGGGCTTTGAAGTGAAGGCTCTGGCCGACGCCATGCTTCCGGTCAACCTGAAACCCGGCGACGGCGAAAAGGCGATCGAAGAGATGCGCAACGCCGGAGCTGAGATCGTTGTTACGGCAGTAGCCCGACCGTAAGGGAGGGCTTAACCTGATTCGCGAACAGGAGCCCTCCCTCACGGTCGGGCTACTGCCCCGCGCTACGTGATATTATCTCTGCCGAATGGCCACGCTGAACATCGATCGCTATCACGCCGCGATGGGTGACGCTTCTTATAAGGAGGTCACGCGGGTTCATGGCAAGCCGCTCAGCGAAATAATCGCCACTTTCTATGTGACGCAGCGAAAGCTCCCGTTCGCGCCGGTCCTCGGTCATGAGCGTCTCATTCGCCTGCTCGTCGATAGTCAAATCGATCGGCCGCGTCTGCGCTTTCTCGAACAGGATCGCGGCGGGCTCCAGCGTTTTGCGAAGGCAATCGAAGACATTCAGTTTGCCGGAAGCATTCGCACCGTCCGTCCCGGCACCATCATGTTCCCGCAGCAGCCCGTCGCCGACATTACCGGGAAGTTCGGCCTGACCCAGGCCCAGGAGATCAAGTTCGAACACGCCTTCGACCTGCCGATGACGACCGCCAGCGTCGCCATGCAATTTCGCATGGCCGCGGGTGATCGTTGGCTGTCCGACTTTTCGCTTCGCCGCAACGGAGACATTGAACGCGCGGTGGACATTGCCACCTATGCATTCATCGGCGGCTTTAATGACACCTCGAACATGGAAGCCGCGCATCGTCTCGACATACCCGCGGTCGGCACGGAAGCCCATTACTGGCAGCAGGCTTATCTCGAATATCTCTACGAACCGGAGATCGAGCCGCGCACCGGACAACCGAAGCATTTCGAGCAGGTGGCTTTCGAGCGCTGGCTCGATGCGAACCCCAACGGCACGACGCTGCTGCTGGACACGATCGACGTTTACCTGGGCGCAGTGCATGCCGCGATGGCCGCAACTTCAAATGAAGCTCGGCGCAAAGCATTCAAAGGTTTCCGGGTCGACTCAGGTGATCTGGCGGAATTGAGCAAGTGGTGCCTGCGCTTCTTTGCAGCGAACGGGCTGGAAGGTTTGCGGCCGAATCTGACCGGCGATCTTGATGTCGAAGCGGTAAAGCGGATCGTCCGCGAGTTCCCCGAGGCCGCTGGCTTTGGCATCGGCACCAAGCTCTCGAGCGAAGTAAAGAATGTTGCCGGAGTAATTTTCAAAGCCTGCATGATTGACGGCCGCCCGACGCTGAAGGCTTCCAACTCTCTGGACAAGACCACTCTGCCGGGATGCATGCAGGTCTTTCGCGGCCTCGACACGGCGGGCAATTACGTCGCGGACGTCACCGGCCTGGAAGATGAGCAGGTCGAAATTCCCGGCGCCGTGAAGGTCGAGCGTTTGCTACAACCGTTCTGGGAGAACGGCCAGTATTCAGCGATTCCCTCAATCGAAAAACAGAAAGCATTTGTAGCCGATCAAATGAGGCGCTTTATAGACCTGCACAACTATCCCTGCACGTTGGGCGACGGCTTGACCAAACTTCGTGACGATCTCACCGAGCGAGTGCGCGCGGACAGTTCCGGTTGGGAGACCGTCCTTAAGCTGCCCGAAGAAGTCCCGGATGAGTTAATCCAAACAAAACAGAGTTGAGATCAGATTTTGATTAGGAACGTAAGGGTCGGAACAATAATAGGTGTATTGGCTTGCGTGTTTGTGTTTGCGCCTAAGGATGTGGCCGCGAAGGCATGGAGGGGAATCGTGCCCTTACATTCTACCCGCGCCGATGTCGAGCGATTGCTCGGTCAGCCGAACGTCGAGGACTGGGGCTACGATCTTGACGGAGAGAGGGCCCTGATAACCTATTCCGATCGGAAAGAGTGTGAAGAGGGACTAGCCCGAGGTTGGAATGTATCAGCAGATACGGTCCTCGAGATCTCCGTTCACACAGATGCGGAGACCACGCTTGCTGATGTCCTGGTGCGCGGCAGGAACTACGACGAGATTCGCGCGGTCCGCACGCCGCATGTCTACTATGTCGACAATCAGGAAGGCATCCGCTACCAGACATTAGGAGGCATGGTTGAATCAATTATCTATTTTGCCTCGGAAGCCGAGGATAAGAAGCTTAGATGCGGAGAGTACAAGTATGCCGCTGCCATCCCGTCAGACGCGAAGAACAAGTTCGAGCAAATCCCGTACGATTCGTTTGGCAAAATCCAGTTTGAAGATGCCGCCGCCAGGCTCGATAGGTTTGTTCTTCAACTGAACGAGTTGAATAAGAAGCAATCCAACTATCGGGGCTTTATTATTGTCTACGCGGGACGGTCGGCATTTGAGAAGGAAGCCCAATCAGTGGCGGAATGTTCGAAGAATTATCTTGTCACGGTCCGCGCAGCCGCTTCCGAAACCATCGTCGCGGTTGACGGTGGCCATCGGGACGAGTTCGTAGTTGAGTTATACATCATGCCTAATGACGCCTTCCCGCCGCTGCTGATGCCAACAGTCAGTAAGCGAAGAGTGGAAATCCTGGAAGGCGACGGTAGATCGTGTAAGAACTAAAGAAACGACCCTGGGGCTAGTGCGCCCTGCCGCCCGCCTCGTGTATACTCGCACTCTCTCCAAAACCATCAAGGAGTTAAGCTGGCTTCTATGAAAGTCTTTATCATTGCTTCGCTAATTCTGTGTCTGCCACTTCTGGGAATGGCCCAAAAATCGCGCAAGGCCTTCGCCTACGATTACACAATTGACGATTTGCCGAACGGCCTGCGCCTGATCACGGTGCCGACGGACTATCCGAACCTGGTCGCCGTTTATATCGTCGTGCAAACCGGGTCCCGCAATGAGATCGAGAAAGGCAAGAGCGGCTACGCTCACCTGTTCGAGCACTTGATGTTTCGCGGCAGCGAGCACTACTCGGGAGCAGAACGCGACGCGATTCTTAAGAAAGCCGGGGCGGATTCAAACGCTTACACGACCGACGATCGTACCGTCTATCACGAGGTTTTTTCCAAAGACGACCTCGACAAGGTTATCGAGCTTGAAGCCGATCGTTTTCAGCGTCTGAAATATCCGCAGGACGGTTACAAAACCGAAACCAAAGCGGTGCTGGGCGAATTCAACAAGAACAGCGCCGACCCGGAAGAAAAGGCTTACGAAGTACTGCGCGCGACCGCTTATAAGAGCCACACTTATTCGCACACCACGATGGGCTTTATCGCAGACATCGAGGACATGCCGAACCAGTACAACTACAGTTGGCAGTTCTACGGGCGCTATTACCGGCCTGAGTACACGACGATCGTCCTGGTTGGCGACCTGAAGCAACCAGACGCGCTCGCGATGGTGAAGAAATATTTTGGCGACTGGAAGCGCGGCAACTATGCTCCCGACATTCCCAGCGAACCCGATCAGAAAGAGCCACGCGAGAGCCATGTCGAGTGGCCGTCAGAGACGTTGCCGCTCGTTTACGTCGCTTTTCGCGGGCCGGCATATTCGGATGAGAAGAAAGAGAAAGCCGCTCTGGATTTGCTGGCGCCGATCGCATTCGGCGAAAACTCAGATCTGTATCAAAAGCTGGTGCTGACAGAGCAAAAGCTCGACTCGCTTTCCTACATCTTTGAGGACCGCGCAGATCCCGAACTGTTCCTGGTCGCCGCCAAATTAAAAGACGTAAAAGACACGGATTACGTGCGACAGCAAATCCTCGACACTTACCGGCGTTACACGACTGAACTGGTGCCAAAGGACAAGCTTGATTCCACCCGTTCGCGTCTGCGCTACCAGTTTGCTTTGGCAATGGACAGCTCAGAAGCCATCGCGGGTTCGCTCGCGAATTATATCGGCCTGCGCCGCACGCCTGAAACGATCGACAAGATATTTTCGCTCTATGACACCATCACTCCCCAGAACATCCGCGAGACGGCGGCGAAGTATTTTGTCGATAATCATCGCACCGTAATTACGCTCAGTAGTAAGAAGGAGGTGGCGAAGTAATGAAGCGACGAAAAGTTCTATTCGCCATCGTTGCGGTTACGGTGCTGGGAATCTTATCTGGACAATTACCAATGAAAGCGGTGACAAGTCGCCGCACTCCAAATATGAAATCCGCTGACACCAACACAGTGCTTTTACCCAACCGTTCTCCGCTGGTTTCTTTTCGCATCTTGTTCATGACCGGGTCGGCTTATGATCCCAAAAACCAAGAAGGCCTGGCGTCACTGACGGCAGCGATGTTGGCCGAAGGCGGGTCGCGGACTAAGACGTACGCGGAAATTACCGACGCAATGTATCCGATGGCCACTTCGTTTCAGTGGCAGGCCGACAAAGAGATGACCGTCTTCTCGGGCTCTACGCACCTGGATAACCTCGACAAGTATTACGCGTTGATTCGCGAGATGCTCGTTGATCCCGGTTTCCGCGAAGACGATTTCAAACGCCTCAAGGAAGACGCGATCAACTATTTGAAGACTTCTCTACGTGGCGGCAACGATGAAGAGCTGGGCAAGGAAGTGCTTTACACGATGATTTATCCGAGCACCCATGTCTACGGCCATGAGAATCGCGGCGCGGTCGGCGCGTTAGAGAAGATGACACTGAAGGACGTGCGCGACTTCTATCAAAACAACTTTACGCAAGCTAATCTCGTGGTGGGATTGGCGGGCGGCTATCCGGAAAAGTTTCCCGCCCAGGTCAAGTTGGACTTTGCCAAACTTCCAATGGGAAGCACAGCGGGAATCAAGCTTGCGATACCAACTCAGACACCGGGCACGAGAATCCAGATCGTCGAACGCGAAACGCGCTCGACTGGAATCTCGCTCGGCTTTCCGATCAAAGTTACGCGGGCCGGCAAAGACTGGCCGGCGCTGGCTGTGGTTGCTTCTTACTTCGGACAGCATCGCTCCAGCAACAGCTATCTTTACCAACGACTGCGCGAAGCGCGGGGCTTGAACTATGGCGACTATGCTTATATCGAATATTTCCCGCGCGGCATGTTTCAGTTTCAACCGGATCCGAACCTTGGTCGCCAGCAACAGATTTTTCAGATCTGGATTCGGCCGGTTGAGCCGCAGAATGGACATTTTGTTTTGCGCGCCGCGCTCTACGAATACGACAAGCTGGTGCGGGACGGAATGTCGAAGGAAGCTTTCGAATCGACGCGAGAGTTTCTGTCGAAGTACGTCAACGTGCTAACGGCGACGCAGGACGCACAACTCGGTTACGCGCTCGACAGCCGTTACTATCAAATTGCTGACTTTCCAACTTACATGCGCGAGCAACTGGCGAAGCTGACGCTTGACGATGTAAATCGGGCTATCAGACAGTATCTGAAATCCGACGCGATGCATGTTGCGATCGTGACGAAAGACGCTCTCGGCCTGCGTGAGGCCATCATCAGCAACAAGACCTCTCCTGGTGCTTATGCGCCGAAGCCGAAGGAACTTACGGACGAAGACAAGATCATCGAGGCTTACAAGATTAACGTGAAGCCGACGGACGTGATCGTCGTTCCGGTGGAAAAGGTGTTTCAGTAGCGAGAGCTGTCAGCAAAGATGTCAGGAAACAATGCGACGATTCAAATGCTGCCTACCAGCCGTTCTCGTTGTAACGGCATTTACTCACTTGCCATCCTGGACAGCTTATTACGGCATACCCTCACATATTCGTGCTTGAACGGGACGGCCAAATGCTGCACTCGCAGGACACCGGTGTGCTCGAGAGTGGGAAGTCGTACGAACTGGAAAAGCTTACCGCCTTCTTAACCAAATGGTCGCCGGCGCGCTGAAGACCTGTCGGCCTCAATCACACTTCGTTTCAACTTTCGCTCTTCCGTCTTTGGTCCAGCCGACGCACTTGTTGGCGCACGTGATAGTCGTGTAATCCAACAACCTCTTGTCTTTGAAAATCGACTCTTCCTTGGATGGGCGTCCGGCGGCGCGGCCGGCGGGTGAATCGAGCCAGATCCGGTAAATGGCATCGAACTCAGGATCATCGTCGCGGCAGTATTTGTTGCAGGCGTTGCTGGTGGCTTTTTCTTTGGTCGCGTCTCCGCCGGTATACGTCTTTCCCTGATAAGTTAGCGTCGCCTTGCAGCTCCGATCCGAGGATCCAAACCGGCAGGCCACAACGACGGCTATCAGGATTAGCAACGCCAGGAAAAGTGCGCCATTGTTTTGGGGGCTAGAGTAAGACCGCATGTTTCTCCTCCGTTTGATCTAGACCAGGAATTCGCGCGCGGCAAAAATATTTGCAGCGGACAGACTTATCAATGGCAATACAATCTGAAGATTCGGCCGCTCTATTACTCTCCGCCGCCGGCAGGCAGTGGGACCTTTTTCTCCACAGGTTTAGCTGGTTGGGATCTTTCCGGCACGGATGCTGATTGTGGCTCGTCCACGATTTGATTCTCCCCAGACTGAATCTCACCGCGACGAGTGGGCGCCAATTTGCGAACGACACTTGTGACGGGCGCCGTCAGTCGACCCGCGACACCAACCCACCGCCGCCAGCGCGACGTCGAACGCAGATCATCGAGCAGCGAATACGCCACCGGGGTGGCGATCAAAGTCAGCAACAACGACAGAGACTGTCCGCCAATGACTACGATGGCGATCGAGCGGCGCTCTTCGGCGCCCGGACCGGTGCCCAGGGCCAGCGGCAGCATGGCGGCAATCAACGCCAGGGTCGTCATCAGGATGGGCCGCAGGCGATCGCGATTACCTTGCATGATCGCCGCCGCGCGCTCCATGCCCATCAAGCGCAACTTGTTCATGTGATCGATCTGGAGAATGGAGTTCTTCTTGACCACGCCAAACAGCACCAGCAGCCCGAGCGCCGAATACAAATTCAAAGTATCGCCGGTAAGCCATAACGAGAGCAGCCCGAACGGCATGGCCAGAGGCAGGCTCAGCAGGATCGTGAGTGGATGGACGGTACTCTCAAACTGCGAGGCCAGGATCATGTACATAAAGATGATCGAAAGAAGAAAGGCCCAAATGAACTCAGTGAACGTTCTTTCCAGCTCGCGCGCGCGGCCGGCGACGGTCGTAGTGTATGCCGCAGGCAGATTCATCTCGGCAACGGCGCCGCGCAAAGCCTGAATGCGATCGGCCAGCGAATGACCTGGTGCTACCGTCGCGCGCAGTGATACCTGCCGCTCGCGATCCAGGCGGTCGACGCGCGACGGACTGGTTTCCCGTGTGATCTTGACGAGGTTGTCGAGGCGCACGAGTCCGCGCGATGACGGCACATACAAACGCTCGATGGTGGCGGCGTCACCGCGATCACGATCTGTCAGCCGCAGTTGGACGTCGTAATCTTCATTAACCGACTCGTCGCGGAAGCGCGAAGCCTGTTCCTCGCCACCAACCATCAAGCGCAGGCTGGAAGAAATGTCAGACGTGTCCACACCGAGATCTGAGGCCCGCGCGCGGTCAATCTTGACCCGCAATTCAGGCTTGTCCAGTCTCAGCGAAGTATCGATATCAACTATGCCGCCGAGCTTCTCAGCGCGTTGGCCCAACTCTTCGGCATACTGGGATAGCGCGATTAGCTCGGGTCCACGAAAGACAAAGTCGATATCTGAGCGCCCGCCGGCGCCAAAATTGAAGGACTGCCCGTTTCGCACACTGCCGCGCATCGGGGCAAACTTTTGCAGGCGACGGCGCACCTCAGTCATCACATCCTGCTGCGTATAGTTGCCGCGAAACGCCTGCCACGGTTTTCCCTTCTTCAACTCAGTCCAGAGTCGTCCAAATGAAAGCGTCCGCTCCTCGTGCGGCGCGATTCGCACGTAAGCACGGCCCTGGTTCAAACCGCCGATAAACGAACCGCCGGCGTTGGAAAGCACCAGCCGGACACCCGGCGTCGCCAGAATCTGCTTTTCCATCTCCTGCACGGCCTGGTTCATGACATCGAGGTTCGTGCCTTCCGGAGCGTTTAGGTTGACCTCAAACTCCGCCTCGTCGATGTTCGTGGGGATGAACTCCTGCTTGACGGCGCGATAAAGCGGAACGCTGGAAAGGATCACGGCCAACGCCACGGCGGAAACCGCCAAACGATGCCGCATCGCGAAGCCGAGCACCGCGGTGTAGAAGCCGTCGATCCACCGGTAGAAACCGCGTCGAGACGACGGCCGTGCGTGGCCTCCTTTCGCGTCGGCCACGCGAATCAGACGAGAACTCATCATCGGTGTCAGGGTGAAAGAAACCAGCAAGCTGACCAGGATGGCCACCGCGGCCGTAATACCAAATTGATAGAGGAACCGGCCCGAGATCGACGACATGAATGAAACCGGCAGGAAAATAACGACCAGCGAGAGGGTCGTGGCAAGCACGGCGAGGCCAATGTCTCGGGTCGCTTCTTTGGCCGCTTCTCTTGGCGGCATCCGCTTCTCTTCAATGAAGCGAAAGATGTTCTCCAGCACCACGATGGCGTCGTCGATCACCACGCCCACCATCAACACCAGCGCCAGCATCGTGACGCTGTTCAGGGTGAAATTGAGCGCCCGCATCATCCCGAACGTCGAGATCAGTGAACACGGAATCGCCACGGCGGCAATCACCATCGAACGCCACGAGCGCATAAACAGCAGCACGACCAGGCTCGCGAGAATGCTGCCCATGATCAGGTGCTTCTGAATTTCGTGCAGGGCCGACTCGATATAACGCGACTGATCGCGGATGATTTCGAGCTTCACATCGGCGGGGAGCTGGGAAGCCACTCGCGGCAGTTCTTTCTTGAGTCCGTTGATGACTTCGATAGTGTTTGCGCCGGACTGGCGGCGGATCTCCAGCGTCACCGTCGGCACGCCGTTGAGCCGCGACAGTGATCGCTGTTCTTTGGTCCCATCCTCTACGCGGCCCACGTCGCGCAAACGGATTGGCGCGCCGTTGATGTTGGCGATGACCAGGTCCTCGAACGCGCGCGGGTCCGTGTAGCGACCCAGCGTGCGCAGCACCAACTCTTCGCGGCCCGTATTCACGTTGCCGCCCGGGACATCCGCGTTTTGCCGCTGCAGCGCCTGGCGAATCGCCGTGATTGGAATCTGGTAAGCGGCCAGGCGCTGGGCGTCGATCCAAATGTTGATGGCGCGCTGCAGGCCGCCGTTGACGCGTACTTCACCAACACCGCTCACCCGTTCGAGTTGCACCCGGGCAATCTTGTCTCCCAGTTCGGTTAACTCGCGGATCGATCGGTCGCTGGAAAGCGCTATGGTCAGGACCGGAGTGCTGTCGTTATCAAACTTCTGGACGACTGGCGGCGTCGCGTCCTCGGGCAATCTGCGGCCCAGGGTGCTAACGCGATCCCGCACGTCCTGCGCCGCCGATTCCAAATCCCGATTCAATTTGAAGGTCGCGATCACGACAGAGGTTCCCTGGCTGGATATCGAACGCAGCTCGTCGATGCCATCGACCGTGTTGACGACCTCTTCGATTGGCTGAGTTACCAGCGACTCGGCTTCTTCCGCGGAGGCGCCGGGAAGGCCCACGCGGATACTGACGGTCGGGAGGTCAACCGACGGGAAGCGATCCACGCCCAACTTGAAATAGCTGGCCGCGCCCACCACCACCAGCGACAGGACGATCATCGCGGCGAACACGGGACGTTGGATACAGATTTCGGCTAGTTTTTGCATCTAGGTATTTTAGATTTTTGATTTTTGATTTTTGATTTGCGCGCGAGCCCCACGACGTGACGCAGGCGTAACAAGCGATCGCGCAGCCGACTTCCTGGAGCTGGTCATTATCGCAGTCAATTCATTTGCCTCCACCCATAGTGGCCTTACGAGCGACGGCTTCATCAACCCACCTTCGATAATTAGCTCAAGCCACAGAGCACTCTCGTCGGCTTCCTCTTCAACTACTCCCAGCCGTGAGATGAACTCCGCTTTTGAGCGAGCCCGGCAAGACGCCCGATAGTTTGCCGCAACCGACGTTCCGGACCGCACCAGTTGTCCAGCAATCGCCCTCCCAGCGATAGTCTTGGGAAGGGCCGCGACAAGTTTAAGAACACGAAGCGCAAAACGTTTGTCCGCTTTTTCAGATCGTCTTCGGTCATTTGCTCAAACAGCCGCTTTCAAATCGCAAATCAAAAATCCAAAATCTAAAATTCTACGACCGCCTGACCCGACTGAAGATTTCCCGGATTGACAATTACGGCGTCACCTACGTTGACGCCCGACAGAATTTCAATCCAGTCCTGCCCGCGGCGACCCGTAGTCACCGGCTTCTCCTGCGCCTTTCCGTTCTGCACCATAATAACTTTCTCAATCCCCGCGAAAGTGACAATCGCGTTTACCGGCACGGTCACGGCCATGCTTGAGTCATTCGTTACAATCTCTGCCCGCACGAACGACCCGGGCCGCAATTTTCCGTCATTGGCCACGTCGGCTTCCACTGCCAGCACGCGACTCTGTTGCGAGATGGTCGGGCTGACGCGTTTGATGAATCCGGTATAGGAAGAAACATCGCCTTCAACCATTACCCGAACGCTTTGACCGATGCGAATTTTGCGTGACTCACGCTCCGGCACTTCCGCGCGCAGCCGCAGCGGATTGATGCGTACAATGTCCGCGACCGGCGCGCCGGCCGCGAGATATTCGCCCACGCTGGCTGTTTTCACTTGCACCACACCATCCATCGGCGCGTAGACAACGGTGTCGGCGAGTTGTTGCCTGGCGAGCGCCAACTCGGACCGTCGTTGGGCGAGCAAGCCCTGACGATTCCGTATCTCTTCAATCCCATCCTGGTAACGACTCATCGCTACTTTGTACTCGGCGTCAACCGTGTCGTAGTCAGCACGGGGAATCACACCCTGCTGGACCAGCTTCGCGGCCCGATCGCGTTTTAGCTTCACCTCATCGAGAACTGCTTTTGCTTGTCTGACAGTTCCCGTCTGTTCCGCCGCGACCCGATCGTCGGAACCGTCCGGCGACAAACCGAGGCGGGCTCGGGCCTGGGCCAACGCGGCTTCGGCCTGCTGTACGCGCAGCTTGTAATCCTGCTGCTCCAGATGAGCAATGCTCTGGCCTTTGCGCACCACGCTGCCGAAATCAACCGTGACCGTTTGCAATCGACCCGGGACCTTTACGCTAACGGTGGTCTGATCGTAGGCCGCCAGGGTACCGTTGACCGTCACAGTTTCGCCAACCGGCATCTCCATAACTTTTGCGGTCTTGACCTGTCGGGGTGCGGCCTTGCCGTCGGAGGCTGCGGCCCTGTTGGACGAAGGATAGCCGCTCTTGCAGGCAACTGAACCCAGAACCACCAGGCCTAACGCCAGGGCCAGTAAAGGAAGCGCCGTTTGCGACGCGAAGACTCTTTTTGAATATGAAAGACTATACATGTTCGTTATCTTAATCGGGCAAAAACAATTGAGGACAGTCTAGCATGTAAGACGGTGAGGGACTGAGTTCGGTTACCTGCGTAATCGGCGTTTAGAGGGCCAACTTTAGTTGGGTGCTTTCTTAATCGACGACGACCCGACTTAAGTCGGTGCTTCGGCACGTGTGCGAACAATCATCCTGAGACCAACGGCGCAATCTGACCCCAGTGGTCTTGAAATACAAAGCTTTGAATTGGTTTACGCGATCGTGGTTTCGACTCAGCTTCCCTGACAGGTGCCGGCAGAAGGTCAACGTCAGCGCCATAGCCAAGGGCTATTACCGCGACTGGCGCGAACGCATCAGGGACTCCGTAAATCTCCGACACTTTTTCTGCCGAGAATCCCGCCATCTGATGCACGAACAAGTCGAGGGCCGTCGCCTGGACCATCAAGTTACCGACGGCCATTCCCACGTCATAGAACGCATGGCGATTGGGTTTTCCCGTGCGGTCAAAGTTCAGCTTGGCAACTGAGACCAGCAGCACCGGGGCCTGGCGCGCCCACTGACGGTTCCCTTCCACCAGGCAACTGAGCAGGCCGGCGTGCTCTTCGGGTTCCTGTTTAGTCGCCAGGATAAAAGACCAGGGCTGTTCGTTGAACGACGAGGGAGCCCAGCGCGCAGCTTCAAACAGACTGAGCAACTTCTCCGGCTCGACCATGCGATCTGAGAACTCGCGCGGACTCCAACGGCGCTTCAAGATTTCTTCAATCGGATAATCTGTTTGAGCGACCTTTTCCATACTGGTCCTTCCCTCACTGCGACGGAGTTAAGACGCCACAGAGGCACAGAGACACGGAGAAATAACAAAAGAGGAACGGCAGAAACGATGAACCGAGACTTGTTCTGTTGCCAGATGGTGCTCTGTGTCTCTGTGTCTCTGTGTCAGATTATGTGGGAAGAGGGCTAACCACCAAAGCTGCGGCGGAAGAGATAGGACATCTTGATGAAGAAAGTGCGGCCATTGCGGCGAAATCCCGGCTCGAGTTGTCCGGTGAATGGATTGAAACCGTTGCGGGTCAGATCGTCATTGTATCCAGCATAGAATGCCGTTCCCGGATTTGGGGTCCAGCCAAAAAGAAACTGGCCTCGGGCGTTTGACGCGAGCGTGTCATAGTCAACCCGCGCCCGCAGAAAGATAAATCGCGTGAACTGATACGTGGAACGAAACGAAATAATGTCATCCACGTATGCCAGCAGACGAGTATCGTTTCGTCTCAGTCGACTCTTTTCATAACTCAGGGACATACTCAGCTCGTTGGTCGGCTTATACTCACCCTCGAGTTCGAGATTAAAGGAAGCACCAGGGCCAGGATCAAGCGGCGCCGAAGGATCGGCCAGCGCCGCCGGACTAGCGCGCGGATACTTTGGTTCAGCGCCAAAGTCGAAATCGAAAGAGTTTCGGCCGTAGGACATAAACGTGTTGAGTGCGTATTTCTTGCTGGGCCGCGTGCCCGCATAAATATAAGGATTGAACTGGATCGTTGAGCGCTCAGGCCCACCGAAGAACGCACCGCCATGTGTGGCGGTCCTCTTGAGACCAAACTCCTCTTCAAACAAGCGCTCGTATCCAACGCCGGCGCCAAAACCCACGTAGGTGCTTCGCTGGAAGTTGAATGAAACGCTGGTTTCCTGGTACGCCGCCTGGCTCAGACCCTGCCAATTAAAGTTCATGCCGGCGTTGCTGCTCAGGTTCCATGAAATCATTTTGGCCTTGGGCTTCGGCTCGGAACTGTAACCGACATAGCCTCCCGCGAAATTGCTATTGGTCCGGCGCGTGAAGCCCACTCTGGCACGGTAGTCGCGAGTCTGGCCATTGCCGTTGAAGCCATAATAAAAGTGGCGGCCATCGCGGTTGTAGCTGAAGTTATAAGCAAAGCCATTGCCGGTGCGAAAGTAGTTGCGGGTTTCCGCTGGCCGGAACGCATTTCCGGGAATTGGAGAATAACCCGCAAAGCATCCATCGGAAGGTCCGGGTCTGTGCGTATCAAGCGCAGGCTCCTGGAAGCACATTCGCGAGGTAGTGCCCAGCACCTGAAAACTAAGTGTCTTTTGCTTGCTCAGCTTGAAGCGCCCGTCGATGCCGCCGAGTTGATTGTGGTTCTCGATGAAGTTGTAACTCGTCAACAGCAACCCAATGTTGGATCCTGTTCCGATATCGCGCTTGAGCCGGAGAATGCCGACATACGCATTCTTGTCGACGAATCTTTGAATGACGGGGAAAGAGCCCGCATCCAGTCGTTCCTCTTCAGTAAAATTTCCCGGGGCGTTGTCGCTGGCGAGCAATATACCGAACGTGTTCTTGCCGCGCTTGCCCGAAAGCTTCACCGCCAGGTCCGGATCGACTATGGACCGAGTATGCACCGCCTGAATCGGGGTCTTGAAGATGTCGATGCCTTCGAGAAAGAAAGGCCGCTTCTCTTCAAAGAAAATGGGAAAGCGCTGATTAGCGGTGACGACGGTCTGGTCGGCTTCGACTTGCGCGAAGTCCGGATTGATGGCCAGATCGAGGGTGACCGTCGGCGTCAGACTGTACTTTGCGGTGACGCCAATCTCAGCTCTGATCGGTTGATTAAGAATTCTTCCAGGATCCAGCCGCGTCGGATCGGCAGCCAAATCGCCCACCGAAAGGGCGTTCACGCGTTTTCCAGTTTCGGATAGCGTGAGGCTGGGAATTACCTCTAGTGTGCGCTCAGTTGAGATGCCTTCCAATCCCGTCAGGTGACCTTCCTGGCTCAACTGCGAAGAGATGTCGCGCGAGAGCGGCATCCACGAATCGATCTCGTCATTAAAGCGATCGATGTTGCGCCAGGCGTGAATACCCCACAGCTTGCCCTTGCCTGCTTCATAGCGCAACGACTTGAAAGGGATCGCGACTTCCACCGTCCACCCATCGCTGGTCAGCATTCCCTTGGATTCCATCACGATGTCCACGCTGAAGTCCGTGCCAGAACCCTCAGTCATGATTCCGTCAGCTTGCACTCCGAGCGGATTAAAGCCGACCAGGTAGGCACGCCGCTGATCGTTAAAGGTGTCCAGAAAAACGCGAACGTTGTCTTCTTCGAAAATCTCGTCGCGTTTGGCTATGTTAGCCCGCACTTTGTCGGGCTCGTCGTAACAATGAAAGGCCAGGTAGAAGGTCCGGGCATCGTAGCCGATCATCATCTCGGTGGGCCTTGATGGGGCGATGTTGTCGCCGGGACTCACTTGCAGGAAATCCTTGAACACCGCCGCCTGCTTCCAGATTTCGTCGTCCAATTTGCCGTCGATTACGGGTGGCTTATCGAAACGCGGAATGACAATCGGCTTTGCTTTCTCTGGAGGAATGACGGCCCGTTTTGCGTTATCGGCGGAGCTGTTTGATTTAGAGTTCGCGGATGGTGTTGGAGACGGGGAGGCGGAATTAGCCTGTGCAGCAACAGTTGTGCAGAAAACGCAGAGTGCGCAAACCAGCCAGAGCAGTTGCTTCACCATCATTGATGAGTTGTTCCGTCAGTTAAGCGTAGCGTCTGGCGTCGTTTTCCAGGGGCCGCTCAGACCAGACTTAGGAATGCCGCGCTTTGATGCGCAAAAGCTTAGACGACGATGCCCGTCCGGTTGTTCCACTTTTACGCACCAGCGACCGGATTTGTTCTAAATAAGCGAGATTCTCAGAAACTACGTCGGAACAAATACGACATTTTGATGAAGAACGTCCGGCCGTTGCGTCGAAAGCCGGGCTCTGACTGGCCGCTGAAGGGACTGAAGCCGTTGCGATTGAGATCATCGTTGTAGCCGACATAAAAAGCGGTCCCCGGATTCGGCGTATAGCCGAAGAGAAACTGCGCCTTGACATTGGAGCTGATCGAATCATAGTCAACTCGACCGCGCGCAAACACAAAACGTGAAAACTGATAGGTAGTCCGTAGCGAAACTATGTTTGAATTAAACGCGACCCGCCCGGTGTCATTGCGGGTGAGTTTGTCTTTCGAATAGCTGAGCGTCGCATTCAGAGCGCTGGTTGGAACGTAATTGAACTGAGCATCGAAGTGCATGAAATCACCGGGGCCGGGATCGAGCGGGGCACCCTGGCCAAACGACAACGCAGCGGGGCTGACGCGGGGAAACTTCGGTCCGGCGCCAAAATCGAAATCAAAGTCACGCCAGCGGCGGTTGCCAAACATCGAGAAGCTGTATTTCTTGCTGAGCGTAGATCCGGCAAAGAAGTAAACCCCGCGATTCGGACTCGAGCGTTCATTGTCCGCGCCGAAGAAGGTACAGTCGTTGTTGACGACACAGTTGTGACCCGCCGCGCGCCTGGGACCGAACTCTTCCTCCAGAACTCGTTCATATCCATGGTCCATACCGACCCCGAAATAACTCTGCCTGGGGAAGCTCAACTGAAGCTGTGATTCGTTGTTGAAGACCTGGGAGCGCCCCTGCCAATCAAAGTTGGTTGAACTGGCGTTATAGACGCGCCAGGAGACTAGTCTCGCTTTGGGCTTTGGTTCTGAGTTGTAGCGGAAAAATGCGTTGATGTTGTTCGTGTTCGGGCGACGATTGAAGCCCACGTCGGCGCGGTAGTATTGCGTGCGTCCTACGGCTGAAATGTCGTAACCAAAATGGCGACCATTGTTGTTGTAGTCCAGCGCGTAGATAAAAGCGTTCTCTTTGCGATCAAACGTTCCGCCCTCATCAGGATAAAAGAACGGGCGCCGAGTCCGAGTGACCAGCGCCTGGGCGCTGAAGGTCGTTTGCGGATTAACGCGCAGGCGCGTGTCAAAGCCTCCCAGCTCGTTATAGCGATCCACAAATCGATAGTAGGTACCGAGAAAACCTATGTACGAGTCTTTCTTTCCGATGTCGCGCTTGAGACGCAGAATGCCAATCGAAGCATTCTTACCCACGAATCTGGGATTCGCTGTTAGCTTCTCTTCCGGACTGAAGTTCCCTGGCCCGTTGTCTGAAGCCAGCAGCAAGCCGAACGTGTTGCGATCTACTTTGCCCGTGAGCTTGATCGCCAGATCAGGGTCAATGATGGCCCGCGTATGCACCGCTGCGATTTGCGTGTTGAAGATATCGATGCCTTCCAGGAAGAAGGGACGTTTCTCCGCAAAGAAGATCGGGAAACGCTGGTTCGCCTGGACGACCAGTTGATCTGATTCGACCTGAGCAAAATCCGGGTTTACGGCAAAGTCGAGTGTTACGTTCGGCGTAATGCTGAACTTGCCGGTGATTCCCGGATCAAACTTTATTGGTGCGTTGACCAGTCGCCCCGGGTCAAGTAGTCCGCCCGCCAGCTGCGCCGGACTCAGAGTTCCTTTCCGTGTTGCCGTCTCAGAGAGTGTCAGACTGGGAATCAATTCCAGCGTCCGCTCAGTTGATATTCCGTCCATGCCCGAGAGGTGCCCTTCCTGCGCGAGCCAGCTCGAGATATCGCGGTTGAGCGGCATCCACATACTGAGCTCGTTATTGAAGCGCTTGATCCGCCGCCAGAAATGTGCGCCCCACAGTTTGTCCTTGCCCACGACATAGCGAAGCGACTTGAAAGGAATCGCGACTTCGACCGTCCAGCCATCGGTCGTGAGGGTGCCTTTCGATTCCATCACGATGTCGGGATTAAAGTCTTCACCCTGTCCATCGGTCCAAATCCCATCGGCTTGAACGCCCAGCGGGCTGAAATCAAATTCGTAGGCTTTCCGCTTGTCGTTGAAGGTGTCAAACAGAATGCCTACATAATCGTCGTTCCAAATGTCGTCTCGTTTGGGAATGGTGGCGCGCACTTTGTCCGGTTCGTCGTAACAATGAAACGCGACGTAGAGGAACTTCGAGTCATAACCAAGCATCACCTCGGTCGGCTTTGAAGGCGCGATGTTGTCGCCCGGCTGGACCTGATAGAAATCTTTCAGCACGGTTGCCTGCTTCCAGATTTCATCGTCGAGCTTGCCGTCGATCAGCGGGGCTTTGTCGAATTTCGGCATGCGGACCGGCTGGGCCTTTTCAGGCGGCAGCACCACGCCGGGCTTTGGCACAGATGCGGCAGCCTTTGTCGAACCTGAAGGCGAAGCCACCGCGGTGGCAGGGGCCGGCGCGGGCTGGCCCAAAGCCGCAGACGCGCTCAAAGACATTACCGCGAGTAACAAGAGTGCATTTTTCATGAAAACCAATTCTCGTACCAGCAGGAACGGAAGGGCTATTAATCTCACTTCTCGGTGTTTACGAAACAGATTGCTATCGGTTCCGCATCTAAGACGTTTCGAAACGGTTAGGTGTTAATAGAGATCACGCCGCTATTTCACAATCCCCAACCTCTTTATCGGCTGCGGCCGTATTGGCGGCGCAAGCGATCCGGTAGCGTTTGATCTTTGCATTAAGCGTGGTGTGTTTGACGCCGAGAAGGCGGGCCGCACGCGCCTGGTTGCCACCAGTCCTATCGAGTGCGGTACGAATAAGATCAGCTTCAAACTGCCGCACCTCGTCGTGGAGTTTCATGTGATGATCGCGCGCGGTATGCGAACTCCGGAGCGAGTCGACCGCGTCAAGGAGCGTGAGCGCCACTTCTCTAAGCGCGTTGAGCCGGTTATCAACTGTCGCCTCACGCAGAAGAACGGAGGCCTGTGGGCTTTTCGCCGGTGAAATCCCTTCCCCTCTCCAAATCGCTGCATTACTCATTTGCCACCTCCTGGTTCCTTTGATCAAAAAGACGTCATCTGAAGAACGCCCTCACTTGCCGAGCAGTTCCCGGAAGAATGCTACGGCCCGTTCATCCCCTGTTTGCGCGAGCACTTGAATCGCAACCTTACGCACCTGCATCTTTCCATGGTTCCGCGCTGTGCGGATTAGAATCGGAATAGCTTCGTCCTTCGGACGCCGGCCAATGGCGATCACGGCTTGCTTCTGGATTTCGGTTTCCGGACTGGAGTCGAGCGTGTTGGTCAAAGCACCCAAACTCTTCTCGCCGGCGATCCGGCCGAGACTGGAGATAGCGCTCTTGCGCAGCTCGAGTTCCTTTTCAGTCTCGGCAATACGAATCAGGTAGGTGGCCGCGCCGTCGCTATTATCATTGCGGGCAATTCCACTCAGCGCGCGCCGCTTCAATTCGCGAGCGGTCATCGTTTCGAAAAGGCTCTCGAGCAACGGCAAGGTCGCCGCGGCGCGGCTCATGCCCAGCGCCGATATCGCTTGTTGACGCGCGTCACTTGATTCCTGCGGATTGCGCGCGATCTCGGCGAGCAGAGTGTTCTTCGCCTGGCTCTCAGGCGTGTAACCCAACCAGTAGATGGCTCGCGAACGAACGGGTTCCGAGATTGGGCGGCGGATGATGTCGGTAAGAATTGACTCGACCCGCGCGTCATCATGCAAGGCAACCGCGAACGTAGCCCGATCAGCGAGACGGTTGATTTCCCTCGACGCCGAGCCTATGAACGACTTCAGATAGTTCAGACTTTCTTCGTTGCCGGCCCGGCCTGTCCAGTAAACCGGATAGCCGCTGAACTCATGCGTGCGGCGCAGATTGTAGACTTCGGCTCGCGTGAACAAATCGCGCTGAGTATCAAAGAGTAGGAACAAACCCAACTCCCGAGTCTCGTGTCGCGAATCGAAAGTCATCGACGTTCCGTCCATCGAGAAGTAAACCCCGCCGCTGCTGTCGACGACTTCAAAGTCGATGGCCACGCCAGGACGCGCTTCGAACTGATAACCCACCCAGAACCTGCCGCCTTGCGCATTGGTGCGCCCCTGCGTGACGGCAGTGTCGATCCTTGCTTTGAGACTCGCGCCTTCGACCGGGATGAAGTTCTTAGTCTGCGCTGAAATCCCGGTGACTATCGCCAGTGCTACTGCGATGACTAAGGCGGTTCTTTTGAGCTTGTTCACGATAGTGCTCCGCTTGCTTTGAGGCCTATTCTTTAAAGCGAGATTTGGCTGGCTAAATGTTCAACAAGCTTCAGCCGCCGCTGAGCGACAAGCTAAAGCTTGTCGGACATCTCAAGTGGTTATTGTTTCAAGAGGTCCTCAAGGAACTTCAGCACTTCCGGATCCTTGCTGCGGCTGAGGCAGCCGATGGCCCGCTTGCGTCGCTCGATCGGTGTTGCGGGATTTCGACCAATCTCGATTAGCTTTCGGGTCAAGCGCTGGTCGTTTGATCCACAAAGTGAGCTGATGATCTGGTCCTTTATGTCCTCGTTCTTCTCGGTGTCATAGAGACCGAGAAGAATATCGATCGCCTGGTCACCACTGCGTCGCGCAATGGCGCTAATCGCGTAATTGCGAAGTTCGACATTCTCGGAGCCGCGCGCAATCTCCAGGAGCTTGGCGCCGGCGCGTTCGCTTTTACGACGAGAGAAAGCGGAGATGACAGACTTGCGAATCTCAAGAGTTTGATCGGCGTCGTATATCTTGAACAGAACATCGACGGCCGGCTCACCCGGGCGGTTCGCAATGCTCGAGATCGCGGCCTTTCGCAACGGCAGCGCGCGGTTACTCATGGCGATTTCCCCGAGCACGCCAATCGCCCGCTCGCTGGCGTGTTGACTCAAAGCGTAGAGCGCGGCCTCCACAATTTCGTTCTGCGGCGAGTTGAGAGCAAAGTCACGTAAGGCATCGATCACGGTCTCGTCGTTGGTCGTACCCAGAACGGAAATCGCCTTTGTCCGGACCTTCATATCGGGATCGTTCCGGGCCGTGTTCAAGATCGTCGGCGTAGCTGAAGCCTTTCCGTTACGCGCCAGCAGCGTCACAGCAGCTTGTCTGCACCGGACAGTCTGCGTCGATCCTGGTTTGAGCCAGTCGGTCGCGGCGGCGATGCCGCGCTGAACGTCCATTCGAAACAGCTCTTGAAGCACTGCGATCTTGAATTCACACGGATCGTCATCTGCCTGAGACCCGGAGCCGGAGCCAAAACCCACGCCGACTCCCTTGCCCTCCTGACCTAGCCGTCCCAAGTTGGCGAGGGGCGCAAGCAGTTCAAACTTGTCGGAGTACGAAAACTCAAACTTGTCGAGGTCCGAAAGATCCAACTTGTCGAGGTACGAAAGATCCAACTTGTCGAGGTACGAAAGATCCAACTTGAGATCCAACTTGTCGAGGTACGAAAAATCCAACTCGTCGACGGGTGCAAGCTGTTTCGACTTGACGCGCGGCGAAGCCCCTTTCGACTTTTCGACGGGCGCAGGCTGTTTCGACTTGGCGCGGGGCGAGGGTTCCTGGGGTTCCTGCGCCGCGCTCTGACGGACCAGCCCACCGGCGAGGATGGTCAAGGCGACCAGAATCGCCAGCGAGAGAATCCCGCGGGGGAAGACGTTGTAGCTGTTTGCTTTGTTTTTCATGGCATGGATATCAAACATAGTTTGCCTCGTGTTCTTGAATTGTTAATTGTTTCGGGTCCTCAGTAACTCACCAGCGCCGCGACGATTTCGGTTTTCTGCGCGCGGTCTCTTATCACGCGCAATTTGTCAGGGGTCGTCTTGTCGGGCAGATTAGCGATGTCGATCAGGAACGGCTCGAGATCTTTAAGCAACTCCTTCGTCGGGAATTTCCCGGCTATCTCTGCATCCCGACGCAGCACCACATTCTCGTTCAGCAACCGTTGCGACATCGCCTTCTCGTAAGAGACATCGATCTCGCTATCATCGTCCGAGGCCTGAAGGCTTCGTATCGAACGCAGCAGATTCTCTGCCTGCTGAATGTGTTCGGCAGTGTCTCGCTCCGCAAGATCGGAATAAGCTATGTCCGCGAATAACACACCGGGATCATCGGTCTTTGTCCCACGGTCAGTGTGTTTCGGCGTTCGCGTTCGCGATTCAATAACCTTAACCGGAGAAGACGACGGGGCGGGCGGGGTGACTTCCTTCGTTCCACCTCCAGGCGGCACGATCGGTTCGCCATTTCTGACGAACGACTCTTGCCTCGGCGGCTGCGGTTGCGTTTTTAGATACATAACACCAACTACGACTGCAATAATTACGATTGCTATTGCTCCTGAGAAAGCGAATCCGATACGTGGAATCGCGAACAAACCGGCGAGCGACGCCCGCAGACTGGATTTCTGACTTGGCGGCTGCTCGGCCGCGGTGCGCACCGCGATTGCGTTCCACATCGAAGGCGAAATGTTGAGTTCGCGATCATAGCGCGCGTAGATTTCCTGCTCGGCCGTCAGTGCCTCAAATTCGTTAGCGCAGTTGGCGCACGTGATCAGGTGCGCGCTGACCTGGGCGGCCTCGTGTTCGACCACTTCGCCGTCAATGTATTCTGCCAACAGATTCAAACAGTCATCACACTTCATGACTACAACCTCACATACGGACCAATTCGTCGCCGCATTTCCGATCGCGCCCGGTGCAAATCCGTCTTCAACTTCGGAATTGAGAATCCGGTGATGTCCGCGATCTCTTCGTAACTGCATTGCTGAAAAACCCTCAGCGTAAAGACAAGCCGCTTGTCGTCGTCGAGCAAAGCCAGCGAGCGCTGGATCAGCTCGTTCAGCTCCTTACTCAGAAGCTGGCTGACCGGAACCGGGCCCTGGTCACTCAAGTCCAGCACCGACTTGTCATCCAGATCAACATGCCGGCTGTCCCGCGCCCTGGCCCGCAGCGACTCGCGCGCCACGTTCCTGGCAATGCCGAAGAGCCAGGTCGAAAGTTTGGTTTCCTGGCGCAGCGCGCCGAGGCTGCGAAAAGCCCTGACAAAGGTCTCCTGCGTCAATTCTTCCGCCAGTTCCCGTTCGCCGACGAGATCGTAGACAAAACTGATAACGGGTCTCGAATACCTTTCAAAGATCAGGCGGAAAGCTTCCTGGTCGCCCGAGGACGCACGCGCAACTAGGTCCGCTGAACTATTCATCAGAGATCCGGCGAACGCTCCGGGCTGACCTTCCAGGCTTAACTCATGGGCCAGCCGTTTCATCATGTTCCGGTGTGTTAGTGAGCCGCGGCGACCAAAGGTTTCAGGTTTTTCCCGCACCAGTCAGACTTCAGCCGAAATCGACTCTGTTTTCCCGCTATTGATAAAGATAGTTGGTGGACGGGTTTTTGGCGAGGGAGGTAAGGAAAAAGGAGTCAGTGCCACCTGCGTCAGCGAGTAGTAATGACTTCGTCTGGTCGAAAAGTTACGCTGCCCTTAGTGAATCCCGATCACTGAGCAGGCGTTTGACCGTCGTCAGGAAGCTGTCCGGGTCGATTGGTTTGGGCTCGTAGGCGTTCGCCCCCAATTGCAGCGAGAAGGTTGCGGTGCCGGTGCCAAAAGCAGTCGTCACCAGGATGGGTATCTTTTCCAGCGAGGCCGTGTCACGCACGCGGCGAACTACGTGGACGCCGTCGGCGCCGGGCATTTGAATGTCAGTCACGATGAGATCGGGTTTCAGGAAGAGAGCAGTGTCATAACCACGCACTCCGTCCTCTGCCACCGTCACTTGATATCCGCGCTTTTCCAGCGCCATGCGCAGAAGCTCGCGAGTTTCGGCGTCATCCTCGATAATCAGAATTCTTTTGGACATAATCATACCCGGCAAATTTCAAACTCAACTAACGGGGGCTGCTGTGTACTGGTAGTAAAGTCCTATTAGCGCGCACATTCCGCGATCTCGGTAGATCTTCCAGTAGCCGGGTACCGCATCTTGATCACTCGGAAGAAAGATGAAGCGACATGCGAGCTAAGGGTTCCCGCCTCGAACTCTCTGCTAACTAAATAACTGAATAAGATCGGGGTGCTATCTAAGCCGCCTTCTTCACGGCAGACTCAAGAATTTCATGAACCACCGTCTGGTATGGCCGGTGCTTCTTTGCGGCGAGTTTTCGGAGCTTCGCCAGCAGGGCGGGATCAATGCGAAAAGCAATGAGTTGCTTTGCCTGGCCGGTCTTTGGTCGCCCGACGCGCCGAGCTTTCGCCAATTCAGCATTGGTCGATTCGGGAATATCACTGAAGTCGATCTGATGATCTGGAATATGCTTGGCGCTCTTTGCGTGACGCCTGACGCGCGCTGATGATACGGATCGATTCCTGGCCATCGACTAACCTCCTCAAAGTGTAAACCAGGAGCACAACGCGGCCAATCACCGAGCGACCAAGCCGTTTGAATCTCGTTTCGTCGTGAGAGTGCTCCTCATCGTCCCACTGTAGTCCGTCTGGATCAGAGAATACGGTCGCGGCTTCTTCAAAAGAAATGCCATGCTTCTCAAAGTTCGCGATCGCCTTACCTGGATCCCAGGTGAACACATTAGCGTATATACACTAATATTTGGAGTACTGCAAAAACACAGAGTAAAAACGGGAGCGGAAACCCGTTGGTCTCCGCTCCCGCCCTTGTCTCTGAGGCTTTCAGATTTGAATCAAGCCTATCGCCTGATTAGTATCCGTAGTATCCATCCGAGTAACCATTCTCAAATGCATCCCGGAAATACCGCTCGTACGAGTAGCGATCACCGTACCGCGAGTTGTAGTCCTTGTTCGCTTTCTGATAGGCGCCTTCGTCACGAAAGTCAAAGCGATCATTGTGACGACGGTCATCGCGGCCTGCCTTCACGCCCTCGTTGTAGCCGGCGTTGAGTGCTGTCTGCCGCAGCTCGTAAGATCCGCCGTAGTTGCGGTAGCCATCGCCCTGTCGCCCACGACGACCGGGATTGCTCTGCTGGTTGCGGTTATTCCAAATACCCCATGTACCGTTCCGCTGTTGAGCCTGACGCTCACGCTCAATCTGGGCCTGCCGCTCGCGCTGCGCGCGTTCGTAATCGCGCTGACGGCGATTCTGATTCTGATTAGGCCAATACTGCGCCTGGGCCGTTGTGCCCGACATCATTACGGTACCGAACAACAACAGAAGTCCCAGGAGTGACCCTCCAATATTTTTGACGTTTATGTTTTTCATGTTCCCTACCACCTCCGGTTGAGCTAATGGCAATGAACATGCCACTCCCGATCTTCGTGAAAATGATTGAACTAAACTGAGTCTCTATCCCAAATCGTGTCGGCTTAGACGACATGGGCCGCGAAAAGTGCGACAACTGCGGAGATGGAGGTTGACTCTGCCCTTCGAAATGGCGTAGAAGCCTCGTGTCTCAGCGTTCGGTGAAGCGAGGTTACTAATGGATAGTTCAGGGCAGGCCCCTCATGCGGCGATCGAAGTCGAGCAATTCGTGCGTCAATTGAATGACGAATGGGTCAAAGCGATCATGCGCGCCGATGCCGAGACGCTCAACCGCGTCATGGCCGACGATTTCTTCTTCACGTATCCCCTGGAAGGTGACGACAAGGCGCAATTCATTGCCGACGTGACCTCCGGAGACCTCAAAATAGCGCACTTAAGCCGCGAACGGGTAAGCGTCCGTGTTTTCGGCACCACCGCCGTTTTGACGGCGCACGATTCGGGCACGTGGCTTTATCACGGACGCGAACTCTCCGGCCAATATAAGATCATTAGCGTCTATACCGAGCGCGCCGGCCGGTGGCAGTTGTGCGCTTTCCAGGCCTGTCCGATGCAAGGGCTCTAGTCAATCCCAGCTCAAAACAGCCTGATCCTGAAAATGCAAGTTTCGCCTGCACGTCGCGCCGCATTCGATATTCTGCGACGCGTCGAAGCCGAGGGTGCTTACGCGTCTTTCTTGCTGGCCGCGACAGATCAGCGGCTGCGCGGTGATGACCGGGCCCTCTGCTATGAACTGGTGCTGGGCGTGTTGCGGTGGCAGTCGTGGCTCGATCGCGCGCTCGAACACTTCGCGAACCGTCGCCTGAAAGGTGTTGATCTGCCGGTCAAGCTGGCCCTCCGTCTGGGCCTTTATCAACTCCGCTTCCTTTCCCGCATTCCACCATCGGCGGCGGTAAATGAATCGGTAAACCTGGTGCGGGCGGCGAGTTTACGGTCTGCGGCCGGTTTCGCAAACGCGGTCCTGCGCCGGGCGAGCCGCGAGCCGGATTACGATCCGGTGGCGAGCGTTACCGATCCGGTCGAGAAAGTGGCGCTTGAAACTTCACATCCGCAGTGGCTAATTGACCGTTGGGTCAACGCATTCGGTTTCGACGAAGCAGCGGCCCTGGCTAGAGCCAACAACGAACCCGCGCCGGTAGCGTTTCGTCTGACCGCTAAGTCGCTTACCCAATCAAAGACGCCGCAGCGAATCATTCAAGACCTCGAAACTTCCGGAGTGCGTGTGACGCCGTCCCAAGTCACTCCCGAAGCGTGGCGCGTGATGAGAAGCGAGCGGGTAGCAGTGGCGCAAGTTGGTAACTTACGTAACCTACCAACCAGAACACCTGCACTCCTGCGCGAGCTTTCGCACGACGGCCTGATCTATTTTCAGGACGAAGCTTCGCAGTTGGTTGCTCATTTGCTCGACGCCCGGACGGGTGATCGAGTGCTTGATGTCTGCGCCGCGCCGGGCGGCAAGACCACGCATATCGCCACCCTCGCGCCAGGTGCGATGATCGTTGCCGGTGATCTTTACGAGCATCGTTTGCGCACTTTGCGGGAGTTGGCGACGACACAGGGCAATGATTCCATTCGATTGGTCGTTTCTGACGCCGAAGGTGATTTGCCTTTTGCCGATGTCTCATTCGACCGTGTGTTGGTGGACGCGCCATGTTCAGGGACGGGCACGCTTCGTCGCAATCCGGAGATTCGCTGGCGGATTGGCCCTGACGATATTGCCGGGCTTTCGGCAAAACAAACGCGGATTCTCCGAAACGCCGCTAAGCTGGTAAGGCCCGGCGGCACACTCTTGTATTCGACCTGCTCGCTGGAAAAAGAGGAGAATGAAGCCGTGGCCGAGGCCTTTATTGAGGGGCACGTCGAGTTTGAGCAATTCCGACCGGACGCTGCCGGCCATCTGTTGACAGAATCGGGCGCCATTCGCACCTGGCCCCATCGTCAGGATGTGGACGGCTTTTTCATGATCGTGTTTCGGCGCCGCAGGTAGCGCACTTCGGTTGCGGCTGTTTGCGGGCGGATGTTAGACTGCGCCCTGACCTTAGCCGCATCGATTGGCACCGCGAAGAGAGCTTATTTTATTGTGTCTTTCACAAAGCAAGCGCTGACTGCGCTAAAACGAATCTTTATCGTAGTCGGAATCGCCATCGCTTTCACTGTGGGGCTCTTTGGTGCCATTTATCTCTCATTACGGAGTTCCAACACAACAGTGCCCGATATTGTCGGCAAGGATCGGGCATCCGCGGAAAATAGCATTAGCGCTGCCGGCTTGAATTTTCGCGTGCGCGCCATGCGGCCAAGCAGCAACGCGAAGCCAGATACCGTTATTATCCAAGTTCCGGAGTCCGGTAAGATCGTGAAGGTTGGTCAAACCGTCGCGGTGGACATGAGCCGCCCGGCGAAAGAAGGCGAGAGCTCACTTTCGACGAACCCGAATGCTAACGCCAATACTGAGAAGAAGCCCGAGAACACTAACTCGGCAAACTCGAACTCGAACGATAACAAGGAGAAAAAGAAGCCCGCTAATAAGAATGCCAATGACAACCTGAATGCGAATGGAGCGGCGAACCGCGCGCCCAACCGGAACCGTAATAAGAATGTTAATAGCCTCCCGACCGGGAACGAGAATGCCAACCCGGCCGGTACTCCGGTTCACAGCAACCTGAATTCCAATAGCACACCTAGAGGCAACGCAAATCGGGGCGCCGGTAATGTGAACAGCAACCGCCCCTCGCCGGTCACCGCTCCGACACCTTAACGTCATAAAGTTCATGATTGAGATTGCTCCATCGATTCTTTCCGCGGATTTCACCCGCCTTGGCGAGCAGATCAAGACTGTCGAGCGGGCGGGAGCATCTCTACTGCACGTAGATGTGATGGATGGGCGTTTTGTGCCGAATATTACTATTGGCCTGCCGGTCGTAAAGGCAATCTCCCGTGCAACCCAACTGCCCATTGACGCGCATCTGATGATCGTCGAGCCAGGGCGGTACGCCGAACAGTTCGTGGAAGCTGGGGCGAAAATGGTTTCAATCCACATCGAAGCCGACCCGCACGCGCACCGAACGCTGTCGGCGATAAAATCTGCGGGCGCGCTCGCGGGCATTGCAATCAATCCCGCAACGCCTTTGTCGGCTTTGGACGAGGTTGCCAGGTTTGCCGACTATATCCTGCTGATGTCGGTGAATCCGGGCTTTGGGGGGCAGGAGTTCATTCCCAATTCTCTCGATAAGGTTCGACGCTTGCGAAAAATGATCGACGAACGCGGACTGAAGACGCGCATAGAAATTGATGGCGGTATCGACAGCGACAACATCGCCGAAGTTACCAGTGCGGGCGCTGAGATAATCGTTTCTGGTTCGGCAATCTTCGGCGCACCTGACCCAGCCATTGCTCTGCGCAAGCTGCGCGAAGCAACGGTCCTGTGGGTTTAGCCAGGCAACACAGAAGCGTTAGCAATCGACGACTTTTCAAGCTAGAATCTCAACCGGACGACTTGTTTTTGGAGGTTTTTTTCAATGTCTTTTCCTTTAATGCGAAGAGTTAGTTTTCGCCGCCCGCTTCGGCTGATTTCCTTTGCCGTCGCGCTCGCGCTGTTTGCCGTGACACTGTCGCTTTCGGGCATGGCATCTGCCCAGGGCAACAAGGGCCAATCTCAATCCGGACTATCGAACATCCAGCGCTTTGACATAATGCGCTCAAAGCTGGAAGCAATGCGCCGTTCGCTCGACAACGCGATTGCCGCGATGAACGCTAAGGACTCAGGCAGCAAGGAAAAGAACGCCGACGACCCACGCCAGCGTCTGCGCGGCCTGGAAAAGGAAGTTAGTTCGGTGCTGAGCGAGGTCGGCGATCTGCGTTCCAAGGAAGAGAAGGCGGAAAAATACGATACGTCCCAGATCGACGGGCTTGAAGCCTCAGTTACCGAGGTCAATACTCGCGTTGAAGGGGCCCTTCAAGCTACGGCCGCGGCACGAAGCGAAACGTCTTCTGGCTATAGCCCGAAGCCGCAAAAGGGTAAGCGCCGCTTGTTTGGTTTGCTGCCCGGTAAGAGTGTTGACAAGTACGCCGAGTTGACCGGCGGTGTCGCTCCCGGTCGCGATCGCGTGCTCTTCGTAGAGGCTGCCAAGGAAGTACGCAAAGGCAACCACGAAACAGGTCGTTTGCTCTTCACCACGATAATCACCACCTATCCCGACTCTCCTTACCTGCCCATGGCAAAGCTGGCGATCGCCGACTCTTTCTATCTTGAAGGCACGACCAGCGCGCTGATTCAGGCGGGACAGGCTTATCAGGACTGGCTGACTTTTTTCCCTACCGATTCGCTCACGTGCGACGCAATGCTAAGAGTCGCGGAAACCGAAATGCGCCAGATGGGTTTGGCGGATCGCGACATAATTCACGCGCGCAAGGCCGAGCAGCGTCTGAAAGTCATGTTGCAGCAGTGTCTGAAGTCGAGTATGCGCCCGGAAGCCGAATTGCGACTGCGCGAAGTGCAGGACAATCTCGCGATGCACAACTTGTATATTGCCAGGTTTTACTACGACTCGCGGTACAAGAATGTTAAGGGCGGACTCAAGGGCGCGCAAGACCGTTTGAAAGAGATCGTTGAGAAGTATAAGAATTTTTGTCACATGGACGAAGTGCTGTACCGCTATGCCACGACTTTTAAGGAAGAAGAAGAGCCGGATGAAGCTGCCAAGCTTTACCAGCAACTAGTGCGCGACTATCCAAACAGCGAGTATGTCGAAAAGGCGAAGGATCAACTGAACATCATCGGCGCGCCCATCCCCGAGCCAGATCCGATCAAGGTGACTATGCCTCCTTGTGAAAAGCTGACGTTCATGGGGAACATGATGCAACAGATCAGCGGCAGCGCGAATGTCACCACCAGCCGTGACGGAATTCTGATTACCAGGAAGGGCGAGGGCAACGATCTGATCGACAAAGCGATCCAGAACAACGGGCAGCTTCCGGAGAATGTGCAGCCGGTAATTCAACGGAGCGCTCCACGCACACCGGTGAACCAACCGACACCGAACGCAACGCCGCCGGATGTCAATCCCGCGTCGACGCCGGCCGTGCGGCCCCGTTTGACTTCATCGCCGACACCGAAACCTTAATTGCCTGGTCGTTCGGGCCTAAAGAATTTTGTAGATCAACATTAGCCCATAGCCGAGGCTTCGCCGCTCGCGGGACGTTCTTACTTAATAATATGATGCCGAATTCCGAAGCCGTGCAGAACGAGCTGATGCGGCGGCATCGCACATCCACTCTGATTGTTGCCGGCTTTCTCATCCTGGATATTGTGCTGCTGGCCATCGCCTGCTTCGCTTCAGACTCTATCTATCGACCCGGCGATCCAGGAATCATCATGGGTTTGTGGATTGCGATTCTGGTATTTGGACTGGGCGCGTTCGTGGTCCGGCGAACAAAGTTTGCCGCGATGCGCCTGAAAGACATCGCCGCGGTTAAGGGCGTGTCGGGTTTGTTAAAGACCCTACAGGACACGACAACTCAAATTGCTGCGATCGGCGGGGCAATCGCGCTCATGGGTTTTGTGATCACAATCCTCACGGGCGATTGGACCAACATGCTCCGGGCCGGCGGAGTGGCCGCGATAGTCCTCGTCTACTGCTTCCCCTTCCGCAGCGCCTGGCAGCGCGTAGTGATGCAGCTTGCGCGGGAAGACTCGAGTGGTTTGGATTAACTGGCCGGGCTATTTGCTAAGCGAATACTGGGACTTCCGCTTCCGCCGCCGGTGAGTTGCCTGCCGGCGCTTCTCCTGCGGATGAAACTCATGCCATCCTCTTTCGAGATCAGGCCTTTTTGAATTAGATCCTGCACGGCACCTTCGAAGGTCATCATGCCGTGCGAGCGCCCGGTTTGCATTGCTGAAGCGATTTGATGTGTCTTGCCCTCGCGAATAAGGTTCGCAACGGCGGGAACGTTGACCAGAATCTCAACTACCGGCACACGTCCCTTGCGATCGGGCCGCGGAAGTAAAGCCTGGGCCACGACTCCTCGCAAACTCTCAGACAACATAACGCGAATCTGGGTCTGCTGCCCCTCGGGAAAGACGTCGATTACGCGATCGATGGTCTTGACTGCGCTGTTGGTGTGGAGCGTGGCGAAAACCAAATGGCCGGTCTCGGCCGCGGTAATCGCGAGCGAGATAGTTTCCAGATCGCGCATTTCACCCACCAGAATTATGTCCGGATCTTCTCGCAGGGCTGCGCGCAGAGCCGCGCCGAATGACTTTGTATGGCTGGCCAATTCTCTCTGGCTTATCAAACAGCGGCGATTCTCGTGCACGAATTCGATCGGATCTTCAATAGTAATGATGTGCGCCTGCTGTTTCTCGTTAATGGTATGAATCATCGACGCGAGCGTCGTGCTCTTACCCGAGCCGGTCGGTCCGGTAACCAGAACTAGACCTTCTGAGACATCGATCAGGCTGGCCAGTTGCTCCGGGAGATCAAGCTCGTCAAGCGTCTTAATGTTTTCCGGAATCAGCCGAAAAACCCCGGAAACACCGTTTCGCTGCATGAAGACGTTGACGCGAAAACGGCCTACGCCCGAGAGCGGATAGCTTAGATCGAGGTCCCAGTTCTCGGTGAATAGTTCCTTCTGCTTTTCGGTCAAAATCTCAAAGACAAGACTTTGGCAAGTCTCTGCTGAGACATTGCGATAGTTCAGCTTCACCATGTCTCCATGGATTCTCATGTAAGGTGCGGAGCCGGAAGTCAGGTGCAGGTCGGAAGCACCTTGCTGCTTCATCTGCCTGAGAAGATCATCAAGTCTGGCCATATCTCAATCTCAATCTTAAGCGGTTGGCGACGACGCGCATTTGCCTGTCGGACAAGTCACGTTAGATCCAGCAAATCGCGAACGTGTTGGAGCCGAGGAAGGCGGACGTTGTGTCCTTCGGAATGGAGCCGAGCCGTGAATCGCGATGTGAACCCTGGTGCGTTCAGCTCGATCTAAAGCTCACGTGACGGCAAAGCCGCTCGCAAGCTGAATTTACTATAACAAAAAGACCAGCCCTGCGCCTAGCTTTTTATGAGGACGCTGGGGTTTTGAGTTTGAGGGCGAGGCTTCCGGCCTACCTACTCATTCAGTTTTCCTCTTTAGAGACTAGGAAGCGTGGTTCCCTTCTCTGTTACTCAAGGTGACAGCGAGCCGGTGGTTCATTGGCAGACCTGAGGCAAACCTTCGGTTTTCGGTAGTAATAAGTGCTGGCACTGCCCTTGCTGTTGCTGGGGGCACGGCTGGCTTTTGAATGGCCGCCAATGGAGTTGGCTTCGAAGCCCGAATCAAAGTTAACAGGTGATATCAATGAAAGCTCACGTCACTACTAGAAAACGTCAGGGCCGGCAGTCGGAAAGCGGCAGCTCGATGATTGAGATCCTCGCCGTTGTCGCCATCGGAGCGATCCTCACCGCAATAGCAGTGCCACAGGTCATCTCAGCGCGAAGGCTGATGCGTTCAAACGCGTTGCCGCGTGAAATCGTCACTCAATTGCGGTTCGCCAGACAGCAGGCGATGTCCCAACGGCAGGCGTTTACTTTTCAATATGACAACTCGCTCAAGAAGATCACTATTATAGATCACCAGGCGGCCGGCGCCTCCGTCTTGAGCGCAACGGGTTATCCCAACACCCCGGGTAGCGTCACCGTACTATCAATTCCGGTAGCCGGCGGAGGAGGCCTCCCAACTTCCGAAGTTTCGTTCGGCATTCCCAGCGGAATCACGGCGACGACTTTGGGCGACAACACTACGCCGACGGCGCTGGTCTTCAACAAGATCAATATCACTTTTCAACCTAACGGTACCGTAGTCGATGCCAACGAGAATCCGACTAATCAAACGCTATTTTTCTACAACAACGTGGTTCCCAACCAGACGGCGTGCGCGATATCTGTGCTCGGAGCTGCCGGAAGAATCAAGATCTGGAGGTACACCGCCAGTGCAAATCAATATGTTGAATAACGAATCCTCGAGCGAGCGGCCCCGAAAGCAACTCCATTCAGAATCCGGAGTCACGATTCTGGAGATGGTGGTGGCGATGCTGATTTTGACGGTGGGCCTGCTGGGTCTGGCGGCGTCAATTGGTTATGCCGTGACCGTAAGTAACAAAGGTCGCAATCTTACCAACACCAAGCTGCTGGTCGTCTCTTTGCTCGAACAGATGGAGACGCTGAGAAACACCGAGCAACTGACGTTTGGTCAAATCGCCAATCAAGGACAGGTTGACAACGCGGGGGCGGCTCGCAACTTCGGTGGATTCCCCGCGGCTTTTCAACCTCTTTCGATCAATCCCGGGCCAGACGGCCTGTTTGGCACCGATGACGACATGATCAGCCCGGGACCCGACGGCGACTACGGGACAGGCGACGATCTTATCGATTCAACCTGGGCCGTCCCGGGGTACGAGCGGCAGATTTCGATCACGGATCTGAGTCCCAACCTCAAACGCGTTCAAGTGACTCTGCGTTACCCGGACGCCGGCGGCAAGCTCCGCGACATGGTTGGAGTCAGCTATCTGAACAACGACACGCGCAGCAATTTTCGCTAAGCACCGCAGGAAATACAGGAAACCAAAAGCGCGCGAGCGCTCAACCCGAAACCGGAGGCAGTATGCGCCCTAATCGTAAAGACAATCGTCAGGACGGCTTCTCAATGGTCGAACTAATGATCTCTATGGCCACTATGACGATCATCACCGGAGCGGCCTTTGCTCTCATTGGCAGCAGTATCAAGTTCGCCGGCGCCACCTATCATGTAACCGATTCCGAACAGGGACTGCGCACGGCGCACGAGATCATTCACCGCGATCTCACCACTGCCGGGAACGGGTTAAGAGGCATCGGCACCATTCAGGTACCCAAGACCTTCGTGCAAAGTTATTTGACGCAAACACCCGTCGTCGATCCTGGTTCACCCAACTACGTGAACCTCGCGCTGTTGACTTCGGATGATGCGGTTCCCGCGAACACCGCAGTGCCCCAAGCGAGTCCGGCGGCCAACGTTCTGGGCGCCACCGACCGCATGACGCTGCTGACTACAGACACGTCGTTCACACCAGTGACCCTGCTGGCCGGCAAAATTATCGTGGCCAGTCCCAACACGAACATCGTGGTTCCCCCTGGCGATATCGGGCGATTCCAGGCCGGAGAAGTCTATGCGATCGTTTCACAGAATAGCGCCGCATTCGGCCGGATATCGAGCGTCAACACAGCGACGAAAATTCTAACCATGACCAATGGCGACGTGTACGGGCTTAATCAAACCGGCCCGGGAACTCCTATTTATACGGTTTCCGCAGTAGTTAGCGGCATCAGCACACAGCCCGCAACGATCCTGAGGATCCAAATGATTCAGTACTACGTGAATTCGAACAACCTGCTCATGAGGAGGGTGTTCGGCGTCAAGGGATCTACTTTCGTTGACAGCATCATTGCCGAGCACGTCACCAACGTGCAATTTCGTTACCTCATGAACCTTGCCGATGCAAACGGCTTTGTGCCGCAACCGGTAAGACAGCTTTCGACCTCGCAACAGCAACTGGCTGTGCGTGAGGTTGAAACGACAATCGCAGTAGAAACTCTGCGGGCCCTAAATACCGTCACCGCAAATAACAACGGCAAGCAAGTCATTTCAAGTACTACGGCCACGACCGTCCGTAACCTGCAATTCCGGCAAGCTCTCTAGTCCGCGAGGAATCCAAGCGCCATTTTTGAGTGAAGCCAATTTCTGATTTCATGGAAGGAAGCGTCATGCGAAAGAACTCTAAAACCAACTATGCGACCGCAGCCCCTAGCAAAAGAGAAGAGCGGGGAGCCGCGTTGGCCACTGCCCTGATCGTTATGTCTCTGCTGGCCTGCATCTCGATGACCGTACTGGCCGTCGTGACGCACGAGTCACGCATTGCCGGCAGCGACCTGCAACGCACCCAGACCTTCTATGCTGCGTCAGCCGCCGTCGAAAGGATGACCAGCGAGTTTTGCGCCTTGTACGCCCGCACGTCGCGGCCAACCACGGCGCAGTACAGCGCGATTGCTGCGGCCTATCCTACTGAACTGACGAGCGAAGGCTTTTCTTTCTCGAACCAGCAACTGATTGTCGATCCGGACGGGGCGACCGGCACCGTGACCATACCGACGGGGGCCTTTTCGGGGCTGGTAGCCTCAGTGACTCCGTTCCTTTTGGACACGACGGCAACTCAGACCGCTACGGGAACTCAGGTAAGACTTCAGCGCAAGATCAATAACTACCTGGTGCCGATTTTTCAGTTCGGCATGTTCAGCAACGAAGACCTGGAGGTCCACCCGGGCCCGCCATTCGCATTCAACGGCCGCGTGCATGCTAACGGGAATCTTTACATTAACGGCGACATGACGTTTCTATCGAAGGTAACGACCGCAAACGAAATCGTCGTCGATGTGGTCCGTAACGGAAGCACACGTGTTGGGAGCATGTCAGTGAAAGTGGGAGCGATTGACGTTCCCCTAACTGCCGGTAGCGCGGTCAATGGTCCAAACTTTCCCGGTAGCACCCCGGGCATGCGGGGTTACTTTCCCGGCTCACCAAATGGAAGCGCCAGCGCTACATGGAATTCAAACTCCATTGCCTCAGCCTCTGCGGGCGTTCCGAACAGGTTCGGCGGGCAAGTACTGACCCGAACCACCGGCGGCGTACCGCTCCTGCTGCCGATGCAGATCGAGGGTAATCAGACGAGAGAGATCATCAGAAGGATGATGCCCAATGACAACACGGTCCTGAGCGAATCGCGCTATCACCGGAAAGGGCAGATCCGAATTCTGATCGATGACGAGACCCCTGCTTCAGCGGATGCCGCCGGCATTCCGGCCGGACAGGGGATCAAATTGTCCACCTTCGATCCAATTCCGCTTCCCAACGCCGCGGCCACATCCAACGGCGGCCGGGCGCTGTGGCGTATCAATGATAGCGGATCATACACCGATACAACTTCCACCTGTGTGCGTCAGCAGAACAGCGGCGGCACTACCGCCCAGGCACTAACAGTGCGCGGAGTCAAGGCTACGACCCAAAGCAACGTAACACCCACCGGATCGGCCATCGCCATTCCGAAGATTCCGGCCGGAGCCGGTCTCAAGGGCCGAATCCTGATTCAGATCGTTGACGCTAACGGCGTCGCGCGCGACGTAACCCGAGAAATTCTGAGCATGGGCGTCACCGAAGGCGAGCCGAACGCGATTGTAGCGTTACAGCGACCCTTGTGGGCCGCGTTTACTCAGGGCAGTCGGGACGCGAGCGGTGTTTCGAATCCGGCTCTCAATGGGGACGCCGCCTATACCAACTCCCTGACCGACATCATGAAAACGCGTCTTGGGGCCGATGGCGAAATCAAGATCGCAGCCGGCGGTTTTCCGACACAGGACGGAACCTACGGGTACTTAACCAAGATTGTGGATGACACGCCGTCAGGCTCGCAGACCCAGCGTTCAGATACGCCGGCAACGCTGAATCCAACGGCATTTACCACTGCGATGTGGAATAGCTTTGTTCCGATCAACGTCTACAACGTGCGCGAGGGTCGCATCACCTCGTCGTTGGCCGCTGGGACGGTCTATGAACGCGGAGTTACCAACATCGTCGAAATCAACATGCGCAACCTGGCGCGTTGGCTGGACGGCGTCTATGACACGAACCTCCTGTATGCCACCCCCGCCATGAGCGGGAACATCGCCAGCCCCGATGGCTATACGGTGTACGTTTCAGATCGTCGCGGCGACAGAGTGAAGAATCTCGTCGACTCAGGCATCACCGTCAACTCTACGAATGGGATGGTTGATAACGAAGACGTCTACGGACCGAACAACACGCTAGATCCCGGCGAAGACGTGCAGAACACTGGCGCGCTGGTGAAAGACACCAACGAACTTCCCGACCCGGCCGCTTTGCCTGGCTCGTATGGAACCGACGCGTTCAAGCGAGCGCTCACGGTTTCGGCTTGGGCCAACCTGATCGGAGGCGCCGGCGCCGATAAGGATAATCATAGGTACTTCCGCAACGCCGTCCGCTTGTTCAACGGTGAGAACCTTCAGATATCGGGGGGTTCGGGTCACCTTTCGACGACGAAGGGCATTACCATCTCGTCCGAGAACATGGTCTACATCTGGGGCAACTACAACACCACAGGGATTAACTCCGCGCCTCCGGATGGCACCTCGTCGCTCAATGACTCGAGCACTACCTACCACTATCTCGGCAATCAGGTTCCGACTTCGATCGTGTGTGATTCTTTCTTCCCGCTTTCGAAGACATTCCATGACAGCGAGACGTCGTTATATCCGGATGTTCTGAGCAAGCGGCTGGCGGACAGATCAACAACGGTTGGCCAGGAGACTTCCGTGCGCGCGGCGATCATTGCCGGCAACAACCTGTCGGCATTGACCGGCGATCCTGACGCTGGTAACAGCAGTGCTAACGAATCTCGCCTGAACGGCGGCATGCACAACTTCCCGCGGTTTCTCGAGGATTGGAATGCGCGCTGGAATTTTGTCGGCTCGATGATTCCTCTTTACCACTCGACACAGGCCGTCGGTCAGTACAACGCTAACAGCACGATTTACAGCCCGCCTACTCGTAACTGGGCTTTCGACATTACGTTTAACAATCCGCTTAGACTGCCGCCGGGAACTCCTATGTTCCAACACATAGAGCCGTCGGGCTTCAGGCAATGCCTCGGTCTGACTTCTCAATGCTGAGGTAATCGATCAGTCTGTTCCAGCATATCGAGCCCACCGGCTCCAAGCTCTAAGGCTGCTGCTCGTCAAGCAGCAATCAGGCTGCGTCTGGTCTCAGTCCCCGAACTGAAACCTGGCGCAGCCTCTTTGTCTTTCCGCAGGACGAAACAAGTGGTCCTATCAATCAAGAAGCTGACCCACTGCCTGTCTCCTCGACAACTTGTCTTACAATTCGACATAGTGACAGTCTGACTTCCGACTAAAGACTAAAGCCGGACAAATCGCTTGGGCCTGAGCATTGAAAGAATCGAAATTCTTCTGCTAATCGCGGCGGTGGTCGCGATGCTGGCTCGCCGTCTACATGTTCCGTACAGCGTCGGATTAGTGTTCGCCGGTATTGCCCTGGCGCTGCTGCCCTTCTCTCCGAACATCGCGCTCACCAAACAACTTGTTTTCACGGCATTCCTGCCGCCACTTATTTTCGAAGCCGCTTTCCAATTGCGCTGGCGCGAACTGCGGAAAGATCTGCCCGTGATCCTGACGCTGGCAACAGTTGGCGTCGTACTTTCCGCCGCGGCAACCGCGATCGGAATGCACTATCTCGCCCAATGGACCTGGATCAGTGCGATAGTCTTTGGCGTGCTGATCGCGGCCACCGATCCGGTGTCCGTCATTGCGACTTTCAAAGACTTGAAGGTGCCTGGCCGCGTCCGTCTGCTGGTCGAAGCGGAAAGTCTTTTCAACGATGCTACCGCGGCAGTTGCTTTCACGATCGCGCTGATCTTGGCCTCTGGCCAGGGCATCGGCGTCATCGGAATTTCAAAAACACTCGTGATCATGATCGCCGGTTCCATCGTCTGTGGAGCAGTGGTCGCCGCCGTGGCTTTACTGCTTACCGGAGCGACGGACGATCATCTGGTCGAGATCACATTCACCACGGTCGCGGCCTTTGGTTCTTTTCTACTGGCAGAGCACTTTCATCTTTCCGGGGTACTGGCCACCCTGACGGCAGGATTAATTATCGGCAATGTGGGCCACCTGGCGATTGCCGCTGAGACCCGCGAGGCGGTTGAGGGATTTTGGGAGTACGCCGCGTTCGTCGCCAACTCGCTGATATTTCTTCTTATCGGCATGCGTCTGGCAAATCAGGATTACGAATTGATGTTGCTACCCGCGCTCATCGCGATAGTAATCGTAACTCTCGGACGGGCGTTGGCCATCTATCCGCTGTCTTTGCTCTTTGCGCGCTCGAAGTTGCGAATCAAGTCACAGCATCAACACGTTCTGTTTTGGGGCGGTTTGCGCGGCGCGCTGGCGCTGGCATTGGCGCTCGGACTGCCGCCGGACATGCAAGGCCGAGAGGCAATTATTACCGTGGCTTTCGCCGTAGTTGCCTTCTCGATCTTTGTTCAGGGATTGACTATCAAACCGTTGCTGCGGCGATTGGGAGAACTGCCGGATCAAAAAACGTAGGGAAAAGAGTACAGTTCGGAGTTCAGCCTTCAGGCGGGCGTATGAGGAAGTAGGGCCCGCCTGAAGGCGGTACTCCGAACCAAAGCGAGCTCCCTTCTAAACCAAAGTCGAACAAAAAACCCCAAAGACCAGCGGGACCAAAGTCCCCTTAGAGACACTCTCGGGAGTCGCCGGCGTGAAGCGAACTCGCCGAATGCGCCATCCGTCCACGCGCTCAATTTTGAAAACGGCTCCCTGGTATTCAACCGTATCGCCCTCACGCATCATTTTTCCGGCCTGGGCCATAAGGAAACCTGCGATCGTGGTGTAGCCTTCGTCTTCCGGCAGTTCGAGGCCAAGCTGTTGATTCGCGTTGCGAACCGCCAGCATGCCGTCCAGAACATACGAGCCCTGCTCTGCCACAATCTGTTCTCTTACTTCCTTGTCGTATTCGTCGCTGATCTCTCCCACGATCTCTTCGAGCAGATCCTCGAGAGTAAGAATGCCTTCTATTCCTCCGTGCTCGTTCAGGACAAAGGCAAAGTGCACCCGCGATGCCTGCATTTGCTTGAGCGCCTCGCCGGCGGAAAGTGACTCAGGAACAAAAGCTGGCGGGCGCATCAGCTTTTCCAGATCGAATCCCTCTGGTTGGATCTGGCCCATGTCCAGATCTTTCCGGTAGGCAACGCCGATCAGGTTGTCGCTCCGATCCCGGTAGACAGCCAGCCGCGAAAAGCCGGTCGCCAAAAAGACTGATCGGACCTGTTCAAGAGTGGCCGTGACGGGCACAGCTTCAACTTGCGTGCGCGGAATCATGGCCTCGCGCACGCCCACCTCGGCGAACTCAAAAACGCGATGAAGCAGTTGCCGCTGCCCCGGTTCCAGATGGCCGCTCTTGAGCGAAATATCCACCAGACGCCGCAGCTCATCTTCCGTGTAGACCGAAGCCTGATCGCCCGAAGCACGTAGCCCGAACAAGCGAACGGTGCGCATGCCGGCCCAATTAAGCAGCCGTATGGGCCAATAGAAGAACCGGTAAAAAGCGTCCATCGGCCACGAGATCGCCAGTGCTACCTGCTCGGTGCGCTCGAGCGCAAAAGTCTTGGGCGCAAGTTCACCCAGAACGATGTGCAGAAACGTGATGATCGTAAAGGCCGCCGTAAAAGAAATGGTGTGGAGCGTAACGTCGGAAACTACTCCCTGCAGCGGGGCCTCGAGCAGATGAGCGAAAACCGGCTCGCCGATCCAACCCAGGGCGAGAGACGCCATGGTAATGCCAAGCTGAGTTGCTGAAATGTAGGCGTTGAGATTATCCAGCAGGCGGAGTAGTCGCCGGGCGCTGCGATTTCCCTGGGCCGCGATGGTCTCAATCCGCGAACGCCGCACACCCACGAGCGCGAATTCTGAAGCGACAAAAAAGCCGTTCGCCAGTACTAAGAGAAAAACCACGACAACATAGAACAAGCCCAGGGTCATTAGGAAGAATTGTAACGCAAGCTGTGAGCTTGCGCGCCATCGACGTGCCGCTTGACGCTCTTTCGGACGGCATGTTAGGTTTGCGACTTCACCTGTGCAATTAAGTTTGATTATCAGAAGGCTCTAGTTAACGGCCTGAAACACGCGTGACTGCACCAGCTCTGGAACTGAAAAAAACGCCGCTTAACAGCGCTCATCGCCGCCTGGGCGGGCGCATGGTTGAGTTCGGCGGCTGGGACATGCCGGTCCAGTACCCGGCGGGGACCATGACTGAACACCTCCGCACGCGCACTCACGCCGGACTGTTCGACGTCTCGCACATGGGCGAGATCGATGTGCGCGGCCCTGATGCTATTCCCTTCGTTAATCGTCTGACTTCCAACGATGCCACAAAACTGATCGATGGCCAGGCGCAATACTCCGCCCTGACTACTCCGGAAGGAACGGTCATTGACGACCTGCTGGTCTATCGCTGTGCCGCAGATCGTCTGCTGCTGGTGGTAAACGCAGGGACGACTGAGAAGGATTGGGATTGGATCACATCACATCGCAGCGACGACAATGTCGAACTGAGCAACGTAAGTGCTGAGTACTGCCAGATTGCTTTGCAGGGTCCTGATGCGCTTTCGATCTTGCAGAAGCTCACCGCAGTTCCGCTCGCTGGCATTAAGTACTACCATTTTACCGAAGGCGAGGTTGACGATGTAAGGTCGATCGTCTCGCGCACGGGTTACACCGGCGAGGATGGATTTGAAGTCTACGCGGACGCCGACAAAGCTGAGGAACTCTGGAATAAGATTCTTGATGCGGGAAACTTTGGCACGGAGGATGGTGTGCTGCCGTGTGGGCTGGCTGCGCGCAACACACTAAGACTGGAAGCCGGAATGTGCCTCTATGGTCACGAGATCGACGAGACGACGACATTGCTCGAAGCCAACCTTGGCTGGATCACCAAACTCGACAAAGGTGACTTCATCGGGCGCGAGCGATTGGCTAAACAAAAAGAGGAAGGCATCAGACGCAGGCTCATTGGTTTCGAGGTTACCGACCGCGGGATTGCTCGGGATGGACAGGATGTGCTGATCGACGGCCAACGTGTGGGCCGGGTCACTTCCGGAAGTCCGGCGCCGTTCCTGAAAAAGAACATCGGGATGGCTTACGTTCCCGTCGAATCCGCCGGCGCAGGCGGCGCAATCGAAATCGACGTGCGCGGCCGGCGGGTTGGCGCAGAAATTGTGCCGCTCCCGTTTTACAAGAGACCAAAGACCTGATTTCTTTGCGCCTTCAGGATTGTTTTTGCGCCTTTGCGTGAAATCAAAGTCGAGCTAAAGAATTTCCCGCAAAGGCGCAGAGGAGATCGAAAGGCGCCAAGCCAAATTCGGAGACCTTCGATGTTTGATTGAATCAGCGCGCACGCTTAGGTTATAAACAAAGACCGGAATCGCAAATCAGCATTCGAAAATCTAAATCATCTAGGAGCATCATGGCCAACGTCCCGGAAAATTTGCACTACAGCAAGGACCACGAATGGGTGCGTGTCGAGGGTGACACCGCCGTAGTCGGGATCACCGATCACGCGCAGGAGCAACTCGGAGACGTGGTTTACGTCGAACTACCGAAGCCCGGCGAAGAATTTGCCGCCCACGAGTCGTTCGGCTCGGTCGAATCGGTCAAGGCCGTCTCGGAGATTTTCACGCCGGTCTCTGGCAAGGTTGCCGAGGTCAACGAATCGCTGAATGACGAGCCGGAGAAGGTAAACAACGATCCTTACGGCGAAGGCTGGATGATCAAGATCCAGATGCGTAGCCCGGGCGAAGTCGACAGCCTTTTGACTGCGGCCGAGTACGAAGACTTTACGAAAGCTGAGAGTGAATAGCATTGCGTTACATTCCCAACTCGCCCGACGAACGCGCCGAGATGCTGCGACAACTCGGCGCTGCCTCGATTGACAATCTGTTCGATTCGATTCCCGAAGCTCTACGTCTGACCAATCACCTGAACGTTCCGGCCGCCCTGTCTGAGATCGAGCTGCTGAAGCAGTTCGATGAAATGGGAGTGCGGAACCAGGCCGCCGGCCGGGTGAGTTTTCTCGGCGGTGGCGCTTATTCGCACTACACGCCTACGATTGTCGATCATCTGATCTCGCGCTCAGAGTTTTTCACCGCCTACACGCCGTACCAACCGGAGATTTCCCAGGGCACACTCCAATCAATTTTTGAATTTCAAACCATGGTGTGTCAGTTGACGGGCATGGACATCGCCAACGCCTCGATGTACGACGGCTCGACCGCCATGGCCGAAGCTGTACTGATGGCTGAGCGCGTGACCAAACGTTCAAAGGTCATCGCTTCGGCGGCGATTCATCCGCAGTATCTCGAAGTCGCACATACTTACGTGCAGCACGCGGGAATCGAGTTGCAGCAATCACTCTATTGCACAGAGGCGGGCACGACCTTGCCCGAAAGTTTGAATGCGATCGACGATCAAACGGCGGCGATTGTCGTGCAGTCGCCGAATTTCTTTGGCTGCATCGAAGATCTCGAGGCGCTCAGCGAAAAAGCGCACGCCCAGGGCGCGCTGCTGATCGTCGCCGTGACTGAATCCATGTCATTTGGCCTGCTGCGTTCGCCGGGGGCGTGCGGCGCGGACATAGTCGTCGCCGAGGGACAATCGTTCGGCGTGCCGCTTTCATTCGGCGGTCCTTACGTTGGTTTGTTCGCAACGCGCGACAAGTACGCGAGGCAGATTCCCGGCCGTCTGGTCGGCGAAGCTTATGACAAACACGGGCGACGGGGTTTTGTGCTTACGTTAGCCACGCGCGAGCAACACATTCGTCGCGAGAAAGCGACCTCGAATATCTGCACCAATGAAGGATTAATCGCGCTCGCCGCAACCGTTTATCTCGAGACTATGGGCCGCCGCGGCGTGCAGGAAGCCGCGCGGCAGTGCGCGCAAAAAGCCCATTACGCCGCGCGCGAGATTGGGAAGGTCGAAGGTTTTTCGCTTCCTTACTCGGCTCCGTTCTTCAACGAATTTGTCGTGCGGGCGCCGGTCGAAGCGTCGCCGCTGCTCGACAAACTGGCAAGCGAAAAAGGAATCAACGGGGGCATTGCCCTCTCGCGATTTGACTCGAATCGGCCCAACGACTTTTTGGTTTGCGTGACTGAGACGAATACGCGCGCGCAGATAGATGGGTTGGTCGCCGGGCTCAAGGATATAGTTTAGAGGCGGGCGTTGCCCGCCCGTGTCCGACGAACTTCAGTTTGTCGTTTGAGTATTTTCTCTCTCCGCGATGGGAGAAGGAGACTTAAGGTTGTCGGAGCCTGATTGATATCTCCCTTCTCCCCCTGGGAGAAGGGCCGGGGAAGAGGGCGTAGCTGGGCGGCTCGATACTTAAGCCCTCTCCCCAGCCCTCTCCCAAAGGGAGAGGGAGTCAGGAGAAAGAAGTTTTGTCGGACATTAATTCATGGATTCAAAAATCACCAAAGTAACCACTCACATCAGTCATAACGAGGCGTTAATCTTCGAGCGATCGCAGCCGGGACGCACCGGCTTCATGTTGCCGGCGCTCGACGTTCCCGAAGATGCGCTCGACGAAATCATTCCCGGTCCATTTCAGCGCGAAGACGATCTGGCGGGCATGCCGGAAGTCACGGAAGTTGACGTGGTGCGCCACTTCACGCGCATGTCTACCTGGAATTACTCGATCGATCTCGGGATGTATCCGCTGGGCTCCTGCACGATGAAATACAATTCGCGTCTGAACGAGAAAGTCGCGCGCATCGCCGGCTTTGCCAATCTTCATCCGCTGGCTTCCGAAGGTGAAGCGCAGGGCGCGCTACAGGTGGTTTACGAACTTCAGCAGCATCTGGCAGAGATCACCGGCCTGCCCGCTATCTCTTTGCAGCCCGCGGCGGGCGCGCACGGCGAGATGACCGGCATCATGATAATCCGCGCATTCATCGACGCGCGCGATGGCAAAGATGCTTCGGCAAAGCGACGCACGATGCTGATCCCCGACTCCGCGCACGGGACGAATCCCGCGTCGGCGCATCTTTCCGGTTTCACAGTCAAAACTATTCGCTCAACTGCGGAAGGTTTGACCGATCTCGATCACTTGCGTGAGCTTTGTGCGCACGGTGACGTAGCGGGCCTGATGTTGACTAACCCGAACACGCTCGGCCTGTTCGAGAGGGACATCCAGGAAATTTGCCGCATCGTGCATGACGCCGGCGGGTTGGTTTATATGGACGGCGCCAACATGAATGCGCTGGTCGGCGTCGCGCGGCCGGGTGACATGGGCGTCGACGTCATCCATCTGAATCTGCACAAAACTTTCTCGACGCCGCACGGCGGAGGCGGCCCGGGCTCCGGCCCCTGCTGTTGTACCAAAGAGCTCGAACCCTTTCTGCCGGTGCCGCGCATTGTCAGAACCCGGAGCGGTAGCGACGGGGTTAACGTTGGTACCGACGATCCCACAGTCTTCAAACTCGATTTCAACCAACCGCAATCGATCGGACGGGTCAAAGCCTTTTTCGGCAACTATGGAATGATGTTGCGCGCTTTGTCCTACATCCTTACCCACGGCTATGACGGTTTGCGCGAAGCAACTGAGGCCGCGGTGCTGAACGCTCGCTACATCGCGCAGGGCCTAATCTCGGATTACGAAAAACCCTTCGACTCGCCGCCCATGCACGAAGTCGTCTTCACCGACAAGCGCCAGGCACGCAAAGGCGTGCACACGCTCGACATCGCCAAGCGCCTGATCGACTACGGCTTTCATCCGATGACGATCTATTTTCCGTTGATTGTTTCGGGAGCGATGTTGATCGAGCCCACCGAATCAGTCGGGCGACAGGAGCTGGATCAATTCATCGAATCGATGCGCTCAATCGCGCGCGAAGCTGTCGAAGATCCTGAACTGGTTCGAAACGCTCCACACTCTACCCGCATCGGCCGCCTGGACGAGGCTGCTGCTGCACGGAAGCCGGTGCTAAGGTGGAAGCCAAAGCAGGCTGATCCAGAACCGCGTGCCGTAGCGCGCGGGTGATTCTCTGGGACCTTACAGTAGAATCCGATTTGAGATGGTCAAGTAGTTGAATGCGATCGGCGCGGCTAAGGCTCTATGTTCGCTTAGCAAGATCTTTTCTACTTGATGTCTCTTGACCAGGACACCTCCAGGTACCACAATTACTCCCAGCATGGGACGAATCAGACAGACGATCAAAGTCGATGGGCAGGAGTGCTGGACGATGTTTGATACCGGCGCGCGGAATACCTATGTGATTCCGTCGGTAGCGCAGGTTCTGAAAACCTCATCAATGCGGCACGCGTTCCGTACTGCGCTCGGCGGTGAAGTGAAAGAGACGAAAACGTCGGCGATTCTCGAAGCTGAGATAGAGGGTCATCCTATTTCAACCCACGCAATGGTTATCGGGGAGATCGGCAAGGACAAAGCCGGCAAGCCAATTGAGATACTCTTTGGCGCGCTGGCAATGCAACAGTGGGGCATCCAACCAATAACTGACGAAGAGAGACTCGATCTATCACACTATCCGGACGAGTTCCTCGAATTCTAGAACCCGCTGCCAAAGACCTCTTGCCAAACCGCCCTCCCCGTTTATAATGACTCGCTGTCAGAGTCCGAAGGCCGGAAGTCTCCCCAACAGATCTGTTCTCTAAGAAGACTACGATGATAAGCACGCTAAGCATCCGTCGCCTGTCTAACTATCTCCTCGTCGCCTTTCTGCTGGTCCTGATCGTCGGCATCGCGCCCGGGCAAACCAAACCAGAACAACAAACGCAAGATCAGCCGGACGTCGTGCGCGTTGATACGGCGCTGGTGCAAACGGATGTCATGGTCTTTGATAAGAAGGGCCGCTTCGTCGATGGTTTGAAGCCCGAACAGTTTGAGCTAAAGATTGATAAGAAGCCGCAACCGATTGCCTTCTTTGAGCGCGTCGCATCCGGAAGCCTGCGAGAAGAGAGGAAGGCCCAGAACGCCGGCGCTTCCAGCGCGAACCCCGTAACTGATTCCGCGAAGACTCCCGCGACCACCGCCCTTGGAAGGGTGCTGATCTTTTTCGTTGACGATCTTCATTTGGCCCCGGATAGCCTGGTGCGCACGCGCAAAGCACTCAACCAATTCATCGATCACGGCATGGGCAACAAAGATCAGGTCGCCATCACCTCACCCAGCGGCCAGATAGGCTTTCTGCAACAGTTCACCGACGACAAGGCCGCTCTGCGCTCGGCTGTCGCTCGTCTGAACTATCGCACGAACACCAAGATGGACATGGATAACCCGCCGATGTCTGAATACATCGCGCTCAAGATCCGTGAGGGCGACGAACAAGCTATTACTTATTTCGTCCAGGAGATACAAAAGCAGAACTGCTTTCGAATGGGTGGCCAGATGATTTGTACGGTCACGCCGCAATCGGCCAGACAACTTGTGATGCAACGCGCTCAACAGCTCGTGACGATGGCCGCGCCCGATACAGACAACACACTGCGCCTGTTAGAGGGGCTGATGCGGTCTGCCGCGCAATTGCCGGGGCGCAAACTCGTCTTTGTCATCTCTGATGGATTTTATTTGAACGACGCCAAGACCGGCTCGCGGGACAAGATCAAGAAAATCACGGATGCCGCGGGACGTGCCGGCGTCGTGATCTACACGCTCGACGCCCGCGGTATCATCAGCGAAGGTGTTGACGTGACCAATAACCGGCCCATAGATTCAAAGGGCATGACGGTCAGCTCCAGCATCGGAGAGATTTCAGCTTCGCAGGATGGCCTCAACGCTCTTGCTGGAGATACCGGGGGCCGCGCCTTTCGTAACACGAATGCTCCCATGTCTGAATTTGTCGAGAAGGTGCTGGATGAGACTTCCAACTATTATCTGATCGCCTGGCGGCCAGACAATGACGAGCAAAAGCGCGGCAAGTTCAATCACATAGACGTGAGTATAATCGGCCGGCCTGACCTCACCGTGCGTGTCCGTGGCGGCTATTTCAAATCAGCGGCTCTGCCTATTTTGACGACGAAGAAGAAACCGGACAAGGATCCCACCAAAGCGCGCGAAGATGACATGCGCCTGGTAATCGACGCCCCCGTTTCGCAGCGACAAATTCCAACCGATCTTGAACTCAGTCTCGGCCAGATGCCCGGTGTCGGGACCCGCGTTACCGCAACTATAGAAATAAATCGCGATGCCCTGGCGTTTGACCTCAACGACGGCAAGCAGGTAGCCGATCTGGATATTGGCGGAATCTTTTATGACGATAAGGGCAAGCCGCTAACCAGCTTTGTGGGCCGCTTGAAAATCTATCCTCTGCCTGAAAACTCGTCCGCGGCAAAGCGCACTCGGTCGATCTATAACTTCCACGCCTGGTTGCCTGCCGGCTTGTATCAAGTCCGCGTAGGCGTGCGCGACCTCAAGAGCGGCAGAATCGGCAGCGCGATGGAATGGATCACGGTGCCGAAGATGTGAGAGCGTGAGGACACACAAGACCTTCCTGAAGATTGGCGACGCCTAATCTGGCGCGACGCTACTGAAGATTTCCAACTGGTTTTGAATGCTATCCTTCTCCCTGCCACGATTCCAGAGGCAACGTCTGTTCGAGAAATCCCCTGGAAAGTGACCGCGCTCCGTACCATCAATCTTTGCAAGTTTTCCTTTGACAATCTTGATCAATTAGCGTATTTGAGTGCAATGTCGACCCCCACTCCACCTACGGGCCCGAACACACAGCCGGAGGGCAAGTCGACGTTAACATCAAACGACCACCTCATTTTTGGGCTCCTTCGGGAGATCCGGGCCTCTGCCCAGTATCTACAGAAGCTCGTAGCGGAGACCCTCGATCAAGCTTCCAGATTGGACGCTTCAGGCAGGACTGCTCTTATGACCAGCGTCTTGGGCGGTAAGACGCTGGCCCGGGTTGACGACACGATCAAGCCCAACCTTGATAGTATTGACCGGCTATTTGCGGCGGACGTCATTGAGCGAGACTGGTGCTCCGACAGCGTCGAATTTATCCGACTCAATTGGTTGCAAGTAAGCGATCTGTGGCCGCAGGTGACGATCACCTCGCCACCGCCACCGGCTCCTCAGATCACTATCGTATCTCCGTCCGACTATGACGAACAGCGCCAGAGGCTTGATCGAGTGAAAGTGTGTTTGGACCAGATCATCTACCAGTGTGCTTCGCTCACCTTGTCACCGCGAGTGGTTGAAACCCTTGAAAACCTACGGGTTGGCCAGCCCTTAGATTGGGACTTCGCATTCGGGCCCGAACTGCCGACCGACCCAGAGCTTCGCAAGCGTTTGCTTGAAGAACTTGCCCAAGAGGGGGGTGTGCTCAAATCGGCTGTAGTGGACGTAGACCAGCGAGTCATTTACAAGGTTGCCCAGTCAAGAGCGGAGCAACGGCGAAGCGCATTCTATCTCGTTGCCTTTATCGTGGTCTGCGGGATCAGCGTGCCTTTGATCCTATCTTGGGGCATGCCCTGGATGCTATCCAAGACCGGGACTCTTTCGGATCAATGGCCGCTCGGACGGGCGGATTTGGCGCGGCTCTACGTAACGTACATCCTCATATTCTTCGGCAGCGGCGCGCACGTAGCGATTGAGGCATTGAAGGTCGCGAAAGCGCAAACAAGACCCAGCTTTCAGGCCATGAACGATTGGGTACTGTGGGTCCACGTCCGATTCATTTCAATCTTATCTGGTCTGGCCTGGATTCTCCTTGGTTATATTCTCCTCTCAGTGGGAATGCCGAAGCTGCAATGGCAGGCGGCGTTCTTTGCCGGCTACAGCATCGATAGCGTGACTGCGCTATTCCTCGCTCGGTTCGAGACAACGGTGAAAACAAAGACACAGGAATTCGCTGGCGAATCAAACAAGGCCGAGCCTGCAAAGAAGTAAGGGACGCGCTCGAGTAATACTTGAGAAGTGTTACACCGCCAACCCGCGCGACAAAGGCCCCACCAAATCTTACGACTGCCCTTGGAGGTGAACCAATGCTTCATTGCATCACTGGCCTTGGCACGTTGCGCGGATTGTGCCGCCCCGGGCAGGCAGCGACAATCACGTTCTGTGGTTGCGTCGAGCGGGCCATCCAACAGATGATGACATGTGCGCCGCGCTTGATAGCCTCTCAAGTGAACGCATCCAGCTTGACGCCTTCTCGCGCGGCCACCTGAATTCAAACGATAGTTTGCCTCTGATGAAATTGACATCTTTGCTTCTTACTCTGTCCTTATTATTCCCCTGCACCCTCTCGGCGCAGCAGAACCCTTCTACCTACGACGTCCTCATCAAAAACGGCGCGGTCTATGACGGCACGGGCGCGGCGCCGATCAAAGCCGACGTTGGCATTCAGGGTGATCGCATCGTGGCCATCGGCGATCTGAAGAATGCGCGGGCCAACACGGTGATCGATGCGCGCGGTCTCGCCGTGGCGCCGGGATTCATCAACATGCTCTCGTGGTCGATAACCTCTCTAATCGTCGACGGCCGTTCGCAGAGCGAGATTCGCCAGGGCGTCACCACGGAAATCTTCGGGGAAGGCTCGTCCATGGGCCCGCTCAACGCGGAGATGAAGCAGCGGGCCCTGGCCGAGCAGGGCGATTTCAAATTCGATATCCCGTGGACGACTCTCGCCGAGTACCTGACCTACATGGAGAAGCGTGGCGTCTCTCCCAACGTCGCCTCGTTCATCGGCGCGGGCACGGTTCGTACCTACGTCATCGGACTTGAGGACAAGAAAGCCACGCCGGAACAACTCAGAGAGATGCGCGAGGTTGTGCGCCGCGAGATGGAAACGGGCGCGCTCGGCATCGGTTCGTCTTTGATCTATGCGCCTGATACCTATGCCACGACTGAAGAACTGATCGAGATGTGCAAAGAAGCGGCGAAGTATCAGGGCAAGTACATCTCGCACCTGCGCAACGAAGGCGATGCGGTGATTGAAGCCGTCGAAGAGCTGCTCCGCATAAGTCGCGAGGCCGCCATTCCCGCCGAGATTTACCACCTCAAGGCATCGATCGAGAGGAACTGGAACAAGATCGACCGCGTGATTGCCATGGTTAATGCGGCCCGCCGCGACGGTTTGAAGATCACGGCCGACATGTATACTTACACGGCGAGCTCGAACTCGATCGAGTCGCGCATACCCGCCTGGGCGCACAGCGGCGGAGACGAAGCGATGTACGAAAGGCTCGCCGATCCCGTCACGCGCAAAAAGATCAGCGACGAATTGCACCAACGCGGACCGATGCAGCGGACGCTGCTGGTTGGGCTCAGACCGGCGAAACTGAAACCGCTGATCGGGAAGACCCTGGCAGAGGTCGCCGCCATGCTCGGAAAAGACGAAGTCGAAACGCTGCTCGATCTGGTGTCGGAAGCGCGCTCACGAATTCAGGTCGTCACCTTTACCATGAACGAAGACAATATCCGCAAAGAGATGCGCCAGCCCTGGGTTTCTTTTGGTTCTGACGCCTCTTCGATGGCCGCTGAAGGCCTGTTTCTGGAATCATCGACCCACCCACGCGCCTACGGTAACTTTGCACGCGTGCTCGGTAAGTATGTCCGCGAAGAGAAAGTGATCACGCTCCAAGAAGCGGTGCGTCGCTTGAGCGGGCTGCCGGCCACCAACCTTGGTCTCAACCATCGAGGCTTTCTTAAGGAAGGTTACTTTGCCGATGTAGTAGTCTTTGATCCGAAGACGATCGCGGACAAGGCGACCTACGAAGCTCCGCACCAGTACGCCGTCGGAATGAAACATGTTTTCGTCAACGGAGTTCAGGTGATAAAGAACGGCGAGCATACGGGAGCCAAACCCGGCCGCGCGCTTTGGGGACCAGGAAAAATCAAATGAGTTTTCATACACATGGAGGAACCTGGAATGCATAGGGAAGTTAATTCTGTTGGCACGGTTCGTCGGATAATTGCTCTGGTTTTCATCTGCACGTTTCTGTCCAGTTCTATTTTCGCTGACGGCGTGAAAAAGAAGGTCCGCTTTGCCAAAGGCACTTCGTCCGCGACCATAAAGGGCGCCGTCGTCCGTGGCGACCGCGATCGCTATTACGTCGGCGCCAGAGCCGGTCAGACGATGACCGTGAAGATTACTTCACTGGAGAACAATGCAGTGTTTCAAATCTACTTTGCAGGTGAGCAGGAGTCTCTCCCTGGAGCCGGCGACGGTGATGACGCAATGAAATGGTCAGGCGAACTTCCTGCCGACAATGAATACGTTATCGTGGTGGGCGGCACGCGGGGGAACGCAACCTACTCGCTAACGATTTCAATTAAGTGAGTAGCGCGTAGCTAGGTTTCCCACTCAGCTTCAGCTTTCGACTCTTCGACAGATCCCTTAGCCGGGACTTTCATCAGCGCCAACCGCTCAACGACGCGACCGTTGATCAGGTGCGATTCGATAATCTCGGGCACATCGGCAGCTCGGACTTGCGCATACCAGACACCGTCCGGATAGATCATCACGGCGGCCCCGATGGCGCAGAAACCAACCGAAGCGCATTCAGTCAGCACAATACTGCCTTTCGGGTTCTTGCCCTTCTTCGCCTGGCCCATCAGAATTCCGCGCGCCATTAATTCGCGCTCGAATGCTCCTTTCACTTCAGCGCTGTCTCTCGCCGAGCATGATTTTCCCGTGCAAACGAACACATGATGCGTAATAGGCGCCGTGGCTATCGGCGCGAGGGCGCGTAATTCGTCCGTGTTTTCGATGAATTCAGGCTCGGCCATAGATTCCCATGCTAGCACGAGCGGCCGCTCAAATCAGCCCGAAAGAATCCTTAACTTAGTCTTTGCGCGCAGTCGATTCCATTGTAAGATTGATTCGAACGGGCGACCGCTTATCCGACCGCATCAAGCTCGGCGGTCTTAGATGCGGGCGCCTGATTTGATATTACGGACGCGGACATTTCCCGAAACGATGGCAGAACAACAGGTAAACGGACTCGTAATTCACATCTCGTCGGTGAACGATCGGTCCACTGAGGTCGTCATGCGCGAGCGCATTAGCATTGGCGCTTGTGAAGGTTGCGACGTGAAGATTCGTCTGCCGCAAGGAGCGACAACCACGGGACCTGTCATTGAGCTGGCCCGCACGAATGGCATTTACCGAATCGCCAGCCTTGATCCCAATCTGGAAGTAAAACTTAACGGCAAATCAATCAGACCCGAGAAAGGTATCCACGACGGAGATGAAATCTGGATTGGTCCGTCGGGTCCGTCGATTCATTTCTTTCCGATTGCTTCGACACCGGCACTGGTACCCGGGCGTCGCGACAGCGCTAACGTGGCGCCATTTATCGAACAGGCGGCGATGGAAGCTTCCGCGACGGCGCGCCGTGACGACGCCAAGATATTTCTGCGTGAATTCACCCGCGAACTGGTGCGCGAAATCAACCCCTCGACCAAGATCATCGGCTTCGCGATTTTGATCCTTGCCGTGGCCGGCCTGCTGTGGGTTGGCGTCCTGCAGTACAACGAGATGAGAAAAAACCGCCGGGTCATTGCCGATCAGCAAGGACAGCTCGCGGCGCAACAGGGGCAACTGCAAAAGGCGAATGAACAATTGAGTGAGGTGGTCAAGTCCAACAAACGAATTCAGGACACCATCTCGTTGGGCGAAATGTTGCGCGTTAATTACGGCGGCGGCGTTTGCTTAATTTCCGGCTCGTACAATTTCGTCGAGGCCGGGACGGGCCGTCCATTGCGCTATCCTGAGACGCAGACCAGCGACTCGGGAGGAACTATCCAGAATGCGAGTGAAGAGCCGGTACTGACGCCGGAAGGCAATGGGACGATTGCTGAGTACCCTTTCGTGGGAACTGGTTTTTACGTCGGCGATGGTTTCGTGCTCACGAACCGTCACGTGACGCAACCATGGCTGGCGGATGATCGTGCGCAAAGCTTGAACAGCAGCGTCAGGGGTCTGCCGCGGCTGAGGAAATTGACCGTTTTCTTTCCCGGCAATCCGCAAGCGATAGTTTTGAAGTACAACCAGGCCGCACAGCGGGAAGACCTCGCGGTTTGCACAATTGACGAAAAAGATATTCCGCCGAAGCTTCCGGCCCTGCCGTTGGAAGCAGATCCAGGCGCGGTCGCGGTTGGGAAACTGGTCGTGACGATGGGTTACCCGTCGGGGCCGGATCGGCTGTTGGCTCTCTTGGACGAGAGTGAAGCGCGCGGGGTACAGGAACGGTTCGGCTCAGTCGAAGCGCAGCTCCAATATCTGGCGCAGAAGAAGCTCATTCAGCCGCTGACGACCCAGGGCAACATCACCGATCTCGAGGCGCGGAAAATCGTCTACGACGCCCGCACCGGAGAAGGCGGCTCCGGAGCGCCGTTGTTTGGACCATCAGGCCGCGTGATTGGTGTCACGTTCGCGATCTTCACCGAGAACACGGCCTCGAACTTTGCCGTGCCGATTCGTTATGCTATTACCCTCCTGGCAAAAGCAGGATGGACGGCCCCGCCGAATCCGGAAGCCGAACAGAAAGAAGCGGCCGCCGCTAATCAGGCGAACAGTCGCTGATGAGTGCTTAGCAACAGGCCTGTTGAGAGGATTTGCGCAACCGTAGTGGACAAAGAGTCATCTGAGACCTGATGGTCTGAACGTTGGTACACAGGTTGCTGATGGTTTGGGGGCTCGACAATAAACTCCTCCGCCACCGGAGGAGGAATCATGAAGCTGGCAGGAACATCGCTCCGTTTGGAGCGTTTTTGTAAGACATGGACATGGAAACTATTCAACTGAAGAGGAACGCGGGCCGGGCCGAACCGGGCTGGGTCTTTTGGCGACCACTACTGCTTTTGGTAGTGATTTCGCTCTTTTGTGCGCAAGCTGCTGCGCAGCAATCGAATCAGTTCCTTAATAAGTCGGCCGTGCCGGCTAAAACTAGTGAGAAGGACCTCGAGCCTTCGCCGGCGACGAAAGTTCCCGGCGCGGCTGAGGGTGATGGCGTCGGCGCCAAGTCATCGACAGAAACCCGCGCTGAGGACTCGGCAACTGAGACTTCCCCTTCCAACACAACCCAAAGCCAGTTCAGAATCGAGCGAGTACCGATGATCGGCGGAGCAGAACTCCTGACCATCTTTGGCCGGCTGGATGGGATGCGCCCCTATGGCCTTCCCGCGCCGGAAGTGCCGCTGGTCAGCGTTGTTCGCGACACACTGTCTGACGACGATCCGGAGAATGATCGCCTGCGCTACGTGTGGATGCTTACGTTTACGGAACCGACCCTGATGAAACGGATTGCTTCGGCCATTCCTTTTTTTTATCAACATGTCGGAAACAGGAAGCAGGCTTCGAAGGGTCCGCCAACGCCACTGCTCGATCTGGCCAACACCAACCGGCAAACGTGGAATCATTTCTTCTGGATGGGATTGCAGAATATTTTTCTGGATAGTTATGGAATTCCACTGAAAGCAGCCAGCCGAAGTTACCGGCAGAACGCCGCCGACTATCGCAGCGCCCATGTCACGCAGGCCCTGTCAATTCTCGGCAATTACGAAAACCTGCGTCAACGATCGCGCAACGAAGCCGAGCTGCTGGCCCTCAGTCAGAGTTCCCCGATCAATGCGCCGGCGACAAACGACAAAGAAATTAATGATGCGGCCACACCGCTTCTTCCTGAGCGCTCGCCCGGGTTCACTCCCGGCGAGATGCTCGAGTTGCGCGCACGCCTGATTCTGTCGGGGAGCACATTCGGCGGATTCGTCGGGCCCGGCAAGTTTAGCGAAACTGTCGAAAAGCGCTTAATGAATTCAGTGGATATTATCGGGCACAACTGGGAAATGCTGCGCCAGAAGTCTGAGGCCGAGGGACTCTATTTCCAACCCCTGGCGATGCCGGACGGGCGCGCGACACACGTTTTGCTCTGGATCGCCCGATCAGATCTTTCGACTCAGAGCAATCGATCTTTTGACCGGAGATTCCTGAACATCGCGAACCCCTGGAACGATGGCCGCCTGCGTAACTGGAACGGCTATATGCAGACGCTTTACTTTGATCGGGACAATCGCCCGGCGACTCCGGACAATCCGCGCGCGCGCGCAACGGAGATGATTCCGCTGGCGATTTATGGGCTCGATCACCCCAAGGTTCCGGCCCTGCTTATTGATTTTCGCGACACCCTAAACCCGAAGGCCCGCGAAATGTCGCGGCGAGCACTGAATGATCTGACCGGGAATATTCTCTCGCTCTCGAGCTTTGGCAATCTTCCGTACTTTCTCGGCCACAACCTCTATGATTTTGTTACCGGTCGTCGCGGTATGGATCTGAATCAACCGACGCGTTTGAACAGCTACTCGGAACTGAAACTGCTGCTGTCCTTTAACGACGCCCTCGATCCAAAGCTGCGGCGCGAGATCGAACGTCGGCTGGAGGTTGTTTCGGTTAATCCGCTCAGCAACGATAATCAGGCGGAGATTCAACTCGCGCGTCAGCAATACGACGCCCTAATCGACTACGCTCGACGGGCCGATGGTCTGCCGGCCAAAGTCGAACGTGACCGCCGGGCCGAGATGGTGCCGCTAAAGCACGGGCAGGTAGCCCGCTTCTTCTACAACCTCGGAAATGTGCTCTCGTTCGGTCGATACGTTCATCGCGAAAATGTTACGCCCGAACTGACCGAACGCATGGAACTGGCCCGCCGCATCGAACGTCACACGCAATTCCTGAGCGAGGTTGCAAAGTCATCCCCGCAAACTGAAGTCGCTTGGGACATGAACACGGTGAGACGATCTTTGCAGTTCCTTGCCGACCACGGTGCGGGAGCTAACGGATCAGCCGCGCGCACTGCTGCCTTGATCTTTCAGCGCACCAATGACGCCGAAGCGCGCCGGCTGTGCCTGGACGCTCTCTACAAAATCAACAACAAGACCGCTAAAAACCAACTGCTGCGTATCTATCGCGCAGAGCAGCCTCACTCTGACTGGCGCCTGGCAATCGCCGAGCGCCTACGGAAAGCTGTCGCCGAAGACAGCCGCATGAAACCCGCTGAGGCCAGGTCGGTTCTCAGCCAGGTGGGCCAGCCGTGATACCGCCTTTTGCGGGATATCTCTGGTTGAAGAGGACCCGACCGACAGATCTCGACACCTTATCGCGCCTGCTCGCTCAACTGGCCGGCATCGTGTTGCTGGTGCTGGCCCTGCAGGCCCCTGCGCCGGCGCAAACGAAGCGCGTCGTGGTGCTCAAAATCGACGGCCTGCCGTATGAACTGGTCGAGCGCTTTGCTCGCGAACAGGACCCGCTGACGGGAAAAAGCCGGCTCCCATGGTTTGATAATGTCTTTTTCAAGAACGGCACCCGCCTTACCAACTTTTATGTCCGCGGCATGAGCCTGTCGGCGCCATCATGGTCGTCGCTTGATACCGGGCAGCATCTGCAAATCAAAGGCAATGTGGAATTCGACCGCGACATTCTGCACACCTATGACTATTTGAATTTCATTCCCTTCTACTTCAAACAAGCGACGCGTGCGAGTGTAGACATGCCGGGGACCGAGGTGCTCGACACGCTCGGCGTGCCGATGCTGATTGACGCCTATGACAACTACCAGCGACTTCCGGGCGCGCAACTATACGGTCGCGGCGCCCGGCTGGCCACACTGAAACGCGCCGGCCAGGCCACGTTTCTGAAGAATCCGATAGAGCTGGCGGGCGATTTTATCGCGGGCTTTGATCTTCGTGGCGCCGTCCCCGACCAGATTGAGCGGGAACTAATCGAGAGGCTGAATGATCCGCGCGTTCAGTATCTGGATCTCTACGAAACTTCATTCGATCACGTAACTCATCACAACAACGATCGTGAATCGCACCTGATTGCCATGCGCGATATTGACGGCCTGGTGGGGCGAATCTGGACCGCGATTCAAAAAGGTCCAATGGCTCCGGAAACCGTACTAATCGTCCTTTCGGATCACGGCACTAACACCGACGAGCGCGTCATCAGCCAGGGATTCAATCTGGTGAAGCTGCTCGGCAGTTACGCCGGCGGCGGACATCACGCGATCACAAAGCGGCGGTTGCTGATGGATTACTCGCTGAAAGCCATTAACCCCTTCGTCCCGCCCATCACGACGACCACATCGCAGTCCTACTATTTGAAGAAACAGAGCGCTGAGTATCCGACCGCACTTCTGGATTTCGATGGCAACGAGCGCGCCGGACTTCATCTTCGCAACAGCGACCTCAATGTACTTCATATTTTGTTGCAGCAGCTTCAGCGCAAGGACCTGCCGCGGCAGTTGCGCCAGCCGGCGACCGATGCTTTTTTTGCCGTGCTGGCTCACGAAAAAGCTCGCTCGCAGGGCGAGCTCGATCAGCTCGACGAAGAAATGGGCGCCCTGCGTCGGGCGATCGAAAAGCAGCGAGCGCTGTGCGAGTCGCAACCAAAGAAGTTCACCACGGAAGATCTGGAACTCGGTCGCGACGACAATGCCCAGCGCAGTTGCGTTCAGGCGAATCAGTGGACCCGATTCGCAAAAGACTACAGCACGTACGTCGCGACCATGCGCAATCTGTTAGGGCAGCGGCCTGACAACTTCGCGCCGTTCAAACTCAAGATCGAAGCGTTGATTCCCCGGGGTGCAATGGGGCAACGCAATGCGATTCACGATTTGCAAAACTACGTAGTGGGTGCGGCCCGCGACGGCCTGGTACTCAAAAGCGATGGCTCGCTCGATTTCCAACGTAGCTTCATGCGCCTCAACTACCTGACCCTGATTCATGGGCAGACCGTGCGCAACAACGTCCAAACGGGCATTTCGAATCGTCCGGTGGATTTCATTGCCACGCGTATTCCCAGCGAAGTCGTCGCGCCGGCGCTCAGCGAAGATTTGCTGCCCGACGACGATGTCGTATGGCTTTACGGAGGTCCGGATCGGCAAGCCCTGGTAATCCCGCGAGGTGAAGTTAATGGACAATTGCGACTGCGATACCTGCCCATAGCGAATCTTACCCAGGACGATCAAGGTGTAGTTCGCTTTGATCGCGCGCCATGGCAGAATGGTCTGCCGCTACGAATGCTGGAAGATCCGCGGCTTGATGTCCCTCTCAACGATCGGGTGGCCTGGCTAAATGACTGGCACACGGACCTTGAGTGGTTGCATGCAGTGCACAAGACGCAATACTCTAACGGCTTCATCGGGCTGCACGAACAGTTCACACTCTTCACGGCCCCGGAAACGGATGTAAATGCACCCGGACTATCAACCGCTGAGAGACTGCTGCACCGCTTTCGGAGGCGCCAAAGACGACTGGTTGAAACCGATATAATGATAGCCGCCAACAATCATTGGAATTTTGATGTACGCGGTTTCAATCCCGGCGGAAACCACGGCTCGTTCTTTCGCATCTCCACGCATTCGACTTTGATGTTCGCCGGCGGCGAGTCAACCGGTATTCCGCGGGGCTTGGCTGTGGCTGAACCTTATGACAGTTTGAGTGTGGTGCCGACCATATTGGCGCTGACCGGAGATCTTCAGCCTGACAACCGGCCGGTTGAGTCTCTGAGAAAACGCGGCTTTACTAGGTTTCCGGGCCGGGTAATTCCTGAAGTGGCAGGACAAAACCTTGGGAAGGCTTTGGGTCCTTAAGGTTGGGTTTGTGTAGCGAACAAGTGAGAACTTAAACGCAAAGCTTTCTCTGCGACCTTGGCGAAAAACTTTGCGTCCTTTGGGTTTAGTTTCTAAGATTCGTGAGCATCCAACTCGTTTTTTGAACCAGAGCCGTAGATCTTGAGTACGACAGAAAAACAATTCGGCGATCGAGCGCTGATGGAAACCACCGATTCACAGTCGGTAGCTAAACCGTCACACGCCCGGCGTTCAATGGCCTGGCTGCAAGCCGTCGCGTTTCTGCTCGGCGCGGGGCTGCTGGTCTACGTGATTCGCAAAGTTGGCGTCCAGGCGATCTTTGTGGCCCTGGCCCGGGTTGGCTTTGGGTTCTTCTTTGTCGTTGCCATCAATGGGCTGCGACACGTGCTGCGCACAATTGCGATGAGCATCTCTGTCCCGCCAGAGCATCGACGCTTTACTTTCTTTCAGGCTTTTGCGGCGCGTCTGGGCGGCGAGTCGATGAGTTTCCTCACTTTTGCCGGCCCGCTGCTGGGCGAAGCCACCAAGGTGGCGATGCTGCGAAGACGCGTCCCTTTAGTTCACGGCGTGCCCGCACTGGTCGTTGATAACCTGCTCTACAATCTTTCCGTCGTGCTGGTGATTTTTGGTGGCGCTTGCCTGATGCTCTTTGCCTACCCCGTGCCCCCGGTGGCCCGCGAGATGCTGATCATAATCGCCTCGGTCGCTTTTCTCGGCCTGATCGCCGCGGCCATGGCGAGCCGGCGCCGCGTCACCCTGCTTACCAAGATCATCGACGGACTCGCCCGGCTCGGTTTTCGTCCGCGCTTCCTGCGCACCCGGCGTCATCACATCTATCGCATTGAGCTAACGGTTTACGGTTTTTATAAGCGCCGGACTGCGGCATTCTTCTCAATGATTGGACTGGATCTGGCGGCGCATGTGGCGAGTGTTTTGGAAGTTTACGTCACGCTCAAGATGCTCGGCCTTACTGCCAACGTCAGCGCCGCTTACATCGTCGAGTCGCTGACCAAGGTCATTAATTTCGCCTTTGCTTTTGTGCCGGGAACAATCGGAGTTTATGAAACGGGTAACGGCATAATCCTGCGCACGCTTGGCTATACCACCGCGATCGGCGTCGCCCTGGCTATCGTGCGCAAGGCGGCTATCGTCTTCTGGACCGTAATCGGCGTTGTCATTATTACCTCGCGCACGCTGCCCAACATGTGGGGCCGCGTGCTCGACCGCAGTCCGCGTCTACGAAAACTTATGGACAGTCTGGTGCTTTCAAACCTCGCGCATCGTCCGGCGCGCACTGCCGTCAGCGTTGCCGGCATTGCCCTGGGCGTCCTACTGGTGGTCTTCACCGTTGGTCTGGCCCACGGCCTTTTACGCGAGCGCGGCAAGCGCGAAGCCAACATCGGCGCCCAAATAATGGTGCGACCGTCAGGAATGTTCGGCCTCAGCGGCGGACAGACATTCTCGATACCTGTCGCGCACGCAGCCGAGCTCGCGCGTATCGAAGGCGTGCGCATGGCTGTGCCCATCGGGCAGAACCTTGATAAGAGTGATTCAGGCTTTGGCTCGCGCCTGATCGAAGGAATTCCGTTTGAGCAGTACGCGGCATTGAACGGTATGACGATCAAGGAAGGAAGAGGGCTGCAGAAAGACGATGAGGTGATCGTCGATGCTGCCTGGCTGCAGGAGAACAATGCTTCTGTCGGCTCGACGATTCAAATTTACGAGCAGCCGTTTCGTTTGGTCGGTACGTACGAGCCCCCGGGCGGGGGCCGGATCAAAATCCCTTTGGCTGCGATGCAGAAACAGGTGGGCTTTGAGAATCACTGTAACACGATCCTGGTCGCCTGCGCAGATCCCGCCCAGGAGGAGCAGGTGGCCGCGCGTATTAAAGAGAAGTTTCCCGGTGAACAGATCGTCCTCACCCGCGAGATACCTGAGCTTTACATGTCGGGCGTGCCCGCGCTCAATGTTTTTCTCAAGGTCGTGGTTGGCGTGGCCGCGACCATCAGCCTGCTGGTGATTCTGCTGGCGATGTACACGACCGTGACCGAACGCACGCGGCAGATCGGCATCCTGAAATCACTCGGCATGTCGAAAAGCTCGATCGCCTGGGTCATCGAACAAGAAGCAATTCTGGTCAGCGTGCTTGGGGTATTTATCGGCGTGGTGCTGATGCTCTTGATCCGCTTCTTCGTAATGCGCTCGACCACGCTGGTGGTTGATGTGGAAATAAAATGGATCGTGATCTCGCTGGTGGTTGGTCTGATTGGCGGGTCAATAGGCGCGCTCTATCCGGCGCTGCGCGCCGCCCGTCAGGATGCGGTGGATGCGCTGAGTTATGAGTAGGTGTCACTTGTTGCTCGGGTCAGTTCTCAACTCAAGTTGTCTGGCGGCGACCTCAACGCGCGCCTGCCCAATGCCCGGGAATCCTCAATGGTTTGGATTCAGACTTGTGGAGTGGGTATTCTGGTCTAGCATGAGATACCTGGTACTGCTGGTAGTGAAAACCTCTATAACCAGATCACTGAGATGTCTGGCTCCACTTGTTTGAATTCTGCGTCATCCGTAACGAGATGCGCCTTCCTCTGCAACGCCAAGGCCGCAGCGAAGCAATCGGCAAAGGACATTTTGTTTTTGGCCTTGAACCTGCCGGCTTCGTGAGCGATATCCCACTCGGCGTCAATATTGACGACGCTCATGAGGAGGGGAACATTGTCTTCATGCGCATCGGCAATAATGTCCGCCACTTTTTCCGCGGAGGGCTCACCCTGGAGGTAGCTCATGATCGCTCACGAATCCAGCACAATGGTTTTCGGCTGGCAAGGCATTAGAGTTTTCGCTCCCTTTGCTTCTCAGCCATCAGCTCTTCCAACAACCCTTTGCCCTTAAATCTGCCGCGGAGACTATGGACAAACTCTCGCGTGATTGGCTGCGGTATGATTTCCTTCGCACTCTCATCAACTTCGATTTGAATGCGGGTTCCTTCCCTAATACCTACCTTGTGCCTTACGGGTGAAGGAATAACGATTGGGCTTTTAGATGTTGCCATTACGAATCCGACGACGCCGGCAGCGCTTTCAATCTCACCAGCTTGATGCCCTTCGCCAGGTGAAGCAGTTGCAGAAAGCGTATGCCCCACCAGTTGAAATCAATTTCATACCAGGCCAGACCGTGACGGGCTGAGGTTGGGTACGCGTGATGGTTGTTGTGCCAGCCTTCGCCCCAGGTCAGCAGCGCCACCCACCAACTGTTGCGTGAATTATCGTCGGTTTCAAAACGGCGTCTGCCCCACAGGTGAGTTGCGGAATTTACCAGCCACGTCGCATGCAGGCCAAACGTCACCCGCAGGAAGATGCCCCACAACATCAGAGGCCAGCCACCGACCAAAACCAGCACGATTGCCAGTACGATCAACGGCACAAAGTACACTTTATTCAGCGCCACAATAAAGCGATCCTGCATCAGGTCGGGGGCGTAACGCTCGATAACTTCCCGGCTATGCTGTTGTGCTGTACCAGTAAGGATCCAGCCGATGTGTGACCACCAACGGCCATCAACCGGAGTGTGCGGGTCGCCGCCAGGCTCATCGCTGTGGGCGTGATGAATGCGATGCGTGGCGACCCAGTTGATCGGTCCGCCCTCGAAGGAAAGCGTGGCGCAAATGATTAAGAAATACTCAACCAGCCTGGGGACTTTGTAACTTCGATGCGTAAGCAGGCGATGATACGTCATGCCGACGCCGAGACTCTGGGCTACCCAGGCCAGGATCGCGGCCACAATCAAACCCTTCCAACTCCAATAAAAAAGCGCCGCAACGGCGCCGAGTGGAAAATGATCATCCAGATGGTTGTTGGCCAGCGAGCTCTTTCCTGCGGGCTGGTAGCTGTTTCGTTGTTATCCATCAAAACCTTTCACGAATGGGATTTTACACGCCCAGTCGGCTAATAATGAAATACCCTGCGCACCCGATCTGAGAAAGGCGCATTCATCTCTTCCTGCTCGATCTACAGCGGCGACTTTGCGCCAGGTGAGTATCGCTCCACCGACCGAGCCCGTAGGACGTGGAGTAAACGCAGTATTCGTAATACGGGAGCGACTTCCCGATCATGGACTCGCAATCTGTACACGTGAAACAAGCCAAACAGCGCATAGGAAAGCGACAATAATGGCCACGTAGACCAACCAGTACCCCAGTCGAACGCTCTCAGGAAAAACAAGATCTTCCTTTTCGATCTTCTCGGAGCTGTTCGTAACCAATCTCAAAATAACAGCCCGCCATTTATTGCACTTCCTCCACATCTGGCGCTCGATTGCGGCGCATGTGCATGCCATAAGGATATAACTCATCAACAGCAATATGGCAGCTACGGTGGTCCGTTTATCGAAAGCTATACTGCGCGGCACGCCTTTGGCGCTAATCATGAGCGAGCCAAGGAGTACAAACGGTCCAACGAATACCGCGAAATTTATCTTCGCCCGAAACGTCATCATGTTCGTAGTGTGAGTCGCTATTTCCGTTGAAAGATGGTCGATCAACTTATCTTTGTCTAGCATTGAAACCTCCAGGTGAGTCGAGTGGCTTCGCAAATCTTTCGCATAATACGCTTTTCGAACCTGTTATCAAAGGATCATTCCGCCTGAAACGATGTTCTCCGACGACGGGCATTCTGTGTTGATGGCGTAGGCTCGCACTAGCAGAGTGAGACAGCTTAGGCCATTGCTGTCTTGCCACTCTGTCCGCGATAGTGCATAGTGGATTGCATTGATCTCTTCGGATCGAAATGACAGCCACCGAAAAAGACCTTAGCATCAACTGGGCCACCTTGGTTTTCCTAATTGTTTTCCATTCGGCATCCGTCGTGGCTCTCTTTTTCTGGAGTTGGCCCGCGATCGTCACTGCGGCGATACTCTATTGGGTGGCAAGTGGTGGCATCGGCATGGGCTACCATCGTCTGATGACGCACCGCGGCTACAGAGTTCCCAAAGCAGTTGAGTACGTCCTGATCTTCTGTGGTGCGCTGGCACTCGAGGGCGGCCCAATACGATGGGCAACCACGCATCGAATCCACCACGCTCACACTGATAAACAGGGGGATCCACATACACCGCGTGATGGGCGCTGGTGGGCGCATATCGGGTGGATTTTGGCACGCACTCCGGAATTAACAGACAAGGCCGTACTGCGGCGTTACGCACCCGACTTAGTGAACCAGAGATTCTATGCCTGGCTTGATCGGTTTTATTACGTTCCGCTGATCATGCTGGCGGTGGCTCTGCTGGCATTCGGAGGCTGGAGGGTGATGCTATGGGGTATCTTCCTGCGGGTTACGCTGGGGCTTCATTCCACTTGGCTCGTCAACTCAGCCACGCATCTCTGGGGAAAACAGAGGTTCGCCACCGGTGAAGATTCTCGGAACAGCTGGTGGGTAGCGCTCCTGACCTTCGGTGAAGGATGGCATAATAATCATCACGCTCATCCGGTCTCACCACGTCATGGCCTGAAGTGGTACGAGATTGACATTAACTGGTGGTGTATTCGCGTTCTGCAACTCTTACGAGTGGCGCGAAGGGTCAAGACTGTTAGCGACCTGACCCGCACTGGGTAAACTAAGGCGCTAACCTACGCAACGGCGCCCAGGTGAAAAACGATCATCCATATTGTCGTTGGCCAGCGAATTCCGCGGTGGCCATCGTTAACCATAATCTTTTTGTCCATCAAGAGTGCTTTCGTAATTTTCTCAACTATCCTTGTTATTCAGGGGCTGAACTCAGAATTTACACTGACTGCTGTGAATGAATCAACCGGCGCACGCGATCTGAAAAGAGCACATCAATCTTTTGCGGCTCGATCACCGCGGTTACTTCGCCGGGGCCGTACGTTGGATGAGTCAGGTGTTGTCCCGTGCGATAGGTGCGCATGCGATCGTAAGGAGCGCTGGTCTTGGTGCTGGCGCTCGCGGCGCGAGTCCCGGTGGCAGGCTTGAACGAGCTGCGCACACCGCACTTCGGACAGCTTACTCGAGATATCTGGCCACGCTTTGTAATTGTCGCTACGATGTGTCCGCGCTCTTCCTGACACTTAGCGCAGAATTTGTCGACGCGAGCGCCGACCGCGTAGGTAGCCTTTTCCGCCTTTTCCTTCACTGGCACGAGAAATAAACGCGAGCGCCCATCGGTACGTCACCGAGGCACAGACGCGCCCTCCATCTAGTACGATCGAATGGAGCTTGATTAGAGTGCAGCAAAAGCTGCTGCACTCTCAGGACAAACTCGTCGGGTGGGTTTACCAGCGCGGTGCGCGATCATTGCGACCGCCACCGCCACCGCCGCCACCATAACCGCCGCCGCGTCCGCCGCCGCCGCCGCGATTACCCCCACCACCATAGCCACCGCGTCCGCCGCCACCGCCGCCGCGTCCGCCACGATCCTCTCTCGGGCGCGCTTCGTTGACGTTCAGGTTCCGACCGTTAAATTCCTTGCCGTTGAACTGCTGAATGGCCGCTTCGCCTTCCTCTTTGGTGGCCATTTCGACAAAGCCAAAGCCGCGCGAACGGCCCGTCTCTCGGTCCTCGACGACGCTTGCTGATTCCACCGTGCCGGCCTGCGCAAAAAGTTGTTGCAGATCTTCACTGGAAGTCTGGAAGGACAGATTGCCCACGTATAGTTTCATTGACATGTAAGTTGAACTCTCCTTTTAGAGCTTGGGCGAAGAAGCTTCGAATCGAAGGTGGCTTCGTAGTAACGGTTGCAGCGAAGGCTTGCGTTTCGGATGCTCACCAAAATGAGCGGCTTCTCTTCTCCGGTTGAAAACAGCCTGCTCTCGAACTATCCGTAACGCCGCCGCCATCCGTAGGCGCGGGGCGCATCACCGTTGATGCGCGAGAGAAGGAATCACTGCCCGGTACTATGCCCTATTTGGGTGCAGACTGGCAAGGACTAAAGTCCCCTACCGGCGACGTTGTGAAGAAGGTCCGAGGGCGCCGACAGAGCGAAGCGACGGCGGCGCTTTGGCTGGGAGTTCTGCGTTCAGACGGGGCCTTATTTCTCCATAAGTCGGGCTAAAGGCGGGACTCCAAACGATCCAAAGCGGTGTCGCGTGGCGGCGGGGTCGCGTGGCGGCGGGGTCCCGTCGCGGCAGCCCCAAATGGGGGTGCTTGCGCTTGCCCCGCACTCCGGGTTCAGCTTACGCCTTCACGGCTTTAGCCAGCGAGCGCCAGGACTCTTTCAGCAGTTCATTTATTCTGGCCCAATCGCTTTCGGTAAGGCCGCCACCCTCGGCTTCCGTATCGCGGATCGACATCGCTTCAGCACGCAAGCGTCCATGCTCCATCAGCCGATCAACCGGCACGCGATAAATCTCAGCCTGCAAGTCGGCCAGGGCTTTTTCCAAATCACCGCGCGCGTGCTGGGCACGCTGACGATGAATGATCCACCACTCGAGTTCCAGCCGCGCCACCCGATCTACGTCGAAGGGAATGTCGCTCGTCTGACGAACAGCACCGTAGAACTTTATCAGGTCGGGCAAAGCCTGCTCGTAATCGGATCGCTGCCCGCCCTTCTTGAACACGAAAGCCGCGTTGGCGCCGTAGTACGCAACCTGGTTCGATCTAATAGGTGTCATGTGATATTGAGTGCGGAGTAACTCAGCCAGTTGATTGAACAGATTCACGCGCTGCTTCTCGTAATAAGATCGCCACATCGCAGTTTCCAGGCGGGCTACCTCATCCGGATCAAACTCGCGCATCTGCGTAGTGCGCGGATAGAAGAGATCGTAGAGCGCGGCGCAGACAATTAGCGCCAGCACCAGGACCAGCGCGCGGATGATGATCTTTCTCGTTGCTGTTCGGGTTTGGCTCGACATTGGCTGCCTCGGCGTGGTATTTCAGAACAGCCCTTATAACACAAACTGCTTTCCGAGAAGATCAGCCCGGCGGGCCCGAGGAGAACCGAGCAACCATGGCATACACACATAACGAACTCAGACACAAAACCCTGGCTGAACTGCGCGAGATAACCAAAGACATCGAGCACGAGGCCGTGCAGGGCTACACCCAGCTCAACAAAGAACATCTGATCGTTGCCCTGTGCACAGCCCTGAACATTGAGATGCATGCGCATCACGAAGTTGTGGGCATCGACAAGGCCGCCATCAAATCCCGCATTAAGGAGCTGAAAGGACGTCGCACGGGCGCCATCGCGGCCCATGACCACGCGCAACTAAAAGCCGTCCGCCGTCGCATCCACCGTCTGAAGCGACAGATTCACAAAGCGACGGTCTAGGCAGCGTAGCGCCGGCGCGTTTACAGTTGGGCACGCTCGCCCCGTAATTGCGCAACACAGGTTATTTGGCGAGCAGCAGCTTGTTGACAAACGATCGTTAGTTACTTCCACTATCCAGTTTGACTTTCGCTTTGAACTGGCATAGAAGAAACCTCGCACTAAGTAATTCGCCTTCAAAACGTTCTTAATCTCAAAGAGAGGTAGCTCATGAACCAGGCTATCAGTATCAACGTGAATGGAGTCGATCACCACGACGAAGTCGAGCCGCGCCTGCTGCTCGTGCATTACCTGCGCGAGCTCCTGGGACTGACGGGAACGCACGTTGGATGTGAAACTTCGATCTGCGGCGCGTGCACCATTCTGGTCGATGGGCAAGCCGTTAAGTCGTGCACGATATTCGCCGTGCAAGCCGATGGCGCAAAGATCACCACCATCGAGGGCCTCGCCACCAACGGCAGTCTGCACCCCATGCAGGAAGGATTCTGGGAAAAGCACGGCTTACAGTGCGGTTATTGCACGCCGGGAATGATCATCGCGGCCACCCAGCTTATTGACCGCAATCCCAATCCCTCGCGCGACGAAATTCGCCACGGCTTGGAAGGAAACCTGTGTCGTTGCACCGGGTACCAGCATATCGTTGAGGCGGTTGAGTACGCGGCGAAGAAAAAGGCTGATCTTTGATCTTTGGTCTTTGAACTTCGAACTTTGATTTGCGTTAGTTCAGGGTGTCCCGATTCCAAGCTAAGAAGCCAAAGGTCAAAGTTCGAAGCTCAAAGACCAAGTTCGAAGTTCAAAGATCAAAGCTCGTTTTGCGGAGACATTATGGCTGCTAAATACGTCGGACAAAGACTCAAGCGCACCGAAGACCCGCGACTGATCAAGGGCCTGGCGCATTATGTTGACGACATCAGGCTTCCCGACACGCTGCACGTCGTGTTCGTCCGTTCGATCTACGCGCATGCGCGCATCACCGGGATTGACGTGACTGAAGCTGTGAAGTTCCCGGGGGTTGTTGCCGTTTACACCGGCAAAGACATCGCCACCAAAGTCGGCCCGGTGCCCTGCGCGGCCGCGCTGCCTGATTTGAAGGTCCCGGACTACCGCGTGCTCGCGACCGGCAAAGCTCTGTTTGTCGGACATCCAATTGCTGCAGTGGTCGCGAAGGATCGCTACGTCGCCCGGGATGCAGCCGAGTTAATTTCAGTTGATTACGAAGAACTGCCTGCCGTGGTGGATGTCGAAGCTTCGGCCAAGGGCGGCCCGGTGATTCACGAGCAGTTTGGCAGCAACATCGCGTACACCCTCACCTCCGGCGAAGGCGACATCGATGCGGCGCTGAAATCCGCTGATCGCGTCGTCACACAACGAATGGTGCATCAGCGCCTGGCGCCTATCGCCATGGAGGGACGCGGGGTACTGGCGCGCTATTTTCCGGGCGAAGAAGAGCTGACAGTTTGGTCATCGACACAGATCCCGCACCTGCTGCGTACGCAACTCGCCTTGATGATTGGCATTCCCGAAAACAAGTTGCGCGTGATCACGCCTGAAGTTGGCGGCGGGTTCGGCTCGAAACTGAATGTTTACGCGGAAGAGGCATTGCTGGGTTGGATCTCGATCCAGTTATGCAAGCCGGTCAAATGGATCGAGACACGGCGCGAAAACATGCAGTCAACGATTCATGGTCGCGCTCAGGTCGGCACCGTGGAAGTTGGCTGCAAAAGCGATGGCACGATCACCGGTCTTCGGTACAACGTCGTTGCCGATCTCGGTGCTTATCATCAATTGCTGACGCCCGCGATTCCTACCCTGACGGGCCTGATGCTTTCCGGCGCTTACCGCATCCCCGCGATCCAGATGAATGTCACTGGCGTCTTTACCAACAAGATGTCCACCGACGCCTATCGCGGCGCGGGCCGGCCGGAAGCTACCTACGTTGTCGAGCGCGCGATGGATATGGTCGCGGCTGAATTGAAAATGGATCCAGTTGAAGTGCGGCGCAAGAACTTTCCGGCCGCAAGCGAGTTCCCTTTTCACACCGCTACCGGGCTGGATTACGACAGTGGAGATTACGAAGCCGCGCTCGACAAAGCCCTTGATCTTTCCGGCTATCAAAAACTGCGAGAGGAGCAAGCGAAGGCGCGCGCCGAAGGAAAGCTAATCGGAATCGGCATGTCGAGTTACGTTGAGATTTGCGCGTTGGGCCCATCGCAGGCAATGCCCGCCGGCGGCTGGGAGAGTGCGACCGTCCGCATTGAGCCGACGGGGAAGGTTACGGTCATGACCGGGGCTTCCCCGCACGGACAGGGTCAGGAAACTTCGTTCGCCCAGATCGCCGCCGATGAACTTGGCGTGGACCTTCACGACGTAACTGTGATTCACGGAGACACCGCGATCGTGCAATACGGCATCGGCACTTTTGGCAGTCGCGCTACCGCTGTCGGCGGCACCGCGGTGCTAGTCGCCATTCAAAAGTTGAAAGAGAAAGCTGCGAAGATCGCTGCCCACATCCTGCAGTGCGAAGCCTCGGGTTTGGCTTTCGAAGGTGGCCGGTATTCTTTGCCCGCTGCGGCTCCGGCATCGACCGAAGTCTCCGAACCCGACGTTGCGGTCGGCGAGGCGCCTGCCGGGGCTCTGCCGGAGCCAGATACAGAAGGCCGGAAGACTCTGACCATTCAGGAGATTGCTCTGATAGCCCACATCGCTAAGGAACTGCCTCCGGACACCGAGCCGGGTTTGTCAGCGACTTATTTCTTCGAGCCAAAGAACTTTACTTTCCCATTCGGCACGCACATCTGCGTTGTTGAGATCGATAAAGAAACCGGCGAGACAAAATTCCTGCGCTATGTCGCGGTTGATGACTGCGGCAAAGTGATCAATCCCCTGCTGGTGGACGGACAGATCCACGGTGGGATCGTCCAGTCAATTGGCCAGGCGCTGTATGAAGAAGTCGTCTACGACGAGCAGGGACAGCTAATCACGGGAGAGTTGATGGACTATGCGCTGCCGAGGGCTTCGCAACTTCCCTGGTTTGAACTTGATCGAACCGAAACGCCTTCGCCCGTCAATCCGCTGGGCGTGAAAGGTGTGGGCGAAGCCGGCACGATCGGCGCCACTCCGGCAATCGTCAACGCGATCGTTGACGCGTTGTCGCCGTATGGAGTGAAGCATCTGGACATGCCGGTACGACCGGAAGCGGTTTGGAGAATAATCAGACAATAACAGGCACAATCAGAATGTCCCGGAGTTGTTGAATCAGGTCGTCTTAGCCTGGTAAAGGAGGATTTCAATGAGACACGTGGGGTGGTTGATGCTCAGTTGTTTGTGTGCGGTGCTTTTCTTGGAAACTAATGTTTACTCCCAAAGGAGCAAGCGACCCACACAAAAACCAACTGGTACTAAAACCACAACTGCGCCAACTCAAGCGCGAAAGCCGGTAACCAGGAAGGAGACCCTTGCCGAGAAGATCGTACTGGAAGGGATTTGCAAATCTCCCAGCCCGTCTGTTTGGATAGCTGCTCTCGATCTCAATGTCGCAAGCAGCCACCGAAGTGAACCTTATCTCGTCAGATTCCCCGACGTTCTCAATCGTGCGATTCTGCTCATTCACGTCTTGAAGGCGGCAGACGTCAAGTATCTTTACGAAACCAAATCCTATAAGACTGAGGTTTTCCCTACTACTTACAAACAACACGAAACCGGACTTGAATACCTGATGGCGAAAGCTAAAGACGCGCTCAGAGAGAACAGTGGAGCTACAGTGTCCAGCTCGGACAGGTCGGCCCTATACCCGGTCATCAAGGCTTACTTTATTGATGCAGCCATCACCATTCAAGACTTCCCGAAAGCTTCGATGCGGGGCAATTTCGCGGCAGCTTACAAAGAAAACGAACGGGCAATAGACGAGTTGGCTAAAGGTAATCCTTCCGAGGGGCTTTCCAGTTTCTCTGATGCGAAAGAGAGTTCGTTGATTAAGGTGATGACGGCTTACCTCTTCGATTTCGCCGGTTTTGTTCAGGCTTCCGATCAATCCAGTAATAGCGGCAACCTTGCTGTCGCTTACGAGAAGAATAAAGCGAAGATTGAGGCTTTGGCGACCGCGACAAACTGGGAGTCGCGTGGTATTGCTGGCGGAGAACGGGATGCTTTGCGAAATGTCCTGGAAGCCAGTGCCATCGATGTCGCAAGTCTACTTCGTGAGGCTTACAAAACATCGAACAAAGGCTCGTTCGGGGAAGTCTATGCAAAGAATGCAACCGCTATTGAGGGTCTCTCGAGTAAGAATTGGGAAAAAGACAGTTCGTCAGAGTTCGCGAACTCTGCGCCTGCTCTGTGTCAAGTCTTGACCGCGTACAGAGGCGCGAAGTGATTAGCTATCGCCGTTTGGCGTGAAGCATCTGGATATGCCGGTACGGCCGAAGATAACCGCGAAGTCGCCTGATGAAGCCAAGATAACGTTAGAGAGGTAGAAAAATGATTTCAGCACAATTCGATTACGTTCGCGCCCACACGCTCGACGAAGCGCTAGCACTCTTGGCGCAAAACGTAGATGCCAAAATACTCGCCGGCGGGCACAGCCTGATTCCGGCCATGAAGTTGCGCCTGGCGATGCCGCCCATGCTAATCGATATCGCACGCATCAAAGACCTCTCGTACATCCGCGAAGAAGATGGGCAGATACGCATCGGCGCGATGACCTCACACTACCAACTCGAATCGTCCGAGCTGCTCAAGAAGATTTGTCCGCTGCTGCCAGAATGCGCCGGTCACATCGGCGATGTTCAAGTCCGAAACAAAGGGACAATCGGTGGCAGCGTGGCACATTCTGATCCCGGCGGTGATTGGCCGGCCGCAATCATAGCCCTCAATGCCGAGATGGTTGCCGCGAGCAAAAATGGCGAGCGTTCGATCAAAGCGGACGACTTCTTCGTCGAGTTAATGACGACGGCGCTCGAGCCGGGCGAGATTCTGCGCGAAATCCGCATTAACAAACCAAAGGCTACCACCGGTCAGGCTTACGTCAAGATGCATCATCCGGCATCGGGCTTCGCGGTCGTGGGTGTCGCCGCCAGTCTTGCGCTCGATGGCAACGGTAAATGTCAGAACGCGAGCATCGGCATCACGGGTGTCTCGTCGAAAGCATATCGAGCCAGCGCCGTCGAATCAGTTTTGATTGGCGGCACGCTGGATGAGCAGGCAACGGCCAGCGCCGCTGCGCACGCCGCCGACGGCGTCGACTGTAACGGCGATCTGTTTGCGTCTGAAGATTACCGCCGGCACCTGGCCCAGGTGTTTACGAAACGAGCGGTATTGGCTGCGCTGAAATCAGTACCCGCAGCATGAGGGGTCCGACTAGTCATTATCGAGCTAAGATCTTGAGGTCAGTACCGGGAGCGGTAGCGACCGGGTAGTCGTTGACAGGTAGCTCTTGCTTACCCGGTCGCTACCGCTCCCGGTACTGACCTCGCCTCAAACTCATTGCCATGAAGATCGAAGGCACTCAGGAACTACACGCCGCGCGAGATCGCGTCTACTCTGCGCTAACGGATCCTGACATTCTCCAACGTTGCATCCCCGGCTGCGAATCACTCGAAAAGACTGCTGAAGACACCTACGCGGCTACGCTCAAGGCCGGCGTCGGTTCAATCAAGGGCACCTTCAAAGGCGAAGTGCGCCTGGAAGACATGCGCCCGCCGGAACACTATCGCATCGTAGTTGTGGGCAAAGGCGGAGTTGGATTTGCCAAAGGCTCAGCCGATTTCGATCTGGAAGAGAATGACGGCGCCACCGTAATCAAGTACTCAGGTGAGTTGCAAATTGGCGGCACGATTGCCGGAGTCGGCCAACGCATGATCCAGGGCGCGGCCAGGATGATGGCCTCGCGATTCTTCGCGGCGTTGGAAGCTGAAGTAAAGACCGCTTGACGAGTTAAGATCATGAGAACTCTTCTGCTTGTAGTTGGCCTGCTGCTCCTGACAGCTTCACTTGCTTTCTCACAAGCGCCTCAAGGGAAATCAACTCCGAAGCTTTTTCCCGTTATCGACAACGAGGGATATGGGTTTATCGACCGCACCGGCCGCATCGTCATAGCCCCAAACTTTCGCGGACAGGACGTCTTCGGGTTTAGCGAAGGACTTGCGGCGGTCAAGATTGACAGCCAGTGGTGCTACATCGACGAAACCGGAAAAGTAGCCATTCGTACCAGGGGGTTTGATTACGCCGGGCCGTTTACGGAAGGACTGGCATCGGTGGGCGTAAATAAGCAAACCACAGATGGACAGAAGGAGATGGCCTATGGCTACATCGACAGAACAGGTCGCGTGGTGATCCAGCCGCTGTACGACGAGACGTACGGTTTCTCAGAGGGTCTGGGGCGAGTAGTAGTCAATGGCAAGTGGGGATTCATCGATAAAGCGGGGAAGATGATCATTGAACCGAGGTTCATCCGTGCGTATTGGTTTTCTGAGGGCTTTGCGTCGGTCACTGTGGATTCAGGAGCGCGAGTTTACATTGACCATACCGGCAAAATCGCGAGTAATCCCGAGTATGAATACACTGATGCCTGGTTTTCAGAAGGTCTGACACCAGCCGCGAGGGGTTCCAGGTGGGGCTTTGTTAACAGGGACTGGAAGATGGTAATTCCGCCGCTGTTTGACTTCACGGCTCAATGCTTCTCGGAAGGACTGGCCTCGGTACGAGTTGATGGCAAGTACGGCTATATCGATCACACGGGGATGATTGTTATCTCCCCGCGGTTCGAACAGCCGAGCGGAACCTTTCACGACGGCCTCGCGCGGATTCAGATGAATAGCAAGACCGGTTACATCAATCGCCACGGGGATGTCGTGATTGAGCCTCAGTTTGTTAGGGCAAGTGATTTTCGCGCTGGGTTGGCAGCAGTAACAACCGATGAGCAGGTCAAGTACGTTCAGATCTGCTGTAACAACTGGGACTACATCGACACGACTGGCCGGTATGTTTGGCGAGCGAAAGGAAGTGCCTCACGTCCGGTGAATTAAGCAATGCGGCGGCCTGCTCTCAGTAACCCTTCAGCGCGCCTTTTCTTTTCGCTGCTTTTTCGGTGTCAGTGAGTTTGAAGTTGTAACCATAAATGGCGCTCTCCCAATCACCGTACATCGGGTTGGGCAGCACGATAAAACGCGTGCCGAACTGAGTTTTGTTCCGCTCGACCGATTCGTTTCGGCTGTCGACTGTCTTGCTGTTCTCGAACACTTCGGCAAAGTCGTTCAGGTTATCTCCCATCAGTAACACGATACGATGCTTTGCGCCGACGCTTAGACGACGCGGTTCCTTACTTGAGCTATCCTTATCAGTCCTCACGAGCAGGGTTTCATCATTCACATTGGGAAACCCGAGCTTCTTCAGATTCCTTGCTGTGCCTTCTTTCTCGATCTGTTTGCGGTTCGTGATGTAGAAAACGCGCACCCCGCGCGAGTTTGCATAGCGAAGAAACTCGACTGCGCCGGGAATAGCCTCGCCCTCAGCGCGATTGACCCAGTCGGTAAATCTGTCGGAAGTATGCGGCACTCGATCCTTCACCATCCGGGCCTCGTAGCGAATGTTGTCCACGATCGTCTCGTCCACATCGACGATGATGGCGCGCTTCATCCGGTGGCGGCGATTCATTCTCAGATCGCGATCGAGCATCATGCGCGCCAGCACAAACGTCTGGTACGACAGGGCCCGTCTTTCGCCCGACGTCTGTTGCCAGACGACCGCGCCTTCGAGGTAGTCGTTGTTGACTTGCTGCGCGCTCGCGGTCAGCGAAGAAAGCAGAGACAAGAGGATCAGGGCCAGCAGGCCGGCTTTTCTGTGTGACTGTTCTATGAATGACATCTCAAACTTCTCCATCTAAAGACTATTGAACTGGAGCTTAAACGTAGAGGTCATCAGCGCTGTGCCATTCGTGTTCGACGTTGCGCATGATTAAGGCGTGGTCAAATCCAATTGACCCTCTGGGGAATTTGGTCTCATCGGAAAAGTAGCTCGAATAGATTCGTTCAACGTCGAGCGGCTCTACGCGCCATTGCGACGTTTCCAATTTCAATCCATCCAGCCGGCCCGGCTCGCTCGTAACTGAATAGCCGACCGATCCGCCTTCAAAGAAGGACGATGCGTCTGGCAAAGACGAAAAGATCGAAGTACGAGGGAGCTCTTGTGCAATTGTTCCGGCGATCTCTACCTTCACTTTTGCATCGTCCGATTTCATCGCCAGAGTTACCTGGGAATCCAATTCCATCACTGAAAAGGAAGCATGGTGATGCTCTCCGGGAAAGATCCGGCCGCCCAGGAGATGACTGATCTGAGAATTCGTGTCGCGACGCGAAATGAACACTCCTTCGCGAGCCACGCCGTCCTCTTCCCAAATCACTGCTACTCGATGGGCCGCATTCTCGCTGTTGAGACCAATGATCTCAGGCATTGACCTGGGTCGAATATGTTCCAGACGAATCAGGCAGATGCCCGCAACCGCGAAGCCAATCTGCAGTTTGGGCCGGAAGCGAGAGGGAATTTCGCTCTGCATTATTTCAGGGTCGACCCGAAAGTTGGCGAGGATGCGCCTTCGTATGACGCCCTGAATGATAGGAAGTCTCATTGATTTTCAGGCTTGGGACTCGGTGACTATGGCATTCTTCGGTTAGCGTCTCGCCCTGGCAATGAACGCTTCAATGTCCGCGATGCTGCGGGGCAGGGCCGCGGTCATCCATTTGACGCCCTCAGGTGTGATCAGCATGTCGTCCTCAATGCGCACCCCGATGCCTTTGTATTTCTCAAAGGCCGGCTTCACGGCGGCAATAAATTTTTCGTTCTCGGTAGTCTTTGGCAGATTGTCCAGCGCATCGGGTCGTATGTAGATGCCGGGCTCGTTAGTGAAAACCATGCCGGGCTCGAAACGCGCACCGCCGCCAACATCGTGCACGTTCATGCCGAGCCAGTGGCCAGTGCCATGCATAAACCAGATCCGGTTTTGCTCTGAATTACGATCGGTGATCAGGCCCAGCCTTAGCAGGCCATCCTTAATCACCTCCCTCGCGGCCCGGTCCACGTCCGAGAGAGTCGCGCCCGGTTTTGAAGCTTTCGCCGCGGCTTCCTGCGCGTCGTAAACAATCTGGTAAATCTCAGCCTGCTCCTTGCTGAACTTTCCATTCACCGGGAACGTGCGCGTCACATCCGCCGAATAATGTTCGTACTCGGCGCCCACATCCATCAGCATAAGCAGACCTGTTTTTACCGGCCCCTGAGATTCTTCGTAGTGCAGCGTGGTGGCATTCGGCCCGCAACCGACGATGTCCGGATAGCCCCAGTTGTCGGCATTGCGCAGCTTGAAAGTGTAAGCCACCTGCGCATCCACCTCGTATTCCCATTTAGCCTGTGAAGCGAAAGCCTGGGCGCGTTGATGCGCTTCGATGCTGATGTCGATTGCGTGCTGCATCAGATCGAGTTCCATCGAGGACTTTCGCAAACGCATCTGAGCGAAGACTGGCGACGCGTTCTGAATCGCGAAGCCGCCGGACTCTTTGGTCCAACTCGCAGCGAACCGCTGCTCCTGACGATATTCTTTGCTCTCAACCTCGCGCGGAAATTGAAGCAGGTACAACGCGGCTTCGTTCTTCGTCGCGGCGTTGAACAGAGGTTCGAAACCCGTCGTGCTTGAGTCGGCAACAACTGAGCCCTCCCTAACGATCGGGCTACTGCCCCGATCAGAGAGCAGGATATTTTCAGGCTTGGGCCGGTAAACCTCGTGCTTAGCCAACGCGCTCACAAACGGGCCGAACTCGTTTGCTTCCCAGATTTCCTTTATGCCAGAAAGTTGCGCTGCCTCTTGCGGGCTGTACATATGACCAGTCCAGGTCTCGGCCGCGGCGTTGCGGCGCGGCAGAAAGAGCACTTCGGGCAGGGCCGCATTGCCGGGCATTAAAACCAGAGTGGCGCGCTTCTGTCCGAGGTTCGCAAGGTAGAAGAGGTTGTTCTCCTGGCGGAATTGGTAATTGACATCGTTGGCATAGACGCGCGGCTCACCACTGAACATAACCAGGACGGCTTTCGGCCCGATTGCTTCAGCGACGCGCCGGCGTCGCGAGGCGAGCTCATCCAAACGCCTCGTTTCGTCAAAGACAGGCGCCGGCGGCGTGATTCGGATTGCCGGAGGCGCAGGGAGTTCTCTCTCGCCGCTCGCCTCAACGGGAGGAAAAACAAAAACTGAAAGCAGGATGCCCAGCGTCAAAACCGACGCTAAACGAAGCGCAACTGTTCTACTCATTTCCACTCCTCAGGACTTTACAATCGGTGAGACGAGCTTCCGACACAGCCACATCAAAACATCGTTTCATTCTTAGTTCTAAGAGGCCCTATGGGTTTCGTTTTCTTGGACCGCGCCTTTCGCTGGGCGGAATAACACGTGTACCACCCCCTGGCAGGGTCACGATGCGCCTTCCGTCGGGCTGAGTCACGATGCGCGTGCCATTTGGCAGTGTTCTGACTGACGGCCCTTCGCGACCAGGCTGCCGAGGATTCCGAGACGGATCGGACGGCCGATTCGGCGGCGAAGTTCCCGGAGGATTGTTGCTACGATCAGAATCATGCGTGGTTGACGAAGGAGGATCGGGCTGTACTGTCGTAGACGTGCTCGTCTCAGGCTTGCCGGCGGATTGTTTAGAAGGAGCCGCGCGCTGACTGGTCTCAGCTTTCTTTTCGACATTCGATTCGTTCGTTTTCGCCGGATCCACCTGGACCGAAGTGGCCGGCGAACCGCTCGCAGGTTGATCTGACCCTGTGGACTGCGTCGGGTTTTCCACCGTAGGAGTCGCGTTCTGTTGTGCCTGGCGGCGCGCGCGATAAGCGTAAAACCCTCCGGCGCCTCCAACGATCAGAACCAGCAACAACGCTGCCCCCAACCACATTCGCGATCCCCTGACGCCCGACGGCGGTCTCACGATCGTAGCAGCCTCGCTCACTGAAGTTGGTTTCGGAATACTGGTAGCGTCTGCGCCAATCAGGGTCTGAGCTTCACTCGCCAATGGACTGGTCCGGTCACCCACGAGTTGCGTGGCCCGTTCGGACATCTCTGAGCCGGTATTGGCGGACGCGGCTACCCCTCCAATCACGACTGTCTCAGCGGCTCCGGGTTGTTCTCCAGCAGCCGCGCGCAGGGCCTCGCGCATCGCATTCGCGGTCTCAAAACGATCGTCACGCTTCTGCGACATCCCTTTGGCGAGCACCGCGGCCACCGCACCACTCACTTGCCCGGTTACGTGATTCGCCAGAGGCAGCGGATCGGGTAGACCGTTTACGATGGCCGAGGCCCGGCTGAGCGCGTCGGGCGGCTTCGTATTGGTAATCAAATGGAAGAGTGTCGCGGCCAACGCGTAAATGTCGCTGCGCGGGTCGGTCCCCAAACCCTGCACCTGCTCAAGCGGCGCATAGTTCGGCGTGTAACCGAAAATGCTGGCCGAGGTCGTCACGACTGACATCTGACCCGCAAAGCCTTTCGCCAGTCCGAAGTCGAGCAGGACAATCTGCCCGCGCGTGGTCAACTTGAGATTCTGTGGCTTGATGTCGCGATGAATGATTTGCGGGTCTTGCGTATGCAGATAGTCGAGAGCGTCGCAGAGTTGGTCCGCCCACACCAGCACTTCTTCCTGCGGAAAAGGTCCGTTTCTCTGCGCCTGCATTTCCGCCAGATCGTCGCCGGCGATGTATTGCATCACCAGAAACTGTCCGTCACCTTCGTTGAAATGATCGCTGACGCGCGGGAGCGCCTGGTGGTGCATGCGCGCCAGCAGCCGGGCTTCGCGCTCGAATTGTTTGCGTAACTTTTCGTCGGAGAAAAGGGTCTCTTTCAGCGCCACCACGGTGTCGAGGCGTTCGTCCACCGCCTCGTACACGGCTCCCATTCCGCCCTGACCGATTGGGCGAACAATCCGATAACGCCCCTGTAAAACTGTGTCTGCTGATAGCATGAATCCAAGTGTCCAATACGCTCGACGAGTCTATCATTCTGCGCAATCCAAGGCCAAACTTCATGAGGCGCGTGGAAAGGCGCGCAGGAAAAGAGAACGCTCCTGGGCGCCTGCAAGAATTCTGCATTGCGCGGTAACGCTTGAATTAAGAGATTTTCCAGCGACCCGTGATCATCCTTGCAGGCGTGGAAGGTTACGCCTTTTGGCAGCAGAACCAGTTCCGACTTCAAAACCATGCGGAGCGAAGAATCGCAGAATCGGAGGCCCGACCCCAGCTTCTTTCTAGGTCTCGCTACTCGGTGGCTGGCTAAGCCTTCCGACGTGGGCTTCTCACCCACTAGACTTCACGGTATTGCCCGGTCGCTCCAAAAAATCGCAGGCCTGACCCCAGTTTTAGTTTTCCCAGGTACTATCTACTCGCGATGCGGACTAAGGTGTGATCGTGTGTTGGCTTGCCTTTTACGGATTGCTAGTGCGTATTCAAAACCGATGAGAAGTAGCGCTGAGACAGCTAAGGTAGTCACGACCCCTATTACGCCTTGACTGAAAAGAGCGAAGAGAATTACACCGACAACAATGTGAAAACCTTCCCGCAAAAAGAGCGCTCGGTCAAGTGGCAAGGCGCTATTATGGCCGCGGTTTTTCAAGACTCTCAGCACGAACAATCCGAGCATTGCGAGTCCGGAAAGCGTGAGTAATAGCAGATAACCCTTCACGATATATTCCATCATCTGAATTACCTCGTTACCTTTCGTTACCTATAAAGTGAATCCTGCCAGCGAGTGATTAGCATTGGGAAATTGAGACTTGCATTCGTTCAGAGCACTCATGGCATTTGAAAAGGTGTCCTCCGCACCCTTAAAGGAGCTGCCGATCAGAAGACTTCCCAGCGCGCTCAAAGAGAGCCCAACCTGCATTCCAGCCTTTCCGGTTGCGATCGCGCCTTCAAACCCCTGTGACGGCCGCATCGCGCTTATGCCGATTCCGCCCCCGGGCCCGCCTCCAGGTATCCCGCGATATGCTACGTAAGTTCCTGCCATTGCCAAGCTGACACCCCCGAACATTTTACCGAAGTTCTTCCAATAACCGCTGTGAAACTGCCGCCACGCTTTTTCGCGCAATCATCGAATTCCTTTTGCTCATTGCGTGGCGTCGGCGCAGGCTTCTGTGGTGGTGGATCTGGAGGATCCGGTATTGGCGGATCTTTAGGCCCATTGTACCAATCATCGGGAACGTTATGGCAATTCCACTCTTGCCGTCCCCCGGGTTCGAAGTTATCTGCATTTACCCAAGTACAGATCATCAAGAGTCCTGTTGGATCTACAAAGTTCACCGGATCATTCTGAACGTAGGCATACCGATTGAAACTCTGCGGATCGCCAAGGCTGCCACCTAGCGGGTCAGGACTCGTCCATCTTCCCGAGAAACTCTCATACTTCCGCCACCAGGTGTGATCCAGGCCCGTCACATCATCGCGTTCGGTCATGGCGTATTTGAGTCGGTTGTAGTCTGTTCCGCCAAAACCCTGACCTGAGCTGCGCAGGCCGATTCCCGAAGCGATCTCCTCACCAAACGGCAGATAGTCATGACGCGCTATCACTGAGCTGCTGCTGCCGTTATTATTCATGACTGCCCGCGTCGAGCCCTTTTCGTCCTGCATCACATACTTCCATGAACTCGTACCGGCTTCATAGGTAGCCACCAACTGTCCCCCGCGATAAATATTCTCTCGTTCCAGTGAACTTCCTGAGTAGTCGGCGACATCCTGGCCAAACACGTCATAGACCATTGTGCGCGTCACGCTGTTGGCCGTGGTCTGTACTCGCTGGCCCGCGCAGTCATACACCTGCGTCTGAGTCCAAGTTCCATTAGACGCGGAGGTTTGCCGGCCGTTTGCGTCGTAGGCGAAGGTTAGCGAGCGGAACTTGGAATCGGTAGTGATGTTGCCCGCGTTGTCATAGGTGGCTAGGCTGGAACCGAACCTGTTGGTGCTGGCGCTATAGTCGGATGAAGAAACGGCCGGCAAGCCCAAAGTGCTGTTCGCGCTCTGGGCCCTGTTACCATAGCGATCGTAGCTGTAGCCCTGGGAGTAAGTCGGCGAGTTCATGTTGGCGCTTTGATACTCAGCGACGTTCGACAGTCTTCCAAGTTCATCATATTGGAAGCCTTGCAGCCATTGGGTCGTACCGCTGATCGTTCCCGTGATATTACCGATTTGCCCGTTGTTCTTCGATGTGTCCACAGCGCCGGTGCTGGTGTTGAATTGTCCGTAGCCATAGTCGTATTGCTGCAACACGGCGCCGTTCACCGTCACTTTCGCCTGGCTCGCCTGCAAGCGCCGGTTATAGCTCATCGCGTGTACCGCCGTGTTGCCCCATGTTTCTGAGGCCAATCCACCATGCGCCGCGTAAACAAACGTGCCGGCAAAAGTCGTCGTACCGTCGCCCACGCTGTAAAGCCTCCCGCCTTCGTCGTACGAGTAACCCACCGCGCGGCTGGTCGGATAGGTTTCTCCGGTTAACAGCCCGGCATAGTTGTAAGTATAACTCAGCCCGTAAGTAGTCGAGCCGGTGACCTGCTTCTGGGTGACTACGCGGCCGTTAACGTCATAAGCAAAATAATTGCCGGTGGCACCGCTGCCGTAGGTCATCGCCAGCAGCCGCCCCGTAGTGTTGCTGTGCGTGTAACTCGGCGCGCCCGAAGGCAGAGTCTGCGAGTCGTAATAGTAATGCGCCGTGGGCGTGGAGTCCGAATAGCTTGTTTGCGTGACCCGATTCAGATCGTCGTAAGAGAAAGTGGTATGGACGCCGCGGGCATCGTAAGCGGCGGTGACCAAACCGCTAGAGTTGTAGTCGACCTTCCTTGACCAGGAACTATTACCGGTCAACGAATCGCTGAGGTTGTAGCTGGAGTTTGTGTCCTGCTCGACCATGCGCTCGCGAATCAGGCGGGACAGTGAGTCGTACTTGAAATAACGATCCTGAGAACCCTGATTGATTCGCACCAGGTTGTCGAGCACGTCATAGTCGTAGGTAGTCGCCTGATTTGGCGAAGTCGTCGATCCCAGACCCGAAGACGTGGGCTCATCCAAACGAATCACCCTTCCCATGAAGCATAAATACAAAGACGTTGACTAAAGTTGATGTGATCTTTGCTTCCGACAAACGATGCGACGCGGAGGGCAGAATCGCAAATCGCAGGCCTGACCCCGGTCTCGGTTTTCCGCCAATGTTTGAACCCGTGCCTAAGCGAGTGCCCACTCCGACGCCTACCGTTAACAGATCCTTATAGCGAACGTTGTAGGCGACACCGGCTATTGAACTGTTCAACCGCACGTCCACGTAACGAAGTCCGTCTCCTTGATTCCCCGTGCGGATGACTGTGCCCGTGAGTGGCCCAAGAGTGGTCACCGCAGCTGGGCCACCCAGAGAGCACGTGATCGCCATCGTGGGATGCTCTCCCGGTTGGGCCGTTTGGTCCTATCGCCGGGATGATTCCTCGCGATGTGCCAATGCTGCCGGCTACCGCGTTCTGAATGCAGTTAGGATTGGGTGCAAGTGTCTGTCCGGGGTTCTGCGGAACTCACATGCCGAAAGAGTTTGATCCCAGCAACCCGGTTTACCTATTTCCGCTCGATCCAACGCCTTCCAGATTTATTCGAATTACCAAGCCATTCGCACCAACTGCGTAGAGGTGAGTTCCGTTTACAGCGCATAGCGAGTTGATGCTTTCTACCTGGCTGTCACGATAAATGACAGACCAATTTTGCCCGCCATCTCTGGAATACAGAACGCATGCTTGTTTCCTTTTTCCGTTGGCAGCTTTGTAGTTGACGAAATAACCGCAAGCCACGAATTGACTTTGCGCAAGGGCGACAGCATCACTCAAATAAACTGCTGCTAAACCATACCTTACCCAGGACGTGTCAGACTTTTGAACCATCAGCATACTTCCGACTCCCTCTAAGCTATCTGTCGAACCGAGTATCCAGAGGTTATGCGTTTGACTCAAACCAAATCGCCTGATGCTGGTCCGCTCCTCGTCTGCCGGGATTAGCTGTATTGGCTGCCAGTCTGATCCATCGGTCGAGGTTGTTAAAACGCCAGCTTCGCTCGTGAGGACTGTTGTTGGAAGGGACATCGGGGTCACTACACCCATAACGCCCTCATTGATTTCATCAGAAGAAACGTTCATTCTACGCGCAGTAAGATCCTTCAAGTTCTTAGAAACATCGAGCCAGTGATCTCCTTGGTCAGCCGTATGAAGGGCTAGGTACGTATACCGAAACGGCCTTAGCCCTACGAATTTGAGTCCTGTAATCCACGCCTCTTTTGCATTCTTAACGGCAAGCGCCGTAATCTCTGCTTGCTTACCATCGTATTGCAATTTCCAGGTTTGGCCGCCGTCTATTGTGTGCTGAAGCCAAAAATGGTTTTGCTCATAATCAATGGCAAGGTCTGATCTTGTTTGTAGAACACTCCATCCTATCTCAGGAGTTGCAAATAGGATCTTCGTCACTTGTGCACTGGCAGGCACCGTAAATTTAGTCTCCTCCCAGGTTTCTCCTCCGTCAACCGTTTTATAGAGGTTGCCTTGACCACCCACAAAACCGTGGGTTTCATCGGTGAAGTACACGGCAGTCAAATCGCCGTTACTCAATCTAGTTTGGCGAAAATTTGGAGAGATTTTTGGTGGATCAATCAACACGCTATTCACCCGCGTGACGGTCGCCCTCGGCCAAACAGAACTCTGGTCTGTTACGCCCCTAAAAGAGTTGGCGCAACTCGAAAGGGCAACAAAAAAGCTGATTGATACAATAGCCAACTTCATGAGATTTCTCATGATCCTCCGGATAATTTTCGCGCAGCACAACCTTCAAGTTGGTAACCGGAATCCTTATCTGGGGCGTTTTTGCGACCAACGCTTCTGCCGGTAATCGCCGCAATTGAGTTACCGAATTCATGAATCTGAGTGGTCACAAATGCTCCGATCGCAGATTCCAATGCGGGAAAAGCACCCACAAAGCTCCATACGTTGCTCGCAGTGAAGTTCGTATACGGGTGATTGTTGAATGTTAAGCCCGCAGTATATGGCTCATTGCTCATCACTGACAAGTCACCGACATCGTATGTTCTCGTATCATTCGTTACCGTGGCCGACCGGGCAGGAGAGTCTAAAGAGTTGTAGTATGTAAAGGACGCCCTGCCATCTTTACCGGCAGTTGAGGGGAGGAAAGAAGTAAGGTATATTCCCGCTCCCCATAATTCGCTTAGACACTCATTTATCGCTCGAGCTATATCATCCCTTGATGGTTTAGACACCTTATTCGGCGGACCGCTAGGCGTTGGCTGAGCCTTTCCGGCGCCACCACCGCCCGCACCGCCCTTGCCGCCACCAGGAAGACCGCCGAATCCTGAGTTGCGGGCGAATCTTCGCCAAAAGCCGTCTTCATCAGGACAAGGGGTGAAAACCCAAACACCATTCGCGGCGTCGTAATAGCCGCAGCTTCCTGGTCCCGCAATCAAGCCACTCGGATCGACAAAGTTCACCGGATCATTGCCGGTGTAGTTGTATCCGTTAAAGCTTTGAGGATCGCCGATGTCGCCGCCAAGTGGATCAGGAGTGGTCCATCTTCCCGAGAAGCTCTCATACTTCCGCCACCACGTATGATCCAGTCCGGTCACATCATCGCGCTCAGTCATCGCGTATTTCTGTCGATTGTAATCAGTCCCACCATAGCCCAGACCGCTCGCACGAAGGCCCGAGGCGATCTCTTCCCCGAACGGCAGATAGTCATGACGCGCAATCACTAAACTGCCGTTGCCGCTGTTATTCAGCGTCGCGCGCGTCGAGCCCTGCGCGTCCTGCAACTCATACTTCCACGAACCCGCATCATACCGCGCCAGCAGTTGCCCGCCACGATAGATGTTTTCGCTCTCAAGATTGCTGCCGCTATAGTCCGCCACCATTTGCCCAAAGATGTCATAGACCATCGTCCGCGTCACGCTGTAGACGCTGGTCTGCACCCGCTCCCCCGCACAATCGTAGGTTTGCGTCTCAGTGAAGGAGCCGTTCGACGCCGAGGTCTGCCGCCCGTTCGCGTCATAGGCATAGGTCAACGATCGGAACTTGGAATCAGTAGTGATGTTGCCGGCTGCGTCGTAACTAGCAACGCCACTGACAAAGCGGTTCGTCCCGGCCGTGATGTCTGAAGAAGAAACCGCCGGCAAGCCCAGCGTCGAATTGGCGCTCTGGAAGCGATTGCCATAGCGATCGTAGGTGTAGCCCTGCGAATAGGTTTCAGTGCCCATACTGCTGCTCGGATGCTCGGTGACATTCGACAGCCGTCCCAGTTCGTCGTAGCTGAAGCCCTGGTTCCACTGTGCGCTCCCGTCAATCGCACCGTCGATCTTTCCAATCTGGCCGTTGTTCTTCGAGGTGTCCACCGCCCCCGTGCTGGTATTGAATTGTCCGTAGCTATAGTCGTATTGCTGCTTGGCTGTGGTGCCCATGCTCAACTTCGCTTGGCTCGCTTGCAGCCTTCGGTTATAGCTCATCGCGTGTACCGCCGTGTTGCCCCATGTTTCTGAGGCCAATCCACCATGTGCCGCGTAAGCAAACGAGTTGGCAAAAGTCGTCGTGCCGTCGCCCACGCTGGAAAGCCTTCCGCCTTCGTCGTACGCGTAACTGACCGCGCGGCTGGTCGGATAGGTTTCTCCGGTCAACAGCCCGGCATAGTTGTAAGTATAACTCAGGCCGTAAGTGGTCGAGCCGGTGACCTGCTTCTGGGTGACTACGCGGCCGTTAACGTCATAAGCAAAATAATTGCCGGTAGCCCCGCTGCCGTAAGTCATTGCCAGCAGCCGCCCCGTAGTGTTGCTGTGCGTGTAACTCGGCGCGCCCGAAGGCAGACCCTGTGAGTCGTAATAGTAATGCGCCGTAGGCGTCGAGTCTGAATAGCTGATTGTCGTGACCCGGTTCAGATCGTCGTAAGAGAAAGTGGTATGGACGCCGCGGGCATCGTAAGCGTCGGTGACCAAACCGCTGGAGTTGTAGTCGACCTTGCGCGACCATGAACTATTGCCGGTCAACGAATCGCTCAGGTTATAGCTGGAGTTCGTGTCCTGCTCGACCATGCGCTCGCGAATCAGCCGCGAGAGCGAGTCGTACTTGAAGTAGCGATCCTGAGAACCCTGATTGATTCGCACCAGGTTGCCGAGCACGTCGTAGTCGTAAGTAGTCGCTTGATTTGGTGAAGTGGTAGAGCCCAGACCCGAAGACGTGGGCTCATCCAAACGAATCACGCGGCCCAGGGCATCGACTTTCTGCCGCCGCGTCTTACTCGCCTGATCCGTGACCGTCGTGTAAATGCCGTCATAGGCCGTACTCACCGTCGTGGTCAGTGAGTTGTCATTGTCGCCGCGCGGCATGGTTACACTTGTGACGCGGCCCAGATGATCGAACGCGCTGGTGGTCCAGAAACCGTCCGGGTTGATGGACGAACTGCCGCTGCTGGCATAGTAGGGATTGCTGACGCGATAAGCCCGGCCCATCGTGTCGTACTCAACGTCCTGCGTCATATAGCCATTCGCGGAAGTGTAGTTACTCATCGCGCGGGTCACCGCGCCGCGTCCGTCGAAATAGCGATAGCTGTCGATGTAGCGCGTCGAACCGCCTGACCCGTCAAGCTTGACCCGGGTCTTAACGTTAGAGTGGGAGTTGTCGAGGCCATCTGAATAAACCAACGAAGTGGTCCCGCCGCCGGGATACTCGACGCGATCCAGACGCAGCGAATCGCTGTTGTAGTAATTCGTCGTGACCTGGCCATTCTCGTCGGTCATCGTCCCGACGAGGCCGGTGTTGTAATCATAGGTCGCTTCGCTCGTCAGGTGCATGCCGCTGGGATTGCCGCTAGTGACAGACGTTGGATAGGCATAGGTGTGCGTGTTCGGGCTATCGGTATAACTAATCGTTTTCTGTTGGCAGCAATCCACCTGGGCCGAGGTAACATTTCCGGCGATGTCGTAAGTGGTCGCATGCGTGATTGAGCCGGACGCGTTGGCGGCGTCCGCATAGGTCGTCACGCTGGTCACGTTGCCGCGATAGTCAGTTGAGGAATCGTAAGGATTGTAATATGAGCAGTCCCACTGGAGATCAACACACTCATACTGTTCATCAATACAGAACCCCTCCCAATACAGATGACATACCCAGTCATACTGGTGACACTCCCAGTCGCAGTTCTCCTGCGTTTCCTGAAAGGGGTCAAAGGCCGGCATGTGCATGATGATGTCGTCCCGCGCGGTCATGTTCGCGTGTGACGTGCCGTAATTGTCATAAGTGTAATCAACCCGCGCCGCCGGGGTGCTCGATCCGCCGGGAAAGACCTTGACCATCGATGGTAAATGGAGCAGGCGCCGGTTGGTGTAGTTCGATGAGGTAACGTAAGTCGTCTCTGTGCGCCGGACTTCCGTGGATGACGGAGAAGTCTCGCTCGTGCCAAAGTCCCGCTCGCTGACGGTCGAGACATTATTATAGGTGGTGTAGCTCAGCACCGTGGCTTTCGTCAGGCCCGCGGGAGTATCAGTGCTCAAGATCTGGTACACGCGCGGATTGCGGCTATTAGAGTCCTGTTCCCAATCCATATGGGTGCGCGAGTAGGTTGTTGAGCCGTCCTTGATATAAGTATCTGACACCAACCCGTCGTTCCACTGTCCGGCATTGACGATCGATTGCGTTTCACGAATCGTGCCGTCCGGCGCCGTCACCGTCGAGACTCCCGTTGATTCGTTGACTGAGAAACTGTAGTAGGGGGCGCCGCTGCCCATGTTGGTCGTGCGACCCTGCCAATCATCGGTCCGCGTGCCAAATGTCGGCACATCGGTGAGGCTCTGACCGTTCGTCGGATAATTGTAGGTCGTCTGAGCCGCCAATGTGCCATCGCTGGTAACCGAGCCGGCGCTACTGGTCGAAGTTGAGCTAACAGTCATCCCTCGATACTGCGTGATCTGCCTGACCATTCCGTACGGCGAATACTCAAACTTGTAGCCGGCATGTGGATTACTCCCATCCGAACTCGCCGGGAGATAGACGTATTGAAGCGTATGCACGGAACTGGGGCCGCTGACGTTAATACTCGAATCAAACAAGCCCGAACCGATGGTTACGTCCGTATAGTAGAACCGCGTGGTTTGGATATCTGAAGTGCCCAGCCCTGGCTGAGTGATTGTCACGAGGTCGCCATTGCTGGCGTAGTAGAAATGAATATAGCGTCCCAGCGTGTCCTGAATCGATGAGATCATTGGCCCCACGCCGTTTGTTCCCGCATAGCTGATCAGAACATAGTTGCCGTTGCGATCGATAATCTGCGTCGGATAACTCCGATAGCCGCCTCCCGCCGCACCATAAGCGACCTGCGTTCCGTCGGGATAGTAAAGCACTCCCCACCCGCTGCCGCCGTAATAATGGATGAAACTTCCGTCAGTGGTGTCATAGTTGTAGGCGCTGGTGTAGACCAGCGCGCGGCGTGTACCGTTTGCCTCCGTCAAGGTAAAACCAGCGCTCCCCTGATCTTCAATCTGCCCCAGACTGAGTCTCCAGCCCGTCGCGGGCCATCCGGAATCTACGTCGTAAGTCATCCAGGTACTGGATCCGTCAGTCGATTTATTCCAAACCTGACTGTTGTAAACCAGCGAAAGCGAAACATTAAGACCACGGCCCCCGAGGCCAGCCACGGGAAGCGCAAACGTGAAGTTCTTGTTGCTGTTTGTTTCCGTGCCCTCAATTGCCGCAGGCGGAGTCTCCGCCCCTGGTCGGGTCCTTCCCGGAGGCGAGCCCACGACGTTCGACGTCTGGTACAGCGAACTCGTTTCATTGTCCGGAAGCGGATCCTCGTTCGGATCACGCAAAGGCATCGCTGGAGGAAACATGGCGGCCGTGCTGGTGCCGACTGCATTTCCGGCATTCGTAGCCTTTGCCGTTTCAACGCTGGAAGGGTGGTGCCGTTTTCCGGCAAGGACACGGTTCTGCGCCGGGACATTCGGCGCGCCTGGCTGGACTGAGTTCTGCGCCCTGCCGCGGACACTTCGAGTGGAGTTTTGTTTCTTCTTCCCTCCGAACCTCTCGCTCGTGCCTTCGATCACCGTGACACGAATGGTTCCCGTTAGTCGACCCGCCCTGGCCGTCAAAGTTGCCCGGCCCGGTTTGCCCGCGATCGCCTGTCCGCTCTTCTTAACAAAGATGACCTGCTTATCGCTTGATTCCCATTCGGCCTGGAGTCCGTGGATCGGCGTTTCCTCACGGTCGACAGGAATGGCCGTGAAGATCATCGGCTGTCGTGATTGCAACACCACATCGCCGCGTGGGCTCAACTCCAACGAAGCCGCTCGGCCTTCGCGCTCAGCCTTTGACTCCGCGGCGCGCGGCTTGATGCCTCGATTGCTGTCTGGACCCTGCGAACCTCCCTTTGTCCAGAGCCAATCTCCGATTGTCACCCACACGCGGTTCCTCGCCTCACCTGAACGCGTCACTGCTTCACGGAGCGTTGCGCTGGCGATAGCCGGCGACAAAGAGCCGGTCAACAAGATCGCCATTACCCCAAGCGTAACCAGAAGTCGGAAAGATCGCTTTATTCGCGGCAATTTCGCGGCGGCTTTCGAGACGCCTTCGCGACGCCCTGAGAACGGATTGAGAGAGATGTTGCGAACAATCGCGTCGCTGGAGAAGAAGCGGAAGGAGCGGGACTTTAGCATGAGAGCCCTCCATTCGGATTGAAGGCTAACTGGCGAGTATGCGGGAGACCGTAGAGGCCCGGAGTTAGCGCTACGTGTCTAGCCAAAAGCAACCGCACAATACTTCAGGAAGGAAATCAAAGTCAACGACTTTCTTTTCGCTTTATGACTGCACTGTTTATCGTTATGGCGACCTGCAACATGCGTTGCTGGGTTAGTGATAGGCATCATCTCGCTTGTCTGGAAAACTCCCCGCTCAATAAGCGAGTCGGGTAATGTGAACAGAAATTATCGGGGACGTTCCTGACTGATATCTACAGCTCTGATTATTGTTAATTGCTTTCCGCGCGACCATGCGCATCCTGCGCGCACTCGAGGGAGCGGACGCCCGTGCTACTTTCTAAGTGAACCAGTCTCGACGGGCAAGAGGTCTTTGAGGTGCGCAGTTTTGGGCGTATGCTAGGCGCACATGAGCCAACCTGATTCGCTCGACTCGAACGGCGAGATTATCGACGTCGGTCACACTACGCCGCGACGCCGTCGCTGGCTGTGGTGGGTCCTGGCCGCAATTGCTCTGCTCGTCTTTGCGGCCTCGCGGGCTTTGTCGATTTTTGTCTCGGCGGTTTGGTTTGGCTCGCTCGGTTACTCCCCGGTTTATTGGTACATGTTCAAGATGAAGCTCGCGCTGTTTGCGATCTTCTTTGTCCTCACGGTGCTCGTCCTGCGCGGAGGCTTTTGGTTGGTTGAGCGCGCCTTCGCTTCGGTGGCTCTCGATCGGCGCACGTTTTTCGTCAACCAACAACCTGTCAACTTCTCGCCTGCGCGCGTGCTGCGGCCCATGGCCTGGGTCGTTTCGGTTCTGGCGGGGTTGGTCTTTGGACTCGGCATGCGCGAGTCGTGGCGCACCTTCGCTCTTTATTTTCACAAATCCGCAACTGATTTGAGCGATCCGATCTTTAACAAGCCGCTCGGCTTCTATCTGTTCACGCTCCCGGTCTACGACCTCGTCAGCTCGTGGCTGCTGTATCTTTCGATCGTTATTCTGATCGGCGCGGTCATCTACGCGGCGCTTGGGGTAACTCAGCAAGGCCTGTCAGCCGCGGGCGATATTGCGAAAGCCCGCAAGACCAGCGTGTGTGCAGTCTCGTGCGCGTTGGCTGTCTGGCTGGTAATTCTGGCCTGGCGTTTCATTCTTTCGCGTTATCCATATCTTTGGGACGACCATCAAACGTTTTCAGGCGTCACCTATACGGAAGCGAATTACCTGCTGCCTGCATTAATGTGGGTCGCGGGCGCACTGGTTCTGGCGGCGACGATTGTCCTGGTGAATGCCTTTGTTATGCGAAAGGTGCGCCTCCTGATTGTCGCCCTGGCGATTCCCCTGGCGGTCTATGTGATTGGAACGGCATTGATTCCCGCTTACGTGTCCAACTTTATCGTCAAGCCGAACGAACTCGGGCGGGAAACGCCCTACATTGAACACAACATCGCCTGGACGCGGCGCGCATTTGGCATCGATCGAATCGAGCAAAGGAACTATGACGCTGAGAATTCAGTCGAAGCCTTCGATTTACAGAACAATCGCACCACGCTGGACAACATTCGCCTTTGGGACTGGCGGGCGCTCCAGGACACGCTGAAGCAAATCCAGGCGATTCGAACCTATTACGACTTTCCGGATGTCGACGTTGATCGCTATCAGATCGGCGGACAGGGCCGACAGGTAATGGTGGCCGCGCGCGAGCTAAACGATACGAAGCTGCCCGAGGCTTCGCGAAACTGGATCAACGAGAAGTTGATTTACACGCACGGCTACGGTGTGGCCATGAACACTTCAAACGGATTCACCCCGGAAGGAATGCCGCGGTTCATACTCTCAAACATGCCAACTGAATCGACTGCGCCGGAACTCAAAATCAATCGACCGCAGATCTATTTCGGACAGGAAACCAACACGGACGTTTACGTCAAAACCAGGCAGAAAGAGTTCGACTTTCCGCAAGGCGAATCCAACACCTATACCAGCTATGAAGGTTCCGGCGGGATACGAGTCGGCAGCGGCCTGCGCCGTTTGATGCTCGCCTGGGCGCTTGGTGATTTGAGTAAGCTTCCCTTCTCAGACGATGTAAATAGCGATAGCCGGGTCATGATCCACCGCAACATCAAGGAGATCGTCGATGGTATCGCCCCTTTTCTGATTTATGATCGCGACCCTTATATCGTAGTGGGCAACGACGGCGGACTTTACTGGATCATCGATGCCTTCACAGAGACGTCTAATTATCCCTACTCAACTCACCACAAGGTCGACAACAACGACATCAATTACATCCGCAACAGTGTCAAGGTAGTCATCGATGCCTATAACGGCACCACCCGGTTCTACGTGTTCGATCCACAGGATCCAATAATTGAAGCCTATCGCAGCATCTTTCCGACTCTGTTTCAGGATGCCGGCCAGATGCCTCCTGACCTGCGTGCGCACATTCGCTATCCGGAAACTCTGATGCGAGCACAAGGCGAAGTTTTCGGCCTTTACCACACCCAGAACCCCAAGGTCTTCTTTCAGCGAGAGGACGTATGGAGTGTGGCCCAGCAAGTTGGTGTGGATGAACAGGAGAAGAAGCAGGTCCAGGAGATTGATCCTTACTATGTCCTGATGCAACTGCCCGGCGAGCAAGCAAAGAACGAGTTCGCCTTAATCCTTCCTTTTACGCCCGCCAATCGAAATAACATGATTGGCTGGATGGCCGGGCGAAGCGATGGCGAGAACTATGGCAAGCTTCTGGCTTATGATTTTCCCAAGTCTCGTCTGATCGACGGGCCGCTCCAGATCGAAGCCCGCATCGATCAAAACGCCGAGCTATCAGGAAAGTTCAGCCTGTGGAATCAGCAGGGCTCGCGCGTGGTTCGTGGCCATCTTCTGGTTATTCCGATGGGGCGCTCGCTTCTGTATGTCGAGCCTGTATACCTCAGAGCTGAAAGCAGTCCCATGCCTGAATTGCGACTGGTTGTTCTGGCCACGCAAGATCGTCTCGCCTACGGCGCGAACTTTGAAGAAGCTCTCAATAACCTGTTTGGTGACGCCGCGAAAGTCTCATCTGAACAAAAGGGTGAGCAGAAGGGCGAGCAGCCCAAGCCAAAACCTGGTGCGACTCCCCAGGCTTCGCCTTCGCCTCAAAGCGTAGGCGCGCCAAACCTCCAACAGCTAATTAACCGCGCGATTCAGGAGTTTGAAGAGTACCAGCGATTGACGGCCGACGGTAAGCTCGCCGAGGCCGGAAAGAAACTCGAAGACCACAAACGCACGCTCGAAGAATTAAGAAAAGCTACCGGCAAACCTTAGCCTGGCAATGCCTTAGCCTCGGCCAATTCATTCTCGTAAGGAAGATGGAATGAAAAGTATAGTGCTCATCTGCCTCGCCCGATTGTCGTTGATCGTTATCTCACCAGTCACTCCACCTGTGCCTCCTGGCTCATATACCCTTGGAGTTTTTGTAGCAACTAGTCCATGCAATGCTGTTTCAAGACCAGTGCTCCAGATTCCTGCAACTGCTAATTGTGAGCTGATCAAATGTTAGTAGGAAATGTTGACTTTAGCCATACCCTAAATAGAACAGGCAAGGTTTTCAAGAATTGAAGGATGCCAGGAAAAAAGTGTTTCATATTGTCTCTTCGACATAGGCGCAGCAGCCTAACGGCCTGCGGCGGACGCGCAATATAGCGGCTCTCTCAAGATGAAGTTCTGCGCCTCTGATGCCGGGAGTTTCGCGGCAGGCCTAGTGCTGGCGCTCCCGCCGGATAGGCCGACAAGTCCGCCATCAAGACAGCCCTACTGAGTCTTTTCTTGTAGCTTCTTAACTTCCGCCACTGCCTGGTTGTATTCCGGCTCGTAACCCGCAGCGGGTTTCATCGCCAGCAGAGCATCTATCTGCTTGCGCGCGTCCTCATTTCTATGTGCCTCCATATACGCCGCCACGAGTTGCGCTCGCATCAGCGCATGGTCCGGTCCCAACTTCAATCCCTTTTCCAGATACTGAATCGCCTTTTGTGTGTCCCCACCCAGCAGTCCCGGCGCTTCAAGATACAGTTGACCCAAACCCAGGTATGCGCTTCCCATCTGATAGCCTTCATCCAGCTTGATGACGGTTTCCATCTCACGCCTTATGTCATCGAATTCCGTGAGACCGGAGAGGATGCTGGTCTTTGCGCTGCCACCATAATTCGCACCCAGCCAGAAGTGCCCTTCAGGTTTGCCATCCTGCAATTTCACGGCGAGTTTGCCGGCTTCGATGCCATCATGAAACGCCTTATCCTGCTCGCCGCCATCCGGGCTATGGGCACCGAGGTAGTAGTTGAACTTTGCCAACCGCCAGGCAAGGTCATAGTTCGCTTGTTCGTGTGCCTGGGCCTGTCTTAAAGTTACGACTCCCTGCCGAACTTTCGCCAGGTCCTCCCTGCCGGCGTAAAACTGGTCCGCCTCGGCTATCGCCTCGGTCACAGGACGTACCGCCACCGGATCTCCGGTCGCGATGGCGGCTTTACGGCAGGAAATCCCCGCGATCGGCAAGGCGATCGATAGCAGCAAAACGCCGAGTTTTCCAGCATTCTTGCTAAACTGCACCGGCTTAATGTTGATATTGTATTGTCGCTTCATACACAGGCAAATTGCCTTTCCTTTCGGTCTCGGATTAAGGTATATTGGCGCGCTCGAAACACAAACCGGACGTGCCGCAGAGGGGGGCCAGGTGGCAGCAGCAGCATTCTACGATCTCGAAGGAACCTTGGTCAGCACCAACCTGGTCCACACGCTGGGATTCTATGCACGGAATCAGCCCAATCTGGTTCGCAGTTTCACCAAGAGTGCTGCCACGTTACTGAGCGTGCCCCTGTTCGCCGTCAGCGATCAGTATAGCCGAAAAGTCTTCAATGATCTTTTCTTCAAGCGGTATAAAGGCGAAACCGAAGATCGGATGCGGTTCTTTGCCGACGAGTTGTTCGAGAAGGTCTTGAAACCGGCCGTGTTCCCCGGCACGTTTGAGCTGATCGAGAAGTCACGAAGCATTGGCCTGCGGCAGGTGGTAGTGACCGGGGCGCTGGATGTTTCGGTAAAGCCGCTGATGGAGTATTTGGGAATTACCGACTATGTGGCCAACCGTTTGGAATTTGTAAAAGGAGTAGCGACCGGACGCCTGTTGCCGCCGGTGCTCGCCGCGGCCACCAAAGCGTCGTGGATTCGAACATACGCCGAACGTGAGGGCATCAATCTCAGCGAGTCATTCGCCTATTCCGACAGCATGAGCGATCTGCCGATGCTGTCGATTGTTGGCCATCCGGCGGTAGTGAACCCCGATTTTCGTTTACGACAAACGGCCCTGCATCATGACTGGCCGATTCTGAATCTGAAATAGTCCGTTGTTACTTGTCCGTTGTCAGTTGTTCAAAACGCGACTGGCCACTGGCAACTGACCACTGGCAAACTGACCACTGACTATGGCACTACAGTTAAGAAGAAAAACACACGAGTCGATCGTTTACATCGACAGCGACAGCGCGCCGCGCATTATGCCTTCGGGAGAAGACTTCATTCTCGAAGATTTGCCGGTAGGCACGCGCGTGCTTTATCCCAATCCGCCGGTCAAAGGCCTGCCCAATCGGGAAGCGGCCATTCGCTATGCGCTCAATCATCCGCTCGGTTGCGATCCGCTGTTCGCGCAACTCGAGCCGGGGATGAAAGTCACGATCGCGGTCGATGATATCAGCCTGCCACTACCGCCGATGGCCACACCCGACATTCGCCAGACGGTGCTCGAGATTGTGCTCGACATGCTGGCCGGGAACGGCGTGGACGACGTGCACATCATCATCGCCAATTCCCTCCACCGCAAGATGACGGCGTGGGAAATGAAGCGGATGGTAGGGCAGAAAATCTTCGACGAGTTCTATCCTGACCGCTATTACAACCACGACGCCGAATGGAAAGAAGGCCTGATCAGGATCGGCGAAACGCGTCACAAAGAACCTCTGGTGCTCAATCGCCGTGCTGCCGAAAGCGATCTGCTTATCTACTCCAACATCAATTTCGTGCCCATGGATGGTGGTCACAAATCGGTGGCCGTGGGCCTTTGCGATTACGAATCGTTGCGCGCACATCACGAACCGCAGACAATTCGCGATTCCGACAGCTACATGGATCCGGCGCGTTCAGAGCTGAGCAACAAGTGCGGGCGCTTGGGCAAAATCGTCGATCAGCACCTCAATGTCTTTCATATTGAGACGGCCATCAACAATCGCATGTACAAAGGCGACATGGATTTCCTCACCAAGAACGAGGACGACTTCAGCGCGTTTGACCGGGCGAAGTTCGAAGCCATGCGCTACACCATGAGCAAGCTGCCCCGCACAGCCCGTCGCAAGCTGCTGCACACGATGCCGGCGCAATACGAGATGACGGCTTGTTATGCAGGCAAGACCGAGCCGGTCCACGAAAAGATTATCGAGAAGGGTTTTCAGCAGTATTCAATTCCGGTGCGCGGCCAGTGCGACATCCTGATTACCGGCATTCCGGATATTTCACCCTACAATGTTTATTCGATCTTGAACCCGTTGCTCGTGCAAGTGATGGGCCTGGGCTATCACTTCAATTTCTATCGCAATAAGCCCCTGCTGAGGAAAGGCGGCGTGCTGATCGTTCATCACCCCTGCTATGACCAGTTCGATCACAACATGCATCCAAGCTACATCGAGTTTTTCAATCGCCTGTTACCCGAATCGCGCGACGCTTTTTATTTGCGGGACAAGTACGAGCGCGAGTTCGCGAATAATCCGAGCTATGTCGAAATGTATCGTCGCGGCAATGCTTATCACGGAGCGCATCCCTTTTTCATGTGGTACTGGGGCGAGAACGGACGCCAGCACGTCGGCAAAGTGATCGCCGCGGGCGCCGAGAACGCACACGTTCCCGCCATGCTGGGCTGGGAGCGCGCGGACAACCTGACGGAAGCCATCGCGATGGCCCGTACTTATGTGGGCAGCTCGGCCGAAATCACGATGCTGCACCAGCCGATGATTGGCATCGCGGACATGGAATAAGTGGCACAAACTTTAGTCTGTGTTGGCGGCTCTACGAAGATCAAAGACTGAAGAATCCGTGCCACATGAGTTGGTCAATGAATAGGGACACAGCAAAGTTGATTTTCAAGCGGACTCTTGCTTTTGCCGGCACGTTCGTTTTGTCGATGGCGATCATGAACGTCCTACCGAGCGCCAGGAGGCAGCGGCAGCGCTCCTTTGCCCAGGCCACGATGGATGGAAACCTTAGCCGCATGCGGCTTCTGCATTTCGCCGGCGCGAACATTAACGCCCGCGGCAATTGCTGCATGCCGCTATATTTGGCTGCCGGCGAAGGACGCTTGGAGGTCGTTCGCTATCTGCTCGACGAAGGGGCCGACGTAAATGCTCGCGAAAAATTCGGCCACACCGCGCTATCGGAAGCGGTCTATTACGGACAGACCGCGGTTATCAAGGAGCTTGTGTTTCGCGGCGCGGACCTTAACGTCATAGAAGAGGGCGGCACCGCCCTGGACATTGCCATCAACAGAAACAACACGCCGGTTGCTGACTTACTGAGGCGCCACGGCGGGAAAAGAGCGCGCGAACCTGGCGCCGGCGATTGATTGGGTAAGATCATGACGACGAAGCTTTCACCAACTGAAATCTACAAGGACCGTAGGGTTTTCCTGATCGGTGGCACGGGTTTTCTCGGCAAGGTCACCCTCAGCATGCTGCTGCACCGCTTTCCCAATGTCGGGCGAGTCTATGTCACCGTCCGCGCGCGCTCGCAGGAGGAATCCGAAACCCGCTTCTGGAACAACGTCATTACCGCGCCGCCTTTCGATCCTTTGCGCGAGCGCTATGGCAGCGCGCTCGATGGTTTCATTCGCGACAAGGTAGTAGTAGTCGGCGGAGACATTGCGGAAGGCAATTTAGGTTTTACCGAAGACGAGGCCCAGCGCATCGCCGACGATCTCGATATCGTTATCAATTCCGCCGGTAACGTCACGTTCAATCCGACGCTGGAAAGCGGACTGCGCACCAATGTCGTAGGGACCCAAAACGTGATCGCCTTCACGAAGCGAATGAAACGGCCCCGTCTAATTCACATTTCAACTTGTTTCGTCGCCGGAAATCGCTCGGGCGCGGTTTGGGAAAACGACGACGTCCTCGGATATTTCCCGCGCCAGCATGAACTCACGGGCGTTGAGTTTTCAGTTGAGCAGGAAATTGCGGATTGCGCGAAGATGTCACAGCGCGCGCGGGAAGAAGCGAAGGACGCGATGAGAGTTGCGCACTTTCGCGAACAAGCGCGCAAGCGCCTCAACGAAGAAATGCGCGATGAAGACGACCCGGACGCGCTCGGTCTCGCAGTAGCCCGGGAACGAAAAGTCTGGACCCGGAACCGGCTTACTGAACTGGGGATCGAACGCGCAAAGTTCTGGGGTTGGCCCAATATTTATACTTATGCCAAGGCCCTGGGCGAACAACTCGTCGCCGCTGAAACCGGCATCGTGCGCAGCATCGTGCGGCCGAGCATCGTCGAATCGGCGAAGATCTATCCCTTCCCCGGCTGGAACGAAGGATTCACAACCACCGCGCCAATCATCTTCATGGCCTTGAAGGGCCAGCGACAGATTCCCTGCAACAAGAAGCTGATCCTCGATATCACGCCCGTCGATCAGGTGGCCGCGGTCATGCTCGCGGTCGCCGCACAGGCCTGCGTTGAAGAGCCGCGCCTCGTTCACCAGGCCGCGACCGGTGATGTGAATCCCAACAACATGGAGCGGATTGTCTCACTCGTTGGTTTGTACCGGCGACACCAGGAGCAGCAAAAAGAGGATGGCCTGAAGCTGTTTCGCGAAATCAGCGCGCGCATTGAACCGTGGGCCGTGTCGCCTGAACGCTTCGAAGCCGCCTCGATTCCGATCATGAACAAGACGGCGAAGAAGGCCTCCGCGCTGCTCGACCGTGCCCGTCCGCGCTGGGGCGGTGGCCGTTATGAAGGCGTCATCAACCGAATGAAGCAGACGGTGGACCGCGTCGAGGAACAAACGCGTGAAGCCACAGAGGCTTTCGAGATGTTTCTTCCCTTCACCGTTGAGAACGCCTACGTCTTTCGCGCGGACAATGTGCGCGCGCTCTTTGAACGCATACGCGAAGAAGAGCGGCAACTTCTGACCTGGAACCCTGACCAGTTCGACTGGTACGACTACTGGTTGAATATTCACATGCCCGGGCTGAAGAAGTGGGTGCTGCCGACGCTGGAAGAAGACATGCGCGCTCAGCCCAAGCGCATCTACACCTATCGCGATCTCCTCGAGATGTTTGAGACCTCCACCAAGCGCCACGCCACCCGCGTCGCGATGCGCATCGAGCGTGACGGGCGAAAAGAACAATACACTTACGCCGATCTACGCGAGCTGGCGACGCGGGCCGCGGCATTCTTCGCCAGTCACGGCCTCAAGTCCGGCGATCGCGTGATGCTATTCAGCCAAAACGCGCCAGAGTGGGGCATGACTTATTTCGGCGTGTTGAGGGCCGGGGCGACGTGCATTCCCGTCGATCCTGAAAGCTCCACGGACGAAGTCGTCAACTTCGCGCGCGCCGGCGAAGCCTCCGGCATCGTCATCAGCGCGAAGTTGAAGGAAGATCGTTCCGAGCTGACTGAAAGATTGAAGTCAGCCGGACTCGGCACAGTTAAGTTGTGGACATTTGAAGAAGTGTTCGAGATGCCCGATGAGCAAACCGAAGAAGCGCGCAATGCTATTTTGCCGCAGCGGGTGAGCCCCCAATCGGTCGCTTCGCTCATTTTCACTTCGGGCACCACCGGCCGGCCCAAAGGTGTGATGCTCTCGCATCGCAATTTGACCAGCATGGTCTCGATGCTTTCATCCGTCTTTGACATGGACACCAGTGACGGCGTGCTGTCGGTGCTGCCGCTTCATCATACGTTTGAATTCTCGACCGGCTTTCTCACTCCGCTCAGTCGCGGCGCACAGATCACTTACCTGCCTGAGTTGACGAGCGAGCATCTCGCGAAAGCGATCAAGAACGGCCACGTCACCGGGATGGTGGGCGTGCCTGCCCTTTGGGAGTTACTACATCGACGCATCAAAAACCGCTTGCACGATCGCGGCAAACTGGTCGGCGAAAGCGCTGACCTGCTGATGAGATTCAACGCCTGGCTGCGCGACAAGACTCCGCTTAACTTCGGCCAGCTTCTCTTTTATCCGATTCATGAAGGCATGGGTGGCCGGGTGCGTTATTTCATCAGCGGCGGATCGGCGCTGAACGAAAAAGTGCAGCGTGACTTTCAGGGCCTCGGCTTCACGATTCTTGAAGGCTACGGTCTGACTGAAGCGTCGCCGGTCTTGACGGTAACGCGGCCGGAAAATCGCATGCTCGCCGGCACCGTCGGCAAGTCGCTCCCGGGGGTAGAGGTGCGCATCAGTGAACCTGATGCGAGCGGCGTCGGTGAGGTCATCGCGCGCGGGCCAAACGTCATGTTGGGTTATTTCGGCAATGAAGAAGCGACGCGTGAAGCGTTGGTGGATCGCTGGCTCTACACCGGCGACCTTGGCCGCATCGACGACGAAGGCAACTTGTATCTGGTCGGGCGATCAAAGGACATCATAGTCGATACCAATGGAAAGAATGTTTATCCCGATGAAGTGGAAGAGGTCTATCAGGACTCGCCTTATATCAAAGAACTTAGCGTGATCGGCCTGCCTGATGGCATCGGCGAAAAAGTCGCCTGCATTGTCGTTGCAGACGATGAGTATGACATCGCGCTTTCGCGCGCCGAGGTGCGGCAAAAGATCGAAGAGCACTTCCGTGAAGTCTCGGCCACGCTGCCCTATTACAAACGCGTCAAGCTGCTCGAGTTCACCGGCGAAGAACTGCCGCGCACGGCGACGCGCAAGGTCAAACGCCGCGAAGTCTTGAACATCATGCAGAAGATTCAGGAAGGCGCGCGAGCGTCGCAGGAAGTCGGCGGCGAGGAAATAACCGCGGATGCGGCCTGGCTGATCGGCATCATCGCTTCGGTATCTAATCGATCGCTGGACGAAGTTTCCATCAACTCGCGGCTGCCCGACCTCGGCTTCGACAGCTTGATGTTTGTCGAGCTGGCCACGGCCATTGAGAACGCGGGCGGATCGTTGACCGCGCCCGAGCGGCTCAACGAAGTTCAGGACGTGCGCGAACTCTTGACCGTGGTTAACCGTGAGGGCGGCCAGTCTGCCAGACGCGAAGCGGCGCGGCTGCGTCTCGATTCCGATAAGAGCGAAGAGATTCACATTCCCGAGTTTCTGAAAGCAATCGGAAATAAAGGTGTCGAGCTTGCTCAGCGCGCCCTTTACGAGCGTCTACTCCGGACGAAATATGAAGGTCAAACAAACATCCCTTATCACACGAACTTTATCGTGGCTGCGAATCACAGTTCACATCTGGACATGGGACTGGTGAAGATGGCCCTCGACGATGCCGGCCAGGATCTGGTGGCGCTGGCTGCAGCCGATTATTTCTTCGACACCAAGTACAAGCGCGCCTACATGGAAAACTTTACGAACCTGGTGCCGATGGAACGCACCGGATCGCTAAGACAGTCTCTGCGGCATGCGCGCTCGTTTCTGGATCGAGGTTTCAATGCGCTGATCTTTCCCGAAGGCACGCGCTCGATGAGCGGGAAGATGGCTGACTTCAAACCGGTGATTGGTTATCTGGCGCTCGCATCTCGCGTGGGCATCTTGCCGGTTTACCTGCAGGGGACTTACCAGGCTTTTCCAAAAGGATCGACGCTCCTGAAGAGCCGCGACGTGGGCGCGCGTATCGGACGGTTTCTCGATGCCGAGGAGCTGGAAGAGATGACGCGCGGAATGGCCCGAGCGGAAGCCTATGGGTTAATAGCAGCGCGCGTCCGCCACGCCATCGTGAACCTCCGTGATCGCACGAACGTGAAGTTCGACGCCAAAGCTCTTCGGGAGCAATGGAAAGCGGATCGGCGCAGCGGTCGCTCACGAATAGAAGCAAGCGAAGAGGAATTTGTGAGTGCGGAAGCTTGAGGAACATTCATCCGCAGATTACGCAGATTGGCATTTAGGAACAGTGCGCCGTGTGGCACCTGCTAGGGAAACGTGCGTGATCGTGTCCTGCTGACGGTTCAATGAATTTCCCTTTCTGCGTAATCTGCGTAATCTGCGGATAGAATCTGAAATGCCCAGGACAACGCCAAAAACACGCACTGCGCAGATCGTGCCGAAAAAGAGCACGAAGAAGCACGCGTCCATCGTCAAGAAGGTCCCGCCGACAACTCTCATCACCGGCGGCACGGGCTTTCTCGGCGCGCACCTGGTGCGGCAACTGGTCGCATCCGGCGCGAAGGACATTCGCGTCATGGCCACTTCGATTCCCGAGTGGCTCACGGGTCTGGGCGTCGATACGTTAGAAGGTTCAGTCACGGTCGCCGACGATGTGGCCCGCGCCGTCGAAGGCGTTACTGAGATTTATCACCTGGCCGGGAGAGTTTCGCGTGAAAAGGACGAAGCCCGCGAGATGTACAAGCTGCACGTCGACGGCACGCGGATGCTGTGCGACGCCGCGCGCAAAGCCGGCGTGAATACAATTGTACTGGCGTCGAGCAGCGGCACGATCGCGGTCACGGAAAACGGCGACATCACACCCGATGAAAGGTACCCGCCGCCTTTGGACATCATTTCGCGCTGGCCTTATTACGCCAGCAAAGCCTATCAGGAGATGGCCGCTCTTGAACGCTTCAATGGCAAAGGCCTGCGGCTGGTGATCATGAATCCGAGTCTGCTGCTGGGACCGGGTGATGATCGTCTCAGCTCGACGAAGGTTGTGCTGGACTTTATCGCGCGCAAGATTAACGCGGTGCCGAACGGCGGTCTGAATTTCGTCGATGTGCGCGACACTGCGCAGGCTTTCCAGGCGGCCATGAAGAAGGGCCGGCACGGCGAGCGCTATCTGCTGGGCGCGGTGAATTGGACCTTTGTTAAGTTTTTTGAACGGCTGCAGCGTCTGACGAAAGTCGCGTCGCCACGGCTCGCTTTTCCTTCCAAGTTTGCGATCGCGGGCGCGCAGGTGATCGACTCGCTGTTCCGGCAATGGAAGTTCGCCTCGCCAGTCGAAGCCGACACGATCGAGATGGCCGAGTACTTCTGGTACTTCAATCACGCCAAAGCCCGACGCGAACTCGGCTTCACCCCGCGCGATCCCGGCGATACCCTCAACGACACCGTGTGTTACGTGCGCGAGAATTTTCTGGGTGGGAAGTAGGTGTTACGGCACGCCGCTTCAACGCAGCCTTCATGGGTGAATGTTGACCACTTCTCCCGGTTTGATCGTTGGGAGAAGGTCGAACACCTTTGTCATTAGAGGTAAGGTATGGTGCAACTGGGTGCTTTCCGCGTGAAGGATGACAACTGCGATATCGAGTGTCGCAACTGACTGCTGAAAACTCAGATTGCGGTCGCCAGTGATGAATACATCAAAGTCGTGTTCTGCCACTCCCAGCAACTCACCATTCGTCAGGCCGGCCCAGCCCATCTTCTGCGCTGAGACACAATAATGACCGCTCAGTGCGCGGCAGATTCGCCAGTTGAGGCATTCATCGATCAGGATCCGCATTATGGGAGTGCGTCAAACGGTTTCGAGCATCTTGAGTTTGCCCGCCTCGATAACGGCAATAACTTGTTCCCGTTTCACTGTAGGGAACGCATCGAGAAAATCCTCGACTGACTCGCCACCTTCAAGGTAGTCGATCAGATTCTGTAATGGGACTCGTGTACCCACGAACACGGGTGTTCCACCCATGATCTCCGGGTCAGAGTGGATAATGCCTCGTAGTTCTTCCGTGCTCATGGTGCCAATATACCAAACCGGGCCTGATTGACGAAGAAAGGCAATTCAAATCACGCCAAAGCCCGCCGCGAACTTGGCTTCACTCCACGCGATCCCGGCGACACCCTTAACGACACCGTGAGTTATGTGCGGGAGAATTTTCTGGGTGGTAAGTGGTAAAGAAGCTGGGGAAAATCACGCTCGCGGAAACAATGGCTTCCAGGGCTTTTCGTTGACGATTCCGCTTGACCAGAAAATAGGAAGGGTGTTGTTGGGAACTGTATTGTGAAACGCCACCAACACTCCCATGTCACCGTAGCCCAAAGGGTGTTGGCTATACAACTCGCGGCCGATTTGAAGGAGAACGTCCTTCGCAAAATTAATTTCTCCCGCGTTCTGAAAGATCCCTGCGTGTTCATCTAGCGCTCTTATTTCTTCGTCAAAAACATGTGCCGCCAGGAAATGAATCTCCGGATAAGCCTTTCGCAAGCGCTCGACGGCTTCGGGAAATGCATAAAGTAGGTAGCAAAGGACACGGCCTTCCTTTAGGAATCGCATGAGACTTTGATCATTCTTTAGCGTTCCGTAGAACTTCTCGAGTCCATTATGCAGAGTGCGACCGGTCCCGCTAAAGTCGTCGACGAAAACAATCAAAGGATCCTTTTCGTAGTGCAAGCGCATCCAATCAGCTACAGCCTCGCTGGCACCCGTTTTTCCTGGTCGAAGCCTCTTGGCTAACTCGCGCGCGATCGTCGCTCCGCTCTTCATTTCGGAGTCTATGTAGCTTACGCACAGGTTATCGTATCTACCTCTGATGATACTCCATGTTCCTCTACCGATCTCCTTTCGCTTTGTCACTATTGCGTCTTCGACCTTCGATAGGGCTTGTAGCTTTGCTCCTTCAGTAACGTACCCTTTCTCAGCTAGACGCTTCAGCAGTAGGAATGCTATTTCGACACGCACGTCATCATCAAACTGCTTTAGCCATATCCGCAACTCCGACACGTCTTTTTGCCTCCCTAAGTACATAAGACTTTGGGAAACAGCTAGGAGATCATCCTCGGCTATTGGGAACGTAGACTCAACACTGAGCATAGTGGCGGCGGGTTCCTCCATAGTTCGTTCTTGGCTTCTTTTCGCGCAAAACTCACGCCAGATTGGTAGCAGTCGTAGCTGGGCATGTTGACACAGCCAATCAGTGAGTATTGGTAGGAGAAGAGTGCCCTTGGTAATGCCCTCTCTTCGATTCAGCAGATTGCGCCTTCTGAGTCGTTCTTCTATCGTAGCGATCTCCCTTGCGCCCAGTTGTTCAGAAGGACCCAAACCCAGGCCCTCTTGTGTGTTCACGAGAGCTTCTGTTGATTCGTAAGTACCGCCCAGCGACGCAATGCACGACAAGACTAGACAGTTTTCGGCTGTTTGCTTCACCTTTTCTCTTTGGTCCAAAACGGGATTGTCATCCCAGAAATGCGAGAAATTAGTTTCACCCAGGGATCGTATGAATGTCTCTCTCAAGCCTTCGACATCACTCTCGCTAACATACGTACGATTCTCTCCATAGCACCTCTGGAAAACCTCCGAGCAGAGAAGATGCATATAGAAAGGATTGCCCCCACAATACTCTACGATGAATTCGACACAAGTGGGATGGTACTCAATGGCTTCAGTAACGGGCCGAACGATCAAAGCCTTGCGGTCTTCCCTCGACTCTATGCAATCAAGAAAGAGATCAACCCATTTGTTGAGCTCAACGGTATGCATGGAATAAATCGCTTTCATCCGTTCGCTACCAACAAATAGGAAAGTGAAGCCTATCTCTGAGAGCGAGCGCAGTGCTTTCACAAACAACTTGCCTCGCTCACCTGTGTAAAATGCCGGATCGAAGTCATCGAACTCATCGATGATGATGAGAAACTTCAACTGCGGGGAGCGTTTGCATAGTGCGTCGGCAAATGGAACAAGTCTTCCTAATCCAGCACCAAAGTCTGATTCCCGAGGAACCTTAGCACCGGTTGGTGGCAACTCGCTTGTTACCCGCTCAGCTATCGTATAGGCTAACTGTCCCTCGTGAAGAGCACGCAATTCCCCCATTCGAAATAACACACATACGAACCCTCCTATCCGCTTCAACTCTTCACTCAAAACTTGAAGCACGGAAGTCTTTCCGACACGCTTCTGACCCCAAAGAAAGGTGGACGTGCCTGCAGATGCGTTAAGGATTAGTTTGTTTAGAGTTACCTGCCGCCCGAATAACTGTTCCTTCGTTCTCACCGGATTGGTGGTATAAGGCGGGTTCCGTACGAGTCTGTCCCAGTTTGGCTCAACTCTTTGCTGTTCGAGAACTAGTATCTCTTCGAAGACGTATGCGTGACCAGTGGCGGACTTACATTTCCATTTGATTACCACTTCCAGCCGTGTCGAGGCGCGATCTAGAATCATCCCAAATCTGAGGAACTGCTCGGAGTGTCCACCTATGTCAAAGGGAGGCTTCGGCTCGATTAGTTCGATGCTTGGTATGACTGAGAGATCAGCTTCAAACGTAATACCCGTGGCCCGACCCTCCCCCTGGTTCAACAAGTGCGCCGCAAACGTCGTTTCCCTTCCGGCTCGCGAAAGATCAATCTTAAACGTGTAAGCTGATAGCCCTAACGAGGGCGTCGTCTGTCCCCGGCTGCGTTGGATGGCTTCGTCCGTGATCTCCGAAATATGAGCTGCTACCCTCAATGTAACAATACTCCAAAGAGTACTGTCGTTGTGCGCTGCAGTCTTGGAATGAATGCGGCGTGCTTGGTTTTGGATATCTGTTACACGCCCAAGAATTCCTTCGACGTCGCTCCTTTCGCAACTCTCACAAAACTTGCGAAACAAAGGCCCAAGGAGAATGTCTACTTCACCAAGGATTAGCCTTTCCTCAGCCAATGTCAGTTCCCGTAATCTATGAGCGCGCTTTACAACCTCTACGGATGCCACCTTCGCATTAGCACAACCTGTCCCTAGAAATGAATCAACGGAAGCTAACAATTCACCTTTTGCATTCTCTAGCTGAGCGGCGGCCGCGATGCAAAGGTCCTCGGGGCGGCGTGCATGCACGCTAAATATTTTTGAGATCTGATCGGAAAGACGAAAGGCCAAATCACCGGTTTTGTGAGGAAGCACGCTAGAGGATCGAAGTCGTCGAAATCGAGAAACGGCAGCAACAACAGCCGTCGCTAATTCTTCTTTCACAAACTCGTCGGTTTTTGCGATCAAGTCTGACAAATCTACGGGAAGGAGCTTTAACTCCAACGGCGACGCCCATAGCGCAATTGTTTCTGCAAAGATTTTTGCGGCGCGCTCGTCTGCCACATATGGGAGTGCACTCACCAGCCATTCACCGGCACCCAATAGATCACCAGAATCTCTACATCTAATAGCTTCGGCTTCGATAAGTCCGATGAGTTCGTCGGTGTCATCCGTGAGATCTGCTAGCTCATAGACCTCGAGAATTGTCTTCATGTGGGCCTCGCTTATCTCATAGACAGTTCCGCAGAAGTAAGGTTAATGAGGTCAAAGCTTGTGTCCTTTTGGCGAACAACGGGAAGTACCACAAATTTCTACACCCGTGCAGTGTAAACATGTCCTGACGAACACGCAATCGCAGGGGGGTGATAATCGCGAAAAGTGCCCTATGGCGAATTGGCGACTACTCTTGGCTAGAACTAATCAATGCTGCTCTACTCAGATCGCACCCAACTGCTTATACATCCTCATAAAATCGAAGTGGTTCCAGGCTTCGACGATCTTGCCGTCTTTGATGCGCGTGATCACGACGCCGGTAAACTCGACCGGGGCCTGGGTCGCGGCAAATCCTAGACTATCGCCCGCATGTTTGCCGCGCACGCTGCAACGCGTGGCCACCATGTCGCCTTCGGCTATCTGATCTTCGACGACCACTTCGATATCGGGAAAGGCTTCGCGGAACTGCGCGTGGAACGGCAGGAAACCGGCTGGCCCGCGCAAAGGGTTTGCCACGTCTTCCGACAGTCCGTGGGCGACGCCGTCGGCGGCGAACAGTTCAGGAATCGCGTCGGCGCGGCCCTGGTTCCAGACTTCTTCGAACCAGCGACGGATCAGGGCTTTGTTTTCTTCTGACATGAGGAGCCTCCTTTAAGCAATCTTACCCCCTTCTCCCTTTGGGAGAAGGGTTGGGGAAGAGGAGCGCAGCTAGCAGGCGCGCTACTCATGCCCTCTCCCCAACCCTCTCCCAAAGGGAGAGGGCGTAAACCCAATCATTTCTCCACACCCTTCTCGTCGACATGAAACTTGTGCAGGATGCGATGGACGACCGGCGAGAGCACGAGTCCCATCACCGCGATGAAAATCAGACCACTAAAGAGCGCGTAGGCTGAAGCGAAGATTTTCGACGAGTCATTCGGCAGTTGATTGACCGGACCCATGCCGCCGAGGATCATCGATGCTTCCAACAGCGAATCAATCCAATTCAATCCGGCTATGTAGTGATAGCCGGCCATGCCGATCATCAGGACCACGGCGATCAGCGCCAGCGCGATTGCCAGCGATCCGATTAACCGTTTGACGAAGACTGAAACGGTCGCCAGCTTCTCATGTCGGCGCTCAAACCGCATCGGGCCCGGCGAGGACTTTCGATTTGGCTTTGTCACTTTGCTCACTTCTCGTTCCCTCTCCCTTTGGGAGAGCGTTAGGGAGAGGGAGTTTTCAGCGAACTCCTCACGGACAGCGCACACGTAAAGCCAGCGGCATCACTTGAAAAGTCGCCGGCAAGCGTCCCACTACTTCGCCATCAAGTTCGACGCGCACCTCTTCATCCTTCTTAACCGGTCGCGCGACGATCTGTTTGGCCAGCGCGTGGTGTACTTCATCCATCCGCAGGTGTGCGCCGAAATAAAGTCTGGGGGCGTTGGTGAGAATCCGGAACGAGCTGGCATCGCCAATGCTGACCACATCAAGAAACCCATCATCCAGTTTGGCGTCGGGCGCGATCTTCATCGCCCCGCCATAGTAACGCGCGTTGGCCACGCAGAACTCTGCTACCCGCATACGTCGCTCAGCCTGCTCATCGAGTTGGACGTGAACTTCAATTGGTGACGTGGCGAGCGTCGTCTGTAACGTGGCGGCTGCGTAAGAGAGTTTGCTGCCGAGCTTGCGGGGAGCAAAGCCCGGGATCCATTTTTTCGATTCACCACTCGCCGCACGGCTGAGTACTTCGGTGCTCATGCCAAAGCTGGCGACGTTGACAAAGAATCGCGTCTCGCGCTCGCCGACATCGTTTACAAAAGTGACCCGCCCGGCATCAATCACACGCGTGTGACCATCGCGCAGAGCACGCGCCGCAGCGGCCGGATTTGTCGGCATGCGCAACGTGCGGCGAAAGTCGCTACCGGTACCGCCGGGCAGGACCCCCAACTCGACTTCTTTGTTCGACTCCAGAATACCGTTTGCCACTTCCGAGATCGTGCCGTCACCGCCGCAGGCGATGATCAGTTTCACGCCGTCCTTACCGGCGTCAGCAGCCAGTTGGCGCCCGTGACCAATCCCTTCAGTGAACACAACAGTGAACGGGCCAAAGTGCGTGCGCAGATCGCTGGCCATCTTTGGCCACGACTCGCGCGTCGCGCCGTCGGCGGAAGCGGGGTTTACTATCACGAGAGGTAACGTCATGAATTACATCTTGGAGTGCGCCGGCAGCGACGGCGCAATGTCCGACAAACTTCAGTTTGTCGTTTCAAATTGAGAAGCTAAGAGAGTCGACAAACTGAAGTTTGTCGGACATCCAAAGCGGCGTCGCGCTACGCTTGCCGCCGCACTCCATAATTAGCCATCAGTTTCCGATCTTCTTCACCAAGCTCAGCAATCTTACTCATCACAAACTCGCCGATCTCTTTGTAAGTGCGCACATGATCCTTCTTTGTCATGAACTCTGACAAGTCGAGCTGTTTCCCGAAGTGAATCCGGATCGGCTCGCCGCCAAACCAGTTTCCCAAGACCTGCTTGGCCAACTTGTTACCCAGGCCGGCAACAAAAATGGGAACAACCTGGGGATTCGCATCCTTGATCAGCTTGCCGACTCCCGGTTGCGGTCGCAGATATGAGTATGGATCCGCGCTCTTGTTGCGCGTGCCCTCAGGGTGAAAGCCGATCAAGTTGCCCGCGCCCTCACGACAAAGCTGCGTCAGGCGGCGAAATGAATACTTGTCGAACTCCCGTTTCTCGGGAATCGGCTTATCGCCGGCGGCGAAGAACGGCGGGTACATCGACCACCAACCCATGATCAGATTCACGAACATGCCGGCCAAAGATTGATAGAAGAAGCGGCCGCGCACGGGAAAGAACAGTTGTTTGCCGAAGCGCGTGCGATAAAACAAAACACTCGAGACGGTGTAGAAATCAAAAAACGATCGGTGGTTGGACACGAGGAGAATCGGCCGATCATGATCAACCACCTCGATATTCTCAAGACCGTAAACGCGCATCAGGTTGTAAGTCGAGATATGAATCCAGCCGGCGCCGAACACGCTCTGGCACCAGGTCCAAAAGCGTTTCCAACTTCCCTGGTTCATCCGATGCGTGACGCGAAAGGCAAGGCGTTCGAAGGGAGAAAGGACAGCGAGTTCTTCGGGTGAAGGTTCAATCACAGACACAATATCGCTGACACGGCCGTTGATGATCATGAGATCCGCGTAACTGAATAATAAATGATCCACACGTCCTCCTCATGCAATATCTCCATAAGCATCAGGCGAAGGTCGTTCAGATACGTTAGTAGCTTCGTGCGATGAACCACGTCGTCGACATCGAGGTCAAAGTCACAGAACAAGATTTGAATCTGGTCGCGAACTACGTTGCTGCGTGTGATTGAGGAAGCATATAGGCCGGTGAATGGTGTCGTAAGCGTGGATCCTCCGCGGGCGAGGGCCAGTTCCTCCGAGAGCCAGTCGGTTACTATTCTGTAGTCGGGTGTGTCAGTTCTAACCGGGAGAAAGATTTCAACCCGCGTCCGTTTCTCTAAGGCCACGAATAAGCTCCCTTAACTTGGCTGCACGTTCCGGAAAAGCCTCCATTATCCTTATGGTTTCCTCGGGCGTGTTTTCCATGGTTATAGGATGTCTTGGGTATTTTGGCAGGACGACAGACGGTTCCCGATCTTCCAAGGGCACATCTTCAGTTAGCTGCTTGCTCATTAGCCTGAATCATACTTCCTTTCGCAGGATTTCGAGAAGCTAAAACTCATTCAATCGAGAAGTACCGTGCTTCCGGATGATGGATGACGATGGCCGAAGTCGACTGTTCAGGCACCAACTGAAACTCTTCCGTCAGGTCAACGTCGATGCGCGCGGGGTCGAGCAGCTCAAACAGCTTGGCCTGGTCTTCGAGGTTAGGACAAGCCGGATAGCCGAAGCTGAATCGCGAACCCTGATAACCTTGCCGGAAAAGTTCATTCAGGTTCTTCGCGTCTTTGTCAGCGATGCCCAGTTCCTGACGAATGTGTTTGTGCCAATACTCAGCCAGCGCTTCGGCGCTTTCCACGCTGAGACCGTGAAAATATAGATAGTCGGCGTAGTTGTCTCGCTTGAAAAGCTCTTGCGAATATTCGCTGGCGCGACGGCCGACCGTCACCAGGTCAAACGCGACGACATCCATGTGGCCCGACTCGACCGACGCGAAATAATCAGCGAGACAGAGCCGCTTGCCCGCGGGTTGCCGCGGGAAAGTGAAACGAGTGCGCTCGATTCGGGAATCCGGATCGTAAATTATCAAATCGTTGCCGGCTGATTGCGCCGGGAAGTAGCCGTACACTGCGCGCGGCACCAGCAGACCTTCGCGATCGCAACGTTGCTTCAGTTCCTCATAAACGGGGCGAACCTTGTCCGCGACCAGGGCCTGGTACTCTTCCGCCGAGGTCCTTCCCTGCTTGAACTGCCATTGACCTTTGAACAAAGCGGTTTCGTTGACGTAGTCAAAAACATTTTCGATCGGGATGTCGAGCACAACGCGCGAGCCAAGAAACGGCGGCTGCGGAACAGGCACATCCGTGCGCACGTCTGAGCGATTAGTGTGGGTCGTATCGCCGGAAACCTTTACGACCCCGCGCGGTCGCACTGCTTTGCGCAGGCCGCGCTTGGCGTCCTCGCCCACGAGATTTTCGGCTTCATCAGATCGATCACCATTTCCGCTCGCCGCCACGGCGCTGGCAGCTTTAGCTTGCTCTGCTACGACCTGACCATCACCTGACATCAACTTATCCATAGTGTGGAGACCGGCGAATGCATCGCGCGCATAGAAAAGCGTGCCTTTATAAAGCGACTTCAAGTCGTCTTCCACGTAACCCCGGGTCAGCGCTGCGCCGCCGAGAACGACAGGTACGTCGATGCCCCGCTCGTTCATGATCTCGAGATTCTCTTTCATGATGAGCGTGGACTTTACCAGCAGCCCGCTCATGCCGATGGCGTCGGCTTGGTGTTCCTCGTGGGCGTTTAGAATGCTATCAATCGTTTGCTTAATGCCGAGATTGATTACGCGATAGCCGTTGTTGGTCAGAATGATGTCCACCAGGTTCTTGCCAATGTCGTGCACGTCGCCCTTGACGGTCGCCAGGACCATCGTGCCTTTGGCCGTAGCGCCACCCTTCTTTTCCATGAACGGCTCAAGGAACCGCACGGCGGCCTTCATCGCCTCAGCCGACTGCAACACGAAAGGAAGTTGCATCTGGCCGCTGCCGAACAGATCGCCGACGACTTTCATGCCTTCGAGCAGAATGTTGTTGATGATGTCGAGCGCGGGATATTTCTCGAGTGCAGTCTTTAACTCATCCTCCAGGCCAATCTTCTCGCCGTCGATGATGTGGTTCTTCAGACGCTCTTCTACGGTCTCGCCTTTCGAAGCTTTCCTGGCGCTCTTCGCCTTCACGCCTTCGAAGAGAGTAGTGAACTCAGTCAGAGGATCGTAGGTGCAGACATCACCCTCGAACCGGCGCTGGTCATAGATCAATTCGCGCGCGACTTTCAGCTCGCGTTCGCCGATTCGATTCAAAGGCTCGATCTTGCTGGCATTGACGATGGCGGCGTCGAGCCCGGCTTCGACCGCATCGTGCAGGAACACAGAGTTGAGGACCACTCGTGAAGCCGGATTGAGACCGAACGAAATGTTCGAGACCCCAAGAATTGTGAAACAGCCCGGTAGCTCTCGTTTGATCCGACGAATACCTTCGATAGTCTCCGCCGCATTGCGCCGATCTTCCTCAATGCCGGTGGAAATCGGCAGCGCCAGCGAGTCAAAAAAGATGTCGTCAGCAGGAATGCCGTACTTTTGTGTGGCTTGTTCGTAAGCGCGTTTGGCGATCTCAAACTTTCCGTCCGCAGTGCGCGCCATGCCCTCTTCGTCGATCGTGCCGATGACGACACTGGCGCCGTACTTCTTTGCCAGATCGAGGACCTTTGCAAACCGCGGCTCGCCATCTTCGTAGTTGGTCGAGTTCAGAATGCATTTGCCGCCCGCGTGTTGCAGGCCGGCCTCCATCTTTTCCCACTCAGTGGAATCAAACATCAGCGGCAGCTTGATGCTGGTGACTAAACGCGAAGCCAGCTCATGCATGTCGGCTTCGCCGTTCCGCCCTACGAAGTCAACGTTCACGTCAAGAATGTGCGCGCCTTCGAGCTCCTGCTCTTTCGCCAGCGAGACGAGGCCGTCCCAGTCTTCGGCGTTGAGCAAGTCGCGCATTTTCTTTGAGCCGCTGGCATTGACGCGCTCGCCCACGATCAGGAACGACGCGTCCTGCACGTAAGGCTGTTGGAAGTAGATGGACGACGCGGCCGGCACGAGCCGGGCGTCGCGCGGCTTTGGCGTGATGCGCTGCATGGCTTCGACGACCAACTTCAAGTGGTCCGGCGTGGTGCCGCAGCAACCTCCGACGACGTTGACGCCAAAGTCACCAGCAAAGTGGACGAGTTGCGTGGTGAAAGTTTCGGGCGTCTCGTCATAATGCATCTTGCCTTCTTTGACTGAGGGTAAACCGGCGTTCGGTAAGATCGAGACAGGCAACGGCGCGTTCTCGCACAGGTAGCGAATGCTCTCGGTCATATGACGCGGCCCGGTGCCACAGTTCATTCCGATAATATCGATCGGAAACGGCGCCAAAGCCGTCAACGCCGCACTGATCTCCGTCCCGTTAAGCATGGTGCCGAAAACTTCGATCGTCACCTGCGCGATCACCGGCACGCGCACACGGTTCTTTTCAAAGTGATCGAAGATCGCCGCCAGCGCGGCCTTGGTCTGCAACAAGTCCTGACACGTTTCGACAATCAGCAGATCTGCGCCGCCGTCGAGCAATCCGCGCACCTGCTCTGCGTACGCGGCCTTTAGCTCGAGAAAGCTGATGTGGCCGAGTGTCGGCAGTTTGCGTCCCGGCCCCATCGAGCCGGCCACCCAACGGGGCTTGTCTTTGGTCGCGTAATCCGAGGCAATCCGTTTCGCCAGGCGCGCGGCCCTGACGTTCATGTCATAGGCCTGATCCCCCATGTCGTACTCGGCAAAGTCGACGGGCGTGCCATTAAACGAGTTGGTCTCGATCACATCACAGCCGACATCAAGGAATCCGGTGTGCACTTTTTCGACGGCATCGGGGCGGGTGATCAGCAGGTGCTCGTTACAGCCTTCGAAGCGCAAGCCGCCAAAGTCATCCAGCGTCAGGTTCTGCACTTGCAGATTGGTGCCCATCGCGCCATCAAAGACGACGATGCGCTCTTTTAGTGTGTCGAGAAAGGTAGTCATTTCCGATTGCCAATTGCCAAGTGCCGATTATCTGTTCTTTCAATGGGCAATTGAAAATTGGCAATCGGCAATGATAAGGCCCCGCGCTGTTAACAACGCGGGGCCTTTCTTTGAACCTGTTTAGGATAGCGGTTGAAAGACTCGCCGAGCTGTTTAGCGGATTATTTTACGTGGCCGCAAGTCGCCTTAACTCACCACGTTTTGTCACGGCCTATTGAAACATCCAATGCACACGCTGTCAACAGCACTGAGATATCAGAATGGCTACCACAACTCCCGCACGTCCAGCTTGAACCCCGGCAACTCCGGATCGCCCTGGACCGTTTCCGGGTCTTCGAGAATCTCGGCCTTACGATTAGGTCGATAGATGTAGACCCGCTTTCTGAGCGGATCAATCAGCCAGGCCATTTGTGCGCCGTTGGCGATATACTCGAGCATCTTGTCTTCCAGCGGCGGCAAGTTATCCGAGCGTGAACGCAACTCAATTACAAAGTCGGGGCAGAGCGGCGCAAAACCATCCTGTTCCTCCTCCGTGAGCGCATCCCACCGTTCGCGCTTGACCCAGGAAACGTCAGGCGAGCGACGGGCTCCGTTTGGCAGCACGAAACCGCTTGAAGAATCAAAGGCGACGCCGGTGCCATTTGGTTCGGCCCAATTTCCAAAGTGGCGAGTAAGCTTGGCATTGCGCAAGCCGGTCTTCGATCCCGTAGGAGGCATAAGGATAAGTTCTCCTTTTGCGGTTAGCTCCATTCGTGTCTCTCGGTTGTCTTGACACAGTTGTTCGAACTCTTCACCCGTCAAAACACGATGAACATCGACAATAAAATTCGGCGGTACGTGCAAATCAATTGGCGAGAATATGGTTGCCATATACGAGGCCCTCTGATCCTGAGATTCTAACCCGAAGATACCAGCCCGGCAACATCAAGGGGTAATGTCATTAGGTCGCTCCCCATCAAAGCTATTCTTCGACAAGATTCGCCGCATGTGTTAATTTTCCTTCGCGTTACCTCTTGACCACAGTCATCGCCAATGCGTCGCGCCATCTATCCAGGTTCCTTCGATCCGGTCACCAACGGCCACCTCGACATTATCCAGCGTGGCTGCAAGCTATTCGACGAGATTATTGTCGCGGTTCTGGTCAATCCTGAGAAGAAGGCCTTCTTTACCGTCCAGGAACGATGCGAAATTCTGACCGCCGTCCTGCAGGATATCGATCGCGGTGAGTGCCGGGTGACGGTCGAAAGTTTCGCCGGGCTGATGGTCCAGTACGCCTCTGATCGAGCGGCCAACGCCATCGTGCGCGGCATCCGAGCGATATCTGATTACGAATACGAGCTGCAAATGGCCCTGATGAACCGGCGCCTACAACCCGGGCTGGAAACCGTTTTCATGATGCCGGCCGAAGAGTATTCCTACGTCAGCTCGCGCCTGGTGAAGGAAGTGTTTCAGCTCGGAGCGCAAATTAAGGATCTGGTCCCGCCGCTGGTCCAGCAGCGGATGAGGGAGAAGAGCGGAACTTAGTCCTTAGATCTTAGTGCTGCTTAGGGCTTGGTCACGCTCTAAGTTCTCGTTGAGTGAGATTCTCTGAAATGATGACAAAGCTTACACCTTCGGCGTTTCCGGTGTCCGACAACGTGGCAGAAATGAAGGCCTCGTCCACGCTCGCCGCAATGCAGGTCGCGGAAGCGATGCGTGCCGCTGGTGTGGACGTCGTCGATCTCGGCGCCGGTGAACCGGACTTCGATACGCCACAAAACATCAAAGACGCTGCCGCCGAAGCCATGCGCGCAGGTCGCACCAAATACACGCCCACCGCGGGCACTCGCGACTTACAACAGGCAATCATCGGTTTCTACCAACGTGAGTTCGGCGCCGGCTATGAACGCAACGAAGTAATGGCTACGGCCGGCGGGAAGCAGGCGGTTTTCAACGCCGTCGTCTCGCTCATCAATCCCGGCGACGAAGTCCTGATTCCCAAACCTTACTGGGTGACGTTTCCTGAAATCGTCACGTTCGCGCGCGGCAGATCGGTTTTCATTGAGACGGAAGAGAACGATTTTGTGCTGACCGCGGACATGATCCGGAAAGCGATTACGCCAAAGACGAGGCTGATCATTCTGAACTCTCCCAGTAATCCTTCGGGTCGCGTAATCCCGCCTGCTGAGTTTAAGCAGATTATGGAAATCGTAGCAGAGCATGACCTGTATGCCGTCTCTGACGAGTGTTATCTTCGCTTTGTCTATCCGCCGGCGACGGTTTTTAGTGCCGCTTCGATGCGGCCGGAACTACGGCGTCGCCTGTGCATCGCCGGATCGTTTTCGAAGACTTACGCAATGACCGGATGGCGCGCCGGCTATTCGTTGGCGAACGCCGAATGGACGCGCGCGATGCTGAAAGTGCAGGGCCATTCGACCAGCAACACGACTTCGATCTCTCAGGCGGCAGCTACTGAAGCGTTAAATGGTCCGCAGGATTCGGTGGCCACAATGCTCTCTGAATACACGCGGCGGCGCGAGTGGTTGCTGAATGCTCTTAACGAAATCCCGGGCCTGCGCTGTCCCCAGCCAGAGGGTGCGTTCTACGCTTTCCCCGATGTGCGCGGATGCTTCAAAGGAAAGGCGCACACCTCTGGGGATTTCGCGAATGAGCTGCTGGAAAAAGAGCAAACCGTGGTCACGGACGGGGCCGGCTTTGGCGCCGAAGGGTTTATCCGCATTTCCTACGCGACATCTTTGGATCGTCTGGAAGAGGGCGTTAAGCGGATAAGGCGAGTGGCGGAAGGACGGTAACGTTACGCTTTGGAGTGCGCCGACTTGTCGGCGCTTTTTCTTGAGCCTGGTTCGATCTCGAAGACAATTCCAAAGCGCCGACAAGTCGCCGCAACCCAACAAAAGAGGCGGGCAACTGGCCCGCCTCTTAACGTTTGAATTGGAAGAGCCGCCTTAGTACAGATTGAAGTTGTACTGCAGTTCCATCCACATTGAGACCGGACGGCCGTCCTTCGTCGCCGGCACGAATCTAATCTGCCTGGCGGCCGCGATTGCTTTCTCGGTCAGTCCGTCAGGCAACCTCGACACCGCGCTGATATTGGTCACCTGACCACCGGCACTGAAGACGGCTCGCAGGACGACGGTTCCGGTAATCTGGTTCTTGCGTGCAGATTCAGTATAGGTCGGCTCAGGTTTGTCCAGCACGCGGGCTTTGGAATTAACTTCCCGGCCGCTGAAAACTCTGCTGTAGTCAGTGCCGCCACCACCGCCACCGGGGCCACCGCCGCCTTCATTGCGATTTCCGCCTCCGGTGTTACCGCCACTACCCGGGCCATAACCGCCGCCTGTACCAGGACCAACGCCGCCACCCTGTCCCTGGCCTATTCCGTTACCGGTGCCGGATCCAGAAGAAGGCGTAGTTGACTTCGATTTGGGATCGCCGTATTGGAGCTGCCGCGTATCGGGCGGGAAAAGCGCTGGATCGGCGTCGAGTGTCGCGGGCATCGGCAGTGCCGGATTCTTTATGACCGGCGGATGCGGATCGGGAGCCACGACCTGGGGAATCCGTAGATCAACCTGAGGTAACTTGCCAAACGAAGCCGGGGTCTGCTCCTCTCGACCGCCGCCGCCGCCGCCGCCGGCTTTCTCTTGCTTCGGCTTGCTGCCGCCGCCGTTACCTTTGGCCATTCCGGCCGTGCCTTCGTCGGGCGTTGGCTGCTCGTTGGGAATATCGGTGATCATCTGGGTCAATTCCATCTCTTCTTCAGCCGCCAATGCCCTGGCTTCGGCCTTCTGATGCAGGTGCGCATAGACCAGGTAGACACCGACCACACCAAAGACAAGCACCAGAGCGGTCACGATGCCGGACAACACATTGCGGGAGTCTGCCGGACGCGCGCCCATCACTGCCGCTCCTTTGTCACGGCTGAACCAGGAAGCAAAAACGGCAATTAGACCACTGAACGCGACCAGGCCAAATATGATCAAACCGACGCGCGATATTCCGGCTGAATGCGAACGATCCATCAGCATGATCGCTCCCACCAGCGCCAACATCGCGACCAGCGAAATCAGAACCGCGATAACCGCGTCCCGGCTGGCGAAGATGCCTCCAACCATCTGTCCATAGCCCTGAATCGAACGCTTGACGAACCCAAATGGATCGCGCTTGAACTCTGGCCAGGTCAGTTGATAGTTGTGAGCCACTCCACCCAACTCACCCGCGAGGCGCGAAAGTAAGCCTTTGTCTTCCAGAATCGTGAGATGGTATTCGCCGAACATAATCGCATCGGCAGTTGCCGCAGTTTGACCCGATGTCGCCGCGGCCGCCGGCGGAGCCTCGAAAGGGGTCGCTGTCGCGCGCTGGAAAGTCGCAGTTTCGGCGACCGGATACGAAGCTTCGATCTCGGGCGCCGGCGCGGTGGCCGTGGTCGCCGGTGCTGCGACGAGGGGCGTTCCATCAACCGGACAGAAGCTGAACCTATCGGCGAATTGTTCCTGGCAAGTATTACAAAATTTCATCGTTACTTCCTCGCTGTCCCTTTGGGGATGAAGTGCAGAATGCGCTAGCGGCGTCTCCCTACTCATCGTTTGTTGATAAGCAGCGGTGACGCGCTGATCCAAAGAACCCGGAGCATCGGGAACGCTCCACTGTCGCAGCAAACTACGCAGTTCCTCGTCCTGCATGAACTTGTTATCAAAATCACTCATTTCGAAAAGCTCTAATTGATCATGCAGGCGCGATACCTGCGTCTCTCACGCCCGTTTAACTGTAACAGCTTCTCGACCGATTCGGAAATACCGATCGAGCCTTGTTCGCAGCTTTTCGCGGGCCCGAAAAAGCCGCCCTTTCACCGTTCCCGAATCTACTCCCACGATCGCCGCAACCTCGGCGAGCGAGAGGTCCTCGAATTCAAAAAGAACCAGCGCCTCCCGTTGTAGTGGAGGCAAATCCGCTATTGCTCTTTCAACTTCGCCGGCGAGTTCATTGTCAAGCACTCGCCTGATTGGCTCATGACGTTCGGCCGTTTGCGGCTCGTCCTCGAGTTCATCGATCGCCGTCTCGCGACCTAAGCTGTGATACCGTTTCGCTGCCTGGTTGCGCGCCGCCGCATAAAGGTAAGTACGCAACGAAGCTCGCGTGGAATCAAACCGTCCCGGCTCCTTTATCAAACTTAGGAAGCAATCATGGGCTACGTCTTCCGCTGCTTCGACCGATCCCAACAGCCGGTATGCAAATCGGAAGATTGGGTCGCGGTAACGCTCATACAGGTTCTGAAAGGCTGCCGTATTTCCGTTCGCTGCCTGTTCGAGCAACTGCTCGTCTGTCGCCTGGTCTGCCAATCAAAGCGCTCGATCCTGTAGGAACTAGCTCCCTACTGTTTATTACTGCTAATCGCCAAGAAGTTACGGAAATTCTTCGGGATCGGCCGAACTTTCTTCAGCGCGGGCTGATTATACTATCGATTCCCCCGGTTTGAGCAGTCCGCAAGCGTCCAAGCGCATTCGACCTGGCACGGGGCTTTGATGCCTCGAATCACCATCAGGTTGACGGGTTTCTCCGCGGCATCTAAACTCTTTTTCACCGCATCCCAAAAGGGCTCTTTCATGGTGCGCGTCTGGGCATTCACTTTAAATGGCGCTTCAACTGACACGAGCCGCGCCGGCCTTCGAGGATTCAACACAGGTTTCAATGACTAATCGATTTACCCGCCATTCCTATTTTTGCTGCTCAATCTGCCTTTTGCTCCTGGCAATAGTGCCCCTGGTGGCGACCGCTCAACCCAATGCTGAGCCGGTGCGCGAGCAACTTCTAAACGGGTTGACGGTGCTTTTCTCTCAGCGGCCCGGCGATGGGAATCTGCTCATAAGGCTGCGGGTGCGCAGTGGCGCCGCCTTTGACACCGCCGGCAAGGGCGGAAGCATGGCCCTTTTGGGCGACGCTTTGTTTCCCGATCCGGCTACTCGCGAATATGTGAGCGAGCAACTTGCCGGAAAACTCGAGGTAGTTACAAACTACGACGGGATCAATGTAACGATCGCGGGCAAAGCCAGCGAGATGGAACGCATAGTCGACCTCTTGCGCAGTGCTCTGGTTACCGCGCAATTGACGCCTGAGAACGTAGCCAGGGTTCGTGACGCCCGTCTTAAGCAGTTTTCCGACAAACCTCTTTCCGCGGCCGAGATCGCTGATCAGGCTGTCGCGGTGCGCCTGTTCGGTAACTACCCGTATGGACATCCGGCAGAAGGTACAGTCGAAACCGTTTCCAAAATAGATCGTGCCGATCTATTACACGCTCGGGAACGCTTCCTCAATGCCGACAACGCCACGATAGTGGTGATCGGCGGGGTTGAGCCAGCGCGTCTGCGGCGCGCTCTGCGTCAGTTGCTGGGACCCTGGCAAAAAGGGGATCGAGCGGTACCGGCAACCTTCCGGCAGCCTAACGCGCCGGACGCTCGAATCCTGTTAGTAAACCAACCGGGCGCGACGGCGGCCGAAATTCGCCTGGCGGTACGCGGGTTAGCGCGCTCAGATCGCGCCGCCGCCGCCGCCACGCTATTAGCGCAAATTGTTCGCGAGCGCTGGCTGGCGGCCTCGCCTGATCTGTCCCAGGCTTTTGTGCGGCATGACATGTATGCATTGCCGGGCTCTTTTGTACTCGGGGCGTCCGTGTCCAACGCATCCGCATCGAAAGCCGTCTCTGCCGCGCAACAGACTATTCGATTGCTGGCGCAGACGGGACCGACGGGCGCTGAGTTGGACCGCGCCCGCAGTGAAATGCTCTCCGATCTAACCAGACGGACTTCTCAGCCGGAAATGATCGCGGGTCTATGGCTGGATCTTGATACGTACAAGTTGGCGCCGCTGCACACCCAGATAAGCTCTATCCAGGGTTTAACCGTCCAGGATGTTCAGCGCGTCGCGGCGAGGCTCTTCAAAGACGCATCGCCGGCAACCATTGTGGTTGGAGACGCCGACCAGCTCAAGTCCGGCTTTGTTGGAAGCGTGGAAGTACAAAGCGAAAAGTCTGACGTGAAAGCCGCGACCGACGTTGTTCCAACAAAGGCCCCGCCAGTAAAGAAGCCCTGATACCATTTGCAAACCTATCGCAAGCGCCTTGCAACCTTTCTCTTACCGCCATGGGTTTAACTGATCCCGGCAAAAAGAAATCAGCTGAAGACCACGCTCGGCGCGTGCGCGATATGTTCGCGCAAATTTCGCCAAGCTACGACCGGCTGAATCACCTGCTGTCGGGGAATTCCGACAAACGGTGGAGACGAATCGTAGTCGAAAAGCTACGACCGCTACTGCCGCCCGGTGCCCGGATTCTGGATGTTGCCTGTGGCACCGGCGATTTGAGTATTGCGTTGTTTGAAAACATCGGCGCGCGGGTTGTCGGCGTTGATTTTTGCCGGCCCATGCTGGCATTGGCGGCGCAAAAGAAACCGCAGCTCGCTTTTGTCGAAGGAGACGCCCTGCAACTTCCTTTTGACCATGCCGCATTTGACGCCGTCACGATTTCCTTCGGCTTGCGGAACCTATCCAGCGTCGAACGCGGTTTGGAAGAGTTGCGGAGGGTCTTGAAACCCAATGGCTGGGTCGCCATTTTAGAGTTCTCGAAACCCGTGGTGCCAGGATTTCGTTCGCTGGCAGCGGTCTATTGCACGCGGCTATTGCCGCGAATCGGAGGAATAATCAGCGGTTCGCGCAGCGCCTATGAGTATCTTCCTGATTCGGTTTCTCGCTTTCCCGATCAGGAAACACTCGCCGCAATGATGCGTGACTCTGGTTTCGCTGATGTCGCTTTCCAGAATTTGACTGGGGGCGTCGCGGCACTGCACACGGGCCGGCGAATGTAGCGCAAAATGGTAATTTGCGCGATTTCAGGGTGAAAGTCTTGAGCGCAAGATAGCCATCTTGCGCCACAAAGATTGGTTGCGGCCTTCGGGCAGCAGCCAAACAGCGTAGTCCGCGGGACTCGCTTAACCCGTTAAGGTGCGGTTGTCGGGGCCACGCCCAAGCGGAAACAGCGGGTCCCCGCGCGGCTACGTATTTTGCGCCCCCTCCTGCGCCTCCCGATCGGCGTAGCCGCCCTTCCTGCCAATCTGCTATCATCCGCGCTCGGTCTTCATCAAAACAAAAGTCCGTTACGCTTCCTCGAGATGAGACACAAACTGCTTGGATTGCTACGCCGTGCCGGCATTCTGATCCTCGTAGTGTGGACAGTTGTTTCGCTGGTTACCATTCTGATTGAGCTGGTGCCGGGTGACCCGGCGGCGGCCGTTCTGGGCGACCAGGCGACGGCTGAACAGTTGGCGCAATTCAGGGCCAAACATGGATTGGATCGGCCGCCGTTTTTTTTCGGCTTTCCACGCGACACCAATAGCCAGCGTCATTTTCGCTGGTATGGTTTCGATAATCGCTATGTCGACTACTGGGTCGCGATCCTTCATGGTGACCTGGGGAGTTCGTTTCGCACAGATCGACCCGTCATCGAATTGATTCTCGAACGCTATCCCGCCACGATCGAACTTGCTATCGCCGCGATGCTGATCGCGATCAGCATAGCCATCCCGCTGGGTGTGATTGCCGGAAAGAACCGCGGCACCTGGATCGACAACGCGCTATCGGTTATCGCCCTGGTGGGAATCAGTCTTCCGAGTTTTGTCATCGGCCCAATGCTGGTTTACCTGTTTGCGGTGAAGCTGGGGTGGGTGGCTCCCTCAGGACGCTTTGATTGGAGCGATATCATTCTGCCGGCGTTCACGTTGGGGGCGGCCCTTTCGGCCATCCTGACGCGAATGGTGCGATCGTCGGTCATCGAAGAACTAAACGAGGGTTATGTTCGCACCGCCCGCGCGAAAGGGCTGAGCGAACGAACAGTCGTCTACAAGCATGTGCTCAAGAACGGCTTGATTCCCGTGGTCACTGTGCTGGGTCTACAGCTTGGCGTTCTGCTGGCGGGAGCTATCATCACGGAAAAGATTTTCGGCTGGCCCGGCCTGGGCTTGCTGCTGGTCGAAGACGGGATCGGCAAACGAGACTTTAGCGTTGTGCAAGGATGCGTGCTCGCCATCAGTACGACTTACATTATCGCGAACACGCTGACGGATATGATTTATCGTTGGTTGGATCCCAGGATACGGGTAAGTTGATTTGTTCTTTGTACTTAGTCCTTAGAGCTTAGTACTTGGTTCTTGGTACTTGGAAGGACAAAAGCAAAGCACAAAGTACTGAGTTCTAAGCACGTTCTAAGTTCTAAGTTCTAAGTTCTAAGTTCTAAGTTCTAAGTTCTAAGTTCAAAGCTCCAAGTTCAAAATGAGTAGACTTAGCATCATCGGTATCACCATCGTCGCCGTCTTCGTGCTGGTGGCGATCTTCGCACCGTGGATCGCGCCGCAGGACATCGGCGCCACGAACCTCTCCATGCGTTACATGGGACCTTCGGCAGCGCATTGGTTTGGCACCGATTCGACCGGCCGCGATATCTTTTCCCGCGTCGTTTTCGGGGCCCGCATCTCGCTCGAGGTAGGCATAATTGTCGTCGCCGTCTCAGCCCTGGTGGGGACCAGCATCGGCGCCGTCGCCGGCTATTACAGTGGCTGGGTAGATCGTTTTCTCTCCGGCTATCTCTTCAACGTGTTTCTGGCATTTCCCGGATTGCTGCTGGCGATTGCTCTGGTGGCGTTCCTGGGCGCAGGCTTGAACAAACTTATCTTTGCGCTCTGCATAATCGGCTGGGTTGGATATGCGCGGTTGATTCGCGCGCAGGTTTTGAAAGTGCGTGAGTATGATTTTGTGCAGGCCGCCCGCGCGCTGGGGGCCGGCGATTTCAGGATTCTCTTCGTGCACATCCTGCCTAACGCGATCCAGCCGCTGATCGTGCAAGCGAGTTTGGGAATGGCGGGCGCGGTGCTTTCGGAAGCGTCGCTGTCGTTTCTCGGACTCGGCGTACCGCCTCCCTCGCCGTCCTGGGGTGTGATGATCGAAGAAGCACGCGATCTCTCAACGCTCCAGGCAGCCCCGCACGCCCTGATCTTCCCGGGTCTGGCGATCGCCCTGACGGTGCTGGCTTTCAATTTTGTTGGTGACGGCTTGCGCGAGTATCTTGATCCCCGACAGCGCCGGCGGTGATCCTTAGCGGCGTTCATGATTGGGACGCCCACGTGCAATGATCGGCACTGACCCATCAAAGCTGAATCACTGCTTCAAAAAGAGACAACCTCGCGACCCTCTTGATTAGCGTGGTAACATTTTACCCACCTAACGCGGTCCCGAAAGCCCAATGGAGTTCGAGTGAATGCCGGCAGCTACCACCAATTATCTCGAAGCCATCGCACAACTGCCGGATGGTGCAGTGCTTACGTTCAATGGCGTAGCCTGGCAGGAATATGAACAACTTCTAACCGACCTCGGCCCGTTCTACTCAGTGCGAGTCTTCTACGATGAAGGAAGGATGGAGATGAGGGCCACGACTCCGGCGCATGAAAGAGCAAAGAAAATGCTTATCGCTCTGGTTTACGCTTTGAGTGACGAACTTGAGATCGACCTCGAATCGCTCGGTTCAACCACTTTCCGATTAAAGGAAAAGGCGAAAGGGGCCGAGCCGGACGACTGTTTTTATGTTGAGCACTTCGCGGCCGCGCGGCGCATGAAAGATGAGTTCGACTCGCAGCGCGATCCTCCGCCCGATATCGTCGTGGAAGTAGATCGAGCCAGCTCGTCGCTGGACAAGTTCGTGATTTTCGCTGCGCTCGGTGTTCCTGAGATTTGGCGCGTGTTCAAGAAGGAAGTCAGATTCTGTGTGCTTAGTGGGGACTCGTACGCCGAAAGTTCGACCAGTCGGTCCTTCCCGTTCCTGGATTCGGCGATGCTCACCAAATTCATTGTTCTGGGACTCGCAGTAGGCGGGCGAAAAACCGCTCGTGCTTTTCGTACCTGGGTGCGAGAGAACCGCACTACGGACTAGTTTCCACCGTTTTGCCGCGCAATGGTCGACGCGGTGGTATAGCTGTCGCGGGCGCGAACAACCAGGTTGGGATAGCGCACGCGGACTTTGATTCCACGTTCGGCGCCGGCGTCTGAGTTCTGTTTCGGATAGTAGCCCAGGCTGTACTGCACTCCGAGTTCAGACGTAATGGCTTCAAAGGCCGGACCAACGTCGCGCAAATCATCTGCGCGATAAAAGCGGCCACCGGTCTTATCGGCCAGCGCGCGCAAATAAGGTTCGCTCACCGCGTAACCCTTCATCAGTCTTTCCTGAACTTTGCGGCGCGCCTTCTCATTTTTGATTATGCTGAGACGCTGTGGCAGTTGCGGCAGCGTGTTGTACTGCACCGTATAGATCAAAACATCCTGCTCGGCGATCTCGCTCACGGTGCTCTTGAAAGTCGCAGCGCTGCTTTGATCGACACCGTCCGTCATCAGCACGATGGCCTTTCGTCCGGGAATCTGCGCCATCCGCTTCAAAGCAAAATCAACCGCGTCGTAAAGGACCGTCCCGTCAGTCACCGGCGGAATGTGAAGTTTGGATCTGCGAATCGTGCTGATGTCGGCGGCCTCAGTCAGAATATGAATCTGTCCATCGAACGTGATCGCCAACATGCGATCGTTGGCTCGGAGCCGGCTGACGAAAATATTTGCGGCCTCTCGGATCTGTGCGAGCTGCGTCTGCGTCGAACCGCTCACGTCCAACATCAACGCCACCGTGAAGGGTCTTTCTACTGCCGCGAAATAGGAAAGCCTCTGTTCGACTCCGTCTTCAAAGATGCGGAAGTCTTCTTTGCGCAGATTGGCGATGTAGCGACCATTGCGATCCATTACCACCGCCGGCACCGTAATCAAACTGGTGCTCACGCGGACTACGCTACCTTCGTCGATTTCGCCTGAACCATTAGTCGGAGCGTTTTGCTTCTGGCCCTGGGAATATGTTCCGCCTGAGCGCAGCACGGGGGGCGTGCGCGGCTGTTCGGGGGTCTGCGCCGACAGCGAGCCGGCAAAGGCCATTAGAAAGAGAATCGCCAGAAATGACACTGTCGCTCGTAAGGTCATCTTTGCTCCGATCTTTGACTAGGCCGCGTCGTTCACCGAACTAGAGACAGCCTTCTCACTCAATGACTGAAGAAAACGACGAAAACCAGTGATCTTTCATTTGTGTGTGGCAGAACGCCCTTGTCAGTGAGCGGCAACGCGGGCAGTTGAGGTCAGTACCGCCTGCGGTAGCGGGCGGGTCGTTTCGACTTTTCGCCATTTTCCCTCTAACATCCCTGCTCGATTATGTGGCGTGCAATCAGATATACGCTCTATGCAATCAGCGGCATCGCGCTGGGCGGGCTCACTTTCGAAGCCGCGACCCTGCCGCGCGTATCAGCGCTGCAAGATCAGAATCCGGCGACGACTTCGATGATTGAAGTGCGCAATCGCGAAGCTCGGGCCAAAAGTGCCGAGCCAAAGCGCGTCCAGATCTGGGTGCCGCTGGAAAAGATCTCGCCTAATCTTCAAAGGGCAGTGCTCGCCGGTGAAGACACAAACTTCGCCACGCACCACGGCTTTGACTACGAAGCGATTCAGAAAGCCTACGATCAGGCGCAGAAAGAAGCCGAGAAGGAAGCAAAGCAGGAAGGCGAGAACGATTCGTGGTTGCCTAACATGCCCGATTTCAAGCGCGGCGGATCGACGATCTCGCAACAACTCGCCAAGAACCTTTATCTATCGAGCGAGCGTTCGTTCCTGCGCAAAGGCCAGGAAGCCATCATCACTTATTTCATGGAGCGCAATCTGTCCAAGCCCCGCATCCTGGAAATCTATCTGAACGTGATCGAGTGGGGCGATGGCATCTATGGCGCCGAGGCAGCGTCGCAATACTACTTTCACAAACCCGCCGCGAACCTGAACGCGCGCGAAGCCGCGTTTCTTTCGGCGATGATTCCCAACCCCCGCACCGTCTTCAACCCGCAGGTAAACCCCAAGCGCGTCGCGCGCCGGCAGCGAATCATCATGCGCGGCATGCCGAGCGTGAAGATGCCGGCGGGGACAGGGTGAAATGATCGGGGCAGTAGCTCGACCGTCAGGGAGGGCGTTTTGGAGTCCGGCGACTTGTCGCCGCTTTTAGAGCGCTGAGTTCTCTCTTATGCCAAATCGGAAAGCCGGAGGCTTTCCGCACGGTGCGGCAGCGGAGCCGCGGATTGGCGTTGGCCCTTGAAAACAAAAAAGGCTCGCTGACAATTAAGTCAGAAGCCGTTCATAAAATCATTGGTGCCCTCCCTCACGGTCGGGCTTCTAACACCGGGTTACACCGCAAATTCTTTAGCTAGTATCAACTCTGCTTTTCTCAACTCATAGCGTCCGCGGCCTAGGTTTCCTTCAGGCTGCAAAGCCAGCACCGCGAAATAGTCTTTGTTGAAGAGTCGCATCACGAAAGTGACGCTGCCCAGAGTGATAACCAACTCGCGTAGCTCGCCCAGATCCAAGTCGCTTCCGGAACGGCTCGCGCTGCGAACCAGTGAAGTGAATTCAGCGGCGGCTACATCCAGGTTGGCTTCGGCGCCGGCGTCGGTGAAAAACTTTTCGACGGACAAACCATCGGCGCCCATAATCAGGGCGCCGAGGCTGCCGTCGGTTTTCTCGACGATGGCTTGCAGAGCTTCTTTGAACATGATCACCGTTTCTCTCTCGCCCCGTAAACTGGGCTCAAGAAGAATCAAGGGCCGCGTGCGACTATAAATATCTCGTGCCTACGGCACTTAGATCAAGGCAGCCGCGGACGGGACGTCCGCGCTCCCAGCTACGGACGGCTGCCGCCCGGTCGCGTGCTGGCGCCCGGTACCGGCGGGGTCACCGTCTGCTGCGACGGCTGACTCTGCTGTTGTTGCTGTTGCTGCTGCTGCGTCGGGGTGTTGCTCTGCGGATTACCCATTGGCACGGGCTGCGCAATTTGGACCGAGCGGTTGCCGGTGCCAGTGCCCACGATGGGCGAGGTCGGCTGACCCTGATAATCGGGCCGGTAGATGCGCGGCGTAATGAAGAACAGAATCTCGCTCGACTGTCGCGAGACGCCTTTGCGTTTGAAGAGATGGCCGATGATGGGAATGCTGGCGACGCCGGGCGTGCGATTCTGTGTCTCAGATTCGTTATCGCCCAGCACTCCGCCAACGACCGTGGTACCGCCGTTGGGAACCAGCACTTCAGTTTCCATTCTCTGCGTGTCGATGCCAGGCGTTCCGTTGATCGCTATGGCAGTGTTGACGCTGTTGTTCTCAGCGATGACATGCAGCACGACAGTTCCCGCGTCCGTTATCTGCGGCGTTACTTCGAGACGCAAGGGTACCGAAACGAACGTCGTGGTGAAAACCAGCACGCCGCCAGATCCACCGGCGCCGGTTTGCGGTGTGGTTACTGGAATCTGCTGGCCACTGGAGATTTCCGCTTTCCGGTTGTTTAAGGCAGTGACGCGCGGCGTGGCCACGATCTTAACCGTGCCCTTGCTCTCGGCGGCAGTAATAAGCATGCTGATCTGAGCCGTGCCGATCACTCCTGTGGTTAAGCCAATCACCGTATTCGCAAGATTAGCACCAAGCGCTCCCGTTGCATTTTGAATTCCCTGGGGGATGCCCGGAGGTCTGAGGCCGATTGTATTAGCGCCAGCAGTGCCGCCAGCCAAAGGAGTCCCCGGAGCAGTTCCATATCCCGCGGTTCCGCCCGTGCTGTTATTAATAGCCAGCGCGTTGAGCTGGACGCCGAGGTCCCGGCTGAAGCTTCTGTTGGCAATGACGATTCTCACTTCGATTTCAACCTGAGGCTCGGGCTGATCCAAAAGCACTACCAGTTGACGAATCGCGTCAATATTTTCTTTTACATCCGTGATGATCAGCGTATTGCTTCGTCCATCTACTTCGACGCTGCCACGCCGGGACAGACGACGCTGAACGATCGGAAGAATTCCCTGGTCGGCCCCACTGCTGCTGCCGGAGGAGGAGGAGGAGCCACTCCCTGATGCCGTAGGACTCGTCGTCACGCCACCCGCAAAGTTTCCGGATCCGCCGCCGGCGCCTGCGAGGGTGCCGGTAGCGCGCGCGTAGTTCAACCGAAGGAACTCGGTGACCAGCACGGTATTCTCAAGCTTAGCGTCGTTTATGATCTTTTCCGTCTCGGCTTCTTTTGCCAGAGAGTCGAATGTGGCAATGCGGAGAATGTTGCCATTGACCTGCACGCCCAACTTGTTCGATCGCATGATCATCTCGAGGGCGAGGTTCCACGGCACATCCTGGACGTTAACAGTCACGGGGACCGCACCCACCGAACCGTCGATGACAAAGTTGATGCCATACTGTTCCGTGATGTAATTCAGGATGTCGCGGACGTCGGCGTTCACGACGTTCAGATTGATCGGCTCACCGACAAATCCCGACTGGCCATAGCGACGCCCCTGGTCGGCTTGTGCCGCCATATTGTCTTTTGCCGGAGATATCCCTGACCGCGCCGGGGTCGGCGACGGCGATGGATTCTGTTCCGGCGACAACGCCCTGGTAGTCCTTGCGGACGACCCAGCCCGCCCTCGGGCGGCTGCGGCGATGGCGAACGTATTAAGTGATAAGCCGGCGATACACGCGAGGGCGCATGTTCGGATGGCTGCATTCTTTAGGGGACGCTTAGGCATTATTCCCTCCTCAAGGGACGTGCTGAACTTCCGCCACGCGCTCGCTCGAAATGCCTGAAGAACGAACATTCAAAGCGCGCGCCGCACAACGCGGCAGTTCAGTCTTATTGTCAAAAAGTGAACAACGCCATAGCCAGGGTTCGCATGGTCAATCGTTCACGCGGCAAGGGCCGTCCGCATGCGAACAAATTCCGCATACGATTAGGCCAGGAATCATTCCCTATTGCTTTTCCGGCGCGGCTGGCTTTTCAGGAGCGGGAGCCGGAGCAGTTGCAGGGTCCGTCTTCGCAGACTTCATGTCGTCGACGGGGTTCGGCTGACGCAGAGGCTTAACCTCAACCGCCTTTTCACGCCGTCCATCGGTCCAGACTGTGTCCCGACGGAATACCAGGCGGGTTTCTTCAATGGCTACGAGCTGCCCATCAAAAAAGGTTTCGCCGGGATAGATAACGTAGGAGAGTTTGGGAATAAACGGCGTCGCTTCGATCATCGCGGCCCAACCGCGTGGAGTACGAAAGATACCAACGACTTGCATTTCATTCAGCAGCAAAGCGGTCGTCGGCTTTGGCGGCGCGACGTGCGCGCTGGCCGCGGCCACCTTCTGCGCGCGATACCGGTCGATGCGTACCTGAATTGTCGGAGGTTCCAGCTTTGATGCCGTCATCTTGGTTTTGATCACCGGCTCATATTTCCGGAAGGGATCTCGTCCGGCCGTCTTCTCAGAAACCACAGGCTTTTTGGCCGCTGTCGGCTCCTGAGCAATAGTAGTTATCGCGGCGAAACCAATGGCGCACAGAATCGTCGCTGCGCTGGCTGTGTGACGAATTGCGTTTTTGTAATCCATTTTCTTATTCCCTGATCAAGCGGGTGATTTTCGGCTAGTTCTTCGCAGCTTGCTGCACGGCCTGCGGGGTCGCGGCTGCTGACGTGGCCGGCGCTGCATTCGGCTGGTTGGCGTTTTGCTTCTGTAGCTTCTCGCTGGAAACGTAATAGGCCGTGAGATCAAATCGAGCTTCCACGGTCTTGCTGGCGGCCTGCTTGTCCAGTTGCTTAACTTCGAAGTTGGTAATCGATACGATGCGCTGGTAGCGGGCCATCTGATCGAAGAAGGCGCGCAGGCCGGCAAACGAACTCTGGACTGAAACGTCGATCCGCTTGCCGCTGTAGAAGTCCTGCTGAACGTCGTCCTTCGGGGTGAACTTGCGCAGCGACAAACCGGTCGCGCGGGCCCGATCCTGAATACCTTCGAGGACCTTCGTCAATTCGCGTTGCTCAGGCAGCAAAGCCCGCAGTTCTTCCAGTTCTTCCTGTTTGTTCTTGTAGGCGGTGCGGAACTCGTTGAGCCGCTGCGAAGCAATCTGGGCTTCGGCGTTGGCCTTTTGAAGCACGCTAATCTGTTCCTGCAAACCCTTAGTTTCTTTGCGCGTGCCGCTGGTCACTAAATACCAGAATCCGCCATACACGCTGAGCGCAATCACTGCGAAAATGCCCAGCCTCGCGTACCAGGGAATGCCGTTTATGTTTCCAATGCTCATGATTTTTTCCTGTCGCCTATGATGGAGATTCGCGACTACCTAGTTCCTGGCAACGTGATTCGTGGGAGCCTGCGTCGAGTTTGCATTCTGCTGCGAACCGTTGCGGGCGTAGTTGCACTTGATGGTAAAGGTGACAACTTCGGGTTGAGGCGCGTTAGGATCTTGCGGCGCCGCGGCATTGGCGCCGCCGGTGCCCTTGCTGATGGCCTGCGGCACCTCTCTCTGCGTTTCAATGTTCAGGTTCGTAAACATGCCCGAAGAGAATTCCATGCTCTGGCCAAAGCGCGTGACGGCCGCCTCATTGGGCGATTCACCCTTGATGACCAGTTCAGTCTCTCTCTGCTCAACGCTTCTCAGGTAAAGACCGGGAACACCGTCAAAACGGGCCTTGATTTCGGCCAGTAGGGCGCTGGGGCCCTGCTGTGAAGATCGCAGCTTCTGAATTGCGTCGATGCGAAAGCTAATATCCGCCATCTTCTTTTCCAGATCCGCCTGCTCACGCTTAACGGCATTCATCTGTTCGTTGATGCGCCGCTGCTTTTCCAATTCTCTGGTGGCAGTTTCGTGCTGGGCGTTCGCGCTCACATAGTCGTATCCCATGCCGAGCACCAACAACGCCATTACTGTCAGGGCCAGCAGGAACGTTTGCGTGCGCGTGCTTGAGACCTTGTCTTCGACAAACGCAATACCGGCGGGTCGGTCCGTTACCGATTCTAGAAGGTTTATTTTGATCACCGGGCGTCAACTCCTCTCAGCGCCAGGCCGACCGCAATGGCCATTTCCGGCACCATCTCGCGCATGTACTCCGGATCGAAGCCGCGCGAGTCGATCCTAATCTTGCGAAACGGATCGAAGATTTCTACAGGGATTTCGAACTGTCTTGCCAGGAACTCAACCAGGCCGTTGAGTTTCGAGCCGCCGCCCGAGACCAGAATCTTTCCCACGGCGGACTCGCCGTCTTCGACAGTCGCGCGATAAAAATCCATCGTCTTCTGAATTTCGAGGGCCAGAATGTCGGACACCGTGTCGAGAATCGGTTCAATCTCTCTTTGTTCTACGCCTTCCGGTAATGGCATTCCTCGCTTTACCTGTTCGGCCTGATCGAAGTTCAATCCAAGTTCCTTTTGTAACAGCGAGGTGTACTGGTTTCCGCCAAAGCTCGCGTCGCGGGTAAATACGGAGCGGTCGCCATTCAGGATATTAATGTTGGTGGTTGAAGCGCCGATGTTGAGCAGCGCCACAATCTGGCCGGGTTGGGGATCGTAGTTCAGCTCGTAACAATTCTGGAGCGCGAAAGCATCGACGTCGATAACGACGGGCTGCTTTCCTGCCAACTGGATCGTCTGCTTCAGGTTCGAGATCTTGTCGCGCTTGCAAGCGGCCATCAGCACATGGATCGCGTCCGGTGTACTTCCGGTCACATGGTAGTCGAGGTTAACGTCAGAGATGTCGAAGGGAATGTGCTCTTCAGCGTGCCATGCGAACGACTCCTGAAGTTCATCGCCAGTCATCTGCGGCAGGACAATGTTCTTGACAATGACGGAATGACCATTGACGCCGGCGGCTACTCTGGTCGTCTTGATCTTGTGTTCGTTGAAAATATTTGCAATGGCGTTCGACACGGAGTTCAACTCCATGATCTGACCGTCGACGACTGAATCCGGCTGTAAGCTCTCGTAGCCAAGACTGACGAGTTGGAAGTCGCCGTTCTTGCCTTGCAGTTCGACTGCTTTGACTGAACTCGAGCCGATATCAACGCCAACCATGCTTTTGTTACCACGTTTCCACATCATTAATGACTCCTCGCAATCTTGAACATGAGCAGGCGTTGGCGCCGCACGCGAGCGCGGGCGCGACGGGCGCGGGACAAACCCGCGCGCACTAGTCTGATCTGGCAGGAATAGCTTGGGTTATTCATTGTTTTTCCCACAGTAGTTTTTGGAGACTTCGCGTTTTCGCGAAGGGCGGGGCGCTACGGCGGGTTTGGCCGCCATTAGCAGATGCGGTAGAGGCTGAAAAGAACTGGGCGCTGCATCGGAAAAGGCCCGGGGCTCGACCGCCGGATTCAAACCTACACCATCGAGCCAAAACCTGTCAACAGAATTTTGCGCCGTTTAACCGATGACTTAAGCGAAATATGCTAACTTTTCAGCAGAATTGCGTCGGTTTGCGAAGGTCCTTAGGTCTGGCTCACCAACCGGCTTACGCACCTCAGCGGCATTTCACTGCCCAAAAGGTTCAAGGCTGGCTGCCAAACCGGTAAGAACCCTAGAACCTTACCTACCTCCCAGGAATTGGCGAGCTTAACAAGGCTGTCACCCCGCGATCGCGATTTTCGATGAACGTTCGATCAAGAGGCGGACACTGTCCATTTGCTAGGCGCCACAACACAGTTTAGGATGCGAGGATTGATTAAGTCTCGTCGCGCAAAACTTTTGCTTGCCATTCTTCTCGTCGTCGGTTTCGTCGTCGTGTGGATCTACTGGAACCGGCAAGCACGTACCGATATGGCGTCCTATGCGCCGGCAGATTGTCTGGCGTTTGTCGAGGCAAACGATCTCACTGAACTAGCCCAGGGAATCGAAGGAACCGAAGGATGGAAGGCGCTGGCCGGACCCATCGGCGCCCGTTCGAGCCTCTTGCCGAATCGCTGGCTCGTTCGACTGGCTCGCTGGACTGGATTTGGCTCAGCGGAAGCAGTGCTCCTGGCTCGCTCGCAAGTCGCGATCGTGTTAACCGGTGCTGAAGCAAGTCAGGCCGGGCCAACGCTGACGATTAAGCCGCTCGCAACTATCGTCATTGAGACTCACACCAGTCAACGGCGAATGAGGCCGGCACTCGAGCATCAAATCGAAGACCTGGCACGGCGAGTCTATAGAGAGCCGGTGTTGACCCGAAAGCAAATGGACGGTGTCGACCTCAGCGTCTGGACGTCAGCTGATGGCGCGCGTCATATCTACGCCGCGTTCTCGGACACCGTCGTGATAGTCGGCAATGACGAACCATCTGTGATGCACTGCCTTGAAGCACGGCGGGGAAAGCGTTCAGCACTTGCAGGTGAAAAGCAACTGAATGACTTGCGAAAAAAAGTCAATGCCTCGAATGCAACCGTGTTTGGCTTTGTCTCAAAACCTGGAGTTAAGTCACTGCTACAGGCGTTCGCACTTTACCGTGCGGGATCATCGTCTGATGCGGTTACGGTAGCGCGAATCTTCGCTGACACTTTGGGAAACCTGGTAGACGGGCTGGGTTGGAGTTCCCGGTTCGTCGATGGCACGGTCGAGGATCGCTCCTCAATCTCCCTCGCCCAGGGCGTAGCCGACAGACTTCGAGGGAGCTTCATTCCAGAGGAGAAGCTGGCTCTTCGCGATCTTCCGTTTGTGCCACCGGATGCACATTCCGTTTCGCTTTATCACTTTCGTGACGTTGAGGGCGTATGGCGGGACTTGAACGCCATCATCGCGTCGCACGCTGATCTGGTCGGCGCTGTTGCCGCCCGTCCGATGTTGCGCAGTCTCCTTAGACCGTATGGTATCGAGGACCCCGACACGTTCGTGCATTCGGTCGGAACTCGGATACAAACAATTCGATGGGAAGAAAGGTCGCCTGCGGTCCTCGTAACCGAGACGTTTGATCGGCAGGGCCTACGCAAACTGGCCCAGCAACGACTAGGCCCAAAACCAAGAACCGAAAGCGTCGGCGAATTCGAACTGGGGCTTTCGGCTTCCGACAACTGGGCAGCGAGCTTTGCCGACAATCACTTTCTTACCGGGCCGGCTGAGGCAGTTCGGCGCTGTCTGCAAACGAAGGTTCAATCTCAGTCGCTGAGTTCGACTGACGCGTTTCGAAAGTCGGAAAGCCTGGTCGACGCCTCTCTGCCAATTACGGTGCTGACGTTCACCAACGACCAGCATGCTGCGATTTCCTTTGTCGAAATATTCTCTGACCATGAACGATCCACCTTTTCTACCAGCGCAGGCGCAGTAGATGCAGCGGCGCGATCCTTACCGTACGCTGTCAGCGTCACTATTTTGAAAGACGCCGGACTCGATTGGACCTCGCGATCCGCTTTCGGCCTCGTGGGTTCCCTGCTGGTGACGCTCATTCCGGAGACCTCCAAGTGAATGCTCCGCACTCCCTGCTGGTTGCCACTCGAAACGTCGGAAAGCTCCAGGAGCTTCGGGAGTTGCTCGGTGACTTGCCGTTCGAGCTTTACGGCCTCGGCAGTCTTACCGGCGTGGTCGAGATTCAAGAGACCGGAGAAAGCTTTATCGAAAATGCGTCTCTGAAAGCTGCCGGCTATGCGACTCAGGCTCGACTACTGACTTTGGCGGATGATTCCGGCTTAGCAGTCGACGCGCTGGGCAGCGCGCCGGGTGTCCTTTCCGCGCGCTATGCCGGTGACGAAGCTTCAGACCAGGAACGCACGAACAAGGTGCTCGCGGAATTATCTAACCTGAAGGAACCAAACCGCAGTGCTCGCTTCGTATCGGCTGTTGTCATAGCCAGCAGCGAGGGAGAGATTCTCAAGGTCTCAGTGGGTAGCTGTGATGGACATCTGGCTTTTGCGCCTCGCGGATCCGAAGGCTTTGGCTATGACCCGATCTTCATTCCAGTTGGTTACGAGCAGACCTTCGCTGAGCTGAAGCCGGGGATCAAGAATCGGATCAGCCACCGAGCGCGCGCGTTACTGGGTGCGCGTGAGTTCTTGCGTACCTTGACCACAGCTTCCAGCGCTCGCTAGAATGACGAGTCTGCTTCAGAGACTGTTTGCAAACTTGCATGTTAAGTACGGGGCGTAGCACAGCCTGGTAGTGCGCTCGGTTTGGGACCGAGAGGTCGGAGGTTCGAATCCTCTCGCCCCGACCAACGCAGTTAGGATTCCTCGACGGCCCCTTACCTGACTCATGAGCTCGTAATCATGGAGTCTTACCACTTCGGTTCTTTGGGTTTTCGGATTTAGCAACCGCATTGCTGATTACAACCCCCGCCTGTGTCGCGTTTGCATGGGTTTTCTTTTGGTTAGCCGAGCGGCCTTACTTGAACACTCAAACTGGCCGGGCAAGGTGAAGGAAGCACCCCGCGATGTCATTGCTACGCTCGACGCCTGAGTGGCGCGCGCAGGGCAAACGACGCAAAACAAAATATTTTTGCCAAAATGGCCGAAAAAATGCGGATTTAAGCAGACTTTATGCCGTGTCTGTGGTATATCTGGCTCCGATAGTTTTCCTATTTCGTTGACTTTTTGGAGGTGGTAGACCACAAATGGCGACCAGCACGGCAACAGGCAAGAAGCGCATGACGCAGTCGGACGTTATTAATTACTTTGCCGAACGGACCGGAATGAAGCGTGCCCAGGTGAAGCAACTTTTCGAGGACCTCTGTAACCTGGCAACTTCTGAAGTGAAAACAAACGGCGAGTTCGTGCTGCCGGGCTTTGGAAAATTAGTTCGTTCAGAGCGGAAGGCGCGCGAAGGCCGTAACCCCGCGACAGGCGAGACTATCCAAATCCCAGCAAAAACCACATTGAAGTTCCGCGTCGGGAAAGCAATGAAGGACTCCGTCCTTCCGAGAAAGTAAGGCAAGCGGCCTACTTCTCAGCCTGCTTCGCGAAAGTTTCGAGCGTCGGCGTAGTGTCTCCGGCTAGGAGCACCGTCGGCGCTTTCCCTTTGGCTAGAACAATTAGGCCCAGGTAATAGCCACCAACAGGGTTCACCCTGGCTACCAAGATGGCCAGGTATCCGTCATGACAGAATCTCCACAAATTTTGTTCTGGCCGGAACCAGAGACCCATGCTATAGTATCGGGTTTTGCTGGGACAGTTTAGGCTACCTATACCCCCTCTCTGGGCTTGTACTCTGCAAAATCTCCCACAACTGTGAGGAGTTTGCATCCTGTGAGCGTTCAGGAGGCATCCAAAGTGAAGTAAAACGAAGCCTTGATTTGAACTGGTTATAAAGGAGAGAGAATAAGGACGTGAATCTAGACAAGGGCCTGCCGCTGGCTGAGCGGCTTCAAAGAATCGATCATATCCAGGCACGACGCTTTTCGAAGCTGACGGGTACGGCAAATGAAATCGCCACCGAAGGAATCATTCGGCATCTTGCCGCGTGTGATCGAATGGATGTTAACCCGGACATTTCGGCCGTGAGAGAGATCATTGATGACGCTCTCAACGGACGGCGTGTCTATGCGGAGGCCGCAGAAATCACGCGCGCCGCATAAAATTAAGTACAATCTTCCAGTGCGGAAAAGGCCGCCGGTGTATTTTCCGGCGGCCTGTTTGTTTGATTAACCGTTTTGTTGGAGCGACTTCCGAGCCATGATAACATCTGAATCGCTTCAGTTCAGTGCTCCCGTAGCTCAGCGGATAGAGCATCTGCCTTCTAAGCAGAGGGCCGCAGGTTCGAGTCCTGCCGGGGGCACCATTTCGTTACTCCTCAGTTGCTGTCGTCAGTTCGAGTTCCGCTGTTCCTTTGATCTGCGGGCCGAACTCTTCCGACGCTCAGGTGATCGTAATTCAGGGCCGCATTAAAGATAAGAAAGAAACTGCCCTGAGTCTGATGTCGCCACATCGGATTATTGGCAAACAGTATGACGTGCCCCTGACCTACGGGCACATCGACCACAGCCGGCGCATTTGCCAACTCTGAACCTCCTGCCAGCATTCCGCTGATCAAAAGATTCTTTTCATCGGATACGAATCGTAGGACCACGCGTGGCCTTAACTCAGGCGGCGTGAAAAAGGCGCCCTGCTGAAGCCTCTGCTCCTCTGTCAATTGTTCGCCGGGTCGTCGTTGTGGAGCGGGCTCGGCCAATGGCATCCCCTGGATGATGTCGGGGTCAGTCAGTGTTCCGCGGCCCGATGGTCGCGAAGCACCCGCGCCTCCGCCACCCGCGCCTCCTCCTCCACCGCCGCCGCCACCACCACCGGGCCCACCACCCGCAGCGACTTGGAAAAGAGGCGCCTGATTGAAGTAAATCGGCAAAGTCTCGGCATAGCCGTAGGCAATTGGGCTGCGCCGATCTGAAAACGTCGCGTTGTAGACCGAGCCACGCGCTTGAAGCAGCCGGGGTTCCTGGATGGCCACGCCGCTAACTAAACCGTAGTCCACTGCTACCCGCGTGCAATTGGTTATCGGAATGAAAACTCCGCCGTCTTCTACAAACTTTTGCAGGTTTAGCACTCCACGCAAGGTCATGCCGCCGCGAATGTCGTCACTCTGATCGGGCCCGAGTCCCATGTTCGGAGTAAGGGCGCTCCCCTTCCACGGAATCGGTGCACCTCTCACCGGGATGCCGCTGACAATCGCCTGCGCGGATCCGCCAACCGGTGGAAAGATGATGACGTCAAACTTCTCTTTCAGGTTGGGCGTGTTGCGAATTACCTGATCGGAAATATATGAATAGGGAACCTGGAGTCGATCAAATTCAATTCGGAACCAGCCATCATTCTGTGTATTCGTCCAGGTGTGGAGAATGGCAATGCGGGGAACTGCAAGCATGTGGCTTTTGATCTCGGGTAGCTTTTCAACCGCGATCGCTTTGAGACCTGAGTCCGCAACCGGACCCTCCAGTTTCGCCTTCAAGTCACCGCGGTTGTCTGATGACTTAATGATGAAGGTTCCCGCATTGAACTTCTGCCCTCCGGCTTCGAAGGGTTCCTCCGCGGCTGCAATCTTCAGATCCTTAAGTTTGAACCGCAATGTCATCAAGGTGTTTTCGGCGTTGTGATTGATGAGATAAGCCGCCGGCGAAGCTGCGTTGGTGATAGTTCCTGCCACCTTTGCGTCCTGGGTCAGCAACGTCATCGGCGATTGCAGGACGCTCTTGTCCGTAACACGAACCGTCTTAACATTGCGCAGCGCTCCGAGCGTCCAGCCGGTGTCGTCATATGGCCGAGGATCGTTAACGTTGTAATACTGAGTATCGAGCAGCATATCGGCCATGCGGGAGTAGGGTTGATCCATGCGGACAACGTAGGATCCCGCCGGGAACTTCTGATCCTTTATGGTGATCTCTTTATCAGCTTTGTGAACCTCAACACCCATCAGCCGCAGTAGATTCACCATGTCTGAGGCTTCGACTACCCGTGCTTGATCGGAAGGGACTACCCATGCCGCCGGACCTTCGTTCGTAGCCTTGGCAACTGAGCGCTTGCTCTTCAGATAGAAGTTCTTCAGAAAGCGATCCTTGTTATTCGAAACAAAGTTCATCGCCAGAAGGATCGCCGACTCTTGCATGTTAACGTTGTTGCGCAGAGACCATTTCACGCGCGGCTGCGGCGGGTTAGGACGGAACCAATCACGCTGCGATTGGGCTCCGACGGTGCGATCCAACGTGTCGGCGACGCTGTTTCCAAAAGTTTCGTAAAATCGGCCGATCGAATTGTGTCCGTTAGCGACGTAGAACATGTAATTCGGCGCCCAACCGTCATAGAAGCCATGCGTCCACACCCCGGGGACGCCGCGCTTCGTCATCTCTTCAATTTCGTGGTAAGCGAGCAGGTTCCATTCATCGATGACGATTGGATCGAGCCAGGCGTTGTAGGGACCGGTGCCGGTCGAGGTGTAAAGGAACGGAACCGACTCGTGCAGGTCGTGCAAAACCGCTGGATGAAATTCAAGGAATGTCTTCATCTGATTGCGCGACAGCGCCAGCGCCATGCCCAAGTTGTCTCGATTATTGTCGTGAGCGACGTAATGTCCCCAGTAAACCAGCGGCGGCACGCCTTTGCCGGGGTTCGCTTTGCGATAGTTGTACGTGTCAACCATTCGATCGCGTCCGTCAACCTCGAGCGCTGGCGTAATCAAGACGACGACGTTCTTGCGAATGGCCTGGATGAACGGAGTCTCCTCAACGGCGAGACGGTAGGCCAGTTCCATCAACATCTCTGGTGAACCTGTCTCGGGCGAATGAATCGACCCGGACGCCCAGTAGAACGCCTTCCCTTCACCGATAAGTTGTTCCGCCTCGGCATCGCTAATCTTGCGCGGGTCGGCCAACTTGGCAGTGATCTCTTTGTAACGCTCCAGCTTTGCGATGGACGCTTCATCACCAACGGCAATCAGCAATTGTTCCTTGCCCTCTTCGCTCTTCTCAGGCGCGACAAATGTTCGCACTCGCGCCGTCGTCTTCTCCAGTTCGCGATAGTATCGATACAGGTCTTTTGTATAAGTCAGATGGCCGGGCGCACCAACCGTGTAGCCCAGAACTTTGTCCGGCGAAGGCACCTTGTCCGAAGCCGGGAGATGATCAACGATCTCTGTTATGAAGTATGGCTGAGTCGTATACTCCTTGACCTTGGCGCCGTATTCCGCGTTGTTAAGCGCTTCCGCCTTAGCGGCCGTAGTCTTGCTGGGCGCCGCCTTGCCGGGAGCCGAAGCAGGATGCGAAGTCTTTGGCTTTTCAGTCTTTTGGGCGTGAACGCCGGCTGGAAACTGCCAAAGCGCCACGACGGCTACAATCGACAGGGCAAACAGACAAACTCTATGAAGCAACGAGTTGGCTTTCATGGTTAACTCCAAGCTGGAAAAGTTGTTCGGGCGGCGAAAGAATACTGCAACCGGGCACAACTTGCCAGAGTCAAACGCCAAATCAAGCTGTGTCAGAAGCCCGACCGTCAGGAAGGGCTCGTTTTGGGGTTGAAAGCCCTCCCTGACGGTCGGGCTTCTGACACAAATCTCGATGCCTCGGAGTCCATACTTGAACTAATTCGATGACTAGTGTAAACACTCAGTCAGAGAGAGAATTTCATTTGAACTAATCGCGGATGCTTTCTGGCGGCTATAGTTCAGTTGGTTAGAACGCCTGACTGTGGCTCAGGAGGTCGTCGGTTCGAACCCGACTAGCCGCCCCATCATACTGGAATTGATTAAGGAAGCACTTCATGCCTGATGCCCAAAGAACAGCAACACACGTTCAGACCTATGTCGTCGACGCCGAGGGTTTTTCGTTCGAAACGATCGAGCAAGAGAACGGCCAGGCGACAGTAATTCGGTTCGGAATTGACGATCCGCGCTATCAGGCCGGCGATGTCCTTTTGGTTTTGTCCGGCACGGACATTCACTTTCATGGGATGATTGGAAAGATGGGTGATGGTATGGCCATCGCGTCAGACCGGCGCGGTTCGCTCTTACCCGCGACAGTTCAGTGACGGATTTAGCGTAACGCGCTGTCACGGCCTTTCGAAAACGCCGTGACACCTTTCTCTTGCGGAGGTAACCATGAAGCGCATCCTGTTCATCGCGATTCTTGGTCTCTTGGCTACGCTACCGAATGCCTCAGCCCAGCACAAGCAAACTGCGAAGAAATACGTCAAACAAGGTATCGAACGCTTTAGCAAAGGCGACCTCGCCGGAGCGATTGTGGAATACGACCGGGCGCTCACGATGGATCCAAAGCTGGCGGACGCTTATCTAAATCGCGGCAAAGCAAAGCGAGCAGGCGGCGATCTTGACGGCGCGATCGCAGACTATGAGACTGCCTCTGAATTGGCGCCCCAACTGGCCGAGAACAACCACGACATCACTGAGGCTTACCTCAATCGAGGTTACATTAGATCGAACAAGCTCGATCTTGATGGCGCGCTCACAGATTTTGACCGGGCAATTAGGCTCAATCCTAATGACGCGGAGGCTTATTTCAAACGCGGACGCGCCTTCCTGATAGAAGGCAATGCGAAATTCGCGATTGCGGATTTCGACAAGAGTATCTCGCTCGATGATCGCAACCCGCTGGTTTTTGCCGAACGCGGCTTTGCCCATCAGACGCAGGGCCAGCACGGTGAAGCGCAAAAGGATTTCGAGCGCGGCCTGAAGCTAAACAACGATTTGCGGTTAATGTTGGATCTGCATCTACTGGATTTGCAGATGCAGATCAAAGAGATGCGCCGGAGACAAGCCGCCGTTCAAAAGAACATTGCCCGCGCTATCGAGGGTACCCGGCCGGATGCCGGATCTCGACATCGCGCCCCAGCGGTTTGATCTCCAGTTTATGAAAGCCCTTGCCGGGATGGGTTGAAAGATAAGTCAAGGCAATCTGCATTGAAATCGAAGCGTCGATCTCTCTGAGAAAGGGATCAAAACTTACCGGCGCTCCCATGCCTTCAAAGAAAGCTCGCCCGCCAGTCTCACTCGAGAGTCTTTCCAGGCAGCTTTGCCCATTGGACCCCAACAGCGAGCCGGAGCTATTTGCCGATGGCGCATAGATTGAATAGATGGCCACACTGCGACGTTGGGCTTCGTTTATTGCCCGCTGCAAATCCAAACTCAGTCCCGGCGACGAACTATCCACGCCGCGCGAAGTATCCAGCCCGTCTGAAACCAACATGATTGCCCGGCGCCCCAACGGTTGGGAATCAAAGCGACGCAGTGCCTCAATGACCTCGACAAATGGATTGTAAGGACTGGCGCTGGCCAGTCCCATTGGAGGACGCAGACCCTTAGCCGCTTTCTCCAGGTCGGTAGTAAATTTGCGCCGAACGTCGAGCGTGCTGGTTCGAATGTAGCCGATCATTACGCGCGACCCGGGGGGAAGGCGTCGCACAAAGTTCGCCAATCCCTTCGCCTCGGTGGACACCGATGAAACAAGGTCGTCCTGAATCAGGATCGCCAGGGTGATTGGATTCTCTACCCGACCGCGAGTGGAAAGTATCGTTTGGACTTCGCCATCCTCTTTGAGAAATAAAAAATCCACAAACCGCATTTCAACTTCCCGTGTCGGTCGGCGAACCTTGATGGTCACCGGAACAGTGACCGGCTTTGCCGATCCGCTCTTCCGGCCATCGCGTTGGCCGCCCTGGCCCCCCTGGCCCTGGACGACCACCTGTCCCGTCAGCAACACAGAGACTACCGCTGCAATCAGGAGTGCTTTAGTCCTTCTCATTTTGGTCATCGTCGTTCTCTAATACTACCGGGCCGATCATATTACAAGGCCCACGGGCGGCAAAGTAGCTTTCCGCTCTCCGGCAACTGGCCTGTCGTTCGGCACCCTAGTATCATTCCAGTTACTGAAAACCCGAAACCCAGCCTGGCCGGGGGAAGTCCGCTGCCGGGAGGAACAATTATCCGAAGTCATGAACGAGAGCGATAAACCCGGCAAACTTACGACCCGCGAAAAGAAGGCGGCACAGCTTTGGAAAATAGCGCCGTGGCTCGCTCTGTTTGCGGTAACGGTCGGTCCGCCGGCTGCGTTGCTACTTGCTTACCTGTTGACTGGCGCCGCCACGGTGTACCTGGTGTTGGCGCTTAGCTCAATCCCGTTTGCGTTGATCGCGGCGATCGTTGTTGCGGTGATCATCCTGTTCTTCAGGCGCAGATGGGCGCGACAGCTTCGCGACCACTTAGCCTCTGATGGTATTACCGCCGATGAAGTTGGATATTTTCTTTCCGAACTTACGACTGGGGAAAGGCGCGCTCTGAAGGAAATGGAGAAAAAGCAGCCCTTGCTGGCCGATGCCTATCGCGAAACCCTCGCCCTGAGGCTAAATGCCTCGCGACTGACATCCAGCGCCCGCCGGGATTTGCTGCTGGTCGAACGCCGCATCAGTCGAGCGCGATACCTAAACGCCCCTGACACCGCGATCTTGCTGGAAGAGTTGGGGCGCGATCGGGCGCGGCTGGATGGGCTCAAGCAGGAAGGCGCATCGCGACGAGCCGAGGCCGAGGCTCGCCTGCAAATGATCGAGGCCGCGGCCAGCCGGGGCGCCAGTTGGTCCGAAACGAATTTCATGTTGCAGCGCCTGGACGAAGGACGAAAGCAAATCCCAATGGGCCTGGAAAACGAGCGCGCCGAGCAACAGATTCGCGAAGACACTCAGAGAGAACTACGCAAGGAACTCACGCCCTGAAGCGAGCAACCATGGCGAACAAAGAAACCAAAGCCACCATCCACTTTGCCGGGGACGAGTTTTTCATCGGCACCACACCCTCAGGCCACGCCCAGGCGATCGAAACAAATTCGACGCGGGCCAGCGCGGCGACCCCGATGGAGTTGTTGTTAATCGCGCTGGGGAGCTGCACCGGCGTGGACGTGATTTCGATTCTCAAAAAGAAGCGGCAGAAAGTAACCAGCTACCGCATCGAAGTAGGCGGCGACCGGCGCGAGGAGTTTCCGCGAAGCTACACCCGAATGAACGTTAAGCACATCATCAGCGGGCGCGGCGTTTCTGAACAGGCGGTGGCCAGCGCTATTGAGCTTTCGGATAAGAAGTATTGCAGCGTGGCAGCGACGTTGCGTGGCGGTGCTGAGATTGTTTCGAGTTATGAAATTCTGGAAGAGGAAGAAACAAATGGGGCGGCATAGGCAAACAGCCTATCGGCTTTGCGTTCGGAGTACCGCCTTCAGGCGGAGTTTGTTGGCGGCGAAGGTCTTCCGCCTGAAGGCGGCACTCCAAACTTCAGCTCTTCAAAAACTACTCGGCTTTTGCCTGACTCTTACCCTTGTTTCCCTTGCCCATGCGCAAGGAGCAACCGACGCGACACTCAACGCCGTCCGCGCCAGCGATCGCACCGATCGTTCCAAAAACGGAAAGCTCGCAGGGGACATTACCGCCGCCGAGCACATGCGTCGCGCGAGTGTCTACATGGCCAACCGTGGGTTCGCGGCCGCACGTGAACACTATCAGGCAGTCGTCAACGACTATCCAACTGACGTCAGCGTGCCCGCCGCGTTGTATGGTGTTGGGCGCACTTTCTATCAGGAACGGCGTTACGAAGACGCGCGCCGGGTTTATGAGAAAGTGGCGCGTGATTATCCGCAAACAAAAGAAGGCCGCGAAGGTTCAAATTTCGCCGCGTCGTCGCTGTTGCGAATGGGACGTGGTGCTGAAGCCGCGGCTCGCTATGCCGAGTACCTGGAAAAATATCCCAACGGCGAGCGCATCGATACTGCCCATCTGAATATCATCGATGGTTATCGTGAGGCCCGGCGCCCACAGGACGCGATCACCTGGATCAATCGAACGCGTGAGCGATTCGCCGGAAATGTCGTAGAGCACAACGCCATCTTCGCGCGGCTCAGGTTGGACATAGCCCTGGCGGATTGGCCGCATGCGGTGCAGACCGCGGACGAGCTGCTGCAAAAACCCTTTCCTGCGGGAACGAACACAAATACCGACGAGGTGCTGTATCTGAAGGCACACGCGCTCGAGCGCGGAGGGCGCACCCAGGACGCCATTCGCATCTATTTGATGATTCCCGACAACATCGGTTCGTACTACGGCGGGTTGGCGACAAATCGGTTAGCGGCCACGGGCGATGCTGCCGCGCGCCAGCGGGCAACCGAGCGCATGCAATCAGCGCAAGCCTCGGTGAACAGCGCCGCCGGCGACTATCCGGTCCCCTATAGTTTCCAGGTTGTTAAGGAAGCGAAGAAGCGTGGACTTGATGCTCGTCTGGTGCTGGCGATCATGAAGGCAGAGAGCGCTTTCAAGCCGAATGCAAAATCGCCTTCGGCAGCCCGCGGCCTCTTGCAGCTCACGATCGACGCTGCCCAGAAGTACGGCAAGCGCGCGGGCATCAATCAAGTGACGGACGAGATGCTTTATCAGCCGAATGTAAACATCGCCATTGGCTCTGAATACCTCAGCGAGCTCTCGCGCATGTTCGCCGGACTCTCTGAAGCGATCGCTGCTTCGTACAATGGCGGTGAAGACAACGTAGCGCGCTGGCTCGCCCGCACAAATCAAAACGACGAAGGAATCTTCGCCGCCGAAGTCGGCTTCACGGAATCAAAGAACTACGTGTTCAAAGTGATGATCTACTACCGCGCCTACCGGCAACTGTACACCTCAGATCTGAAACGCCGCTGAAGCTCGATTCTTAACTCCCTCTCCCATTGGGAGAGGGTTGGGGAGAGGGCTTGAGGTATCGAACCCCCTAGCTACGCCCCTCTTCCCCAGCCCTTCTCCCAAAGGGAGAAGGGAGCAGACCCACTACGGTTGCGGACAATAACGCGGCTCAAAACCCTGCGCGCGCTCGCGGCGATCAATCACATCCGGCCGCGGATAGTCTCGCGGAATGATTCCCAGGCGCACCAGCGACGCTCGATACTCATAGCGAATCGTGATCTCGCCCGCAGGCCGTGAATCCAAATCCATCTTGATCCACTGCACGTCGTTCCGCACCGAACGCCCGATACCCGTCGCTGCTGATTCATCATCCGGCGGCGGGTAGGAACGCGCGCTCCTGGCTGCGTCGCGACCGCCTTCGTTCCGCGAAGATTCCCCCGTCGTGCCCGGTTCCGGGGCCGAACGCTGATCGCGTATCCCGTCTTCTTTGTAAGGCGGGCGCCGCTCGGAAGGAGTCACTCGTGTAATCGTAATCGGCCGGCGCTCGCGAAAAAACACCGCGGTGATTAGTCCGAGGTTCGACGCCTGACCAAGCTTAGCTGCGTAAGAATCGCGCTCAGTAGTAAAGTAAAAGCGCCGCGCGTTTTCCGAACTCATCTGCCAACCGCGGACATGGATCGTTCCATAAGGGCCGATCACCCACTTGTGAGCATCCCACGCGCTAGTGTGACGCGCATCGATTGAGTTCAACCCATCAACCGCCAGCGCCACCGCCACACGCGAACCCGACGGATTATGAATACGCAACTCGTACTCAGCATTCTCCAGCGCTTCGACGTAACGGCGCCCGCGCGCTGCGTATTCGGCCAGCGGCCGCCCAGAGACCAGCACTTCGACTGAGAATCCGTTCTCAGCGACCGCCGGTTCCGGATAGAACTCTGCATTGGTCGAATTCGTTTCGGAGTCAACCGCCTGGGCGTTACGCGAACCGTATTTCAGGGCCAGACCTCCCAGAATCACGACCATCATCAAACCAAGTCCTGCAAACAATCTTTTACGCATCGTTTTATTCTCCTCCCTGGCGAGACTAACTTGTCGTTTGCAGAACGCTTCAAATCCACGGTTCTTGCGCCAGAACCCCCAGAAGAGTCAGAGTTTTTGGGGATTTCTCCCCCAGCCGCGGTTTCGTTTGGGTAATTTCGCGAAGGTGGGCTAAGATGACGCGTCGTTTTTCGCAACTGATGACTTGACGATAGGGCCTGACTGGGTTTCAATGGCCGGGTAGATTCAACCAGCAATCATTAAATGGCCGAATACGTACTGACAGCAACCAAGAGCCACGCTCGGGCCGGCTCGTTCTATGATCGCATCGAGGGCTTTTACGACCTCACGTTCAAGCTGAATGGCTATGGGCGATCGATCGATCAGTATTTCGAAGCCCATCCTTTGCCGGTGTTTCCCGGCTGTAGCGTCCTGGACGCCGGCTGCGGTACCGGAACATTGACCCTGGCCCTGCTGAGAACTCTGAAGGTTCCCGTCAAACTGACGGCCCTGGATCTTTCTGGTTCGTCGATGGCCACAGCTAAGAAGTACGTCGACAAGAAGCAGCGCAAGCAGACGGTTCGATTCGCGCAGGGCAACGTTCTGGCGCTGCCGTTCGCGGACGAAGCTTTTGATTTGGTTGTGACCAGCGGAGTGCTTGAGTACGTGCCGCTCGACGAAGGTATGAGCGAGCTGGCGCGAGTGATTTCGCCCGGCGGACATCTGCTTCATCTGCCAATGCGCCCAGCGCCGGTGACAACATTCCTCGAAATGCTATTCCGGTTCAAGGTCCATCCACCGCATGAAGTCTCTGAAACTACCGATCGATACTTCCAGGTAGTCAGCCACTATCGCTTCCCCAGGTTCCAGGCCATAGGCTGGAGCAAGTCAGCAGTCCTGGCCCAAAAAGTTTAGCTTGGCTCGTAAAATCGAAGAGCCCGGATCATTTTCCATTTCTCATTTGTCATTCGCCATTTTTTCATTCGTTGCAAATGCGGCCGCCTCCCCTGTCAGAGTCAACGCTGTCACGAATGAAAAATGAAAGCTGTCAAATGACAAATGGAAAATGTTGTCGGTGCCTTCACTTCACCGGCGCCAATCGAAGGATCCGATCGTCATCCTTCGCCGGCTGACCTCTACCGTCCCGGTTCGAAGTCGAGAAGTAGATCAACCCATCCGGTCCTTCCGCCAGGTCTCGTATGCGGCCATACTTCCCTTCCAGAAGGATCTCCTGGCTTGTCGGACGGCGGCCGTCAACTACGACGCGAATAATTCCCTGGCCGCGCAAGCAGCCAAAGAAGAAGTTGCCTTTGAACTGCGGGAACGCCGACCCGCGGTAAAACATTCCACTCCCGGGCGCGCACGCCGGCGTGTATTCCAGGAGCGGCGCTTCCATCCCGGCACGTGTGTCGCGATGGTGAATCACCGGCCAGCCGTAATTCTTTCCGCGCTCGAGGATGTTCACTTCGTCGCCGCCGCCCGGGCCGTCAAACCCGCTCGGCCCATGCTCAGTCTCCCACAAAAGATTTGTGCCCGGCTGAAAGTCTATGCCTTGTCCGTTGCGGTTTCCGTAAGTCCAAATCTCAGAGCGCGCGTTCGCCTGGCCGACAAATGGATTATCAAAAGGCACCGTGCCTTCGTCATTCAAACGCAGCGTCTTTCCCGCCAGCGAATCCAGTTTCTGGGCGAGCTGGCGATCCGTAGCGTCACCCGTCGTGATGTAAAGCTTGCCGTCAGGTCCGAAGCGCAGACGACATCCGGCATGGAACTGCGCTGCCGGAATGCCTTCGATGATCACCTTGCGATCGACGAAGCCGTTCGGCGTCTCGCGATAGCGCACCACGCGCACTTTCTGGCCACCTGAGTCGTAAGCGTACGAGAGATAGAGCAGATGATTTGAGGCAAACTGCGGATGCAGCGCAATGCTCATCAACCCACTCTCGCCTTTCGGCTCAACATCAGGAACGACGAAGAGCGGTTGTGGCCGAAGTTTTCCATTCTCAAAAACGCGTACACGGCCGGGCCGCTCCGTGAAGATCATCCGGCCATCCGGCGCCCAGACGATCGACCAGACCACTTCGAGGTTGGGGATTACGGTTTCGACTTTGAAGCTGGTTTGTGTCTGCGGCGAGGTTTCAACTTCCCCTGCACCACGCCCCGGCGGCGGATGGCTGCACGCGAGTGCGACTAGTGTGATGGAACAAATCGCAGTGAACGCGTACGATCTCATATCTCTAGCGTGATCTGTCTCTCTTTTCATTTTCCATTTGGCATTTTCCATTCGTCACTGGTGGCCTGTTGTTCGTGTTCGTTCGTGTGATTTCGTGGATGGTTCTCAATCTTTCAGCCAGGCAAGCGATCCACGAAGCATCACGAAATGAGATCCGGGAAATGACCGAATGAAAAATCTGATAATGAAAAATGGAAAATGATCCGGTCGCCCACCGCCCACTGCTCACTGTCCACT
>Ga0137442_1000009_pt1 | contig 175090 bp, 133 predicted proteins | sample EasRivERMGT266_2_FD_102329 | JGI IMG/M metagenome (GOLD analysis project Ga0137442, IMG submission 102329) | Soil microbial communities from meander-bound floodplain in the East River, Colorado, USA - East River MetaG ERMGT266_2 | ecosystem: Environmental > Terrestrial > Soil > Floodplain ... | reverse complement strand
TGGCCGTTGGCCAGTGCCGCCGTTTGGGCCGCAGTCGGCTCAGGCTTCTCAACGGGCTCGCCGCCGATTGAAGTGGGGTTACCCGACGACGAGGTCGTCGAGGACGAGTTCGAGTTCGTGGAATCGGTCTTCTTGAGTTTGTTGGTTAGGTTGCAAGCAGCGACTACCAGGACCATCACGACAATCAGGGGTACATGTTTCATCGGGTCACCAAGTTATTCTAAAGTTAAAACGCAAACGCCTTTTACGCTAACCCGGGGCACGTGTCAAATGAATTCGTTCCTTACTTCGATCAAAAACTCAGGACACCGATCCGCCACCGGCGAGTAGTACTGACCTGTGATATGCTTGGGCCGTTCCCCCTACAGTTAGTCTAATTCAGGCGGCGAGAGTGTGCGACCGCTCTTTTTGAGGTTCGTTATGCGAAGAAATCAAAGTTCAGGATACCTGGCAAAGTTTGGAACATCGCTCAGCGTGGTGCTGCTGTTTTCATTTGGCGCTTGTCAGCCCATGCCTAATTCGAACTCGAATACCAATGCTAATGCGAATACGCAGGCGAATTCTCAACCCAGCGCCGACAACGCTAACTCGGCTGACACGGACCGCGGTATTGCAATCAATGCGCGTGAGCCGGAAAAATACAGCGCGACACTCGTGTTTAGTATTGAGACTGAAGGCGGCGACAAAGCGATCGGCATTCCGTCACTATCGGTTCAGGTGGCGCGAAATGAGGGAGACCGCCGCGTCGAATTCAAACTGCCGGACGGCTCGCCGTTAGTTTATCTCGATCACAGCAATCGTCATTACGTAGTCCTTCCGGATCGAAAACAGTTTGCCGAACTGACGCCGGAAGCCACCGGCATCCAGATCCACAAACTGATCACTCCGGGACAACTGGTCGAGGATCTGAAGAAGATTCGCGGAGTCGAGCGCGTGGGCGAGGGGCCAATGGATGGACGCGCCGCAGAGAAATATCGTTATAGCGCCTCGACCAACACGAACACGAAAGCCGGCGAAGTTAAGGCCGAGGCATTTGTTTACGTCGACAAAGAAACCGGACTGCCGTTGCGCGCCGAACTGCTGGCAAAAAGCTCTGGCGATGTGAAGGGAGTAAAGGCCGCAAGAGTCGTGGCCGAAATGCGCGACATTAAGACTGACGTGGCAGCGACACTCTTTGAACCTCCTGCCGGATACTCGCAGGTAGCGCCCGAGAAGTTGCGCCAACAGATCGATGCGTTGACCAGCGCAGTTGCGGCAATCTTGAAGGCGTTGATGGCAAACGCAGTCAGCGCATCGCCCTCGCCTGCTGCCGCCAAGCCCTAATGAGATTTCTTTTTCCCTCTCCCTTTGGGAGTTTTTCAGCCACTTGTTAATGATGAAACGGAATCTCTTTATTCTGATTGGCGGGCTGCTACTAGGCGCGATAGGAACAGCATATTTTCTGGGCGCGCCGCGGTCAAAGAACATGCCTGGAGTTCCGGTGGGACCGCCTGCCGGCAGCAGTGATACGTCGGGGACAGTGAACGTAACTGTCGACGAAAAGTTTTTCGACTCAGTGCTGGGTACAATCTTTCGCCAGCTCGGCCCGCCGCAACTCCAACTTTCTCCTAACCAGCCACAGCCAGCCGCATCTCCGAACTCGTGTGGCGACGTTCTGGTGCTGAACCCCGAAGGCGGCAACGTTAAGACGGGCGTGCGATTTACTGGTGGCAAGATCACCGCGCCGCTTGCTTTCACCGGCAGCTACAGCGTTTTGACCAGGTGCATGCAGTTTAAAGGGACCGCCAAAGCCACCGTGGATCTTTCGTTCGACCAACAGAAGCAGACTGTCTTTGGTCAATTGAATGTCGATGATGTTGTTCTGGATGGGGTATCGCCGATCGTCAGCAGTCTGGTCACGGCTTTTGTGCGCAAGACGATCAGCGAACAATTAGACTCTTTTGAGGTGCTACAGGTTTCACAGCTTGCCCTGTCACTCAACGTCCAGGCGAGCGGTGGATCGGTGAAGGCTCGCGTGAAAGACGTTCGGGCTGAAGTTCAGGAAGGCGCTTTGAAGCTTTATCTCACTTATGACTTCAGCGCCGAGCGAAACCAGCAGGGTAAGTGATCTTTATAACTGTCTTTAAGGCCGAGCCGATCAAGCCTGGCGGTAACGAGGGTGCAGTGATCGACTTCGATGTTCCCGCTCGGTTGCTCGTGACTGGTGATTATCAAATCGAGCTAAGTCGAGGCAACGACGGAGCGAAGGAAATCGTGGCCAGCTATTACTTTCGAGTCAAGTGAAAACACGCTGTCCTTAGCTCAGGCTTCGTCAACTCCTATTCGATGTTTGTAAACCAGCTTGCCGCCGAGACTGGCGGCGATGGCCATATCAAGCCATCCGGCTACCGACACCACGAACGGAACTTTCAGATGAAAGCCGACCAGCGGCGCGCCGTAGTTTTTCATGCGCAGGTAGAGACTGCCGCTAAACAAGAGCAGCGCCGAGACGTTCAAGACAAGGTGCAAGGTGCCCGTCTTCTTCGCCGCCGGATCGGCGATCGTCGTCCAATCGACAATGCCCGGAAGTGCGGCCAGTAAGGCCCCCACAATCCCCGCGGCGATCAGGTACTTTGAAATCAACACCAGACTGGTATTCCGGTGGAAATAGAAGATTGCGTCCGTGATCACCGACGTGGTCCACAAAGCGATCGGGTAATGCACCAGCATCGGGTGAATCGGCGCTCCGGCAAAGCTTGCTTTGGTTTTCATGGTTGCTGCCTTTCATTCGACGAATTGAAGCTTACGTCTGCGCCTGGGCAGAGTGGCTGACTACTAACCAGGGAAAACAGAAAAACTGGCGGAGCAATTCTTAATCCGGCCGCCTTAGGCCGTCAAGCTCGATTCGGCCGGGGGTGGCCGCGCCCAAACGTTTTCCTCTTAAGCAATGAAATGTTTCGACTACGAATAGAAGCAATGTGTCCTATCTGACCCGGCTCTTTTTGTGTCGGAGAAAATCGATTAGCACGAATTGTGAGAGATTGGCCGGGTTGGCAAAGTACGCTTTGCCGTTGGTCATCGCGGTCATCTGCTTGACGAATTCGACCAGATAGTAATCGCTGGCGAGCATGAAGGTATTGATCATGATGCCGGCCTTGCGACAGGCCTGGACCTCGCGAAACGTTGCTTCCATCACGTACGGGTCGCCGCCCATCGAGTTTTTATAGAGACGTCTGTTAGCTGGGAGCGCAGACGTCCCGTCCGCATTTCGGCGCGCTCGGCCAACTCCCGCGAGAGCCGCGCCCTCCAGAAAGCACGCCGTCGGCTTCCCGTCCGTAACCATTACGATCTGTTTCATGTCTTTGCGTTGCGCTTGCAAAATGCGTCGGGCCAGGCGCAGCCCTTCCGCCGTGTTTGTGTGATAAGGCCCGACCTGCGTGGTGGCCAGTTTCGCCAGTGGCAACTCTTCGGCGCTGTCGTGAAACAGGACGATCTTTAAAGAATCACCCGGATACTGCGTTCTGATCAGGTGGCCGAGCGCCAGCGCAACTTTCTTTGCCGGAGTAAAACGATCCTCGCCGTACAGAATCATCGAGTGCGAACAATCAAGCATCACTACGGTCGCGCACGATGATTGATAATCACACTGATGCACATGCAGGTCCTGGTATTCGAGATTCAGCGGAACCGTTAGCCCCTCGCGCTGGATCGCAGAGAGCAGCGTCGTGTTCACGTCGAGATTGATTGTGTCGCCGAACTCGTAAGGCTTGCTCGCGGCTTCAGCTTCGACACCGGTAGCCAGATGCAGCGTGTCGTGACGGCCAACCGAACTCTTGCCCAAACTTCCGAGCAGACCACGCAACGTCTTGTAACCGAGAAAGTCCAAACCCTTCTCGGTAACTTCGAACTTGATGTTGCGCGGCAGCGGTTCTTCGATCCGGCCTTCTCCTCCTCCTTGCCGCATCTCGCGCGGTGAGTTCTGCGGTTCTTCATGCAGAGTCAGGTAACCCTCTTCGACTAAACGCTCGATGAGTTGATTCAGCATTTCCTGGAGCTGCGAGCCTTCGTACTTGCCCTCGTTCTCGTCCAGCATCTGTTGAATCTGATGCTGCGAAAGCAGGTCCTGGTCCATCAGCGCCTGCAACAGCGCGCGCCGCAACGCGTCAAGCGAAGTGTCCTGAGGCATGCGCTGACGGGTCCAGTAGTAATCGTCGTCGTAACCGGAAGAGAGCAGGGAATCAGACAGACCTTCCATCAGGTCGCCAAGATTAAGCGACCAAACATCGAGGCCATTGAATTTTCCGTAGCGGGTGAAACGCATTCAAATTAGCCGCGGATTAACGCGGATACTCGCGGATCAGATCCTTAAAGAAACAAGAAGGTAACACAACAAACGTTGACGACTTAGTCCCTGGGTTTGAGAAGCGCCGCAATCGAAATCTCGCCAATCGGCTTGATCCGCTTTCGTGAGTTATCGTACGCGAGCCTCTTGAACTCAGGTTTGATGCCGAAGTTGAACAGCAAGCCAACCTCGATTTCGGTCGCGCGAAGGTAGTTGAGCCCTGTGCCTCATGGGATGAATCGAGAGTACGCACGGCTTTAAGTTCCAAGAGGACGAATCGTTCAACAAGCATGTCGGCAACAAAGTCGCCAACCTTCCGATCACGAAACCAAACAGGAACTTCAATCTGTCGGCGGACATCCAGCCCTCTTGCCGTTAGTGTGAGGTCAAATGCATTTTCATAGACCGACTCGAGGAACCCGTGTCCCAACTCGTTATAGACTTCGAAGAACACACCGATGATCGTCTCCGTTAATTCCTTATGCTTTAATCCGCGTCTATCCGCGTTCATCTGCGGCTAATTCCTTAACTGTATCTTCCACTCTCCGTCAGGTCATCATAGATCATTCCGCGCCGATCCTTCTTTGCCTTCGTCACCGCCGTGTAGCCGCCTTCTTCATTACGGCTGATCTTGTTGGCGGCGTAGAGGCCTTCGAGCGCGAATTCGCACGCGGCCACCGTCTGGGCTTCGTCCTTACGTTTGAAGTCGAACGGAATCAACGCGGTGTCCAGCAGCTCGGGAACTGATTCGAGCAGCAACATGCACTCTTCGGCCGACGCGGTATCCGCCATCCTTAAGTTGTTGCCCGCATCGAACCAGTTGATAGTTGCGGCAAAGTCGATGCCGACGAAATAGCCTTCGAAGATCTCTCCCGCGGCGCGCTTGATCAAATCCTTCGCGATGCGATTGGCGCCAATCTGTTCGCCCTCGTATTCCAATTCCATCTTGCCGGTCATTGACGGAATCGCGGCGTAGATATCGGCAATGCGCGGCACGATCTCTTCTTCTCCGGTGGTCAGCGCTCGGCGCTCGGCGTTGGAAACGGCCGATTCCATCACCGAGATCGGCAGACGTTGCGATACGCCCGAGTGCTTATCGATACGCTGGTCATCTCTCGCTTCAAAAGCAATTTGTTCAATGACCTCGCGAATGAAATCCGGAATCAGCAGGCGATCCTGAAAGCCATCCCGCTGTGTCCAGGCTTCCTGTCGAGTGATCTCGACGCCCAGTCCAATCTCTTTCGGATAATGCGTCATGATCTCGGCGCCGATGCGGTCCTTCAGCGGAGAAATGATCTTTCCCCGCGCGGTGTAATCTTCCGGGTTTGCAGAGAACACCAGCATCACGTCGAGGGGCAGCCGCACCGGGTAACCCTTAATCTGGACATCGCCTTCCTGCATGATGTTGAAGAGTCCGACCTGGATCTTGCCGGCCAGATCGGGCAGTTCATTGATGGCAAAGATGCCCCGGTTGGCGCGCGGCAAAAGGCCGTAGTGAATCGTCAGCTCATCGCTAAGGAGATGGCCGCCTTTCGCCGCCTTGATTGGATCGACGTCGCCGATGATGTCGGCAATCGTGACGTCGGGCGTGGCCAGCTTTTCGACAAAACGTGAATCGCGATCGATCCAGTCAAGGTGCGCTGAGTCGCCATGCAACTCAATCATCTGTCGCCCGTAAGCACTAATCGGATGAAAGGGATTGTCGTTGACTTCCGAGCCGGCAAGGATGGGAATCTGATCGTCGAGCAGATTTGTTAGTTGCCGAATGATGCGGCTCTTGGCTTGCCCGCGCAGTCCCAGCAGGATCAAGTTATGCCGCGCCAGGATGGCGTTAATAAGTTGCGGGACGACGGTTTCATCATAGCCGACAATCCCCGGAAAGAGTTTCTCGCGCGCCCGTAGCTTGCGAATCAGATTCGCGCGCATCTCGTCTTTGACCGAAACGGTTTGGTAACCACTCTCTTTGAGTTCGCCTAAAGTCCTTGCTCGTTCCATGATCAGAATTCTAACCGCAAAGGACGCAAAGGGAAACGCCGAGCATGCGAAGGAGTTTTCCTCTGCGTACCTCTGCGAATCCCTCTGCGTTCTCTGCGTTTAAGGTCCTATGTCTTCGCGCGATACGCGCCGTCCGAGTCTTGCGACACGAACCCATCCGCTTCCAACTTCTCCAAATGCGCCAGCACCGCGCGCTCGGCCATGGCGTGAGCCTTGGGCGAAACATCGCGATAGACACGAGCGACGATTTCTTTCGGAGTCGACGCGCCTTCGCGCACGGCGGCGAGAATCAATTCCTCGCGCTGCCGCCGGTGCGTTATGTACTCATCGATCTTCTGATACGGATTAGCGATCGCCGGCCCGTGTCCGCCAAACAGGACCGAGAGATTTGGCAGCGCGCGCATCCGTGCGAGCGAATTAAGATAGTCGCGCATGTTACCTTCCGGCGGATCTATCAGGACGGAACCAAATCCGACTATGTTGTCACCGGAAAGCAGCGCGCCCGTTCGCTCGGCGCAAAAGCATAGATGCCCTCGCGCGTGTCCGGGCGTGTAAAGCGCGCGCAACTTGATGGAAGGCTCACCATTCAGAACGAGGACTTCACCGTCTTCGATGAATCGATCGACGCGAATCTGATCGTGCAGCGACTCGCCCGTCAAACGATGCGCCGCTACCGGAACGCGTGCCCCGTGCTCTACCTGCAAATGATCGTTGAGAGCATTTACACCGGCGACATGATCCGGGTGAACATGAGTGAGGATGATTTCGCGCACGATCTTTCCTTCACCGATCAAATCATCAACGCAATCAGCCAGGGCTTGCTGTTCATCTTCATAGGGCGAGCCGGGATCGATCACCAGAATCTCGTTTGAGTTGTAGATCAAATAACAGTTGGTGTGGGTGGCCGGCGGCTTGGTTGGGGTGCGCACGGGAAAGCAAATGTAGTTGGGATGAAACTCGATGCGGCGGGTTGGCTCGCCATGTGCGTGCGGCACCGAGAGAAATCGTTCGACCAGATTATCCGTAAGCCCGCCGGCGAGCGTCTTCAGTGCATGCAGCACAGGCGGCACGGTAACGATTTCACTGCGTTCCCATTTCGCATAAGCGCCGCGCGCGGTGATCCATTCCCCACTTTCCAGCTCGGAATCTTCAGTGACCCTCGCTTGTTGCTTCGCCGGACAACTCGCCAGAAAAAACCAGGTATCGAACCTGCGCGGAGCAAAGGGAGGCGTGACCCAACGGCCTACAAAAGTAAAGTCCCGGTCATCCAGATGCAAACCGTAGTGCGTCAACAGTTCAGACCACGTCATGCGCTTTGATTCGAGATCGTCAAGCAGGGAAGCACGCTGACCCGCGGTCAATGTTTGTGAGCCGCGCGCGAGCAACACGCCGACCTCTTCAAACAGCTCGCGCGCAGCGCAACTGATCATTGCGGAAGTTTCCGGGTCGCCGCAGTTCTCAACGCGCGCTTCATCGTCATTCGTCTCGCGCTGACCGCCGGGAAATGCGTGGAAGCCGCCGAGGAACGCGAGTCTGGTGCTGCGCCTCACCAATAGGACTTCGGGGTTGTCTGGAGTGGTGTCAGGACGAAGGAGGATGATGGCGGCGGCGTCTTTGGGTTGTGGTGCAAGGGCTGTCACAGGGAATGGCGGGCAACCTGATTCGTGAAGAAGGGCTAAGGACGAACTGGAGTAAGCTCAAACACGCGCGCGAGTTGACTGGCCCGCCTAAGATCCACCCGACGCAAAGCTTGCCGTACCTCATCCAGCTTTTTCGCATCCTCCAGCGAGAGATAAGGCGACCATGCATCCTCTTCTTCGATGAGTTGCACTTCGACCTCAGCGGCATACTGCCCTTCGTGAATGAGCTTGGTTTGCGAACGTCGAGTCATTGGTTTCTCCTCAAATAATCCGGGGTCCAACGCGTGGGATCGGGCCGATAAGCGGTCACTAACACGGCTGGGGAAGATGCATCCCTTGGAATTCCCCAAAGGACGTGAATCGATCCGTAGTCGTCACTTTGTAGGACCAACACGCAAGGCCCCTTGTGATAATCGGGATAATCCTCCACCACGACAGCGGCGCCGATTCCGTCCAGAACATCTTGAACGAAAATGGTGTCGTTTGCCAACTCATCGTAGCCGTGATCCGAGACAAGGACTTGCCTTTGCCTGATAAGTTCTCGCACTCTTTCAAGAGTTTGGTTCATCACGAGACGCGCGGATCACGACCACCTGAATCTTTCCCCATCGGCGCTCGTCCACGGATTGCCGCGCATGTGATAGCCGCCTTCTTCCCAAAAGCCCGCTTGATCTTCGGCCAGGAAGCGCACGCCTTTCACCCACTTGGCGGATTTCCAGGCGTACAGTTGCGGAATGATCAGACGGACCGGGCCACCATGCTCGGGCGGTATCGGCGCGCCGTCATGGAGAAAAGCGAAGAGCGAATCCTCTTCCAGAAAGTATTCGATGGGAACGTTCGTGGTCCAGCCGTAATCATAAGCGAACGCCAGCACAAACTTTGCTTCCGGCTTCACGCCGGCGAGTTTGGCGATCTCTCGCGTGGGCACGCCGGTCCAAACATTATCGAGCCGCGACCAACGCGTGACACAATGAAAATCGGAATAGACTTTCACTACGGACAATTGCATGAACTCGTCCAAGGAAAAAGTCAGAGGCTTTTCAACCAGACCGTCAACTTCAAACTTCCACGTCGCCAGATCGACCGGCGGCGCGCCGTGAGCATCCAGCACCGGCCACTTCCTGGTACGGGTCTGTCCCGGCGGAATGCGGTTTTCGCGCCGTGTGTCCGGACTAATAATGATGTCAGGTTCGTTAATCTCTTCCGGTTTGCGCGGATTGGTGTCCTGGTATTTCGGGTCTTTGATTAGGCTGTTAAGAAAACTCATTTCTCGGTAGTGAATCAATTTGGGAATCAGGCGTTCAGAGTACCGACCTCAGTCGGGCTTTTATGACGGTGGAAGAACCCGACTAAAGTCGGTACTCTAAACACCTGTCAAATTCAGCGGCCGCTTGCCGCCTGCCCCTTAATCAGAGAATCGATCAGCGATCGCTCTTTCTCAACCAGCGTGCGCAAGGCCTGGCCAAAGATTCGCTGCGACAGAGAAGGATCGCGAAGCAGCAGCGTGCGGAAGGCTTCATCGGGCCACTCCAACACCGCGGAATTTTCTTGCGCCCGTACAGAAGCTGAGCGCGGAATGCCGCACAGCATAGCCAACTCGCCGAGAATCGTGCCGGGATTTGATTCAGTCAAAACCAAATCCTTGCCCGCGCGCTCGACGTATACTTCGAGTTTGCCGGTTAAGACCAGGAGCACGAAATCCGAAGTGTCGCCTTCTTTCAGCAAGAGGTCGCCGGGTGCGTGCTCCTTGACCTCGCCGGCGTTAAGTAATCTCTTCGCGCCGTTGGTGGTGAAGCCTTTGAACAAGGGAAACCCAGTGATTAGTTCAGCGTGTTTTTCGTTCATGATGTTCTCTTTTGGAGTGCGCTGACTTGTCAGCGCTTTGGAAGGCGGCGACTAGTCGCCGCACTCCAAAACAAATTATTTCTCGCGTTTACGTACATTCCGCTCCGCCATTTTCATCAGTTCTTCGGGCATCCATTTGCCGACGCCTTTCGCGGTCGCCTCGGCAACGCCAGTCGAGCGGTCGTGCCATTTGTCGCGCGTGCCTTCGGGGCCACGCTGGCTTTCGTAGTTCTCGGTTTGCTCCAGTGAAAGTACGATGCCTTGCGCAATACCGTTCCAATCTTTCTGTTGGATGCCGCGCAAGACCAGCGGCAAACCCGCCGTCCAATCTTCTTCGGGAGCGCGCGCATCCTGTTCGGGAATCGTCAGGTTGTAAGTCGGCGGCAGAGGGCCGCCAGAGAACTCGCGCACCAGTTGCGCGGCGATCTCTTTGTACGAGGCCTTTGGGCTCTCGCCGCGAATAGCCTGCGCGCGACGAAAGAGATCGGCAGTTGTTGGGCCTTTGTCAGTCTCAGCCAAAACGTACTCCTTTTCAGTCGATTGCGTGTGATAAGTTACACGCGCACGATTCGGAAGTAAACTTGCGGCGCTCCGCTAAAAGCGCAATGATTATGACCCCCAAGGTAAGGCTCGTATAGTTTAAGGCAAGGAGCCCAACTCATGACTATCTCGAAACGTCTCAGCTCGCTGCTGCTGATCTATTGTTTCCTTATCGCCAGCGCGCCGCACCCGCTCGCCGCGACGCAATCGTCAGGTCAAGCTTCAACCGCGACCAGGGAATCAAGCACCGGCGCGTCTGCATTTGATCGGGTCTATAACTCCCTGTCGTCCCTCTTCTCTTCGAAGGAAAGACTTTCTGCCGACGATGAAGGCGCGGACGAAGAAAAAGGCCTGCGCTTTCGTCTGAGCGAACCGCCCGAGCAACCCGAAGCGCGGTCGGTTAACCAAGTCGCAAATGCCACGATGCTGTCAGACGCAGAGACTCAGGCGATTCTCAACCGCCTGCCGCCGATCAAAACAGAGCCGAGTGACGAAGCTGACTTTGTGTTGCGAGAGAAGTCTCTGCCGCCACCGCGCACGGGCGCAACCATCAGGCAGCCATTTCCCGCGCCTCTCGAGATTACCCCTCCAGATCAAAAGGCGGCAGGTCCGCTGGAAGTCATTCGCTTCTCTCCTGAAGGCGACGTTCCGATCGCTCCCAACTTGAGCGTCACGTTTTCACAGCCGATGGTTGCTGTTTCGTCGCAGGAAGAAGCCGCGGCAAATGTTCCGGTGAAACTCTCGCCACAGCCTCCGGGCAAATGGCACTGGATCGGCACGAGGACCCTGCTCTTCGAACCTGACGTTCGATTTCCCATGGCCACGGAGTATTCCGTCAGTGTGGCTGCGCGAACGAAATCAGCGAATGGTGGAACGCTGGCCGCCGACAAAGTGTGGACCTTTACCACGCCACCACCGGCGGTGAAGACTTTCTATCCAGCCAAATCCAGCGTGCAAAGCCGGGGCACGTTGATGTTTGCAGAGTTCGATCAGCGCATCGATCCCGCCGCGATCCTGAAGGCGACGAAGGTCATGTCCGGCGGCGCCGAAATCAAAACCCGGCTCGCCACCAAAGAAGAGATTGAGGCGGATGAGTACGTGAGGAACGCCGTCAAGAACGCGGAGAAAGATCGCTGGCTGGCCTTTCGCGCAGTTGATGGAAACGGCGACCCGAAGTTTGCATTACCGGCTGACGCTTCGATTAACGTTGCCATTGGGCCCGGGGCGCCGTCCGCGGAAGGGCCGCGAACGACCAGTCAAATCCAGAGCTTTCCCTTTCGCACTTTCGGGCCGCTGCGTCTGGTCAAGAGCCAGTGCAGTTACAATCCGAACGCCCCATGCACGCCCAACGATAATTGGTTGTTTGAATTCAACAACCCAATTGACGCGCAGGCTTTCGACGCCTCACAGATTCGCGTAGTGCCGGCGAACGATCGTTTGAAAACCAGTATCTACGGCAACACGATCTACGTGGCGGGCGCCAAGCAGCCCAATACAACTTACCAGGTCACGATCAGCAGGTCGCTCCGCGATCGCTTTGACCAGACTCTCAGCCGGGACGAATCCGTCAATTTCAAAGTTGGACCGGCGCAGCCGTGGATAAGTTTGCCCGGGAGAGGTTTTGTGGTGCTCGATCCGGCCGGGCCGCGACAGCTCTCGTTTTACAGCGTGAATTACCAAACGGTTAAGGTCAGCCTGTATGCGGTTGTCCCCGCCGACTGGGCCCAGTTTCAAGTCTATCGACAATTGCGCGCTCGCAACGATGCGGCGGCGAGGAAGACGACGCTTCCTGGCCGATTGGTACTAGCGAAGCAGATCGAGCTGAAGCCGCAGAAAGTGATGACTGAAACCAGGATCGATCTCACCCCGGCTCTGAAAGACGGCTTTGGCCAGGTGATCGCGGTCATTGAATCGATCATGCCCGCCAGCGACAGGTATCGCAGCCCTCTGCTCGCCTGGGTGCAATCGACGCAGATTGGCCTCGATGCCTTCGTTGATAACGACGAGTTGGTCGGTTGGGCCACGTCGTTAGCCGATGGCGCGCCGCTCAGCGGGGTGCAGATGCAGATCCTGCCGTCGAACGTTTCCGGGACGACCGGAGCGGATGGGCTCGCTCATCTTTCGTTGAAACCGGTGTCGGATTCTTCAACGAGTGTGCTTGTCGCGCGCCGCGGCAACGACGTGGCGATTCTTCCTGAGAACGCAGAAAACTGGTGGGCCACGACTGGCACCTGGGATCACAAACCGCAGACCGATGAACTGCGCTGGTATGTCTTCGATGACCGCAAGCTCTATCGTCCGGGCGAAGAAGTCCACCTCAAAGGCTGGATTCGCCGCATCGGCACGGGCAAAGCCGGCGATGTGGGTCCACTGGACGGCGCGATCACGCGCGTTAACTACGTGGTCAAAGATTATGCGGGCAACGAAGTGACAAAGGGCGAGCTGACGCCGAATGCGTTCGGCGGATTTGATACGTCATTCAAACTTCCCGCAAACATGAACCTGGGAAACGCCCAGGTCCAGTTCGATACAAAGAGCACGATGAAAGCTTTCGACGCAGAAAATTACACACACAACCTTCAAGTGCAGGAATTTCGCCGGCCTGAGTTTGAGGTGACGGCGAAAACCGAGACCGAAAGTCCGCTGTTTGTCGGCGGACGCGCGGACGTTTCGGTGGCGGCGACTTATTTTGCCGGCGGCGGACTGCAAAATACCGAGGTCAAATGGCAAGTCACTTCGCGCCCGACTAACTACACGCCGCCGAATCGGAGCGATTACACGTTCGGCAAGTGGTTTCCGTGGTGGATCCGAGAGAGCGATAGTGGAGGAACCAAAACCCAAGAGTTGACGGGCCGGACGGACCCAGGCGGGAAGCATCGTTTGCGGATTGATTTCGATTCGGTGAAACCCTCGCGTCCTTCGTCTGTGTCGGCGCAGGCCAGCGTCACGGATGTTAACCGGCAGACATGGACTTCGACGGCGACGATGCTGGTGCACCCGGCGGATCTTTATGTCGGACTGAAAAGCGAAAAGACTTTTGTGCAGCAGGGCGAGCCGCTGGTGGTGCAATCAATCGTCACCGATCTCGACGGTAAGGCAATCGCTAATCGTGAAGTGAAAATGCACGCCGTAATGCTCGATTGGCAGCAAATCAAAGGCGAATGGAAGCAAGTCGAAGTTAATCCACAAGATTGTCTAATCCAATCAGGCGCCGGCGCGGTCAAGTGCACCTTCACGTCGAAACAGGGTGGTACGTATCGCGTGACGGCAGCGATTCGTGACGACCGCGAACGCGCGAACGAAAGCGAGCTGACGCTCTGGGTCGCGGGCGGCAAGCGACCGCCGAAACGCGGCGTCGAAAAGGAGAAGGTCGAACTGATTCCCGATCGCAGGGAGTACAAGGCGGGAGACACCGCGCAGATTCTGGTGCAAGCGCCATTCTATCCGGCGGAAGGTGTGATGAGTCTGCGGCGTTCAGGAATTCTGAAGAGCGAGCGATTTCGCATGGATGGACCGACCTACACGCTGCGCGTGCCGATTGAAGAAGCATGGACGCCGAATGTGCATGTGCAGGTTGATCTGATTGGAGCCGCGGATCGTGATGCTGGGAGCGCGGACGTCTCGCCCGCTCCTTCTCCATCGCGAGGAACTATTCGCGCCGGCGCGCCTCAAGCAAAAAGGCCCGCTTATGCCAGTGGCGAGTTGAATCTTTCGATTCCGCCGCTCACGCGCATGCTGAATGTAACCGCGACCCCGCGTGACAAGACGCTCGAACCCGGCGGTGACACAGTCATCAATGTCGAAGCCAAAGACGCAACCGGCAACGCCGTACGGGATAGTGAGATCGCCGTCGTTGTGGTTGATGAGTCAGTGCTGGCTTTGACGAATTACAGGCTGGCCGATCCGATGGCCATGTTCTATTCACATCGGAGCGGAGACACCGGCGATTATCACACGCGCGCGAACCTTCTGCTTCTAAGCCCTGCGGAACTTAGCGGCAGCGCAGGCATCAGTGGCACCGCGACGTTGGGGTACTACGACGAATCCGTTAATGCAAGCCGTAACAACTTTGCACTAAGGACGAGTGCAAGGAAAGCCGTGACCAAGGAATGGCTCGAATCTGACTCAAAAGAGATTCGTCTGCGCGAAAACTTCAACGCGCTTGCCGTCTTTGCACCTTCAGTCCGCACTGACGCGAATGGCCGCGCGCAGGTGCAAGTGAAGCTGCCCGACAATCTCACGCGCTATCGCGTGATGGCCGTCGCCGTGGCCGGCGGGAAGCAGTTTGGCTCTGGGGAGTCGGCCATCACTGCACGGCTGCCTTTGATGGCCCGGCCATCGGCGCCGCGTTTCCTGAACTTCGGAGATCGATTTGAATTGCCGATCGTGATTCAGAATCAAACCGACCAGACGATGACCGTTGACGTTGCGGTGCGCGCGAGCAATGCGGTTGTACAACAGGCTGTCCAGCCTGTTGCCGCGCAAGGCGCCCCCGTTGTCACGAATGAACAGACTGGACAGTCTGTTCTACAGGCTATTGCCGGTCGTCGCGTCACCGTGCCTGCAAACGATCGGGTGGAAGTACGGATTCCCGCGGCGGCAGTCAAAGTGGGCACCGCTCGTTTCCAGATTGGCGCGGTATCGGGCCGCTGGTCCGATGCCGCAAATGTCGAGTTGCCGGTGTGGACTCCCGCCACGACCGAGGCGTTCGCCACCTACGGCGAGATCGATAAGGGCGCAATCAGTCAACCGGTCAAAGCGCCGGCGAATGTCTTTCCGCAATTCGGCGGACTGGAGATCGAAACGTCGTCCACTCAATTGCAAGAGCTGACTGACGCGGTGATCTATCTCACCAGCTATCCTTATGAATGTTCTGAACAACTGGCGTCGCGCATCATCACGATCGCGGCGTTGCGCGACGTGCTGACGGCATTCAAAGCGAAAGGGGTGCCATCAGCCGAGGACATGGAAGCGGCCGTCGTGCGCGATCTGAAACGTTTGCAGGGCATGCAGAACCCGGATGGCGGCTTTGGTTTCTGGACGCGCGGCAACGAATCGTGGCCTTACCTGAGCATTCATGTGGCGCACGCACTGGCGCGGGCCAAACAGAAAAACTTCGATGTGCCGAAAGAAATGTTCGACAAGTCGCAGAAGTATCTGCGCGAGATCGAATCGCACATTCCTTCCTACTACGGCGTGGACGCGCGGCGGGCAATCAACGCGTACGCGCTGTACGTACGGGCACAGATGGGCGATCGCGATGCGGCCCGAGCCCGCAAGCTAATCGCCGAAGCAGGACTCGATAAACTTTCGCTGGAAGCGGTCGGCTGGCTGCTGTCAGTGCTTTCGAGTGACGCGAATTCAGCCAGCGAAGTCGCCGCGATCCGGCGCCTGCTCAATAATCGCGTTACCGAAACGGCCGGTACGGCGCACTTCGTCAGCTCGTACGGCGACAGCGACTATCTGATTCTTAATTCCAATCGTCGCGCGGACGGCGTGATTCTCGAGGCGCTCATCGGCGATCAGCCAAAGAGCGATCTGGTCCCGAAGATCGTGCGCGGCCTTTTGGCGCATCGCACTCGCGGGCGCTGGGAAAACACGCAGGAGAACGTCTTTATCCTGTTGGCGCTCGATCGGTACTTCAACAGCTATGAAAAAGTGACGCCGAACTTTGTGGCGCGGGCGTGGCTCGGTGAACGCTTCGCCGGCGAGCAACAATTCAGAGGTCGCTCGACCGATCGCCAGCAAGTTCAGGTGCCGATGCGCTACCTGGCGAATCAGAGCGGCGCGCAAAACCTGATCATCAGCAAAGAGGGCGCGGGCCGGCTTTACTATCGCGTCGGTATGAACTATGCGCCGGCGGATTTGAATCTGAAGCCGGCGGATTATGGCTTTACTGTCGACCGCATTTACGAAGCCATCGACGATCCGAAGGATGTCTCGCGTGATGCCGACGGCACGTGGCGAATCAAAGCCGGCGCGCGCGTGCGCGTGCGCCTGACCATGGTGGCCGCCTCAAGGCGCTATCACGTGGCTCTGGTTGACCCGATGCCCGCGGGGTTCGAGTCGGTGAATCCATCGCTCGCGCCTACCGGCAGCATTCCCCGCGATGAAAAACAAACTGGTGTGGGCCAGTCCGGCAGCCGCGCTTCGATTAGTGCCGGCCGTGGTTGGTGGTGGCGGCCGGTTTGGTTCGAGCATCAGAACCTGCGCGACGAGCGCGCCGAAGCGTTCACCTCGTTGCTGTGGGAAGGCGTGTACAAGTATTCCTACGTCGCGCGCGCGACGACGCCGGGCGACTTCGTGGTGCCGCCGGCGAAAGCGGAAGAGATGTACCATCCGGAAACTTTTGGCAGAGGAAAGACGGATCGAGTGAAGATTGAGTAGAGTTCGGTTTTATCCACAGATTACGCAGATGGCGCAGATTAAGAAGAGCAATACAGCATCAAGGTCGTCACAAGTTACCTGGTGTCTCTGTCCTGGGCTTCAATGCCGGTTCTGTGTCTGTGTAATCTGCGAAATCTGTGGATAGTCTAAATCGTTTCTAATTCTTTACGGGTGAACTCATCTTCGACATTGCCGGTGTTCAGCGTCGAGGCGGGTTCAAAAAGGAGTACTTCGCACTCGGCTTCGGCGAACGGCCGGTGCTCGACTCCGCGCGGCACGATTATCAACTCTCCGGCTTCGATCCACTCTTCCCGATCGCGGCCGTCCTCGCGATAGTCCATGCGAAATCGACCCTTAACAACCAGAAACAGTTCATCTTCACACTCGTGATGGTGCCAGGTAAACGCCCCCTGAAACTTCACCAGCTTCAGAAGCTGGCCATTGAGTTCGCCGGTAATGCGCGGATTCCAATGGTCGTTGATGAGCGAGAGCTTCTCGGCGAGATTGATCTTGTGCATGAGAAAAATGTCCGACAAACTTCAGTTTGTCGTTAACTTCGAACGAAGCTCTTGCGAGGCTACGACAAACTGAAGTTTGTCGGACACAATCTCACTTCGCCACTCCCATCTGCCACAGCATGAACGCGTAATCGAACGCAGTCTCGTGAATCGCATCGTAGCGTCCCGATGCGCCACCATGTCCCGCGCCCATATTCACTTTCAGGATCAATGGATTGTGATCGGTCTTCAGCTCGCGAAGTTTTACTACCAGTTTGGCGCCTTCCCAATAGGGAACCTGGCTGTCGTTCAACGAAACTTTCACCAGCATCGCCGGGTAATTCGTCTTCTGGATGTTGTCGTAAGGCGAATACTTCTTCATGTAATCGTAAGCCGGCTTCTCGTTCGGATTGCCCCATTCGATGTATTCGCTGGTCGTCAAAGGCAGCGACCCGTCCAGCATCGTGTTGAGCACATCGACGAACGGTACTTGCGCCACGACTGCTTTGAAAAGATCAGGCCGCATGTTGGTAACGGCGCCCATGAGCAAGCCGCCGGCGCTGCCGCCCTGAATCACGAGCCGGTCGCTGGAGGTGTATTTCTGTTTCGTCATGTGTTCGGCGCAGGCGATGAAGTCCGTGAACGTGTTCATTTTTTTCATCATGCGCCCGGCTTCGCGCCAGGGCTCGCCCATCTCACCGCCGCCGCGAATGTGCGCGATGACAAAGATGACGCCGCGATCGAGCAGGGCCAGACGGCTGGCCGAGAAGCTCGGCGGAATCGAAGCGCCGTACGAGCCATAGCCGTAAAGCAACATCGGCGCTGATCCGTCCAGCTTCACATTCCGCCGGTAAACTACCGACATGGGAATCTTCGTGCCGTCGGCAGCGGTCGCAAAAACGCGTTCGGACTTGTAGTTCGCTTTATCAAAGCCGCCGAGGACTTCCGTCTGTTTCAGCAACGTTGCCTGGCGGCTGTTCATGTCGTAACCAAAGACGGAACTCGGCGTAGACATTGACTGATAGTTGTAACGCAGCACGGTCGTGTCGAATTCGCGATTCGTGCCCACGCCGGCGGCATAGACTGGCTCCGGAAACTGGATGCGATGGCGTTTGTTCGTTTTGAAGTCGATGATCTCGATTTGCTGCAGGCCGTTTTCCCACTCCGACAGCACCGCGTGATCGGCAAACAGATCGACGCCATCGACTTTAACAACTGGCCGGTGCGCGACAAGCTCTTTCCAGTTCTTCTCGGACGGATCGGCCACGGGCGCGGTGACTACGCGAAAATTCTTCGCGCCTTTGTTCGTGCGAATATAAAAAAGATTGCCGCGATGTTCGACGTCGTATTCGTGATCGGGCCGGCGCGCGATAATCGTCTTCCACGCAGCGTTGGGGTTGTCAGCCGGGATATAGCGGAACTCAGTTGAAGTCTTGCTGAACGCACCCAGCATGATCACGGCCTTGTCTCTGGATCGGCTGACACCGATGTCGAACAGCTCGTCCTTCTCTTCGTACAGTTGTTCGTACTTGTCGGTGCCCAGGACGTGCCGGAAAAACCTGTCGTTGCGTTTGGTGACCGCATCCTCAGTGACATAGAAAAGAGTTTTGTTGTCGGTGGCCCACGCCACATCGTCGACCCGTTCGATCTTTTCGGATAACAGTTCGCCCGTGCTCAGGTTCCTGATCTGAAGAGTGTACTGTCGATAACCCGTATTGTCGGTTGAATACGCCAGGAGCATGCCGTCATCGCTCGGAGCAAAGCTGCCGATGGACATGAACTTCTGCCCTTTGGCCATTTCATTTAAGTCGAGCAGGATCTCCTCTTTCGCTTTCGCATTAGTGGCCTCTGTGCGGCAATAGATCGGATATTGTTTTCCCTCTTCGGTGCGCGTGTAGTAGAAATAATGGCCCCAGCGATACGGTACGTTCGCATCCGTCTGTTTGATATGGCTGAGAATTTCGTTGTAGAGCTTGTCCTGTAAACCTTGAGTCGGTTTCATGACCGCCGCGGCGTACGCGTTCTCTGCTTCCAGATGCGCGATGACCGCAGGGTTCGTCTTCTCGCGCAGCCAAAAATAGTTATCTACCAACCGGTCGCCGTTAATTTCAGTAATCTTAGGTTTTTTTTCGGTTGCTGGAGGTTGCAGCATCATAGATGAGTTTCCATCCTGGGCCATGGTTTTGATAAGCGCTATCGTCGAGATGATTAAGAGCGAGAAGAGCAGTAGCGATTTACGCGGTTTCATGCTGAGCCTCCTGCCGAGATATGAATGATGTCCGACAAGCTTCAGTTTGTCGTTATCGCCGGAAATAGTGCCTTTGGAGATCAGCGACAAACTGAAGTTTGTCGGACATTGTCTTGACGAACGAACTGCTCGTCAGTCATGCACCGTTCAACCACGGAGCGGGTCGCCCCAGCCTGATTGCACGTACTGTCCGTCTTTGACAATGCACGGAACCGTGGGGTCGCCACCGGAAAACTTCAACATCTCGCGGCGCAACGCGCGATCGCTCTGCGCGTCATGGTCGATGAACGTAACGCCCTTTGAGTTGTAATAATCGCGCGCCTGCTGGCAATACGGACATCCAGGCTTGGTATAAACAACCAGTGCCACCCTCTGCTCACCCCCAATCGGTGAGGAGAGTTTAGCAGTTATGAGATAAGGATGAGAAGCGGGGGTGTGGAGTGCGTACCAGGAATATCAAGTTGGTTTCTCCCTCTCCCTTTGGGAGAGGGCTTCAGAAAAAAAAGGGACGAGCGTGCCTCAACGCTCGTCCCTGGCAGCGTGACCAAGCAGGTTATCCGGAATCAGCCCCTCCGGGTTAAAACTTTAGTCACGCTGATCTCGATTTCTCTCTCGATCAATTAGTCTCGTCGTGCTTCCCGGCGATCACGTCGAAAGTCGCGAACATCGCCACGCCGATCAAGAACATCTGTACGAATACTCGACAATGCCTGTCGAAATCCGCGTCATCTTTCGCGGCGAACCCCATGTCACCCGTTAGACGCGGGGCAGGAGCCGATGGACGAAGTTTTTGCGGCGATGTTGGGAGGACCTTTTTCCGAGTTCTCCGCAGAGATTTGCGTGTATTCGCCCGCCTCCAAACAATCCCTAGCCGCATCGTCGTCAACTCAGATAGAATGCGCGCCACAAACATGGAACAGCAGATCCATTTTTGCACCACCGATGATGGCGTTCGCATCGCCTATGCCACTGTCGGTGCAGGGCCGCCGCTGGTAAAGGCGGCGAACTGGCTCAGTCATCTGGAATTCGACTGGCGCAGTCCCGTCTGGCGGCACCTGCTCGCCGAGTTTGCGCGCGATCACACTTTCATCCGCTATGACGAACGCGGCAATGGCCTCTCTGATTGGAACGTCGCGGATCTTTCATTTGATGCATGGGTGGAAGACCTCGAGGCCGTCGTTGAAGCGGCCGGCGTCGACCAATTTCCGCTCTTGGGCATTTCCCAGGGCGGCGCGGTGGCGATCGCTTACGCGGTTCGCCATCCCGAGAAAGTCTCGCACCTCATTCTTTACGGCGCGTATGCTCGCGGTTGGATCACTCGCGACTCGGCGGAAGAGATCGAGCAAAGACAGGCCCAGCTCACTTTGGTGAGGTTAGGCTGGGGCAAAGACAATCCCGCGTTCCGGCAACTCTGGACTTCGCTTTACGCGCCCGACGCGACGCCCGAGCAGGCGCAATCGTTCAATGACCTTCAGCGGATTTCGACCTCGCCGGAGAATGCCGTCGAACTTTTGAATGTGATGGGCAAGATCGACGTCGTCGATCTTTTGCCGCTCGTGAAAGTTCCCACGCTGGTGCTGCACTGCCGCGACGAATCGGGCGTCCCGTTCGAAGAAGGCCGCAAACTCGCCGGATCGATTCCGGGCGCGCGCTTCGTTCAGCTCGAAGGCCGCAACCATTTGCTGCTCGAAGGCGCTCCGGCCTGGGGCACTTTTGTGAAAGAGATTCGGCGTTTCCTGGGAACCGAAGACACTTCGGCGCTGACTCAGGTTTCGGACTCAGGCAAGGTCGGCACACCTGATCTCAGTCGGAGCGATCTTCCCGATCGCTATTCGATAATTTCTTTTCTCGGCGTCGGCGGCATGGGCGAGGTTTATCTGGCTGAGGATACGAAGCTCGGGCGCAAAGTCGCGCTCAAAACTTTGCCGGCGGAATTCACTAATGACAAAGAGCGCCTGCGTCGCTTTCAACAGGAAGCCCGCGCCGCTTCGGCTCTGAATCACCCGAACCTGTTGACGATTCACGAAATTGGCTCGGAAGCCGGGGCGCATTTCATTGCGGCCGAGTATATCGACGGTGAAACGTTGCGCGCGCGTCTGAAGCATGGGCGCATGAGAATAGATGACGCTCTGGACATGGCACAGCAGACGGCATTCGCGCTCACCGCTGCGCACGGCGCCGGGATTGTTCATCGCGACATCAAGCCTGAAAACATCATGGTGCGTCACGACGGCATCGTGAAGGTGCTCGATTTCGGGCTGGCCAAACTGCTGGAAGATCACGCTCGCGAAATGGTCGACAAGGAAGCCGACACGCGGGCGCTGGTCATGACTGATCCCGGTCGAGTGCTCGGCACTCCGGCGTATATGTCGCCAGAGCAGGCGCGCGGACTCGATCTCGATGCGCGCACGGACATCTGGAGCCTCGGCGTCGTGCTTTACGAGATGGTTGCCGGACGCGCGCCGTTTCGCGGCGAAACCAAGAGCCACACTGTAGTTTCGATTCTTGAGACTGAGCCTGCGCCACTCGCCACGTTCGCGCCGGAGACGCCGGCCGAGTTGCAACGCATCGTCCGCAAGGCTTTGACGAAAGACCGCGACAGTCGCTATCAAACGGCGCGCGACCTGATGATCGATTTGAAAAGCTTGCGACGCGATCTTGATATTCAATCAGAGATGAAACGATCTACCGCGTCGGGTCTCGGCGGCACTGACTCTGTTGTCAGCCAGCAGGTAGCGCCAAAGATTTCGGAAGTCGCGTTGTCAGAGCAGGCCACCAGTCTGGCCGAACCGCGCCCGACGCGAAGCGACGACCATGTTCCCGACGGATCCATTCGCTACCGGATAGGGGCGCTGGTGGCGATGTTGGTCCTGGCCGTAGGCGCCCTGGGTGTCTGGTATTACCTTCACCGGCAGGGTACCGGCGGCGCGATTGATTCAATTGAATCCATCGCCGTGCTCCCGTTCGTTAATGAGAGCAACGATCCCAATACCGAATACTTCTCAGACGGCATAACCGAAACCATCATCAACAGTCTCTCGCAACTGCCGAGCAAAAAGATTCTCGCCCGCACTACAGTATTTCGCTACAAAGGACAGCGTCCAGATTCGCAGAAGATCGGTAAAGAACTCGGGGTTGACGCCTTGTTGACCGGAAGAGTCACGCAGCAGGGTGACACCCTGACGATTCAGGCAGAGCTCGTGCGCGTTGCCGACGGATCCCAGTTATGGGGTGGCCGTTACAACAAAAAACTGGCCGATGTCTTTGCGGTGCAAAACGAAATCGCCAATGAAATCTCTGAGACGCTGCGCTTGAAGTTAAATAGCGATGAGCAGAAGCGCGTGACCAAACACTCCACTGACAACGTCGAAGCCTATCAGCTCTATCTCAGGGGCCGCTTCGAATCGAACAAGGTCACGCCGGGAGGGATGACGAAAGGCATCGAATACTTTAATCAGGCGATTGCCGTCGATCCTACTTACGCGTTGGCTTATGCGGGATTAGCCGACCTGTATGGCCTGCAAGCACACATGTGGGTTCCTCCAAAGGAAGGTTATACCAGGGCGAAGTGGGCGGCGGAAAAAGCGCTCGCGCTTGACAACACGCTCGCGGAAGCCCACCAGGCGGTGGGAATGGTCAAGCTCTACTACGATTGGGATTTTCCAACTGCGGAAAAAGACTTTAGGCGCGCTATCGAGCTGAATCCAAACTATTCCGCGGCCCACACAGCCTATAGCGGCTATCTCAAAGCGCTGAGGCGATACCAGGAGGAAATCGCGGAAGCAAAGCGTGGGCAAGAGCTTGATCCGCTTTCCGCGTTCACCAACATGGAATTGGGCGAAGCCCTTTACCACGCGCGCCGATATGACGAGGCAATAGAGCAAATCCGCAAGACGTTAGAATTAGACCCGCATTTTCGCATTGCTTACCACGTCCGCGCCCGGGCCCATGAGCAGAAGCAAATGTATGCGGAAGCGGTAGCGGATTGCCAGGAGTGGTTGAAGATTTTTCCGGACGACCCGATTGCTCTGGCAACGCTCGCGCACGTGTACGGGACGATGGGTAGGCGTCGCGACGCGGAAGAAATCATCAAGAAGTTACAGGAGGTTTCCAGGCAGCGTTATTTCTCGCCCTACTGGACCGCCGTGGCTTACGCAGGCCTGGGTGACAACGATCAAGCGTTTCATTACTTCGAGAAGGCTTTCGAGGAGCGCTACTTCATAATGATTTGGATCAATAGCGATCCGCGTTTCGACAACCTTCGCTCAGACCCACGGTTCGCGGACCTGGTGCGGCGCGTCGGCCTGCTGCAGTGAGATTCTCTCAAAGACTGGTGAGGACGGAATCGGTTTGCCCGGGGCTGGGAAGGAATGAGCCGCAATGGCAATGATCGCCGCGAACGAACTGAAACGAAAACTGCTGATCGCGGTCGAGGGACAGCCCTACGTCGTCCTGGAAGTCTTCTTTGCTTCGCCGACGGCGCGGGGCGCGGCGACGATGGTGCGCACAAAACTGCGCCATCTACTAAACAACGCGGTCATGGAGAAGAGCTTTCGCGCGAACGAAAAGTTTGACGAGCCGGACGTCGAGTTGGTGCCCGCCTCTTACCTTTACAGCGACGCGCACGGTTTTCATTTCATGGACGAGAAGAATTACGAGCAGTTTACGTTTTCCGCGGAAGCGGTGGACAGTGATCGTGGCTATCTCAAAGAAGGCGTCACGCTACAGGTTTTGAAATACAACGGCGCGCCGGTTTCGCTGCAACTCCCGCAGTACGTCGAACTCGCCGTCACGTCTACGGAACTTGGACTGCGCGGCGACACGGCCGCCGGGGGCGCGAGCAAACAAGCTACACTTGAAACCGGTCTCGCGGTCCGTGTACCCCTCTTTATCAAAGAAGGCGAAATTGTCCGCGTTAACACGCAGACAGGCGAAGTGGCAGGTCGGGCTTAAGTGCTTCACAGATTGGCACGGGCGTCTCGCCCGTGAATCACGCGCAGGATGCGCGTGCCACATCGTTTGCTCACGCGGCCCGTTTGCGGAAAGAGGCAAGGTGAGAATGCGAACAACAACTCTGGTTACGCGAGCGATTCTCTGGTCGTGCGTACTCTTAATGCTCGGCCTGACCCCCAACAACTTTTCCGCTGATGCATCAGCAACCCGCCAACTACCGCAGACGCTGCGGACGGACATCCAACAGCGCGAGGACGCACAACCAAAGGCTATTGAAGGCGATTGGGAAGCGACCCTGGATGTCGGCGTGGCTAAGATCAGGTTAATCCTCCACGTCGTGGGAAAAGATGGAGCGTTAAAGGCGACGTTGGATGTTCCTGACCAGGGAGCTACCGGCCAGACCATCGACGCTATCAGCGCAAACGAAGGTGTCGTGCGCTTTGAAATGAAAACGAGCCAGGCCGTTTACGAAGGCAAGCTATCCAAAGACAGCACGCAGATTGAAGGGGAATGGAAACAAGGCCAGACGTGGCCGCTCGTTTTCAAACGTGCGGGCCGGACTGAATCGACACAGAGTTCGTTGAAGTTGCAAAAAGTGGATGCCGGTGGCCATAGCCTTAACCTGCTGGTGGGCGGCAAACGCGGTGGCGATCAATCGCCGGCGGTGATACTGGAAGGAGGATTCGGCGCAGGTATCGCATCGTGGATCACCGTGCAGGGCGAGATTGCTAAGTTCGCGCAAGTGGTTTCGTATGACCGCGCAGGCCTGGGGCAGTCGGAACCGGGTCCCAAACCTCGTACCGCCAAACAGATCGCGCTTGAATTGCACACGGCGCTCCAGGCAGCAGGCATCAAGCCGCCGTACGTGTTAGTCGGACATTCATTTGGCGGCCCGTACATTCGCGTCTTTGCCAACATGTACCCTGGTGAGGTCGCCGGGATGGTTTTGATCGACCCGTCTCAGGAAGCATTTGATGAGTGGATGAGGGCGCGCCCGGAACCGAAGGCGAATGAGCCAAAGTCGAATGAGGACCTTACCCGGGCGACTCAAGGTGTGCGCGACGAGTCAGCGGCGGTCGATGCTACGTACGAGCAGGCGCGAGCAGCCAAAGTGCCGCCTGGTATTCCCGTTATCTTACTGACGGCGATGCAAGATTCCGCGCCGCCTGAGACGAGGCGCATGTGGGAGCAGAAACATCAGGAATGGATCGAGAAGATTCCGGGTGGCCAACATATTCGCGCCGAGAAAAGCCGTCATTTCATTCAAGGGGACGAGCCTAAGTTGGTAATCGACGCTATCAGACAGGTAGTTGAACAGGTTCGTCCGAAGCCAGTGGCAAAGACTTTCGGTCTGTGCTCCAGGTGCAGGTTGTAATAATCACAGACTAGAGTCTGTGCCCCCTTCCGGTCGGGCCCGAGTGCCCGCCCTCTAAACGGCGAATGATAATCTCGCTGCTCCATAAACCTACTTCTTCTCGGGAAACAGTGTCACCTTGATGAAATTGTTTGTGTTGAGATATGTCTTCGCCGCCTGCCGAATCATTGCCGCATCAAGCTTCCGGTAATACTCCGGGATCTTCCAGAGTCCAGCGGGATCCTCGCCATACTGATACTTGTACGTTATCTGGTCAACCAAATAGTTGTTCAGCTTAATGCTGGTCTCGAACTCGCGCAGGAGTGTTTCCTTCTCGTCGCTCACTTGCTTCTCTGTCGGGCCGTTCACTTTGAACTTCTCGATCTCCTGAAAGACCCGCTTGATCAGATCGGCCGTACGTTGTGGGGCACATCCAAACTCAATGTCGATGGAGTATTCCGGAATTGGAATCTGCTGGTAACTGTCACTCGCAGTGAGGTCATAGGTCCCGCCCAGCTCCTCGCGAATCGTCTCCAGCAGCCTCGTCTGTAACACTTCCGCCATGGCGCGGATGGCGATGCGGTGCGTTTGGTCATACTCAAACGGTCCGCTGAACACGATGGCCACTTCGCTTTTGGGCTCGATGCCTTTCTCGACTTTCTTCTCGATCACCCCGGTCGGCGTGCGCACCCCGATGTCCTTCCACGTTTCTTTCCGGCGGATTGACGGCAGCGCGCCCAGATAACGCACGACCAGCGGCTTGATCGCCTCCAGATCAAAGCTGCCAACAAAGACGAATGTGAAGTCGCTCGCATCAGCAAAACGGTCTTTGTAGAAGGCCAGTGATTTGTCGAGGTTCCATTCCGCCACGTCCGCCGTCGTCGGCAGGCGCCTTCTGAGATGGTCCTTATATCGGGTCCTCGCGATCATATCTTCGAATGCGTACTCGGGAGCGGCCGTCTGGTTCACCAAAAGTGCCTTCGTCTGTGCGGCCTGTACGCTGAAGGCGTTGGCGTCGGCTCTCGGTTGCACAAAACTGAGATAGATGAGCTGGAACATCGTCTCGATATCCTTTCGAGAGCTGCCTCCGCTCAGTCCCTCTTCAAGCTCTCCGATAAACGGACTCGCCGCGGCAAGTTTTCCCGTCAGAAACTTTCGCAGATCGACGAGGTTGAACTTGCCAACCCCGCCGGCCGTGATCACTTCGGTGGCCGTGTTGGCCGGAATGTAGTCCTTGTCGCTGGCCAACGACGTGCCGCCGGGACTGGTGGCCCGAAACAGGATTTCGTCCTCCTTGAAGGCCGTCGGCTTGAGTATTACCTTCACGCCGTTGGACAACTCCCACTCAGTAATACCAATGGCTTCTTTCGTCGTGGTTCTGGCGATCGTGCCGGGCGCGGGAGGTGATTCGAGCAGCGCCGCGGTGCCGAGCGTATCTACGTACGGCTTCAGATCCTTTGCCGTGGCAGCCTTGATCACGGCCGCCAGCTTCGGCACATCCGGGATAACGACGCCGCTTTTCTCTGGAGCAGTAACGAAGACCAGGCGGTTCCGGTCCGGGTACCACTCTTTCGCCAGCTTGTTGATCTCGTCGAGCGTGATCTCCGGCACGAAGCGCTGGTGCAGCGCATACTCATCTTCGGCGCTTGGCAGGGTCTCTTCGGCGACGAAGTTTAGGACGCACTCATCAGCCCGGCTGGCGGACAGACGGTTTTCCTTTTCAGCCGCCAGGCGCTGGTAGTTCTGCAACACACTCTGTTTTTGCCGGGCCAGTTCCGTGGCGGTAAAGCCGAAGCGCGTGACCCGTTCCGCTTCGCCCAGCAAAACATCCAACCCCCGCTCGACGCCGTCCTCCTTAACCAGCGCGAAGAGCGAAGCCTGGTCCTTCGTGCGCGCGGGAAACTTCCCGCGCCCGCCGCCGGCAAAGATGAACGGCGCATCGGGCCGCTGCGCGAGTTCCGAAAACCGACCTGAGAGCATGCCCGAAAAAAGACGGTCTACTGTTCTTTGTCGATACGCGCCAACGGAACCCTCTGCGCGCGCCGGCAGGACGTTATCGACCACGACGATCGTCTGCATCAATTCCTTGTCCGTGGCAATCGCATAGTTCGTGCCGGGATGGTCCGGGACGTCGTAGAGAGGTCTTGGTCTAGGTTTGGTCGCAGCCGGAATCGAGGCGAAGAGCGTCGTAATAAGCTTTTCGATCGCGGCCTTGTCGAAATCGCCGACAGCCACCACCGCCATCAGATCGGGACGGTACCAATCCGTATAGAACTTCTTCAAACGTTCGGACTTACCGCCCCGGATGATCTCGGGCTTGCCGATTGGCAGCCGATCGGCATAGCGCGAGCCTTTGAACATGACGGGGAATATCTTGTCCATCGTCCGCGACTGGGCGCCGCGCCCCAGCCGCCATTCTTCTATAAGCACCCCGCGCTCTTTTTCGATTTCACCAGGATCGAAGGAGATGCTGTGCGCCCAGTCTTCCAGGATTAGCAGCGCACGGTCCATTGTCTCAGGCTTGTCGGTCGGAACCTGGAGCATGTAAACAGTCTCATCAAAGCTGGTGAAGGCATTCAAGTCCGGGCCGAAGCGCATGCCGAGTGACTCGATAAACTGTATGAGGTCCTGCTTGGGAAAATGCTGCGTTCCATTGAAGGCCATATGCTCGACCATGTGGGCCATGCCCTGTTGGTCGTCATCTTCCAGAATTGATCCAGCCTTGACGACCAGCCGGAGTTCTGCGCGCTTTTCAGGTTTTTTGTTGCTGCGGATGTAGTAGCGCATCCCATTCGCAAACTTGCCGATGGTGATTTGCGGATCCACGGGCATGGGCTGCGTGAGTACCGTCGACTGGGTCCGGATCGTCGCGGCTTGCTGCTGGGCGCCGAACAGACATGTCGCAGCCACGAGGGCTGCACACAGGATCATCAACCGGGTGCGCGTGAGAGTCATCGTCTTGTCCTCCCAAAAGCTTGGGTAAGTCTTGTTGTCGCCGTGCTGGGTTTCGCAGATTATGCCGTTTGGCGTTTCGCTTGGCAAACGCAACCCTGCGGGAAAGCCCGATGAATCGGGCTCTGCCCCAAACTATCACAGCCAATTCGGTTGCTGATGCGTCTGAAGATGCATCCAGATGCGGGTCTATCGATGACTACCCATTACTTTCGCGACTTTCGTCGCGTCGCCCCTCTCGCCATCGACTGAACGGTTTCACCCCGTGAGCGGTGACATGTTTATAGATCGCAGAGAAAAATCCTCCAGCCGTGTTCGGAGTTTTTCCGCTCGCGTCGTCAGCGAGCGGCGGAACTCCGAACGGATTTGGGTCTGGGGGTTTACGTTGACCTATAAACATCTCCCTCCTAACGGAGTGAAAACCGGAGTTGCACTCTGAACCTTTACTGGATTAGATTCCGAAAGGATTCCCGGCTTCAACCACATGAACGTCACCCGACAACTCAGGTTTTGGATTCTGCTGCTTGCTCTTTGCATCGCTCCATTTCCGGTTCAGTCACAGAAAAAGCAACCATCTGTTTACTACCCCGCCTCCGGTGATGGTTGGCAGCGGCGGCGGCCGGAAGACGTTGGGATGGATTCCGCCCTGCTTGACCTGGCGGTCGCTTATGCAAAGACGCAAGCCAGCACGATCCCGGCGGACTTTTCCACGCAGGTCGCAACCTTTGGCCGCGTGCTCGGGCCTTTGCCGAAGATGCGCGGCGGAACCAACGGCATCATCATTCGCCATGGCTACATCGTCGCTGAATGGGGCGACACAGCGCGGATCGATCCGACTTACAGCGTCGCGAAGAGTTTTCTCTCCACGCTGTGCGGACTGGCTGCCGATCGCGGCATGATCAAGAGCGTGCGCGACGGAATGAAACAGTATGCGACCGATGGCGGTTACGACTCTCCGCACAACGCGAAGATCACCTGGGAAAATCATCTACAGCAAACCAGCGAGTGGGAAGGGACGATGTGGGGAAGGAACAGCAACTTCCTCGGCGTCGAAGAATTCGGCCGTGGCCAGCGTCGACCGCGCGAGATAAAGGAACCGGGTTCTTACTGGGAATACAACGACGTGCGGATCAATCGCATGGCGCTTACTTTGTTGGAAGTGTGGCAGAAACCTCTGCCGCGGGTGCTGAAGACGGAAATCATGGATCGCATCGGCGCTTCCAATACGTGGCAATATCACGGCTACTTCAATTCCACGGTTCTCATCAACGGCAAACAGATGGCGTCGGTAAGCGGAGGAACGCGCTGGGGCGGTGGCTTGTGGATCAATACTCGTGACGAGGCTCGCTTCGGCTATCTAATCCTACGCAAAGGTAAATGGAGAGACAAACAGATCATTTCGGAGCGTTGGATCAAAATGGCTACGACGCCGGCCGCGATTGGCCCCGACTACGGATATCTTTGGTGGCTTAATACCAAACGCAGGTACCCGAGCGCGCCCGCGACAAGTTTCGCCGCACTCGGCAACGGCTCAAACACGATCTTCATTGATCCTGAGCATGATCTGGTAGTGGTGTGGCGCTGGCATCAGGACCGAGGCGCTGATGAACTTTTTAAGAGAATACTGGCAGCGGTTAAGGACTAGAGAGTCGAGACAGTTTGGCCGCCGAGCGTCGACGAGAGGAGTTCTAGTTATATAACTAAGGGACCTGGTCACGGAAGTATCTCGCGCGCCTTTTATGCCAGGAGCCATTTCGTGGCACACATACTTGGCGAGGGCTATCACATCCCACTCCCCGTAAAGACGTAGAGGTAGGAGCCATGCCATTTTTGAGTCTGCGAGATTCGCACTTCCGGGTTTCAGGTAAACGGACAAACACAGAAATCTAAGACTCCTACGGCACCTTGACTCCACTCCCCGTTTTGGCATAGAACCACGCCACACGTTTTACTAATTCCGGTTAAGGAGTCCCGTTCATGAAGAAGATTCTCGCGCTTGTCTCTTTTCTGCTGTTTGCCGCTGCGTGCACCACGGAGCCGACAACCAACACCAACACGTCTTCGAATACGAACACGACGAAATCGGCCGCGCCGTCCGAAGCGGACATGATCGCCAAAGAGAAGGCGGTGTGGGACACGCTGAAGAAGAAAGACTATGACGCGTTCGGAAATGCGCTGGCCAGCGATTACATCGAGGTCACAGACGAGGGAGTCTTTGACAAGCCCGGCATCGTTGCCGACGTAAAGGACTTCAACCTCACAGACGCCACATTTTCCGATTGGAAGATGCTGCCTATCAACAATGACGCCGTGATCATCACCTATACCTTAAACCTCAAAGCCACCAACAAAGGCGCCGACGTTCCACCGGGTCCTTATCGAACGGCGGCTGCCTGGGTAAACCGCGACGGGAAATGGTTGGGCTTTTATTACCAGCAGACTCTGGTGAAGACTAACCCGCCGCCGCCACCGCCCATCGCAACCAAACCGGAAAAGGCCGCTGCCACTCCGGCTGCGAAACCGGCAGAGGCCGGGCCTGATGCGATTGCCAACGAGAAGATCGTCTGGGACACCTTCAAGAGCGGGAACTACGACGCCTTCGCGGCTTTGCTGGATCCGGCGTTTGTCGAGCTCAACTCGACCGGCGTGTATGACAAAGCGGGAGCGGTTAAAGGCGTGGCCGGGATGGACGCGTCCCAGTTTGAACTGACTGAGTGGAAATCCGCGAAGCTTAATAACGACGCGGCGCTGGTGACTTACCTGGTGAAGCCGAAGGATCCGAAGTGGGACCAGGAACGCCACACCAGCATCTGGGCGAATCGCGGCGGCAAATGGGTGGCTCTGTTGCACGTGGGCACTTCGGTAGCGAAGCCCGCGCCGGCGAAACCAGTAACGGGGAAGTGAGAGTCACGAGAAAGACCTGGTAGGGTACATTTTGCGGCTTTGCCGCCGCACAGTGCGGTAAGCCTCCGGCTTACCGTGAGGCCTATTTTCATTCTGAGGCTGCGCCTCAGATGCTTGAGGCGGAGCCTCAAGCATGAAAAGGAAGAACGAGCCGCCGGAAAGGCAGAGCCTTTCCGCAGTGTGCGGTGGCAAAGCCACGAAGGTCAGACGCGGGCTATTTGGTATGACATTCTAAGCATCGCCAACTTTAACGATCTGTTTGCCAAGGTTCTCACCGCTGAACAAGCCGATAAAAGCGCGCGGCGTGTTCTCGAATCCTTCCACGATGCTCTCGGCGTATTTCAGTTTTCCTTCTGAGAGCCACTGGGCCAGTTGGGTAATGCCTTCCGAAAACCTCGCGGCATATTCCGTAATGATGAAGCCTTTCATCAGTGCGCTATTAATCAACAGGTAAGGCTGTGGGCGTGGCCCGACATCCGGTCGTTCCAGGTTGTAGAGAGAGATCTGGCCGCAGATGATGACGCGCGCGCCATGTCTGAGCAGCGGCATCACCGCATCCGAGACCTCGCCCCCAACGTTGTCGAAATAAACGTCGACGCCTTTCGGACAAGCTTCTTTTAGCGCCTGGCGAACGTCGGCCGTTTTGTAATTGATGACCATGTCCACGCCGAGTTCATCTTTCAGATAACGGTTCTTTTCATCACTTCCGGCGATGCCGACTACGCGACAGCCTTTGATCGTCGCAATCTGGCACACGGTCATTCCCACGGCGCCGGCGGCGCCCGACACGACCACGGTCTCGCCTGGTTGCGGCTGACCAATATCAAGCAACCCAAAGTAAGCAGTCAGCCCCGGCATGCCCAGGACGCCGAGCGCCGTCGTGACCGGAACACCCGGCGGAATCTTCATCAAGCTATCGGTTCTGGCAACGTTGTAAAGCCGCCAACCAAACATGCCCGTGACGATATCTCCCGGTTGAAATTCGGTTGAACGCGATTCAATCACTTCGCTCACGGCACCGCTCTCGATCACCTGGCCAACTTCAAATGGAGCGATGTAAGAGCGACCCTCGCGCATGCGGCCGCGCAGGTATGGATCGACTGAGATGTAAAGCGTGAGCACCAAGACTTCGCCGTCGTTTGGCTTCGGCGCCTCTGCCTCGACGAATTGGAAGTTGTCGAGGGTAGGCAAACCAGCCGGTCGACTGGCGAACCGGATCTCTTTGTTTTGCATGCAGAGATGATAAGCCGGAATGGTTGAAGGCTAAAGTAATGTCCGACAAACTTCAGTTTGTCGCTTCAAGTTGGAACGCTAAGAGAGTCGACAAACTGAAGTTTGTCGGACATCTCACTATGAAAGACGGAAGTGTACCCTCTCGCAATCTTTCGTGCCTCACTATCGTACGTCACATTGAACGGCAAAACGCCCGCAATCCGACGTCAAGAGAGCAACGATCGCAATCCGTTATCCATCTGAGTCACGGTCTTCGATTTCAGGTGCTTTCCAAGTTCTTTGTAAATCGGTTCGGCCATGCGTAGCTAAGGTTCGTGTTTGTTTTTGTGATGGCTTTGGGCCATCGCTCACATGGAGAATCATTGAATGAAGTTTCCCCGTTTTCCCCACCTGCGTTCTGCGAAGTTCGCACCCTTTGCCGTCTTTTCTCTTTTCCTTCTAACAAATCTTACCGGGTTCTATTTGAGTCCGGTACTTGCGCCGGCCGTTCGCGCCGCCGCCCAGATAGAAACGATACCCTCGGACATGCCGCAATCTGGTGATTGTGATTTGGATTGGATTATCTTTCATGCCGGAGAGCGCGAGGGTGTTGACCCCCGTTTCATTCACGCCGTCATTCAGCAGGAATCGAAATACGATCCGGATGCGCTGTCTCCCGCGGGAGCACGCGGTCTCATGCAACTGATGCCGGGCACGGCGAAAAGATTTGATTGCAACGATGCGAAAGATGAAGCTTGCAATGTCGAAGCCGGAACAAAATACCTGGCCTGGCTTTTGAAAAGATTCAATGGCGATGTGAAACTGGCCCTCGCTGGTTACAACGCCGGCGAAGGAGCAGTGGACAAGTACGAGGGCGTGCCGCCTTATCCCGAGACGCAAAACTACGTAAACAAGATCGTCGCGAACTACGGAAAAACCTATCATCCGATCCTACCGCCTGACGAGGCTAAGCTCGCATTTAATCTGATCGCGGATGCAGCTCAGGTCCGCACGATCGTTGCCCAGTAGTCCGCTGCTTCGGCAGAGAAGACCCCCGCTAAGAAATCGCCCGCGTCGGTCGTGATCCCGGATCGCGTCCGGCGCGACGTCGTTTTGCGGGCCTCCGCGGGTTCGTTATGATGTGGCCTCTTGGAGAGATTCGGATGGTGCATGACTCGGGAGCTTCCCGCACATCCGGAATACTTCTCCGGCGATGGTTTTCACCCATCGGACGAAGGCGGTGAATTATGGGCGCAACAGATGTGGCCGGCGATTGCTAATCTCTTCGGCGCGAACAGGCGTGAATGAACCCGATGGTTTGGTCTTTGCGCAAACGCCTGGCCTCTCGTCTGCCAACTCGGATAGAATCTGGCCGCACGCGATAATAGGTAGATCCAGATAAGAACGCCGGCTAAACCGAATCCCGAATGGACTCGCCACTTTCATCAGGCACAAAACTAGGCCGCTACGAAATCCGCTCGAAGATTGGCGAGGGCGGAATGGGCGAGGTGTATCGCGCGCGCGACGAGAAGTTGAATCGCGATGTGGCGATTAAGATTCTGCCCATAGCCTTCTCACAGGATCCAGAGCGGCTGCTTCGGTTTGAACAGGAAGCGCAGGCAGCGGGCGCGCTGAACCATCCAAACATTCTTTCAGTCTATGACGTGAACACGCACGACGGCGCGCCTTACGTGGTTTCGGAATTGCTGGAAGGAGAATCGTTGCGCGACCGAATGACCGGCGCAGCGTTGCCGCAACGCAAAGCGATCGAATTTGCGCTCCAGATCGCGAATGGCCTCGCGGCCGCGCACGAGAAGGGAATCGTTCATCGCGACCTCAAGCCCGACAATCTATTTATCACCAGAGACGACCGCGTGAAGATTCTCGACTTTGGCCTGGCTAAACTGGTCCAGTCAGCCGATAAGAATAAAGCACAGACCGATGTGCCCACGCGAAAGGTCCACACTGATCCCGGTACGGTGATGGGCACCGTTGGCTACATGTCGCCTGAGCAAGTGCGTAGCCAACCGATCGATCATCGCTCCGACATTTTTTCGTTCGGTGCGGTGCTCTACGAAATGGTGTCAGGCCGGCGCGCTTTTCATCGTGATTCGGCGGTAGAAAGTCTCAATGCCATCCTTAGAGATGATCCGCCGGAACTCACCGAAACCAGCGCGAAGATTAACCCCGCACTCGATAAGATTGTACGACGGTGTTTAGAGAAGAAGCCGGAGCGCCGCTTTCATTCTGCACACGATCTGGGCTTTGCGCTCGAAGCGTTGACTGCGCCTTCCGATTCATCGCTGAAGACGCAGACTACCGCGGTCACTCAGAATCAGACCGGCGCCGGCAGGTTCGGGCTGCTTCGGAATGCGTGGTTGGGATGGATTGTGGCCGGAGCATTCCTACTGTTAACGCTGGGCCTCGCCTGGACGTATTTCACGCGCCCATCTCCAAGTGACGCGCGGGTGATGAGGCTTTCCATCCTGCCGCCAGAGAAGGCGACTTTGATAGCGGGGCAGGCACCCACCGTTTCGCCTGATGGTACTCACCTCGTCTTCGTCGTTACCGACGCGATGGGAAAGACGGTCCTTTACCTGCGCGCTCTCGATTCGCCTGCGGCCCAACCCCTGGTCGGTACAGATGGGGGAATGTTGCCGTTCTGGTCGCCGAATGGTCGTGAGATCGGGTTTTTCGCGGGCGGCAAGCTGAAGAAGATCGAAATCGCGGGCGGACAGCCCGTGACGCTCGCCGACGCTCCAGTCCCGCGCGGTGGAAGCTGGAACCAGGATGGCGTGATCATCTTCTTGCCCGCACCTCCAGCCCCCACTCTTCGCATCTCCGCTGCGGGGGGCGTACCCACCCCTCTGAACTCAGTCGATATTCCAAATGGAGAGTTTCCCCGCTCGTTCCCTCAGTTCCTGCCCGACGGCCGTCACTACTTATTTCTTTCCGGCGGAAGCCGCAAGGCGGGAACTCGCTTTATTAGCATTGGCTCGCTCGACTCTAAGGAAACGAAAGCTGTATTAACCACCGACTTCAGTGCTGTGTATGCGAAGCCCGGTTATCTGCTTTTTCGCCGTGAAGCAATGCTGATGGCGCAGAAGTTTGACGCCGAACGGCTCGAACTGTCTGGCGATCCTTTTCCGCTCGCAGAACAGGTTGGCTTTGACGGGATAACTTATCAAATGCTCGTCTCCGCTTCGGATCAGGGCGTATTGGCATATCAGAGTCTGGGTGCGGGAAAGACGCAACTGGTTTGGTTTGATCGCGAAGGCAAGAAGTCTGGGGTTGCCGGGGCGCCCGGAGATTACAGCGATCTGGCACTATCTCCCGACGACAAGCGGCTGGCGTTTTTTCGAGTGGATCCCGATACCGGGAACGCTGATATCTGGCTGATGGATCTGGCCAGCGGCGAGCCATCGCGCTTCACCTTTGATACGGCAGTCGATTTTGCCCCGATCTGGTCTCCGGATGGGGAGCGGATCGCTTTTGCTTCGCTTCGCGAAGGCGCGCCGAACCTCTTCCAAAAGATGGCGAACGGCTCCGGACAGGAGGACCCGCTGTACCAGTCACCCCTGGCAAAACTTCCGTCTGATTGGTCCAATGATGGACGCTTTCTCCTTTGCGGTACAGTGGATCCGAAAACCAAGTATGACTTGTGGGTGCTATCAATTGGTGGTGATCGCAAGTGGGAAGTCTTTTGGCAGACGCCCGCCAACGAATCGCGTGCCATGTTCTCTCCTAATGGCCGCTGGGTCGTTTATGAGTCGGATGAATCAGGGAAGAAAGAGATCTATGTGCAAAGCTTTCCGGCCTCGGGCGCTAAGTGGCAAATTTCCGTAAGCGGCGGATCTCAGCCGCACTGGCGGCGCGATGGAAAGGAATTGTTCTACCTTGGCGCCGACCGCAAAGTTACCGCCGTCGACGTGAACACCGAGGCCCCGACTTTTGCCCACGGCACACCGAGGGCGCTCTTTGAAACCCGCATCAGTAAGGAAACAGCCGGCGATCAGTATGTGGTTACCTCTGATGGTCAGCGTTTTCTCGTTAACACCTTAGCCGAGGAGGCCGCTTATACTCCCATCAGCGTCGTGCTCAACTGGACCGCCGGCTTGAAGAAGTAACACTAGCTTCCGACGGCGACGTTCATAGATTGGCCGGCGAGGGCGCGATGTGATCACTGGACCTTTTCCTGCTCAAGATTGGCTGTGTGTCTGGCGACTATCTGCCAGCCCGCCGTGCGCTTCATCCAGACGTTGGTAATACAGAACTGACGATTGATCTCCGTTTCCTCAAACATCGCTTTCGCGGTGATGCAGTAGCTCGACACCGCGGTGTCACCATAGGCGCGCACCTTCAAGTTGTCCTTGTCGTATCTCTCGATCCTGGCTTTGTCAGAGGCCTGACGCACTTCGGCCATCACCGCCGGCTTGTCGACGCAGATACCAATCGGAGCGGTGACCATGATGTCATCGGCGTAGATGCGATCAAGCGCTTCCACATCGAGTCGCATCTCTGTCTGGGTGAGTTGTTCTTCCAGCTTCAGTATCTCTTTTTCAACGTTTTGATTCATCAGTCATTCTCCTTTTCAATCGCTTCGGAAATCGGTTGCCCGGCCCAGGGCCTTGCCATAGAATGGCCGCGTACTTTCTCTGGATTGCCGATTCCCAACCAATTGCCGGATCGGCTTACCCTGCCGAGCAAGATAGGGCCCGGGGCAAGCAAAAGTCCTTCGCGAGTTCGGAAAAGTTTCGGAAAAAGTAAGGAAGGATTAGCCCAACGGTGATGTTCTGGCGGACGAACCTCCTGTACGAATTTGGCCCTTTCCGCGTGGACGCGCGTGAGCGCCGGCTGCTGCGCGATGGCGAGGTTGTGCCATTGACGCCAAAGGTCTTCGACGTTCTTCTCGTGCTGGTGCAAAACAGCGGACACATTCTGAGCAGAGACGAGGTGATGAAACTCGTCTGGCCACACACCGTGGTTGAAGAGGGAAACATTGCGCGCAACATCTCCACACTGAGAAATGCCCTGGGCGAACGTCCGCGCGAGCACCACTACATCGAAACGATTCCCTGGCGTGGCTATCGCTTTGTGGCAAGTGTGAAGGAAGTCCACGACGCGTCCGCCAGGCTGGCGATCGGCTCGATAGCCGTTTTGCCTTTCGTCAACGTCGCCCACGATCCAAACCTTGAATACCTCTCGGACGGAATCACGGAAACTCTCATCAACAATCTGTCGCAGTTGACGCAGCTCAAAGTCATGTCGCGCAATTCCACCTTTCGCTATAAAGGTCGCGAAACGGAAGCGTCCGCGGTAGGGCAAGCTCTGAATGTGCAATCGGTGTTCATCGGCCGCGTCGCCGAGCGTGACGGTCTGCTCTCGATTAGCGTTGAGCTGGTGGATGCGCACGACGAAAGCCACATCTGGGGCGCGCAATACAATCGACAGTCGGCGGACATCTTCGCGATGCAGGAGACCATTGCCCGGGAAATCACCGAGAAGCTGCGATTGAAACTGACCGGCGAAGAGCAACAACGACTGACCAGACGTCATACCGAAAACGCCGAGGCCTACCAGTTCTATCTGAAAGGGCGTTATTACTTCAACAAACTGACGCTCGACGGGGTGCAGAAAGGAGTCGAGCACTTCCAACAAGCCATCGAAAACGACGCGCAGTACGCCCTGGCCTACACCGGATTGATTGATTGCTACAACTATCTCGCCAAACGAGCTGAAGCAAAAACAGCCGCGACCAGGGCGCTCGAGTTGGACCAAACCCTGGGCGAGGCCCACGCTTCACTGGCCTTTCACAGATTTCTTTATGACTGGGACTTTGCGGGCGCCGAAAAAGGATTCAAGCAAGCTCTTGAATTGAACCCCAACTATGCGGAAGCCCATCATTGGTACGCCATCTATTTGGCCAACGTCGGTCGGCACGATGAAGCGATGCCGCTCGGCAAACGAGCTGTCGAGCTTGATCCGCTCTCGCTTTTGATGAACATGGCCCCGGCATTAATCTTCTACCTTGCGCGTCAATACGATCGTTCGGTAGAAGTACTTCAGAAAATCATTGACATGGAACCAAACTTTCCCGCCGCACACAGTGTGTTAGGAAACGCTTATGCGCAGCAGGGAATGTATGAGCACGCGATGATTGAATACCAGAAAGTCCTGGAGCTTTCGAAAGGCGTGACGGTCGTCGAGACGGCGATGAAAGCGATCATTGCACATGCCTACGCCAGGTGGGGAAAGAGAAGCAAGGCGCTGAAGATGCTTGACCTAGTAACTAAGGCGAGCGCCAAAGGGATAAGCGTGTCGCTGTATTCTATCGCCGGAATCTACGCGGCGCTGGGCCAGAGCGAGCCGGCATTCGAGTGGCTCAACAAGGCCTACGAGCAGCACGATCTTCAGTTGGTCAGCTTGAAAGTGGATCCAACTCTCGACGGTGTTCGCTCGGACCCGCGCTTCGCCGACCTCGTGCGGCGCGTCGGGCTGCCGCAGTGATTTGATTGGTCGTGCTGATCAAGGATTTTCGCTGATTGCCTGTTAGTAGCAGAGAGGTTTAGAGTTCACGCTCTACTTGCCTGGATTCGTAGGCTGGCAACCCGAAGCGCTGAATTCTAAACTCTGAAACCAGAAGGGAGAGTCAGATGAAAAAGACTGTTACCGGCGTTTGTCTTGGACTTCTATTAACCGCGACCGGCGCATTCGTCGGGGCCCAGGTTCCGGATCAGGCGCACTGGCCGCAGTGGCGCGGGCCTTTCTTGAACGGCATGGCCCGCGGCGATGCCCCAACTGTCTGGAGCGACACCAGCAATATTAAGTGGAAGGCTGACATCGCCGGACGCGGTCATTCGACGCCGGTCATCTGGGGAGACAAGATCTTTCTCACTACCGCAATCCCGACTGGCAAACCCGCCCCGGCTCCCCCGGCGACGGCCCCTCCATCGCCATCAGGTAATGAGCAATCGGGCCAGGGAGGCGCGCAACAACGGCGTGGCCGCGGGCCGGGCGGCGATACCGGGCCACAGGCCGAGCACAAATTCGAGGTCCTTTGTCTGGATCGCAAGACCGGAAAATTGCTGTGGCAGAGGACCGCCAAAGTCGCGGTGCCCCACGAAGGCTACCATCGCGCCTACGGCAGCTTCGCTTCCAATTCACCGGTTACCGACGGCAAGTATGTTTACGTCTCATTCGGCTCGCGTGGGATTTATTGCTACGACTTCAACGGAAAACTGATCTGGGAGAAGAACCTCGGCATTCAGATGCGAATGAAACTGGGATTCGGTGAAGGAACAGCGCCACTGCTGATTGGCGATCGGCTCATTCTCGTTTTCGATCACGAGGCTGGTTCCTTCATCGTTTCTCTCGACAAGCGGACCGGCACAGAACTCTGGCGAACGTCGAGGGACGAGGGCAGCTCGTGGAGCACGCCGCTGGCGATCGAGCACGGGGGCCGCAAACAGGTCGTCGTCACGGGCACCACCAAAGTGCGCAGCTACGATCCCGAAAACGGCAAGGTACTCTGGGAATCCGCCGGTCTGGGGGCCAATGCGATACCCGTCCCCGTCTATCAGAACGGCGTCGTTTTTGTGATGAGCGGATTTCGCGATCCGCGGTTGATGGCGATCAAGCTGGGGAGGGAAGGAGATCTCAGCGGATCGGATTCAATTGTGTGGAGTCACACGCGCGGATTGTCGTATACGACGTCGCCGGTCCTCTACGACAACAAACTATATTTTGCGACCGACAATGGAATGATCAGTGCTTTCAACGCGACGACGGGAGAGCCTCACTATGCGCAGGTGCGCTTGCCTAAGGCCTACAACCTGAAGGCGTCGCCGGTGGCGGCAAACGGCAAACTGTATTTGGCAACTGAAGACGGAGACGTGGTCGTGCTCAGGATGGGCGAAAAATTCGAAGTGATCGCGACCAACACGCTCGCGGACCAGATGTTCATCGCGACGCCGGTCATTGCGGTCGGCGAGCTGTTCCTGCGCGGACAGAACCAACTTTTTTGCATTAGTGAGAAAAGGTAACTGGGGTCGAGCCTCCCGGGGTCGGGAAACAGATTAGGGAAAGTTATCTCGTCGCGTTAGCGACGAATGAGGGCCACAGCGACAAACGCCGAAAATTTTCTCACGCATCACCGGTGGGACCTTACAAAGAAATGGTCTGGTGTCTCTCAAAACCCTGGCTGGCAATAGCCCGCCTCTAAACGGTAAGCAATGACCCTTGCCGCCGGCACAAAACTCGGCCGCTATGAAATCCGCTTTGCCGCCTCACCCTTTGCGAGTCTTCGTCTTCGCAGTCTATAAGACTCCCTGAGTGCAGGTTTTCTGCCCTTTCTTACAAAGACCTGGCCTCTCGAGCGCTAAGTCGGATAGAATGCGCCGACTCTCGGGAATTGAGAGACCGTAACCAGCATTCACCTCTGGAATTTGGCGGTAAACGCTCAAGCTCCAGACCAGCTGCATAAGTCGATCCAAAGATGGGCTCGGCTCTTTCACCAGGCGCAAAACTGGGCCGCTATGAAATCCGCTCGCAACTAGGCGCGGGCGGAATGGGAGAGGTTTACCTGGCGCAGGACCCCACGCTGGGGCGTAACGTGGCTTTGAAGGTATTGCCCGAAGACGTTGCTTCAAATCAGCATCGCATGCAGCGGTTTGTTCAGGAAGCGCAGGCCGCCTCAGCTCTTAATCACCCGAACATCATCACCATTTACGAAATTGGTACCGAGCCAGGCGCACACTTTATGGCCACGGAGTTTATTGATGGCGAAGACCTGCGACACCACCTGCGCCAGACGCCGCTAACGTTGACCGAAGCGATCGATACTGCGATGCAAGTAGCCTCAGCGCTTGCCAGCGCGCATGCGGCCGGCATCATTCATCGTGATATCAAGCCGGAAAATATCATGGTGCGGCGAGATGGCATTGTAAAGGTCCTTGACTTCGGACTCGCCAAACTGACCGAGCGGTGGCGCGCGGATGAGGTCGACCATGACGCGGCCACACAAGCCATGGTCCACACCGAGCCGGGCCTGGTCGTAGGGACCACTGCTTACATGTCGCCCGAGCAAGCGAGAGCGCTGGAAATAGACACCCGGACGGATATCTGGAGTCTGGGTGTAGTGCTGTACGAAATGATCGCGCGGCGCGCGCCTTTTAAGAGCGAGACGGCGAGCGATACCAGCGCGGCGATTCTGAAGACCGAGCCGCCTGCGCTGTCGCAGTTCGTGCCGGACTTACCCGCCGAGCTCGAACGCATCGTCAGGAAGGCCCTGCAGAAGGACCGCGAAGAACGCTATCAGGTAGTGAAAGACTTGTTGTTGGATCTCAAGAGCCTGAAACGGGATTTGGATGTTAATGCCGAGATTCAACGATCGGGCGCGCCGCACAGCCAGGAACAAAGACTGACTTCGGGAACCAGGCAAGCTACGGGTTCAGGCGCCTACCCGTCAACTCAAACCTCCGTTCTCGCCCAACAACTGGGATTGAACAGCAAAGCACGGTGGTTGGGACTGGTGGGAATTCTGCTGATCCCACTTCTCATTGGAGGTGGCTGGTACTGGTGGCGGCACCGGGAACCTGACCCAGGTCGGTTTGGTGCTTTGACTGTTACGCAACTTGTGAGTCGGAAGAATAGCTTGGGTGAAACCGGGAATCACGCACGCTTTTCGCCAGACGGAAAGTTTGTCGCTTACGCCTCAACCAAAGGCGGCAACAGCGCCGTCTGGTTAAAGCAAGTCGGCAGCGGCGAACCGTTTACCAACCAGGGCGAACTGGGAACCGCCAGGAGTCCGATCTGGTCGCCGGATGGACTCCAGATTGCTTTTCTCTCGAAACGCGAGGCCCAGCATGAAATCTGGACCATGGCTGCCTTCGGCGGTTCACCGACGCTTCTCAAAACGCTGGAGGCGTTCAGTCGGGAGTTAGTGGCTTGGTCCAGGGACGGGAAAATCTATTTTGTGATGCAGGGAAATCTCTACACCCTCAACATTGCGACCCAGGCAATCGGGCCTGTGACCAAATTTGATTCCTCAAAGCTACAGGACCGTAGCTTTGCCATATCGCCGGACGAAGAACAGGTGGCCTACACTAACATTAGCGACGGACAAAGCGACATTTGGATTATGCCGGCGCGCGGCGGGCCGCCTGTCCGGTTAACGAATGACAAAGCTCAGGACAGCACTCCAGTTTGGACTCCAGATGGTCAGAGCATCCTTTACAGTTCCAAACGCAACGGCATTGGGCAAATCTGTCAGGTCCGTTTGGACGGCCGCCAGCCGGTGCAATTGACCGTCAATGACAGTAGCAGCAATGTTTTGGATATCTCGCCTGACGGCACGAAGATTCTTTATTCGACCGACCGGGATGAATCCGATTTGTGGAGCGTGAAGCTGGACCACCCGAAAGAACTGCAACACACTTCCGAGAGCGGGATTGAATTGTGGCCCGACATCGCCCCCGACGGTGAGACTGTCGCTTTTCAGGCCACGCAAGCAACGACCAACGCCACACTCTTTAATTCTTTGATCCTGGCTAAGTCTCTAAAAAGTGATGCTACCCCGACGCAATTGGCGCCCGACGGCTTTGCTCCGCTCTGGTCTCCCGATGGCAGGCAAGTCGCCTTCTTACGCTTGATTAACGGGACCAGCGATCTATGGGTGGTTCGCGCTACCGGCGGAGATGCAAAACCATTAACTACGGGAGGCATCACGTTCGGAGGCTTCACTTTGTTGCCCTACAATCGAATGCAAACGCAGGATTTTCAATGGTCGCCGGATAGTGGGCGCTTGCTCTACTGCGCCAATACTTCCGGAGTCGCCAATGTCTGGCAAATGGGAATTGACGGTTCAGGCCCGACCCAACTTTCCGACAATACGGATGCGAACATGCGTTTCTTTAATCCAGCCTGGTCGCCCGACGGTCAGCGAGTCGCATGGTTGGCTCTGTCAACAGCTCAGAAACAAGCAAGCTGGAGCATTTGGCTGTTCGCCGCAGGCCAGAAGAAGCAAATTTTTCAATCCGATTCCGTGTTAGGCCTGGCCGGCTGGTCACAGTCAGGTCAGGAGCTGATCGTGAAGTCAGTTCCCGGTCAGGGTGGCCCGGCGGCCGTTCCCGTTGATGTAAGCTTGTCTGCAATCTCAGTTCGAGACGGCAAACAGCGTTCGCTGGCTCAGCTTCAGGCAACTTACTTTCAGAACATTAAGCTGGCACCGGCTGGAAATCAGATTGCTTTCGTGACGCGTCAGGACGGCGCCGATAGTTTGCAGGTGATTGCGGCCACCGGGGGCGCAACCAAAACAATTATGACCAGCAGCGATCCGCGCGTTTACTTCTCTGCAATCGTCTGGTCGCCCGACGGCAAGACGATCTACTACGGCAAGCAGGCAAGTTGGACTGTGTTTTCAATAATCGACAATTTCAAGTAAACCCTAGCCCCAATGCAGGAGGAAAAGAAGAATGGACTCGAAAGACCTTCATACAGACCTTCACCAATACATGGAATTGCGGACGATGCTCGATTCTGTGGATATGGGAGCGCTTCGTTTCTATCTGGGCGCTGCCGACCACGCATGCCAGCAAGAAAACTTCAAGTACCTTAAAGCCGAGTTGATGAAGATTAGCGACCACGTCTGGGGTCTGCCGAAAGTGAAGCCCGATGTTGACCCCTGTCCGGAAGGTTACCATCTATGCGATGGGTGTTGTGTACCTTACCCCTGTGTAGGCTAATTGGAACCGTTGTTCTCCGCGCGTAAGGCTTTACCGCAGGTTTTCGTGGGACGTTCTCGTCACCTTGGCGGGATGGACGACAGTCTATCTGAATGGTTGCGATCGGGATTCTTCCTGACAAGAGATCGTAAACAGCGCTATCCGAAACGGCCACAGTCATTTGATTGGAGGGTTCATGCCACGCTTGATTACCACTGCTGCGTTACTCGTATTAGTCTTTGTCAGTCTAACTGCCGCCCAGGATCGCGCCACCTTTACCGTCGGCACCGCGACCGCAGCACGTGGTCAAAAGGCGACCGGTACGATTGAGGTGCCGGCGGGCATTGACGCCGCCTTAAGTATTCCGGTTGCTGTGTTCCACGGTGCGAAGCCGGGGCCGGTGCTGGCGCTGGTCGCCGGCTCGCACGGCACCGAATACACATCGATTATCGCCCTCGAGAAATTGATCACGTCTCTCAATCCGTCAGAAATCTCGGGCACGGTGATCATCGTTCCGCTCATCAACATTCCGTCTTTCGAACAGAAGGTCCCGCACGTCAATCCGGTAGACAAAAAGAGCATGAATCGATGGTATCCGGGCAAGATGGACGGCACCCAGACGGATCGCGCTTCGTTTCTGATCACCAAACAAGTCGTAGAGCAGTGCGATCATTTGATCGACCTGCACGGCGGCGATTTGGACGAGAGCCTGCGGCCTTACAGCTATTGGACGAAGACTGGTAACGAAAAGCAGGATCAGATCTCGCGCGAGATGGTCCTCGCCTTCGGTCTCGATCACATCATCATCTCGACCGAGCGGCCCAAAGACCCGCAAGCCTCACGCTATCTGGAAAACACCGCCACCACGCGCGGCAAACCATCGATCACGGTCGAGGCGGGTCACGCCGGAACCGTCGAAACCGATGACGTAAACGCCCTGGTTGATGGCAGTTTGAATGTGATGCGATACCTCAAGATGATGCCCGGTTTCGTACGACCGGTCGAGAATCCGGTTTGGATCGATAAGGTCGTGCCGCTGGCCAGCGAACAAACCGGCATGTTCTATTCTCTTGTTAAGCGCGGGGCTTTTGTGCAGCAGGGAATGAAGATTGGTTACGTGACCGACTATTTTGGCAAGACCATATTCGAAGCACGTGCGCCGGCGTCAGGCGTTATTCTCTACATCTGCTCCGTGCCGTCGATGACTAAAGGAGCGACGATCGCGAATGTGGGGGTGGTGCTAAGGTGAAGTGAACTCCTCAATAAACTCAACCTCTTTCCGCACAAGCTGGTTGACCATTTCGCCAACGTCCTTCCCGTCCTTTTCCGCCAGGCGCTCGACTTGCTCCTGCAACTTGGCATCAAGGTAAATCGGCAGACGCAGCTCTGCTCGCTTCCGGCAAAACTTTCCTCTCACGCCTTTGGAAAGTCATATTCACGTTTCATAGGTTATTGCCTCTCATAATGTTTCGCTTCATTCCTGGTTGGCTTGCGCGCAAGAATCAACCGCATGATCCCACGAATGAAGGCCTCAGCCAAGAACGAGAGCGGGCGAAAGCACCTTGACTGACCACGGCGTTTGGTAATACATACGTGTTAATAGAAAGACCGGGAGGGTAAAGATGATTCGAAAAATGTTTGTCTTCTCAACTATTCTGGTTGTCGCTTCCGTCTGGGGTACGAATGCCTTAGCGCAAGGGCCGTCGCCCGCCTTGGATGAGGCGCTGAGTAGAATTCGCACTGGTATGGCCAGCTCGGGAGTGAAGTGGTTTAGCTTTGACAGCGAGTCTGGGCGAAAGATAGAGATAAGAAAGTTTGAGCCCTTGAGCCTCGCTGGCTGTAGCGTTCGGATTCACATGACACATGAGGATACCGGTTCCGCACTATATCCGAATCACTACGTCTTTAATGTTGTCTGGACGATTCCTTTGGGTCAACTCGATTTCAAGAAGATCAGCGTCAGCTACCAACCCGGTTGGTCGAAGAGTGCAATCATTGAGCGTGACTGGGAAATGGGGTATTTCAGTGTGACCATTCCCTCCATTAAGGGACAGAGGGCGATCAGCGGCGTGGGCAACATAAGAAGTTACAATAATGCCCTGAAGTCCTCGCCTCCTCGATCTGTCAATCTGGATACTGTCGACATATTTTTTAAGGACAAGAAGGACGCTGAAGGCGCGGCTATCGCTTTCGTTCAGGCAAGTAGACTATGTAGCACTGCGGCCCACAAGGGACCGTGAGAATACTCTCAGTGATCCCAGAGCTTGCAATGACTGATTGTTTTTCAGGTATCCGTTTTGAATCTGTGAAATCTGCGTAATCTGTGGATCTACTTCGGCGCCGGCCCCAGGACGCGATCAACCTCCGCCCGAATCGCCTCGAGTTCCTTCCGCAGCGCCTCATACCTTTCAATCGCGTCGCGTCCAATCTTCTGATCGACGTTCGCCGTCATTCCCGCCAGATAGGTGATGTGCGCTTGCAACCCAGGCTTACCATACCGGACCGGTTCCGTGAGCAGCTTCGCCGCGATTGCGTTCACACGATTCGCCGCTTCGCCATCGGCGGTCGCCGCGGTGTGCATCTTTGCTTGCGCGTCGCGAACTCGAGTGACGAGCTGATTGACGCTGTTCACCAATTCCCGAACGCGCAGGTTGTGTTCGAATTGCTCCTGTAGATCGGCGAGGGTGACTCCGTCTTCAGCAATCCGAGGATCGATGAGCACGTTGAAGCTTTCGGTCAACACGGTGGCGCCGATCTTTACCCGCGCCTGGTACTGCCCGGGCGGAACCGTCACGCCGGCCCGATGCCGCACGTCCCAAACAAAGCGATTGAGTCCCGCAACCTTTGTCGGGCGAGGAGGCAGACCACCAAAACGCCGTCCAACCGGCGCGTCCGCGTCTTCCTGTTGCGGCTCAGCACCCCCGCCACCGCCACCACCTCTTCCACCGCGAGGGGCCGGCGCATCGCTGTTATAGGAATTGATCAGTGCTCCTTTCGCATCAAGAATCTCGATCGTCACCGGGCCGGCGGGCGCTGCCGGCAGATAGTATTCAATCGTGGGACCAAGATTGTTTGGAGCTACGCGCGTACGATAGCCGTCGCGTGATTGAAACAGATGCACGTCCGCAGCGCTGATCTGCGGCGTCAGTTGATGCAGCGAGCCGATGTTGTCGAGGATCCAGAAAGATCGTCCCTGAGTTGAGACAACGAGGTCTTTCTGATGCACCTTGATGTCGGTTACCGGCACATTCGGCAAATTCAACTGGAATGACTGCCAGTGCCCGCCATTATCGAACGAGATGAACATTCCGAATTCCGTTCCCGCATAAAGCAATCCTTCGCGATCCGGGTCTTCGCGCACCACGCGTGTAGGCCAATCCGCCGGAATGCCGTTCTTTCCATCAGTCAGCCGTGTCCACGTCTTGCCGTAATCGTCAGTCGTGTAGATATACGGCTGATAATCGCCGAGCAGCCAACGATACACGGCGTAGTACGCCGAGCCTTTGCGATGAGGCGACGCTTCGATGTATTGCACCCGGCCACCAGAAGGCAAACCCGGTGGGGTGACGTTCGTCCAGGTCTTTCCATTATTGCGCGTGACATAGAAAGGGCCGTCGTTCGCGCCCGTCCAGATCACTCCCTTTTCCAACGGCGATTCAGAGATTGCGTAGAGCGTGCTGTAGAACTCTTCGCCCGTGACGTCGCGAGTGATCGGTTCGCCGCTGGCACCCTGACAGCACTCAGGCCTGGCGGTGAGATCTGGTGAGATTTTTTCCCAAGTCAGTCCTTTGTCGCGCGTGCGATGCAGGTATTGAGAGCCGTAATAGAGCACGTCGGGATCGTGCGGCGACGTGGCCATCGGCGATACTCTCTGGAAGCGAAGAATCAAATCACTGGCGGCGTTACCGTAGAGCGACTGCGCGCCGATCCAATAGTTCTTCTCCTGACCTGTCTTGAGGTTCATCACCCCGTACTGCCCTTTGCACGAGCCGTACACAATGTTCGGGTTTCGTGGGTGCGGAATGATCGGCCCAGTCTCGCAGCCCGGACCCGTTCGCCAGTCCTCGCGGCCGGCTGCGTCCGGTTGACTGGACATGATGATCGTCGAGTTGTCCTGCTGAGCGCCGTAGAGTTTGTATGGGAACTGCTTATCTACCCAGACGCCATAGATTTCCGCCGTCGGCTGATTTGTCTGGGACGACCAGGTGCGCCCGCCGTCGGTCGAGACGTTGGCCCCGCCGTCGTTCGATTGGATCATGATCTGCCCGTCTTTCGGATTGATCCAGATGTCGTGATTGTCGCCGTGCGGCGTGCGCAACGTCGTGAAAGTCTTACCGCCATCAGTTGATTTGAAGAAGCCTTCCGCGCCCGCATAGACCACGTCGGCGTTCGTCGGGTCGGCGCCCAGAGTAGTGTAGTAGAAAGGACGTTGGATCAAAGCGGGCTGTGAGTTAATCAGCTTCCACGTCTCTCCCGCGTCGTCTGATGCGTAGAATCCGCCACCAGGCTTCGCCTCGACGAGTGCGTAGATGCGTTTGGGTTTTGCCGCTGTGACGGCGAGGTTCGCTTTGCCAATTAATTCAGTCGGCAAGCCGTTTGTGATCTTAGTGAAGTGTTCGCCGCCGTCGCTGCTTTTGTAGAAGCCGCCTTCACGCGAGCCGCTGATGATCGTCCACGGCTTGCGCTCGAGACGCGACATCCAGGCATAGACGACATCCGGATTGCCCGGCTGGAGTTCGATATCCATGGCGCCCACACCGTCGGACACAAACAGGACTTTGTTCCACGTCTGCCCGCCGTCTGTCGTTTTGAATACGCCGCGCTCAGGGTTCGACTTGAACGCGTCGCCGACCGCCGACACCCAGACTATGTCAGGGTTCATCGGATGGATCCGTACTGATCCGATTTGGCCGGCTTTGTAGAGACCGACGAACTTCCATGTTTGTCCGCCATCGGTCGTCTTGTACATGCCTCGGCCCGTGGACACGTTACTGCGCACGCCATCCGATCCGGTGCCGAGATAAATGACGTTAGGATCTGAGTCGGCAACCGCGACGCAGCCAGTCGAACCCAGCGGCACCTTGCCGTCGGTGCCATCAGTAATCGCTACCCAGCTTGCGCCTCCGTCCCTCGTCCGAAACAGGCCGCCACTCGCGACACCCATATAAAACGTTTTCGGCTGAGAGGGAACGCCCGTCACCGTCGTAACGCGGCCGCCTCTTGATGGCCCCACGAGTCGATAACGAAGTCCTTTGAACAGCGCTGGGTCTACGCTGGGCATCAGCGCCGGTTTCGTTACCGGGGCCTGGGCGTACACCTGTGGGAGAGCGAGCGTGACCAGCGTTAGGCATACAAGGGCCGCGAATGAAAGAGCGGTCTGTCGAAGCATGTGTCGTCCTCCAGTTATGTAACCCAAGCTGGTAGCTTGTGTGCAAACCACGAAGTTGGCCTTACATCAAATCCGGGTATTCTACCCGGCAGTTTACTATCGAAGCAGATTTCATTCGGTGTTAGCATAGCCCGGCGTCAATGTACAAGCGAAGACAAACATCTCTCCTCGGACTGCTGTATGTCCTTGCTGTATCTGGAGCGGCGGCAGGGCAGTATATCTCTTCAGACACTTATACGCGCTATGAGTTACTGGCGCCCGAAAGCCATTCGTTCAAGATTTATTACGAAGTTACGGAGACCCGCGCGGGTGCGCGCCTTCACTTTAACCAGATCCGCGAAGGCAGCGAGGCGTCGGATGAATCGGTGATTGATCTGGCCACCGGCAAGGTTTTGAAGTTTGAGGTCGTGACGGGAGCCCAGGCAAAAACTGACTCCCCGGCAGAGAACTTCACCGCCACCGCTCATTACATCAAAGTGCTTCTGGCGCACGCTGTTCCGGGGCGCGGCGAATATCGCCTGGTACACTCACCAAAGAGACGCAGAGCACGCAAAGACGGCACAGAGAAATGAAATTAGCCCACTCCGAAATAAATGTGCGTTGAGGTAGCGAGGCAGTGCTGATTTACATGCTATGACTGCTGTGCCGCAGCAAAAGGAGGCGCCATGTCGAAAAGAGTAAGTGAAATTCCAGGAACAGGCCAGGACACCAGAGTCTGGGACAAACAGTTAGAGGAGCTGAGTGCAGAATATTGGACGAGTACAGACCTGACCGAGAAAGAGAAGCGTTTTCTGGATGAGCTTGAGCGTCTGCCCGAAGAAGAGTGGGAACCGATCGCCTGCTCAGGTAAACCGGTCTCGGAAACGATAGTCGAAGAACGCGAAGCGCGATGAAGATTTGGTTTGCCGACACCAGCGCGCTGATCAAACGCTACGTGAGAGAATTGGGCAGCGATTGGCTGCGGAGTGAAATCGCCAGGAATCAGGTTGTCATTGCTCAATTAACGCCTATCGAACTCACGGCTGCGCTGGGGCGGAGATTTCGCCAGGGCAACATCTCCAGATTCGCCTTCTATCAAGCTCGCCGCATGTTTCTGCTCCACCTCAAAGCGGGCAAGTACCAAATCAGCAACCTGAACCAGCAGATCGTAGATGAAGCGTTGAGGTTAACCCTTCAACCGCGGACTCCGCGCTTACGATGCCGCTCAATTAGCTACTGCTCTAGTGACCTGCACTAACCTTGACCGGAGTCGCTTCGTGTTCCTCACCGCCGATGGAGAGCTTGAAGCCGTGAGCCGCGCGGAAGGGCTGAACACGGACAATCCGCTCAATCATTAAGTGACGCCGGCCGCAAGGAGTATCAGGATTTCCTTGCGCTGTGGAAAGATACCGATGCAGACATGCCCATCCTGATCGAAGCGAAGCAGGAATACGAGAAGCTGGGATGAGTTTTGCAGCGCAGTGACAAGTCACCGCACTGCAAATCAAGCCTCGCCCAGACGCTCTTCCAAACAACATCCCTGCTGCCACCAATGCGGCCGCGCCGCCCAGATCGCGCGGATCGGCTGGGATCTGAAATTACCAATCGCGCCTCGGGTGCTGCAAACCTTCACGTCGCCATTCGCCTGGATCTGAAGCGTCGTCGCGGCGCTACAAAGCAGTTGCGGCTCGTGAGCACTGTGCGACTGAATCGCCACGCGCGAGCTGGCCGGATCCAGAAAATAAGGAATCATCACGTTGAGTTGCGCCAGGCTGTTGACGATTGGTAATCCCAGCTTCTTCAGCTCGCCCAATTGTCTGACAACTTTCACTGTCTCCAGGGCGTCGTCGGGCCAGGTCTCGCTGTGCTCAAACCAGCTCGAGTCTTCGGGCGTGTTGTAGTTCTGTTCGATCGGCTGATAGAAAACTTCGAGTCCATGTCTTTCAGCGAAGCGCGCGACGTCACAAACATCATCGAGGTTCTGCCGCATGATTACGGTCTTGAGACGAATGTCCATCTTGAGACCGTGCTCCCGGCGCATGCGCGTTAGGGTTTGAATGGTCCGTTCGGTCCTTTCTGAAAAGTTGTCGCGTCCGCGGATTAAGTTGTGCGTCTCTCCTATGCCGTCAAAAGAAATTGTAATGCGCCCGGGGCGCGCTAAAGCCAACCTCTCAATCTTCGACTGATCTTCCCAGAAACCGTGACTCAGCAACTCGATAAATAAGCCAAGGAAGCTGCCGTAAGACACCAGGTCGATCGTGTCAGGGTTCAGCAGGGCTTCGCCGCCGGTCAAAACAACCTGCACGGGGCCGAGCCACCGCCGTAGATCCGCAAGCAATCCTCGCCACTCGCCCAGTGAGGGCCGGTCCTCCTGCCCGCGATTTTTCCAGATGTCACAGTGAATGCAGCGGGCATTACAGCGCTCTGTCAACAGCAGAGCGATCGATGTTGGCCGGCAGAACGAAGCCACCCGGCCGCCCGCGAACGTGCGGAGCCGGTAGTTGATTCCTTCATGCAGCCTTCGATAGCTGAACACGGATGATTGTGTCTTCATGCCCGCAACAATTTCGTTCTGAATCTGAGTATCGTGAAAACCTCCAGAAGATAGCCTCGACTAAAGAGGCGGGATGTCGGACGGTGCATTAGCAAGCGACAAGCCAGAAAGAGATCTGCGGTGATTTGTTCGCAATTGCGGAGTTTCACAGAGGAGGTGGCTATCGCCAGATAAGGACGCTGCGCAATATTTCTCGGATCAAAGCCTCTGGTCCGTAAAATTTCCCAAAATCGCAGGCAGTGGGACGATGAAGAAGTTGGGTACTGGCGCCGTTTGGAGAAAGCGGCACGGGCGGGACGCCCGTGAAATCACGTGAAAGATGTGCGTGCCAAGGTCAGACTGCCTCGCTACCGAAATTTGAACCGGTCTGGCGCGGTGACATGCGCCTAGACTATAATCCGCTCTCTCTGAATTACTCATTGGTTTCATTCTCAAAACTGAGTTTGAAGACTGCGCGGCCATTAAGGAAGCCGGCCGCGAAATACTTTGGTCATACTATGAGGAGACTACTTCCGATGTTCCCCCTGATCCGTTCAATGGCCCGTTCAATGGCCCGTTCAATCCTGCCTGCAACTCGCCTAATCACGATCGCCGCGCTGGCGCTCGTGCTGCCGCTTTCCATCTTTGCGCAGACCGAAGCTGCGTCTCAGAAACCGACGCCGGAAGCTGCGGCCAAACAGCAGCCGTCACCCGAGCCCGCCAAGCCTGAGCCAACCAGAAGACCCGAGCAGGCCGGCGCTGAAGATGAAAACCGGCCGCGTGATCCAATGTCGTCACCGACTTTCAACGGTTTGCGATTTCGTGCCCTCGGCCCGGCTTTCACCTCGGGTCGAGTCAGTGGTTTCGCGGTGGAGCCGAAAAACTCCGCGCGCTACTTCGTAGCAGTGGCGTCAGGCGGTGTTTGGAAGACCGTCAACAACGGCACGACCTGGACACCGGTCTTTGACCGAGAGGGTTCGTATTCGATCGGCGCCATCGAGCTCGATCCGAAAAACCCTCTGACGGTCTGGGTCGGCACGGGCGAGAACAACAGCCAACGCAGTGTCTCGTACGGCAACGGCCTCTATCGTTCGGATGATGGTGGGAAGACGTGGAAAAACGTCGGACTGAAGACCTCCGAACATATCGGTCGCATTGCCATCGATCCAAAGGATTCAAATATCGTCTACGTGGCCGCCCAGGGGCCGCTGTGGGGTCCGGGCGGAGACCGCGGTCTGTTCAAGACCACCGATAACGGCAAGACCTGGAAGAACATTCTGAGCATCAGCGAGAACACCGGCGTCACGGACGTGGTCATCGACCCGCAAAATCCGGAAACGATTTATGCGGCTTCGTATCAACGCCGACGCCACATGTGGACTCTGATCGATGGCGGACCGGAAAGCGCGATCTACAAATCGACCGACGCCGGCGCAACGTGGAACAAAGTGCGCGCCGGTTTACCGGCCACTGAGATGGGCCGGATCGGCCTGGCTATTTCGCCGGTTGATTCAAATGTCGTTTACGCGACGGTCGAAGCCGCGGATCGCAAGGGCGGCATCTTTCGTTCGAATGATCGCGGCGGCAGTTGGGAGAGACGAAACGAGTTCGACACGACCGCAATGTACTACGCGCGGATTGTCGCCGACCCGAAGGACGTCGATCGGATTTATGTAATGAACGTTTTCCTGATGGTCTCGGATGACGGAGGCCGCACTTTGCGGCGCCTCGGTGAGAGATCAAAGCACGTCGACAATCACGACATCTGGATCGATCCGGACCATACCGATCACTATCTGGTCGGCTGTGATGGCGGCGTTTACGAGAGCCACGACCGCGGCGCCAATTGGCACTTCAAGAGCAATCTGCCGGTCCCTCAGTTCTACGATATTACGACCGATAACGCCACGCCTTTTTATAACGTGTATGGCGGCACCCAGGACAATTACAGTTTTGGCGGGCCGTCGCGGACACGCAGCGCTTCAGGCATAGTAAACAGCGATTGGTTCGTGACTCAGGGCGGAGACGGTTTCCGCAGCCAGGTCGATCCGGAAGATCCGAACACCATCTATGCCGAAAGCCAGAACGGTGTCCTGGCCCGCTTTGATAAGCGCACCGGGGAACGCATGGGCATTCAGCCGCAAGTTGGCCGCGGCGAAGATCCCTTACGCTGGAATTGGGACTCGCCTTTCATCATCAGTCCACACTTACACACGCGGCTTTATTTTGCGGCCGACAAATTGTTCCGCAGCGATGATCGCGGCGATAGCTGGAAGGTTGTCAGCGGACAACTCTCGCGCGCTCTGGATCGAGACAAATTGCAAGTGATGGGCAAGGTGTGGGGCATTGATGCGGTCGCCAAGAACGCTTCCACGGCTTTCTTTGGCAACGCTTCAACGCTCGCAGAATCGCCTAAAAAAGAAGGACTTATCTATGTCGGTACGGATGATGGCTTGATTCAAATTACCGAAGATGGCGGTAAGAACTGGCGCCGGGTTGAAAAGCTTCCGGAAGTTCCTGAACTGGCTTACGTGAGCCGCATTGTGGCTTCGAATCATGACGCCAACACCGTCTATGTCGCGATCGAGAATCACCAGAACGCAGACTTCAAGCCTTACCTTTTCAAAAGCACCGATGCCGGACGAACGTGGATTTCGATTAAGAGCAATCTGCCTGCGAATGGTCCAGTCTGGGCGATTGCCGAAGATCACGTCAATCCTAATTTGCTTTTCGTTGGTAATGAGTTCGGTTTGTTCTTCTCGATAGACGGCGGACAAAAATGGATCCAACTCAGAGGCGCGTTGCCGACGATCCAGGTTCGCGATCTCGCTATTCAGAAACGCGAGAATGATCTCGTGCTGGGCACGTTTGGGCGCGGCATCTACATTCTTGATAACTACACACCGCTGCGTTTGCTGAAACCTGAAATGCTCCTTCAGGACGGTCTGCTGTTTCCCGTGAAGGATGCGTTGATGTACATCCAGTCACAGCCTTTGGGCGGGCGAGGCAAGAGTTTTCATGGCGAATCTTTCTACACGGCCGAGAATCCGCCGTTCGGCGCCACCTTTGCCTACTATTTGAAAGAAGATCTGAAGACCAAAAAAACAAAGCGGCAGGAAGCGGACCGTGCTGCGCAGAGGAAAGGGACCGCAACTGCCTTGCCCACCCATTCAGATCTGCGCGCTGAAGAAGAAGAGGAAGCGCCGGCCCTAATTTTCACTATCACCGATTCATCCGGCCGCGTCGTTCGCCGTTTGACCGGGCCGATCGCTGCGGGCATGCAGCGCGTGTCGTGGAATTTGCGTTATCCCGCGCCGGCTTTGCCGCCGCCGCCGAATCCCGAGGCGGAAGACCCTTTCAGCGAAGGACCAGCCGGACCGTTGGTCATGCCGGGCGCGTACAAGGTAAGCGTGGCTAAGAGAGTTGACGGCGTGTTCACTTCGCTCGGCCAGTCGCAGGAGTTCCAGGTGACCATCGAAGGCCAGGAGCGCATGTCACCCGCCGATCGAGGCGCGCTGGTCGAGTTTCAGCAGAAGGTGGCGCGGCTACAACGCGCGGTACAAGGGGCGCAGGCAACTGCGAACGCGCTTAAGCCGCGTTTGGCGGCGATCAGACGCGCATTGCTCGAGACGCCTGCGGCCCCGGAAAAACTGCTGGACGACGCAGCCGCGCTGGACAAACGCACGAACGAAATCTTGCGTGCTTTGCAGGGTGATCAGGCTCTGCGCCAGCGCAACATGAATCTGCCGCCTTCGATCAGTGAACGCGTCGGTAACATCGTCGGCTCGCAGCGCATGTCTACTGCCCGGCCCACCCAAACGCAAATCGATCAATACGCGGCGGCCGCGCAGGATTTCGAAACCACCCTGAATCGGCTGCGGCAGCTAATCGAGGGCGATCTCGCGCGGCTGGAAAAACAAATGGAAGCGGCCGGCGCACCCTGGACACCGGGCCGCATTCCTGAATGGAAGGACCAGTAAGAGATGGCGCTGGGTTCCGGTTTTCTGACTCCCTCTCCCTTTGGGAGAGGGTTGGGGAGAGGGCCTGGTGTCGAGCCGCCCACAGCTAAGCCCCTCTTCCCCGGCCCTTCTCCCAGAGGTAGAAGGGGTTCAATTCAGAATGATGACAGTGGTCGTGTTTGCAGTCCGAACGCCTGTGGGTTTTCCCCGATAATTGCCGCGGCGAAGAAGCGCGGCACGTAGTAGACGCTTTCGCTGCGAAAGGTTTGATCCAGCTTGTCCCTTTGCTCGGTCAGGGCGCAGATGCTACAGGCGCGGTTTTGATCGTTGACCAGGGCCGCGATGTCGCGCTCGACAGCTTTCCCGCCACGATTGTAGGCCAGCAGCGCCAGGGCTTCCTTCATGCGGTCCGCGTTGAAGGTATTCAGACCGTCCGCGATGTAACGCGCGGCCGCGTCGGCAGATTTTTCTACATCAAGCAAACCCGCCGCGTTCAGACCGTAGTGCTCTCCCGTCTTCGGCAAGAACTGAAACATCCCCACAGCGCCCATTGAGTTTGGCGATTCAATGTTGATGTATTCGGATTCAACCAGAGGAATGTAAAGTCCGATTACAGGCGAAACGTTGTGTGCCTTGAATGCTTTGATCAAGGTTGGCGCCACCGTCTGGCCGCGCTCAAGAACGAAGCGAACGTCGCTCTTGCCGGGACTGTCGCCGGCATTGTTTCCGATACGCCGGGCATACATATCGACCGCTTTCTGAATCTCCATTTCAAACGCAGTCGTAAATTCATAGTCGTTCCCGGATATCTTTCGGGAAATTTCGCGCGCCTTTTCGGTCACGAAGGCCGCCCGTTGCGTCAGTGTCATTTGTTGATAGAGCGTCCCTGACTGCATCGTCACGGCGCCCGACGGACGCGAAGTCATGGACAAAGAGACTATTGCGGTCAGCGATAAGAGCAACATGCTTTTGAGTTTCATCAGTCTTTTCCTCAACTTTCCTGGTGTATGGTCGGCTGCGCGTAAGGCGTGCCCACTTTGATAAGCGAGAAGCGAGATCGAAAGTGTTCACGGCCGAAACCTGGTAAGCGAGAAACAGCGTCGAAAGTGTTCATCAGCAAGCAAGAATATTTTCTGCTCCAGAGCAGGTTCATCTCATGATTGGTCTTCAACGAAAGATGATAAGATCCGCGCTCGGCTCGCTGCACTATTCTCTGCGCGAACAACGATGACGCTTTCAACGCCAGGCCTAACAGAACTGCTGTCTGACTGGCAGCAGGGAGACCAGACCGCGCTCAATCGTCTGACCCCTCTGGTCTACGACGAGCTGCGCCGCATCGCACATCGTTATGTTCAGCGGGAACGAAATGGCCATACCCTCGAGACCACAGCTCTGGTCAACGAAGCGTATCTGCGTCTGGCCGGACAAAAGAAAATCGAGTGGCAGAATCGCGCCCACTTTTTCGCCGTCACGGCGCAGGTCATGCGTCACATCCTGATCGACCACGCGCGACGACGGCAATACGGCAAACATGGCGGCGACGCGCAACAAGTTTCGCTTGAAGAGGCCTCGCTGATGACTGAGCACAGGGCGGCGGAACTCGTGGCCCTGGACGAAGCGCTGGATGAACTGGCGAAGCTCGATTCGCGCAAAAGCCGAGTCGTGGAACTGCGTTACTTTGGCGGGCTGGGCCTCGAAGAGACAGCAGACGTATTAGAGGTTTCAGTGATGACCGTGCGGCGCGATTGGCGCGCGGCTAAGGCGTGGCTGTTTAGAAGGATGCGAGACGAATGAAGACACATTTCCAATTGCCAAATGCCAATTTCTTGTTTCGAAACTATCGAGTTCCCGCGAATGATGAACGACCAGGACAATGACTCGTTTCCGATCGCCGCTGATTGCTCAAAGACAAAATCGGCAATCGGCAATCGCAAATCGGCAATGCTCCAATGACTCCTGAACGATGGCAACAGATCGAAGAAGTCTTGCAGGCGGCACTTGATCGTCCGCGGCCGGAGCGTGCTTCGTTCTTAAATGAAGCGTGCTCAGGCGATGATCAATTGCAGCGTGAAGCTTGTTCGCTGATTGATGCTTACGATGAAGCCGGCGACTTCATCGAACAACCCGCCATGGCGCAGGATGCGCACGTCCTCATCAGCAGTCACGAGCTAAGCAACATCGGTCGCGAGATCGGCCCTTACAAGATCATCAAGCGCCTGGGCGGAGGCGGAATGGGTGAAGTCTATTTGGCCGAGGACACGCGACTCGGTCGTCTGGTGGCTCTAAAGATTCTGCCGGCCTACTTTGTTTCCGATGACGCGCGACTGCGACGCTTTCAAAGAGAGGCTCGCGCCGCTTCCGCGTTGAATCATCCAAACATACTAACAATTCATGAAGTTGGCGATTTGAATGGCGTCCACTTTATCGCCACGGAGTTCATTGACGGCCAAACGATCCGCGAATTGATTGCGAACGACGAACTGTCTTTGACGGACGTTCTGGATATTTCGGTCCAGGTTGCTTCTGCGCTTATGGCCGCCCACGCCGCCGGCATCGTGCACCGCGATATCAAGCCAGAGAACATCATGCGGCGCAGCGACGATATCGTGAAGATTCTCGACTTTGGCATCGCGAAACTGCTGGAGCAGACGCCGGCCGAATCCTCTGCGATCACGAGAGCACAGACGGAAACGGGCATGGTGCTGGGAACAGTTGGTTATATGTCGCCTGAGCAGGCCCGCGGTCTGGCAATCGACGAACGCACAGACCTTTGGAGTTTGGGAGTCGTGCTCTATGAAATGCTCGTCTATCGCGGGCCGTTTTCCGGGGCGACGCGCATGGACACGATGGTGGCAATTCTCGAACGCGAACCGGCGCCGCTCTTTCAACCAAACGACAACTCCTCGCCGGCGATGCAACGCCTTCAAAACATGGTCGGCAAGGCTTTGAGCAAAGACAGGAGTGAACGATATCAGACTGCCCCGGAACTCTACGCGGATCTGACCAGTGTCAGACAGCAAGTCCATGGCGGTATCGGATCCGCGGAGCAGGTTGTGCTGGATTTGATGCGTAGCAGCAGGAAACTTCAGGGCGGCCACACCTCGACGACTCTCGCCCGGGAGCGAGCCGCCTCGGCTTTGTCACCGGTTAGTGAAACAAATGGCTATCGTCGTTATGGTCAGATGCTGCTAAGCCTTGTAGCACTCGCCGTCGTGATAGCCGGGGTATTTCTTTACCAGCGGTCCAGACTGCGGGGAAGTAATCCGGGAGCGCCGTCGGTAGTCACCGCCACGACCAACAAACTTTACATTGAGATGAATCCGGCTGAGCAACTTCTTTTTGTTGATGAGCAGGAGCAACGCATTTCGGCGATGATGGGCGACCGTCCGGTAAGACTCAACGATGAAGCCCTGCGGGTAATAAAGATGCACGTCGATCGCTACGTTGCGCGCAAACCCGGCCAGGAGAGTCTTAGCGTGCTCTACGCGCGGCCGGCGCCACTCGTGCCGATGATCGCGCGCGCCTTTGCCGCGCGGAAGATCCCGATCGTGATAGGTATCTATCTGCCCATGATCGAGTCGGCGTATCGTCCGTGTGCTGAAAGCAGTCTCGGCGCCAAGGGTTTGTTTCAGTTTTTGCCGTCCACGGCGAAACAGTACGGCGTGGCGCCGGACGAAATGTGCGACGCGGAAAAGATGGCGCCGGTCGCTGCGCACTACATCGCTGATCGCATGGCTGAGCTCGGCGATGATTCGCAAAGCATGACGCTCGTTCTGCTCAGTTACAATCGCGGGCCGAACGGGGTCACTGATGCGCTGCGCCTCTTGCGAGAGACCGACACCAACTACGAGAGAAATTTCTGGACGCTTTACGCGAATCGCGACAAACTGGACGACGGCTTTCGCAATGAGAGCGCCTATTACGTTCCCGCGTTCTTTGCCGCGGCAATTATCGGAGAAAATCCCCGGAACTTTGATCTGCCGTCTCCGGCGCTTTCGACTTTGGCGAAGGATGATCGGCGATGATTAGCTCATTTAAGCATAAAGGCTTGCGTCCTAAGTTCACGGGTGTTTAGAGTACCAACTTTAGTTGGGTTTTTCCCCAGTCAGTAAAAGCCCGACTGAAGTCGGTACTCTGAACGCCTGTTAGCCAAATTAGGCCGCTACCGCATAACGGTTGTTTTTGCGGATGGCGACGCCAGCGAGGTAAACTTTAAGGACTATCATTGAAAGTGATTTGATATGGCAGCACAAAACATTCAGCGCAAAGTACGGCCCACTCATCCCGGCGCGCTCTTGAGAAACATGCTTGCGGAACTGGCTGCTGATGGAACCGACCAGTTCGCGTCGCTGACGCAAAAGGAATTGGCGAATAGGCTTGGTGTATCGAGGAGCGCCGTCAGCGAGTTGATTCATGAGCGCCGAACGATGACCGCCGACATGGCGATCCGTTTGTCGCGAGTGTTCAAGACCACTCCGGACATTTGGATGAATTTACAGAAGGCCGTGGATCTATGGGACGCCGCCCAGGCAAATAGGAGTGATTACGCGAAGCTCAGACCGATTGCTGCGTAAGATATGAGTCAGAACAATAATCCAGAACCAACAGATGAGATGCGCGACGAGTACGATTTCAGTGGCGGCGTGCGCGGCAAGTTCTACCAGGAATATATGAAAGGAACGAACGTCGTTTTGCTGGACGCGGACGTTGCCGAAGTGTTTCGAGACTCGGAAACAGTTAATCAGGCACTACGAACCCTCATAACCATTACCAGGAATCAGCCGCCCCAATCAAGATAGGAGCCGCAGTATCTGGCACAATCAGGTTTGCATTCTCACCTTAATCAGGGAAGTAGCTCATGGACAGGAGCCTTAACACGACCGGCTAGTATGCGCGCCAGCTAACAGCTCGCTTTACGTTTCCTCAGGCCCGGGTCCCCAGGCTCTGGCCTCACTCTGCTAACTCAGATAGAATCTTCACCCACAGATCGGACACCGCAAGCATCAGTGAGTATCGCCGCAGGCACACGTTTCGGCCGCTATGAAGTCCGCTCGCAAATTGGCGAGGGCGGTATGGGTGAGGTCTATCTGGCGCGTGATACGCAATTGGATCGCGAAATTGCCCTCAAGATCCTGACCGCGGAAGTGGCGCGCGATCAGCAACGGCTGCATCGCTTTTTGCAGGAAGCCCGGGCCGCGTCCGCGCTCTCGCATCCCAACGTTGCCCACATTTACGAAATCGGTGAAGCCAACGGCGCGTATTTCATTGCCATGGAATATGTCGAAGGCCAGCCGCTCGACCGGAAGATCGGCGGCCGCTCACTGGGCGTAAGCGAAATCCTCGATATTGCGATCCAGGTTGCGGATGCTCTCGACGAGGCCCATGCGAAGGGCATAACTCATCGGGACATCAAATCTGCGAACATCATGATCACGCCGCGTGGTCGCGCGAAAGTACTCGATTTCGGCCTGGCAAAGCTGGCGCTGGGCGATGGTGCCGAACGGGCCGGATCGGGCAGCGAGCTGGCTACGCGCGTCAAGACAAGTCCCGGCATTGTCATGGGCACCGTGAACTACATGTCGCCGGAACAGGCGATGGGGCGCGAAGTCGATCACCGCACTGATATTTTTTCGTTCGGGGTAGTACTCTACGAGATGGCCACGGGCCGCTTGCCATTCGCCGGTGATACGGTAACCGCAACCATCGATCGCATCGCGCACACTCAGCCGGAAGCGATCGCGCGCTTGAATTACGATATTCCTGCTGAACTGGAAGTCGTGGTGAAAAAAGCGCTGCGCAAGGATCGCGATGAACGCTATCAAACAATTCACGACTTGTTGGTCGACTTAAAGGATCTAAAGCGGGAGCTTGATGTTGCCGCGGGGCTGCAGCGTTCGACGCCTCCCGCTCACCGGAGCAGCGAACTCTCAGCGCCCACGATTGCGCAGGCGACGGCCTCTTCACTCGGCACCCTCGCGCAACAAACCAATCCCACGCCGGCGGCGCATCCAACTTCAAGCGCAGAGTATGTAATCGGCGGGCTCAAGCGGCACAAAACCGCGACCATTCTCGTCGTGGTAGCGGTGGTGGTAATTGGGGCCGCGATCGCATTCAGTCTCATTGGTTTCGGAATATCCAGGTATCTTGCTCGTAAGGGCGCCGATCTCAAGGCCCGATCAGCCTCCGCACCCTCAAACATGAAGATCACCCGGCTAACCACTAATGGCAAAACCGAGAACGCGGCCATTTCGCCCGATGGCAAGACTGTTGTGTACGTCTTGAGAGAGGGCGGGCAGCGTAGTCTGTGGATTCGGCAGGTGGCAATTAACAGCAACGTGCAGATCGTGCCGCCGGCTGAGATTAACATTGGCAGGCAAACCTTCTCGCTCGATGGCAACTACATTTATTACCAGGCCGAGGATAAAGCCAATCCCTCCGGCGCACTGTTTCAAGTACCTGTGTTTGGGGGAGTACCGAGAAAAATCCTCAACAACATTGCCAGCCCAATAACGTTTTCTCCTGATGGGACGCGCCTCGCCTTTATCCGTAACGACCAAGTAGCCACCGGTGAGGACCATTTGATCATTGCCAACGCTGACGGCTCAAACGAGCGAAAACTGGCGGCGCGAAAGGGAACCACGTTTTTTCCGGCCAACGGCCCCAGCTGGTCGCCGGACGGCAAAGTTATCGCCAGCAGTGTCGGAAGCTATGCCGGTGGTTTTCATCTCACTATCGGGTACGTTGATGTTGATACCGGCGAGCAAAAAGAGCTTAAGAAGAAGTTTGCCGACACCGGGCGGGTATCGTGGCTCGCCGATGGCAGTGGAGTGTTGGTAAATGCCTCTGAGCAGGGCGCGGCGACAACTCAAATCTGGATGATTTCCTACCCCGGCGGAGACGCTCACACAATCACGCACGACTTAAATGATTATAGCGGAACCAGTATTAGCGCGGACTCCAGGTCTTTGGTGACGGTTCAATTTAACGCTACTTCCAACGTTTGGATTGCGCCGATCAATGACCTCGGTCATGGAAAGCAGATTACCTCAGGGCAACTCGAAGGCGATCGCGGCCTGGCGTGGACACCCGATAACAAGGTCGTCTACACGTCGCTGGCCAGTGGCAACCGCGACCTCTGGATCATGAACGCCGATGGCACCGGCCAGAAACAATTGACCACAGATCCGAAACCGGATGATTCCCCGAGGGTTTCACCCGATGGCCGCTATATAGTCTTCAATTCGGAGCGCGGCGCGCTTCCGAGTATATGGCGCATGGACATTGACGGCAGCAATTTGAAGCAAATCACGAATCAGGAAGATTACCTTGTGGACATTACGCCTGACGGGAGCTCAATCATTTTCAGCTCGTGGCGAACAACGCGGCAAACCCTGTGGCGGGCATCAATTGACGGCGGCGAGGCGGTCCAAATCAGTAACTTGTTCATCCCCCGAGCCTCGCTTTCACCAGATGGGAAGTTCCTTGTCTGTTGGTACCGGGACGAAAATCCGAATTCACCGAATCGGCTCATAGTTCTACCCATAGCCGGAGGATCGCCGACCCGCACCTTCGACATGCCTCCGACGGCATCCGGATATCCCAAGTGGTCACCCGATGGCAAGACTATCACTATTTATGATTCGCGCACCGGGACATCTAACTTGTGGGGCCAGCCGCTTGACGGTGGCCCGATGAAGCAGTTAACCGACTTTAAGCCTGACGGTGTCTTCGCGCGCGACTTGTCGCGTGATGGGAAGTCGATGGTCATGTCACGGGGCACGATTACCAGCGATGTGATTCTGATAAGTGATTTCAGATAGGCCCTAGATGATTCGCTCATTTAAGCATAAGGGCTTGCGTGAGTTCTTTGAAACCAACAGCAAGCGCGGAATCCCACCGGAACTCTCAACGCGCCTTCGAGATCGGCTTGACGTGCTCGACGCCGCGGCCACTTTCGAGGATGTCGCCCTACCACACTTCGGTCTTCATGAGCTAAAGGGAGACCGCGCCGGCACGTGGGCCGTGAAGGTCAACAAGAACTGGCGTGTGACATTTGCTTTTGCGGACGGCGATGCCAGCGAGGTAAACTTTGAGGACTATCATTGAAAGTGATTTGATATGGCAGGACAAAACACTCAGCGCAAAGTGCGGCCAACACATCCCGGCGCGCTCTTGAGAAACATGCTTGCAGAACTAGCCGCTGATGGCAGCGACCAATTCGCATCGCTGACGCAAATCGAATTAGCAAAGCGGCTCGGTGTTTCGCGCCGCGCCGTTACCGAGTTAATTCATGAGCGCCGCGCGGTGACTGCGGACATGGCGATCCGTTTGTCGCGAGTGTTCAAGACCACGCCGGATATTTGGATGAATTTGCAGAAGGCGGTGGATCTGTGGGATGCCGCCCAGGCAAATAAGAATCAGTATGCCAAGCTCAGACCGATTGCTGCGTAAGATACTATGAGATTCGAATACTACACTGATGCACTTGCCGACGTGCCGAAGCTCTCGGTTGACGGCACAGTCGACAACGCGATTCACTTTTCACACTGGAAGGGAAATCAAACGCCGGCGTCGGTGAAAGCCGACACCTCAACTGAGATAGCGCTCAATCTGGTCGCCGCGCCTGACCGTGAAGAGCTAACCGGCGGGATCGATCTCGTCACCAATAATCACTTTGATACCGACGGCGTGCTCTCTGTCTGGACAGTCCTGACCGGCGAGCGGGCGCTGGAATTGCGTGACAAGTTGATTGCCGCTGCCGAAGCCGGCGACTTTTCCGAGCTGAGCACGCAGGAAGCCGTGCGCGCGAGCATTGTTATACAGGGCTCGGAATCACCGATTGACGAGCAGGCCGGGTCGCCTTTGGCGCGGCAACTCGCCGGTGAGCCGGTCAGTGATGAGGCGCGTGCCTATGAACTGGTCCTGCCGCACGTCGAGCGGGTCCTGACACACACGAATGATTACGCATCGCTGTGGTGTGACGCATGGAACCGGATCGCGTCAGCGTTGGATAGTTTTGCCAAAGGCAGATCGCGAGTTGATGAAGACCACGAAGCGAAAGTTTCATTGATAACGCTGGCGCCGGACATTTTCAGTTCCAGGGGTTTCAAGCCAACGCGCCACTGCGCACCATTCACCGCCATCTCGCATCATGCGCGCGGCGAAGTCTTCTTGATCGCGACGCCACTCGAAGGCGGCTGGGCTTATCGCATCGATTATCCCTACTACTCCTGGGCCGAGACCATTGTGCGTCCGCCCATCGAACGCCGCGATTTCAGTTCCTTCATTGAACAGCTCAACGAGATGGAAAAGAGCACGGCCGGCGGTTGGCGTCTGGATCTTTCGGAACTAGCTTCAGCGGCAAAGTTTTCCGATCAGAATGGGAAGCTGACGGTTTCCAGTCTTTCACCCGACGAGGTTGCGGCTCAGCTTCGCATCGCGATGCTCGGAACAAGAACAGCCAATGCTTGACCTGACCTTTCAAACTTAACCACCTCCAGCGCAAGATATCGACAAACTGAAGTTTGTCGGACATAGTTTAAGCGTGCGCGCTCTCCGAGATATTCACATCGGTCCTGCCGGGTGGTCTTATGCCGACTGGCGAGGGCGGGTCTATCCCGAGGGCGCCGGCGCAAAGTTCGATACTCTCGCGCTGGTCGCCAAATACTTCGATGCGGTTGAAATCAACAGCAGTTTCTATCACCCACCTTCGCGTGACACGGCGAGATCATGGCTGAAACGCATCCAGCACAATCCGAACTTTATCTTCACGGCCAAACTCTTCCGAGCGTTCACGCACGAGCGCGGCAAAGCGACGGTTGATGACGAAAAGCTGTTTCGACAAGGCATTGATCCGCTGATGGAAGCCGGGAAACTGGGCGCCGTGCTCATCCAGTTTCCCTGGTCGTTCAAGAATGACCGCGAAGAGCGCACGTACCTCAGTCAATTAGCCGAAACGTTCAAGGACTATCCGCTGGTCGTTGAACTCCGTCATGAGTCGTGGAACAACCCGCGGATCCTTCAGACGCTGGAAGATCTGGGCGTGGGTCTCTGCGATATCGACCAGCCGCTGTTTGCTGATTCGATTAAGCCTTCCGCGGAAGTAACTTCGCCGATCGGCTATGTGCGGTTGCACGGGCGAAACTATCAGAACTGGTTTCGCGAAGAAGCTGATGTGGTTGAGCGCTACGATTATTTGTATTCGCGCGATGAGTTAGAGCCCTGGGTCGAGCGGATCAAGCAAGTCTCAGAGAAAGCTAAACAGACTTTCGTAATCACCAACAACCATGCGCGCGGGCAAAGCCTGGTGAATGCCTTTGAAGTGATGGCGCTGCTGGAAGAGGAGCGAATGCCGGGCCCGGCAAAGTTGGTTGAGAGCTATCCGCGATTGAGTGAATCCGTGGAAGCGGACGATCAATCACCGCAGGGGAGTTTGTTTTAGTTTGGAGTTCCGCCTTCAGGCGGCCTTACGAGGAACTAAGCCCGCCTGAAGGCGGAACTCCGAACCATAGCGCCGTCGTCGCTTCGCTCTGCCGTCGCACTCCAAATTATTTCGCCAGCGGAAAGATCGGCTCGATATCCACCGGCACATTCTTCAATCGATCCAGCGCACTCTTCATCGGAGGCCGAATCACGGCATACTTTTCCAGGATCGCCTTGGCTTTGTCGTAAGAGCCTTCGGCTTCAATCGTCAGTATTTCATGCGTTAGTTTGCGCACGGCCTCTTTGATTTTTGTTTCGTCGACACTGAAAGTGCCAGTCTTATCGTTGAATTTAATGGCACCTTCATCGGTTAGATAATTGAATTGCATGGCCACCCCACGACCGTGGGCTTCATTGATGCCGAAGCGCACCGAACGAAACATGCTGGCCAGGTTCGTCGTGTACAACGCGGCCTGCATCTCACGGTCGACCACGCCTTTGTCGATTAGATATTGCAGCGCCCATAGGCCGGTGATGTCAGCCTTCGCTTCCTCGATCGCCGAATAAAGCTCCTTCAATTGCTTGCGTACGGTCGTTTGTTCGCCATTGACCGTGATGTTGTGCGGCCCGAGGCCGTGCATTAACTCATGTGTAAGAATGTGCGTGAAGAATGCTTCGAACGCGAGGTTCCGTTGTTGCGAAGGAATGAGCACGACGCGCGAGATCGGAATCAGAATCTTGTTGAACTTTGCATCCTGCACGTTCTTCAGCATGATTCGCTTCGAACCTTTTTCCTTTACGACGCGCTCGTCGTTCGGCAGGTTGAACGCCGCCGTTTGCACGCCGCTGTTTCCTTCGCCGGAGCTGAAGACTTCGTTGACTACGCGAATCGGCGAAGCGGCGCCAAGTTTGGGATTGCGATACTTCGCATCGATGGGCAAGTGGTCTTCCAGGTCCTGCAGGTGCCGGCTGAATTTCGCGAGCTTGGCGCTTTCAGCTTCGTCCCGCAGAGTTACGTAAGCTTCGAACGCGGCTTTGTAGCCAAACAATTCGTCTTCGTAAGTCTCGTACGGCCCGATCGTGACATCGATCGGCGCATTGAGATCCATCCAGGCCACGTCACTGTCGTAGTAATCGTTCGACCCAAAGGCAGCCGCGCGCTGGTTCAGAAAATCTCGCAGAGTCTTGTTCGTGGTTAGCGCCGAGGCCTCGCGCAAGAGCTTCGCCGCCGGGTCGAGAAACTCGCGGTACTCTTCACTGTAGGGCACGGTTTTCAGTTTACCGCCGGCGTCGCGGCGAATGGTGTAAAAGTATCCCGTTGCCTTTTCCTTCTCTTCGGTCGACAACGTATTCAACCAAGCGTTGAATTCTTCCTTCGTTATGTCGTCCGGATAGTAATTCGCGCGCGGTGGTTTTGGCGGCACGTCATCGATGAAAGGCTCGTTGTCATCCAGACGCGACCAGGGACCATCGTTAATCAGAAAGTAATGAAGGCGCATCCGGCCAGCCGCGCTCTTGTCGGCCTCCAGCTTTTTCCTCAGCGCGTCGTTACCTGACCACACCTGTCGCAGGAAAAGCGGATCGAGCACTTTGGCCGCGGCGATAATCTTTTGCAGCGCCTTCCGATCGTTTGGTGAAAGGCGGGTGGTATTCGCCGTCATTACCGTCGGCGCAAAGCGGCGTGTTTTGGTGGCGAGAGAATCGTCTTTAGCAGGGCTTTGCCTCTTGGTCGTCTTTTGCGCGAGCGGCGCTGCCGCCGCCATGATCGCAATGACCGCTATCCCAACTATTTGTTTCCAGGTCTTCATTGCTAATCCTTCCCAGTTGTTAGAGATTCTGTCGGGTCCTTAATATCTTCACGAAAGAGCCTAAACGCAACTCGTCATGCGTCAAGCTCGATAACTTAAGGGCTTCGTCTTCCGTGATCGCGCCGCAGTTAATTGCGCGCAGGAAATAGTTGAGCAGGCCCTGACCGGTCGCCGCATCGTCAAAGACATCGCCCACGAGTGTTGCTTTGGCGGCCTTCTCGACAAAATTGCGCAGGCGCTCGGAAGCTGCGTCCAGGCTTTGGAGAAAGAAAGCATACATGGCCGCATAGCGAATCGGCAGTTGCGCCGGATGCAGATCCCAACCCTGATAAAAACCGCCGGCAAGTGAATGCTGGATATGATCGTAATGCAGCTTCCACGCGCGTTGGACGACGGCGCGGTTCTCTTCGATATGATCCTGGGTCAGAGGCTTTCCTTCAGTGGCGCGATGCGGTCCGACCGGCATGATGTTGGTCGCGCCGTCGGACAACCAGACACCGGTCCCGGACAATGAAACCTGCATCATGTGTTTCGCGAAGTCGCAGGCCGGATGCATCATGTGTTGATGCGCGGCGGTGATGCTGCAACTGGCGGTGTAGTCATAGGTGCCAAAGTGCGCCGCAGTGCAACGCCCGCGCGCAGCTTGTAGCAGCAGCGGCAGATTGATTCGTCCTTCGCTGTTGATGATCGACTGCGTGGTTTCAATCATCATCTCCATGTTCAAAGCGCCAGGTGCCAATCCGGTCTGCTTTTCCAGTAACTCAAATATATCGGCAAGCGCCGAGACCTGCTCGGGCGTCGTGATCTTGGGGAGCGTAACGACGAAATTGTCCGGCAGTCTTCCGCCACTCTGATCCAGCACTGTCGAAACGAAAATATCCAACGTGCGCACGCCGCGGGCACGCAGCTCTTCGGTGAAAGGCTTAATGCGAATGCCGATGAACGGAGGCAATGTGCCCGCCGTGAGCCCCCGGGCAACCTCGATCGCCGCCGATTCGGCATGGCCGTCTTCTTCCGCATCGGGCCGATTGCCGTAGCCGTCTTCGAAATCGATCCGAAAATCTTCGACTGGCTCGCGCCGCAACTTTTCCTGTACGCGCCGGTGAATCGCATGCGCCAGCCAGGCAGCTTTGTTTTCCTGGCGCACGGCGTCGGGCTCGTCCTCCAGACGCTGTCTCAAACCGGTGGCGTAGCCCAGCACATCCGGCAATTCGTTTGACCGCGGCAGGCCTATGGCCCGCGCGAAGACCACAAAGTCTGATGCGTTTTCGGCAAACGCGCGCTCGGCCGCTTGTCCCAGCCGCTGGGCTGAATCGGCGCGAAATAAATGGGCCCCTCCATAGACGGTATGCACCGGCTGGCGGCGTCCCGTTTCGCCCGGGTACCCTTCCATGAAGGCGTTGTTGGATGTGCGCAGGGTTTCGTCGATCCCTTGAAGTGAAGTTGCGGACAAAGAGGTTTTCATTAGGTCTTATGAAGAACTGTGTTTTCGAGTTAGTGGCTGACTTTATTACCAAACTCAGTTGACTGGCAACTCCACGCGCCTGGTTTTATCAAATATCGGTTGAGGACGCTAAATAGCCAGCTCGCTGCAAACCGAAACGGCCACCGCAAGGTGGCCGTTTCGGTTACTAGCTATGGTTTTCCCTGGCGCAGCTTCAGCTTGCAGCGACCACAGCGCCAGGATAACTGGCCCCGAGTTTCGCCGGATCGCCTTCGGCCAGGGTGTTCACCAACTCCTGATGGAAATAGTCGTGGCGCGCTGCTACTGGAGGGGCGACCCGCTTGTCATACATCTGGCGTGAACGATCGATGTCTTCTCGCAGGCGATCATAGATGTCACTGCGGCTGCGGCCTTCCTTAACTTTCGGCTCGTTGTAAAGTTTGATTTCCGAAACCAGCAAGCGGGCAAACCGGCGGGCATCGTTGTGTAGCCGGCGCTCGTCTTCGCCGACCTCAATCGGCAAGTCCGGTTCACTAACGCCATAGCGGCGAGCGCTTCCCAGTGGTGCTGCGTATTGCGCGGTAAGGCTCGGCGCAGTCAGAGCCGGGGTTGTTTCGCTCGCGAGTACCGGTTCGGGCGCGGGGGGTTCCTCGGCGGCCTCTTCAGGTTCTGGCAGCGGCGCAGGTTCTCCCGAGATGGAGACTTCCTCGGCCGCCGGCGCTGCCTTCTCCTCGGGAACATACTCAACGGTTGGCTTGGCGTAAACTTCCTCGACCGTGAACTCCGCACCAACCTCGGGCGTTTGCGGTTCGATCTCCGGTGTATACGCCCCTTCGGATTCAAGGGCTCGCTCAGGCTCGGCAGGTGCTGCGACTGCTTCAGGTTCGCTCGCCGGCTTTTCCGGCGCGGTGCGCGGCACTGATCCGAGATTGATAGCCATCGCGGCAACTCGCGCCAGCAACTCAAGCGCGTCCACATTGACCGGGTTTGAATCCTGCGACGCTGAATCAGCGTAAAGAACGGCAACAACCTTTCCCCGCACGACCAAAGGCACCGCAGTCATAATCTGCGGATTGCCGCCAAGCTGATCGGTCAAGAGGCTGTCTTCGGAATTTGATCCGGGGGCGCCCGTCCAGGCGGAACGGGATTGGGCGGCACGGCCCAGGAGCGTGTCCGCGCTTAGCGGCAGAGAGACGCCGCCTATCAACTCGAGATTAGAAGGATCGCTGGCCTCGCACTCTCGCCAGCCTATTGCCTGATCGTTTCGGATGACGAAGAGCGCGGCGCGCTCAGCGAACTGTGCCGCGCCGGTCAACAGCGAGCCAAGAATGTCCGTGTGCGCCTGTTGTCTTTCGATTTCTTCGACGACTCGCTTAAGCGCGCCAACTTCACCTGAACTTTCAGCGCGCTGCGGCATCGCCCCGCTCAATCTTTGTCCTCGGGCAGTCTGCAAGTGAGCGAAAATCGCTGCCGACAGGTGCGTTCCGCCCAGCGGTTTGTTTGCAGAACTCTCACGCAAGCTCGCCAGCGCTTCACCAAAGTCATTCTGCAAACGGGCCAGCTGTTCGTCGATCGCGCGCAGGCGCTCGCCGAGATAGGTTTCAATTGCTTGCTGCAAGCTGTGCTCTAATTCTTCGCTCACTAAGGTTACGTCCTCCGATCAAATTGGCGCCGCCGGTCTTAGAGGGTGCCAAATTGATTATGGAGGCCGCGCTGAAACCGAGTCAAGAACTCTTTTTTGAATGAATCGCGGACGTTGGCCTATCCGCAGATTGCACAGATTACGCAGATTTCACATTTCAGGAGATTAATAGGAGTGTAGTCGAGCTAAGTCGCCGGCAAGCCTTTGCCCGCGATCATCTCCATCACCTCGCAGAACCGGTCGAGCTCCGGCAGCGTCGTGTAAAGGTTCGGGGTGATGCGCAGGCCCTGGAATTCTTCGTGCATGATCGTCGTCGTAAAGATCCGGTGCTTGCTGAACAGATAGCTGCCTATCTTGCCCGAATCGATGCCTTCGATTTGCACGTTGCCGATGGCGCACATCTGGGCTGGATCGAATGACGTATTGAAACGGACCTTGGGAAGGTCCTTGAGACGGTCCATCCAGTACCGTGAAAGATAACGCAGCCGCGCTTCCTTGCGTTTGCCGCCGATGCCGTGATGGAAGAGCAACGCTTCGCCGATGGCCAGCCGCGGCGCCGCTGAATGCGTGCCGATCTCTTCGAACTTGCGGATGTCTGCCTTTTGCTTTTCCTCAGCCGCAAACAAAGGCCAGACCTTCGGAATCTTCTCGCGCCTGACATAAAGCATCCCGGTGCCCTTCGGCGCGTACAGCCACTTGTGCAGGCTGGTGCCGAAGTAATCGCAGTTCAAGTCATCTCGCTTGAAATAAAACTGCGCAAACGAATGCGCGCCGTCGATAATCGTTTCGACGCCACGCGCGCGGGCCATTTCGCAAACGGCTTTGACCGGCGTAATTTGGCCGGTGATGTTTACCATGTGCGCGATTTGAATCAGCCGTGTGCGCGGTGTGATGGCCCGTTCGAATGCCGCGGTGATCTCCTGAATGTTCTTGGGCGGAATCGGAATCTTGATTAAGTTGAGCTTGATTCCTTCGCGTTGCTCACGTTGTCGTATGGTCGTGAGCATACGCCCATAGTCCTGGGTGGTCGTGAGCACCTCGTCGCCTGATTTCAGATCGAGACCGAGCAGCAGTGTCTCAAGGGATTCAGAGGCGTTACGTGTGATAGCAATCTCTTCGCGGTCACAGCCGAACAGCTCCGCCAACCCGGTGCGGATCGTTTCCGATTGCGGCTCGAGAATCTGCCACATGGTATACGCCGTCGCGTCTTCCTGCTGCCAGATGTAGCGCACCAGCGCTTCGGTGACGATGCGCGGGCTGGGCGAGACGCCGCCGTTGTTGAGGTTGATGATGCCCCGCGTGACGGTAAAGGCCCGCTGGATTTCAAACCAGAAGTCTTCATCCATCGCGGCCTGCTCGGGAGTCAGGTGCGCGACGCTGGCACCAGCAGCGTGTATATCCTTTAGAAGCGAAGCGACGGTTGCGTATGACAGCGCGGCGAGGCCGAGGCCTTTGCCGGTCAGAGAAAGAAAGTTGCGGCGGTCGAGTCCGCCTGATTTCTGGTTCATCATGGTCAATTCTTAGCTCCCGTTATCCGGCGAGTAATGGCCGTCCATTTTTCGTGTGCGCGCGAGGCAACCACCTTCACCTCCACTTTGCGATTGGTCTTTTCAGGGTTCTTCGTGGGTTGATACCCGATGACGTATTGCGTGTGCAAGTCATGAGTCACCTGGCTAATGGCGTCTGGTAGGCCCTTTACCGAATTCAGGATGAACGCGCGTCCGCCGGTCGCTCTCGCCAGTTTAGTCAAGAAGTCGATTGCCTTACTACGCGGACTCTTTCTGATTATGGCTTTCTCGTCATCAAGCTCACCTACCAGTCCAATTACGAATACCTGGAGGTCGCCCTTGTCCAGCAGCTTGAAGAGGTCGGACTCGGTGTAGTAACTCGCGCGATCCTCCCCGTCTGAAATCAGGACCAGAGCCAGACGGTTCCCGGTTCCTGCTCTTCGATGCTTTATGGCATAGTCTGCGGCTAGACAGAGGCCATCGATGACGGCTGTTTGCCCCGGTCTTACAAAAAGAGTGCCGAGGGCGCGACTAAGGACATCCTTGTCAGATGTCATCTCTTGTGCCATCTCTACCTTGTCACTGCTCGCAAACCTCACAATGAACGTCTGATCGTGTGGTTTGTTGGAGCCAACGATTGCTCTTCCCGCCTCGATAACATCGGAAAACTGACGTCGCAGCGAACCGGACATGTCCATCACCAATCCGTAGGTTATGGGAAGCTCGGCTTTGGAAAAGTAAGCGATTGCCTCGGGCGTGCCATCATCAAGCAGTTGCAAATCCTCTTTGACCACGTCGTCAACTGAATGTCCGGAGCGATCTGTGAGGATGACATTTAGCTTTACCAGTTGTTCGGTCTGGGGTGGAGCCGGTGTGTTCGCAGAAATGAAACAGGAAAGAGCGACCAATGACAGGGCGCATTTTGCGGAACGGGAGATAATTGTTTGCCTGTAGCGGCGCATGTTCAGGGTGAAGCCTCGATAATACCTGGCATCTCGACTTCGTAGCCCGCGCTAATCCACGCCTTGGTGCCACCCGCGACGTTCAGTAGATCGGTAAAGCCCGCCTGCTGCACAATACTGGTCGCGGCGCTGGAGCGATAACCACCGGCGCAGATCACGGCCGTCTGCGCGTTCGGCTTAAGGTGCAAATCCGGGAGCGAGTCTCGCAATTTCGCCAGCGGTGAACTGATCGCATGCGGCGCGTGTCCACTTTCGTACTCGGGCTGGCGGCGCACGTCAATCAGTTGCAAATCAGAATGTGTCTCAATCAGTTCCTTCAATTCGATAACGGTGATTTGCCGGATCGATGCGAGGTCAAGGCCGGCTTCCTTCCACGCGTTCATCCCGCCCGCTAAATATCCCAGCACGTTTTCCAAACCAACGCGGGCCAGCCGCAGTTGGGCTTCTTCAACCTTCTTGTTTGACTCAGCCACGATCACAATCGGTGAAGTCATCGGGATCAGAGAACCGGCCCACGACGCGAACTGACCGCCGAGGCCAATGTTGAGCGCGCCCGGGATATGGCCGGCGCCGAAATCGGCGGCGGCGCGCACGTCGAGAATCACAGAACCCTGAGCCGCAAACTTGCAAACCTCAGCGGGCGACAACGCGGCAGCCTGCGGCAGTCCATTCAGGGCGTCGGCGCCGGTGCGATTGATCTCTGCGTCTTTGGAAAAGTAAGCCGGGGCCTCGGGCAGATCGGTGGTCATCAACTGGACGAACTGTTCTTTGCTCATCGGCTGTAGCGCGTAATTGAACTTGCGCTGTTCGCCGATGGTCGAAGAAGTCTCTTCCGAGAGGCTTCGCCCACACATCGACCCGGCGCCGTGCGCCGGGTAAACCTCGACGGCGTCACCAAGCTGCAAAAGCTTTTCGTGCAGACTGTCGTACATCAACGCGGCCATCGCCTGCGGCGTGTAGCCTTTTCCGCCCGCAAGATCGGGACGGCCTACGTCGCCGATGAACATGGTGTCGCCGGTCAGCACCTTTTGTGGTTGATCTGAAACTTCAGTATCAATGACCAGAACGCAGATTCCTTCAGGGGTGTGCCCCGGAGTTTCCAGGATGCGCAGCTTTACCTTGCCCACTGCCAGTTCGTCACCGTCTTTGACTGCGCGATGTGGAATCGTCGCCCCGGCTTGCCGGCCGAAAACGATTTCCGCGCCGGTGCGCGCGGCCAGTTCACGATGCCCGCTGACGAAGTCGGCATGCAGGTGCGTTTCGATTACGTATTTGATCGTGAGGTGTTGAGCGGCTGCCTCGTCAACATACTGATCGACGTCGCGCTGGGGATCGACTACGACAGCGCCGCCCTCCGAACCAATCAGATACGAGGCATGAGCGAGACAATTGAGATAGAACTGCTTGAAATACATCGCCGAAGTTGTTGTGCAGCCGATTGCGCAGAGGGATTTTCTCGCAAAACCCCACGCACCGCAAGCTTGTTGGAAGTATTGAAGGGGCCTGGCTAGAAAGAGGGGAACGCAAAGACGCCGAGACGCCAGGACGCAAAGGGAAGAGAACAAATGACGTAAAGAGAGGGACCCGATTAGGTGCGGAGAGAAGAATCGTGTGGAGAGTGGAGCCAGGGTAAATGCAGGAGTGAAGATCCGTCTCTTTATTTCTTTGCGTCCTGGCGACCTCGCGCCTTTGCGTTGAGGCTTTTTGTTAGAGCCCATTGACGACGCGGTTGGTGGTTAGAAAGAGGGGAACGCAAAGACGCCGAGACGCCAGGACGCAAAGGGAAGAGAACAAATGACGTAAAGAGAGGGACCCGATTAGGTGCGGAGAGAAGAATCGTGTAGAGAGTGGAGCCAGGGTAAATGTAGGAGTGAAGATCCGTCTCTTTATTTCTTTGCGTCCTGGCGACCTCGCGCCTTTGCGTTGAGGCTTTTTGTTAGAGCCCGTTGACGACGCGGTGAATGCCGTTCTTAACATACCGCTCGCCGAAGTTGATGACGATGGCCAGTTTCAGATCGAGCATGCGGAGATAGGTGAGCGCCTGAGCTTCGAAGATTGAGTTGTAGGCCGTTGTTGCTTTGACTTCTATGAGAACCAATTGATTGACCAACAAATCAAGTCGCAGGGGGGTTCCTAACGTATTCCCTTTGTACTTGATTGGTACTATCAGTTGACGGTTTACCTGCAAGCCGCGCTGCATAAGTTCCCAGCAGAGGGCCTCTTCATACACGCTCTCGATCAAACCGGGTCCGCCGAGCGTGCGATGTGCTTCAATGGCGCACTCAACGATGTGCTTGCTGATCTCATTCTCATTCATGGAAGAAGTTAGCTCAAAGATGCATTTATTTGACACCTTCGATAGTTTGCTGAGCAATAGCCAGATACGCGTGGATTCGAGCGTCGGTCGGGTGAATCCGGTCCGCCGCAGTCTTAGCCCGTTCAAAATTCGCGATAGCCAAACTCGCCAGGGCCGTCGCCAATTGATTCCCGCTCTCTGCCACGGCGTTGCCATTGGTCATGATCAATTCGCCGTCCTGATAATACCTTTGGCCAAATCCATTCATCGTTACCGCTGCTTCACTGATCTCGTTGAATTGATCTACCAGCGGCTCGACAATTTCGAAGGCACGATTCGAATCGTATCCGGAAAACGCCCGGCCAATTTCAAGCAGCGCGCGCATTTCCTCCTGGCCTTCAGCCCGAGGCGAAGTGCCAAGCATGCTTCGCACTTGTTCCAGATAGAGCAGTGCGGTTGCCTTCTTCTGACCGGGGCCAATTTGATTCAATACTTGACTAAGTATTTGGATCCGTTCGCGGACAGGACGATAATTACTCAAGATCCGCAGGGCTTCCTCAATCTTCCCTCGGGCAATGGCGCCGCGGATTGCCAGCTGGCTCAAATTCCGGAGCGATTGCTGACGCTGCATTGCATTGGTGACGTTGTCCGTGATTATTTGCCGCGCGCGTGTTAGATCGCCTGCTGCTGCGGCTCTGTTGGCAATCTGCTGGTAGAGTTGATCTCGCACCTCTCGCGGCGCCTGACCTGCAGCGTCAAGAGCGCTGTCTACCGTGCCGCTGTTAATCGCTGCCTGAGATTGTTGCAGGGCAGAACTTTGGCCAGCATTCTGATTGTTTAGCTCGCCGAATTTCTTCTCTAGCGCTGCCGCGCTACCGGGAACGTTACGTTCCAGTTCCGCGCCCAGCTCTTTGAGCATATTTAGGAGATTTTGCGCGATGTTCCTCTCTGGCGAAAAAATGTTGATCCCTGGTGGAGAATAGGCGAGCGCTTCAGCGGTGGCGTTTCGCAAGAGTGCTCGATACTCCTCGTCTGAGATTAGATTCGTTTTCGGCGGCTCGTCACCACCGCCGGGCTGAGTTCTTCTTCCTGCCCTTACCAGGCGAAGAAAGCTCATCATCAGATACGCGGCTTCCGGACGCCTGATCAATTTCTCGTTTGCCAATTTCCCGGCGATATCGTGCGCCAGTTTGGCCGCAAGTTCCGGCTCCTTTGAGCGTAAGCGATACAAGATGTCAACCAGAGTCGATGGATAACCCCGCTTGAGCGTATCCTCGGCCATTTGAAAGGCTCGCTTTGGATCGGTAGCCGCGATTTGGCCGACCAGCGCGAGTTCGAGCTCAAGCTCCTGATTTCCCAGACCACGGATTTGCATTTCATCAGGAGTCGATAGCGTGCGTGTTGCACGGAGAAAGCTCAGCGCCATCTCAGGATCATGCGTCGTCAGGACTTCAATCACTTCGCGTCTGAGTTGCATTGCGAGTTGAAAGCTCTCGTAATAGTCCTGATCGGGGTCGATGCTCGCGATGAATTCCTTGACGCTTTCGATCGCCTGCTCGATCAATTTCAAGGCACGCTTCTCGTCGGAACTCCATAGCAATTGCGCGGCCTTTATCTGGAAGCGCGCGCGCGTCTGTGGGCGGCGCAGCTCTGGAAAGGTCTGTGATGTCTGGACCAGCAGCGCGACGCCTTTCGCTTTGAGCACTTCCTGGTTCTTTCCGGCTTGCAACTCCTCCTCGGTCGCTTTTCGCAGTTCGACAATCTTGATTTCGTAACGGCCGGGCCGCGGGTTTTCGTTCTGAGCAAGCGGCGCGACGTCAATGCGATACACTCCCGGGCTTTCGGCAACTACGGTTACGTTCTCCGGACCGTCCGTTCCGTTCGGGCTATCAAACTCACCGAGGCGTCGCCCCGCGGGAGAAAATACGCGAACGACTACATCGATCCCACGCTGATCGACGACTAGTTGCAGAATCTGGTCCTGTTCGAGGCTGACGCTGTAGCTGTGCGTCTGTCCGGCTGCCAGAGTCCGCTCAATCGGCGAGCCCGGCTGAAGAGAAGTAGCAGCGGTTTGGGCGCCTACGCCCGCAGCATTGAAAAGAAGGCAGAGGAGCAGCGAGAGAAATATACATCTGGCCTGGCGCATATCAAGAATCCCCCCTTTCAGAAAGAACGCGGCTTCATTACGGATGATCCAGCAACGCGGAAAGAAATACTATGATGCCGGGCCGGTCGAAAAGTTCCAATAGACTTGGAATATCTTAGGAGAGAATGGCAGGGCGAAGGTTGCCCACCCAAGTTATGTGGAAACGGCGCCGACTGTAATAGACTTCTGGTTATGATGGCGGTAATTCATAAAACTCTCGCGCTGGTTTCAATGGCCGCAGCATCCAGTAAGGCCGGCGGGTTCCATCGGGCGAGTGTTTATCGGCAGGCCGCGTCATTCGAAGCCACTTCTGATAAACCTCACGCGATTTCTCAGTGTCCACGTGAATGTCGCCATAGTTATCCGCTGCTTCGGCTTTGCGCACGCGCACGGCCTGATGCCAGCAATGCATGCCCGAAATCGGATCGGGATGGACGGGGAAAGTCAGGTTCTGATGCACACCGACGTCGCTCCACCAGATGCGCAAAGTATCCGCGTCGCTGGATTCGTACGGGCCCGTTCCGCGTTCGCGTTTTAATCCCCATCGCGTGCCCTCATGATTGAGTTTGACGGTGGCCGTCAACTGTTTCTGGCCGCTCTCATGCGTCTTCCAACGCCCCATGTGATGGCTGCACGCGACGATGCCGGGTTTTATACCCTCATTCACCCAGGCGCGCACGACAAAGTAACCAATCTCAGTTTCGACCCGCACCAGATCGCCGGTTCGCACGCCCAAGCTCGCCGCGTGGCTCGTATGCAGCCAGAGCGGATTCGTGTGGGCAATTTCATTTAGCCACTTCGCGTTGGCGCTGCGCGTATGAATCTGAATTGGTAAACGGAACGTTGAGATCAGAATGGTCTGATCGGGTTCAAGATTTTCCGGATGAACGTGGCTCCTGATGTAAGTAGGGATTGCGTATTCTTGCCAGCCCCAATCCGTCAGCGTCTTTGAAAAGAACTCGAGCCGGCCGCTGGGAGTAGGAAATCCGCGTTTGATCTCTCCGTCAACTTTCACGCCGACAAGTCGACGACCGTCAGCGTCGCCGTCGGGACTGGGAATGGGAACCACGTTTGGCGACGCAGGCTTTGCCGCGCGCGTAAACACGCGACCGAGCCGATCTTCGCTGATGTCGTCAAGCTCTTCAGCCGGCACGGTCTCTTCATAAATCGCTCCGACTTTCCTGGCTATCTCAAACGAGCCGTACCGGCGCATGTACTCCAATGGCTGCAGGTTTTCAGCAGCCGCTTTCTCAGGAAGCCCTGGCACTGAGTTCTCAAAGATCCATCCGTAGTATTCATCGACACCAAGTCTCGATCCGGGGTTCTTCCTGGATTCGACGAATTGACGAATGCCAAGCGAGCCATCGCGGTCGATGCGCCAGGTCAGTTCCATCCAGAATTCATTTTCTTCCCAGACTTCGCCGGGATTAACTTCGCGCGTGTCGCTTATGTCCTCTCCGTCACGTTGTCGCGCGGCGCGCATCACCGGTTGGCGAAAGCCGAGCCACTGCGAATCGTGCGTTTCGTATGAATGCAGATCGTGGCGCTCCGGCCCCAGCCCCATCGGCAAAATGTAATCCGCGAAATACGAGGTCTCGTTCCAAACCGGCGTCAATGCGACGTGACAGCCAATCAGCTTCTCGTCCGTGAGCGCTTCGATCCACGAGAAGCCGTCAGGATTTGTCCACACCGGGTTATAGACACGCGTGAAATAAGTATCGAGCCGGCCGCGCCCTTCCTTTAGAAAATGAGGCAGCAGAAAAGACATCTCGTGCATTGCGAGCGGGAACTCGCGCGGCCAGGTCTTTTCGTTCCACATCTTCGGGTGCGGTGGGGTGTAAATCGGCCGGGGCACAAATTTGTTCCACGCATTCGGGAAAACTCCGCCTTTGGTGGCTACGGCGCCGAGCAAAGCATTGATCATGAAAAGTGTGCGCGCCACCGCCCAGCCACCGCTGATTCCCGAAGCAGCGCTGCGCCAATTGTGACTCGAAAAACGTGTGCCTGCGGTCGCGACAAGTTTGGCGATCTCTTCCAGGGCGCCCGCTTCAACGCCGGACTCCATCGCCGCGAACTCAAACGTGTACTCCGAGTAGAGTTCTTTCAGTACGCGCTCGAACTCTTCGAAGTTAGGGCTGCTCGTATCCGCCCCTGACCTCTGACCTCCGACCTCTGACCTCTGATCTAAGTATTCCTCCCAGTTCCACCAGCGCCGCACGAACTCGCGATTGTAAAGGTTGTTTTGAATCAGGTAATTCGCGATTGATAACAGGATTGCAGCTTCCGATCCGGGATAAGGCGCGATGAAATGATCGGCGTGCGTGGCCGTGTTTGAAAGCCTCGTATCAAAGACGATCAGCTTCGCGCCACCTGTCTTTCCATCGATGATGCGTTGCGCGTGCGGATTGAAGTAATGACCCGACTCGAGGTGCGCGCTGATTAGCAAGATAACTTTCGCATTCGCGTGATCCGGGCTGGGGCGATCTAATCCCATCCATAACTGGTAACCCTCGCGCGCGCCCGAAGAGCAGATGTTGGTGTGCGAGTTGTGACCGTCTACGCCCCACGCCGCCAGGATGCGCTCGGTGAAACCATCTTCGCCCGGACGCCCGACGTGATACATGATCTCGTCGCGGCGATCTTCGACGATAGCTTTGCGTATGCGTGCGGCGATGTCGTCGAGCACTTCATCCCAACTGACGCGTTCCCATTTTCCTTCGCCGCGTTTGCCGGCGCGCTTCAGTGGATAAAGAATGCGATCCGGATCGGTAATCTGGTTGAGAGTCGCCGGACCTTTCGCGCAGTTGCGGCCGCGGCTCCCCGGGTTCTCAGGATTGCCTTCGAACTTCTGAATCTGATTGGTGTCTTTGTCGATGTAAGCGAGCAGCCCGCAAGCCGACTCGCAGTTGAAGCAGGTGGTAGGCACTAATGAATAGCGCCGCTCCTTACGTCGCGGCCAAGCCTGCGAATCCAGCTCAGTCCAATCATCCCAGCGCTCCTTGGGCGGAAACGCCGCGAGATGGATGCGCGAAGGGCCGGGATAGAAGGTTTCGCCGCGGGCGTCGGTTTCTTCGCGGCTGGCGCCGACTCGCTCGTTCGCTTCATCAAGACTCATATTCCCAACCAACCTCGCAGAGAATCGTCAACCCGTCCGGCATCGGATTTAGAGAGAGTACCTATGGATTTCACAATCAAGCTTTCATGAATTGTGAAGACGCCACGCTTTACGGCCGAGGCTACATTCAGGCCGGAGTTCTTCCACTCACCCAGCACGAATTCGCCTGTTAGAAGACGGGCGGTCCTACTGGTCAGTGAGATGACGAAGAGATCTTGCGAAGCATGGGGCGTGCTGACGACAATTACCGGTCGGACTTTGGAACCCGACAGGTCCGAGAAGGGAAAGAGCACAAGAACAACATCACCTTTCGAGTAGCTCGGCATATACATCGTCCTCGGGATTGTCCCAAATGGCGTTCAGGGAAACCTCGCTGGCTCTAAGCAAGAAGTCGTCGCCGTTTGGCAGAACGGTTACGAGCACTTGCGTGCCATCAGGCAAGTCGAGCTTATCCAGAGGCTCGATCCTTCCTTCGTTAACTACTGCGCGAATTCTTTCTTGCATAACACACCTCGATTGGTTTGTGCCTCTCACACGCGAACACGCACTAGTGATCGTCGCAGGCAGCGCGAGACTCACCGCAGCGGACGTTAGGCAGCGACCTGTTCATAGGAGAAGCGCGGAATGTCCGCACGCTGACTGGCGTGCTCGACCGTGATGCCGCAGATATTGCCACTCTGATCGAGATCCAAGACTGTGTTCTCGTCCAACTCCTTCGATTCGACTACTTCGGCTGCCTTGAACTCGATATAGAGCGTGTCAGTGTCCTGAAAATATTTGATGTTCACGGCCTCAGTCTAACATGCGTTGCCAATCGTATGTAGTAACGTTATTTGCTAAATCCCGGCTATCCGTTTGCCAATGCGCCCACTCTGTCTGGGCGTGCTGTTGGTGTCAGGTTTGACTCAAATTTATTGGGCTCATCCTAAGCGGCGCTAAAGCGTCAGGCCAGCGGTACCGACTGTCCTGCCTGTACGTAAGCGTGCTCGAACCACATCAATCCAACCAGAGCCAGCGGCGCGCCGCCCACTCCCACCGACGCACTCGCGTAACCGAAGATCGCCAGCCAGGGAAGGGCTCCACCGAGTATTGATAACAGCGTTCCGATCCAAAACTCGCTCTTGTAGCGGCCATGCACCATTTCCCAGATGGCCAGACGCGCATGCGCGGTCGGGTGCGTGAGCGAAACTTCGCCCCAGATCATCAAGAGGTGCAGCAGACTTGCCACTGCAAATATCCAGAGTGAAGCGACAACGGCCAGCGGAGTCGCATCACTGAATGCTGGTAACGAACGCGTTCCCTGAAACCGGGCCGCAATCGGTAACAGCACGGCCGAACCCAACAGCAGAGCCTGCACGAATAAATGCGGCGGCAGCAGCGGGTTTTGCCACAGGTCGCGCGCCTTCGCTTGGGCGAACAGGTACGCTGTATAGATCGCCGTCAAAATCGACAAAGGAATTCCGGGGAAGGTCAACCATCCCTGCACCGATTTCGATCCGAGGAGACTGGCGATGAAATGCGCAGCCAACACGGCGGAATAGCCTGCGACAATGAACGCGCCCTTTACTAACCAACTCTTCCACTGCGGTCGCGTGAAGATCATGTAGAAGCGCGCGGGATGTTCGAGGTCCCAAATCAATAACACTCCCGTGATACCAAGAAACGCGCCCGAAACAACCGGTGTCACCCACAACCACAGCGCGCTGTCAGCGCTGAGGAACCCGAAAAGCACCAGTAAGGCCGCGACTAAATAAACCCCAGAAGCAATCCCCTTAGTCCACGTATACAGACTGACGCGCCAGTCCCACGGAATCGAATGCGCGACGTCGTAACTCAGCAGCGCCGCGGCCGAACTGTTATTGAAAGTAGGATTGCCTGAGACCACATGTTCACTCGATTGCTGTTGCTCGCTCCACATGAACAGACCTGCTTCCGGTCGCCGAGCAGCCAGCGGATCGAGTGTCGCCTGGTGCGCGCCCTTGTAGAAAAGTTTCGGCAGCGTCTCCTTTTCGGGACGGCGTACGTTCACGGCTTCGCGGTTTATGATCTGCGCAACGTACGAAGATTGATCGTTCATGTCGCCGATCAGAATCGCCTGCGTGGGGCAGACGACAACGCAGGCAGGCTCCAGACCGACATCGATGCGATGCGCGCAGAAATTACATTTCTCAGCCGAATGGTCCTCGGGGTTGATGAAGATGGCGTCGTAAGGACAGGCGGCCATGCAGGCCTTGCAGCCGATACAGATTGACTTGTCGAAATCGACAATGCCGTCCGCGCGCTTGAACATCGCCGTGGTCGGACACGCGGTGACGCAGGGCGCGTGAGCGCACTGATTGCAGCGCGTCACCTGATGCGCGCGGCGCGCATGAGGGAACACGCCCACGTCGACGTGCTTGACGTAGGTCCGGGTCACGCCGATCGGCACGACGTTCTCAGACTTGCAGGCCGTCGTGCACGCGTGGCAACCGATGCAGCGGGTGTGGTCGATCACCTTGGCCCACTGGACCGGGGTATTTCGAGCTGGCTCTGGCTCGATCATCTGGCTCTGGTGCAACCGTTGAAATTAACGCGCCGAAACTTACGCGGCGAAATATATCATGGAATGCAAGCGCCGCGGAGATGGAGTCGGTACCACCTGCGTGAGCGCGTGGATCAACTACCGGAACGCGCCGGTTGACCTGTGAGACCCACCTGCTGACGCAGTTGGTACTGACCTCATTGAGCAAGATGCGCGTGCCATTCAGTTATGCGATAGTTACGGCTGCTTGAGAGAAAAACTTCTCCAATACCTCGCATGTCCAGCGTGCGCCGGTGCGATTAGCTTGGCGTCCGCTGAACACGAAGGTGAAGAGATCGTCGCAGGTCAACTATCGTGTGCCTCATGCGCTCGATCGTGGCCGATCGTGCGCGGCGTTCCTCGCTTTGCTTCAATCGACGAAGTAGAAGAGGACAAAGCTGCAACGGCGGCGAGTTTCGGCTGGCAATGGACCCACTTCACTCAGACTGATGAAAAGTATGAAGAGCAGTTTCTGGGTTGGATAGCTCCGGTCGCGCCCTGTTTCTTCAAAGACAAGATCGTGCTCGAAGGTGGTTGCGGTAAAGGGCGCCATACGCAACTGGCTGCACAGTGGGGCGCGCGTGATGTAATCGGAATTGACCTGAGCGCGTCAGTCGAAACTGCGTTCGCGGCGACTCGTCATCTCCATAACGCGCATATTGTCCAGGCCGACGTTTACAATTTGCCGTTTGCCCGCGCCTTTGATTACGCGTTCTCTGTCGGCGTGTTGCATCACTTGCCAGACCCGCGCCGTGGATTCAAATCATTGGCATCGAAGGTCAAACCGGGTGGCCACATTTCCGCCTGGGTCTATGGCGCCGAGAACAACGAATGGATCACCCGCTGGGTGAACCCTCTGCGCGAGCGGCTGACCTCGCGTATGAACCCGCGCGCTTTGCTACAGCTTTCAAAAATCCCGGCGGCCATGATGTTCGCCGCGACCAAACTCATCTACGGGCCGCTTAACGCTTCGGCGGGCGGCGCGAAACTGGCACGGCATCTTTTTTACAACGATTATCTAAGCGCGATTGCCGGCTTTGGCTGGCGAGAGCAACACACCATCGTCTTTGATCACCTGGTGGCGCCCACCGCGTTTTACATTTCCCGCGAAGAATTCGCCGACTGGTGGCGAGCGATTGAGGCAAGCGAAGTCGACATAAGTTGGCACAATCGCAACAGTTGGCGGGGATTTGGACGGATTGGATGAGGCCGACACCGCTCTGCACTGGTTCGGAGTTCCGCCTTTAGGCGGCCCTTATGAGGAAGTAAGGCCCGCCTAAAGGCGGAACTCCTAACTACGAAACCGTTGACGGCCCTTCCGGCGACCCGCTATGATGCTTGCGGTCCCCGGCGTTCATGCCCAACCACAGCCAGACGCCTTGGACCTCCCGGTTTCTTGCCCTTAACCCTCTCAAGTTCTTAAAGAAACCTGAAACGTTTTTTCTGCGAGTATTTCTATGCCGGTTAAGATTGATGACCTCCTGGTTACTGCCATTGCCCACTTCGCCTCAGACTTACATCTGAAAGTCGGCTCCTTTCCCGTCATGCGCATCGGTGGCGAGCTTCATCCGATTGTCGAGGCGGCGCGTCTCTCACCGGAAGATACACTCGACATGGCGTTCTCGATGATGTCGAACCGGCAGAAGCAGAAGCTGAAAGAAGTTTCGGAAGTAGACATTGCCTACAGCGTCAACAGCCTCGGGCGATTTCGGGCGAACATTTTTCAGCAGCGCGGGTCGGTGAGCATCGTGTTGCGCGTGATTCCCGATCAAAGCCGGACCACGGCCGCGCTCGGGCTGCCGGCGGTGATCGACAAGATTGCGGAAGAGCGTCGCGGGTTAATCCTGGTCACGGGCGCGACCGGTTCGGGAAAGTCGACGACGTTGGCGGCGATGATCGATCGGATCAATTCAACGCGCTCGGGACACATAGTAACCATCGAAGACCCGATCGAATTCTTGCATCGAGACAAGAAGGCTTTTGTCACGCAACGCGAAGTTGACGTAGACACTCGTTCATTCGCAGAGGCGCTGCGTGGCGCGTTGCGTCAGGATCCTGACGTAATCCTGGTCGGCGAAATGCGCGACCTGGAGACGATCGAGACGGCGCTGACCGCGGCGGAAACGGGCCACTTGGTGCTCTCGACTTTGCACACCCTCGACGCAACCGAAACGATCACGCGTATCGTCTCGTCATTCCCATCGCATCAGCAGAAATCCGTGCGGATCCAGTTGGCGGGAATCCTGAAAGCCGTGATCTCGATGCGTCTGGTGCGCGCAGCGAAGGGCGCAGGCCGCGTTCCGGCGATCGAAGTGATGGTGTCGACCGGCCTGATCCGCGATTACATTATCAACGAAGAAAAGACCTACCTGATTCGTGAAGCGATCGCGAATGGTGCTTCCCAGTATTCCATGCAGACTTTTGATCAGTCTCTGTTCCGGCTCCTGCAGTCGCATCTGATCACCTTTGAAGAGGCCGTGCACAACACCACGAACCCGGACGAATTCAAGATGCGAGTGTCCGGCATATTGTCGACTGAGCAGGCAATCGATGGTGACGAGCGTGGCAACCGGGGCAGTACTGAAACGCGGCGGGAAGAATTCGAGTCGCTGATCGTCAAGCTCTAGTCATTTTCCATTCATCATTTTTCATAATTTTTCATTTGTCATTCGTCATTTGAGTCAGCGTTTGCGCTTCTCAGCCACAAACGCGCTTCGCTTGTGAACGATGACAAATGGAAACTGAGAGATGGAAAATGGAAAATGAATTCTGAACCCCTGGCGACGATTTACCCCTCGCCTCGCTTAGCTTCCTGCCAAAGCTCCTCTAACTCTTCGAGACTGGTCGCTTCGAACTTGCGGTTCTGTTCGCGCAGCCGGCTTTCGATGTAGCTGAACCGGCGCCGGAATTTGCGGTTGCTAAGCTTCAAAGCTGCTTCCGGCTCAACGTTCAAGCGCCGCGCAATATTCGTTACCACGAACAGCAGATCGCCGATTTCTTCGCGCACGTGCGCGTGATCCGCTTCGTTCTTCGTGTCGGCGTGGGCGGTGATCGCCGCGCGCAATTCGTCGACCTCCTCTTGTAGTTTTTCGAAGATGTCCTTGATTTGGGTCCAATCGAAACCGACGCGCGCAACTTTGGTCGAGATTTGATGCGCCTCCATCAGTGCCGGCGCTTTCGCGGAAACGCCGTCGAGTATCGATGCGTTTTCCGCCCCACCCACAGCTTTGCCGGCAGCACGTTTTTCCTCGGCCTTGATCGCTTCCCAGTTGCGCAGCACTTCGGCTGTGTCACCCGCTTCAGTGTCGCCAAAAACATGCGGATGCCGCCGCACCATTTTCGCGTGCACTTCGTCAATCACGTCGTCGATGTTGAATTCGCCTCGTTCGCTGGCGACGCGCGCGAAGAACGTAATCTGAAATAGCAGGTCGCCAAGTTCTTCGCGCAGCGCCGCGGGCCGGCCCTCGCGCGCTTCTTCCAGGGCGTCAAATGCCTCGTAAGCTTCCTCCAGGAGCATCGGCGCGAGCGTGGCGTACGTTTGTTCGCGATCCCACGGACAACCGCCGGGCGATCGCAGACGGTCCATCAGAGCTACAAGATCAATAAAGGTTTTCGGCATGTGTTAGAGTCCAAAGTCCCAAGTCCAGGGTCTAAAGTCAAGAGCAGATAAGCCGCTGAAACGGCTTGATTCTGGATCTGGTTCCGAGACCACCTCGCCGAAGTGAGGTACTGATGAGAGTAATCCATCACTTTGCGATCAAGCTCACGGCGATGCTAACATCGCACTCGTCCTAATAAACCATACTTCAAATGTGCGTGGTCGCTTCGTGTGACCCAAGTGCACTGCGAAAGCCATTCAATGAGTGAAGAGCAACCAACATTTAAAGTAGTAGATCGCCGGCCATTCAATCCGGACGGGACTCCGCGCGAGCTTTCGCCGGAGGAAGAGTCAGAACGAGCGGCGGCCGCCACCAAGATTGCTGAGGCCGCGCCGCCGCCACCTGCGACGCCGGCAGAGGCGACGGAAACAACGGCGGGTGTTGAGCCTGAGATTAAGTCAGAGCCTTCGCCGCCGCCGAGGGAAAGAGAACGGTCACGTGCGGGTGGCGATCCGCTTGACGATCCGACGAGTTTCCTCAGCCTGATTATGTCGCTGGCGTCGAACGCAGCAGCTTCCCTGGGGATGATGCCCCATCCAGTCACGGGCGAGACGGGAGTTGATCTCAAAACGGCAAAGCACTGGATTGATGTGATCGGGATGCTGGAATTGAAAACGCGTGGCAATCTCGACGCGCAGGAAGCGCAGGTACTCGAGAGTTTACTGGCCGACCTGCGGATGCAGTTCGTCTCTTTTTCCAGCGCGCCCACGCCTCCGCCTTCGAAATTCAGCGCCAGCGATATCACCGGCGGAAAGTGAAGATCATTTTCCATTTCTCATTTGACATTTTTCATTCGCCATCAAGGACGGGTGTTTAGAGTAGCAACTTTGGTTGGGCTTTTCGCAACAACGAAGACCCGACTGAAGTCGGCCCTTAACCCGCAAATGGAAACTGATAGATGATAAATGACAAATGGAAAATGATCAGTTACTTCTGAGCTGAGATGCGACTCACCTTCCTAGGCACCGGTACATCAACCGGAGTTCCTTCGATCGCCTGCGACTGCGAGACCTGCACCTCTGACGACCCGCGCGACAAGCGCCTGCGTGTTTCCGTTCTGATCGAACACGCCGGTCAAACCGTCATTGTTGACACCTCGACTGATTTTCGCCAACAGGCCCTGCGTCATCGACTGAAACACCTCGACGCGGTGCTGGTGACGCACTGCCACGCCGATCATATTTTTGGTCTCGACGACGTCAGGCCGCTGAATTTTCGCCATGGCGCGCTGGGCCTGTACGCCAACGAACGAGCGTGGGTCGACATCCGCCGCATCTTCAAATACGTTTTTGAGCCGTCGCACTTCGGCGGTGGCCTGCCGCAGATCGTGCCGCATACGGTGGTTGACGGGGCGCCGTTTTGCCTCGGGCCTGATTTGGAAATTACGCCACTGGAAGTAATTCACGGTCGTCTGCCGGTGGTCGCGTATCGCTTCAACGACTTTGCTTATGCGACTGACTTGAGCGAGATGCCACCGGCTACAATTGAAGGCCTGCGCGATTTGAAAGTGCTGGCGCTGGATTGTCTCCGCATTCGTCCGCACCCGACCCACCTGTGGCTGGAACGCGCGCTCGAATATGTGGAAGAGCTGAAGCCGGAACGCACCTACTTTACTCACATCACCCACGACGTCCTGCACGCGCGCGATTCGGCGCTGCTGCCGGAAGGAGTCGAGTGGGCGTACGATGGGCTGGTGGTGAGTGATGAGTAAGTCAATTGAAAGGCAAAAGGCAAAAGGCAAAAGGTAAAAGTAAGAGCAAAGTCTGGCCCCAGTTCCTAAGTCTTCACTTTTTCCTTTTTCCTTTTTCCTTTTGCCTTAAGACCATGCGACTTTTTCACGGAACCGACAACGCCGAGATTGCGCGCCCGACGGTAGTAACTCTCGGCGTGTTCGACGGTTTGCATCTGGGGCATCAGCTCATCATGCAGACCGTGGTCGAACGCGCGCGGACGGTCGGCGCGTTTCCGACGGTGATCACTTTTGAACCGCATCCGCGGGCAGTGCTGCATCCCGAATCAGCGCCGCCCCTCCTGCAAACCTTTGATCAGAAAATCGAAGCACTCGATGTCCTGGGTATCGAACAAACCATAGTCATTCGCTTTGACAGGGACTTTGCCAGGATTCGGGCCGAGGATTTTCTGCGCGACGTTATTGCCTCGCGACTGCACGCGAAGGAGGTTTATCTGGGTCGCGGCTTTGCGTTCGGTCATAACCGTGAAGGCAACATAGATCTTTTGCGAACTGTCAGCCAGAGTCTCGGTTTTTTTGCTGATGAAGTCGCAGAGGTCCGCCTGCGCGGACGGCGGGTCAGCTCGAGCAGAATTCGCGAACTGTTACAACATGGCCAGGTAAATGTTGCTCGCCGCATGCTCGGCCGGCCCTATGGCGTCGAAGGGCGAGTTGTGCGCGGCGCCGATCGCGGAGGCAAATTGGGGTTTCCAACCGCTAATCTTCATCCGCAGAATCGTGTGACCCCTCGTAATGGCGTCTACGTTACGGCCACTTTGGTCGAAGGTCGGTGGCGGCGCAGCGTGACGAACATCGGAACCCGGCCAACCTTCGGCCCGGACAACGAAAGCTCTGTCGAGACGTTCGTGATGGATTGGTCCGGCGATCTTTATGGCGACGTGGTGCGAGTGCGCTTTCTGCATCGCTTGCGCGATGAAAAGAAATTCAATTCTCTCGACGACTTGAAATCTCAAATCAAGAGGGACGTGGCGCGCGCGGGAAAGTACTTCGATCACAGCGGAGTCAAAAATAGTTTGTCAGTTGTCTGACATATCCACAGATTACGCAGATTTCACAGCGCGGCTTAGGCCGCAAAGTCTGACCCGCGTTTATCCGCGTGCATCTGCGGCTAATCTAACGATTCGTGATCGCGTTGAAGAACAGCGGATAAGTCGCCAGCGATTGGCCACGATATTGGGGGCGGAAGCCGAAGAGAATGATGCGGCCTTTGCCGATTCTGACTTCGACCAGCGCGGCTTTACCCTTGATGCGGTCGCCCCCAAGCAGCCAACCGGAAAGGAGTGGGTCTTTGTCCTTCGGATACCAGGCGATGACTTTCACTTGTGGCACGGGCATCCTGCCCGTGTTGCTTTGCGTTTCAGCGTTCACGGGCGAGACGCCCGTGCCACTTACTTCAAACACCGGCGAGTTCTCGACCCAGGCGATCGATTCCTTCGGCATTCCCTTCGTCATCGGATCTGAAGTATCGAGTTCAACGCGCAGGATCGATCCGGGCACAAAGAATTCAGTGCGCGGCAGACCATCCACTACATTTCGTATCGGCAGGTTGAACTGCTCAATCGCAAAATCAGAAGCGCGATTGAGACAGATAAGCGTGCCTCCCTGCTCAACAAACTCGCGCAAGGCTTTTACACCTTCGGCACCGAGACCGCCGGTATATTCGGGTGGCAACGCGCCGGAGCGGTGGCCGTTGAGGATCGCGGCGCGGGGTTGATCGGGGATGATGATCGTGTCGTACTTCTTTAAGGAATCCGACTTGACCTCGCGGTCGGTAACCGACTCATAGTGAAAACACTTATCCCACTCCTGTCTCTTGAGAAAAACCCATCGCGTCCAACCTTCGTCCATTGACGGAACAAAGGATCGGTAAAGCGCATAATTAGGCGTATAGGTGCAATGCTTGCTTCCGCCGCCGCCAGTACCCTCCAAAGCTAACTTGAAGTTCACCGGCGCGTTAATGCTGATTACTTGGACGTCCATCAAGAGCGAGAGCGTATGGGCTGTCACGTCATACGGTTGAATGGGATGCCCTTCTTTGTCTCGAAGATTCGGATAAGCTTGTCGTTCCAACAACGCCTTGGCGAACACCCCATACGGTTGGTCAACGCGTATAGCCATAGTTCCTTTGTCGTAAATCACTTCATTCAAGCGGAACCGTCTGACCTCTTGAACCTCGAGTCCTCCACGTCCCAAGATTTGCAATAGAGTTTGGCGGTTCATGTAATCTTGGAAAGTGAAACCCTTCTTGGAAGGCAGGACAAAAGCAAATAATTCACCTTTCTTCCTCGGCCGCACCGCTTCCTTCTCGATCTCATAAAACCTCTGCAACCAATGCTCGCGATTTTGCGCGCTATGTTTCAGTAAGAAGAACGCGGCAGTGGTCATGGTGTTGGTGATGTCGCGCAGATGCCACTCGCCGCCGCGCCAGACCGGACCGAAGTTGGGCGACTCTTTCTTCGGGTCATAGCCTTCGCGCGAATTCAACTGATCAAACTTCACCGTCAGTGGTGTGGCCAGTCGCGCTGATGCGGTCTCAGAAAGAATGCGCACGCCGCCGTGGTAATGCGAGTAAGCGCGCGCCGGAGTCCAGGCGTCGTAAGTCGAGTTGGTCGTAACCCCCTGGAAACCCGCCTTGCGCATCTCGCCGGCCATGTAATTTCCGAGTTCGGTGTAGCCCTCCACGATCTGCTTCGGCACGTTGGGCTCAACCGGCGGCATGTATGGCGGCAGGAACAGACGCGAGCCCAGCGCGCCCTGCTGATGTATGTCGTGGACGATCTGTGGATGCCAGACGTTCATGATCTTGTCGATGGCGAGTTGGGTCTCGACCTGTGTAAACGCGTACCAGTCGCGATTGTTATCGTGGCCGACGTATTTGTGATAAAGCTCCGGCGGATCCGTGCCTTCGTAAGGCGTGCCCAGCGTCTTGTCGTACCAATTGTTGACGATGTCCACGCCATCAGGATTCGTGGAGGGCACGAGCAGGATGATCGTGTTGCGCAGGATCTCCTGAATCTCCGGTTCATTCGATGAAGCGAGCCGGTGGGCGATCAGCGTGCTGGAAAGGGTCGAGCCCACTTCGGTCGAGTGAATGCCACAGGTGATCGCGACGACGGTTTTGCCACGGGCGATCAGGGCGCGCGCTTTGCGATCGGCGAGCGCCGGATTGCGTGGCGAGCCAAGGATGCGTGGGTCGGCAAGTTGCCGCTGAATCTCTTTGAATTCATCGAGACGTTTGAGGTTCTCTGGCGCGCTGATAGTGGCGAAGACATACGGCGCGCCCATCGTTGTCTTGCCAATCTCTTCAACCTTCACGCGGTCGCTGGCGGCGTCGAGTTTCTGAAAGTACTCGACGATCTTCGCCCAGCTTGCCAGCTTGCGATCGTCGCCGGGACGAAAGCCAAGGACGTCTTCCGGCGCGGGAATCGATCTTTGCGGCGGCGAGGCGGTGGTGTGACGACTGATCGCGTCGGGGTGAATTGATAGCGCTATGAAAAGAAGCGCGGCGAGCGTTAACGATAAGCGCTTGTGCATCCTAAGTTCTCCTCAGGTAAATCAGGTCAGTACCACCTGCGTCAGCGGGTGGGTCAATCACGCAATGCGGCATTCCAAGAAAAAGGAACGAAGAAAGCAATAGAGAATAATACCGAAGCGTCTTTGCCCGAAAGGACCGCCTTGACCCACCCGCTGACGCAGGTGGTACTGACCTCATTATCTCAGCCTTAACACCTAGATCCCATGCAGGCGCAAACGAAACTCGTCATTGAAGGCGACGATCTCTGGCAGGCGATTTGAAAACGATCGCGCTTCGCGGAGAAGCCGTGGCAGTCCGCCCGACGGCAGCGCCAGGCCGTACGCGGGGCTGGTGAAAAGCGCGGTGACCTGAGGATTTAATCGCTGTGGTACGCCATAGCGAATCGCTTTCAGGGCCGCGGGCGCAAAGCCCACGCTGCGACGCGGATTGGCGATCTCCATGACGCGGTCAAAGATGTGCAGCCGCGTGGTGATCTCGCGCAACGCAAGATCTCGATGCGTTAAAGCGTTCGCCAAACCTTCCGTAACCACGCCGCGATGATAATCAGCGCGCGCCGGTACGGGCGCATCCTCAGCCGGAGCACCGTTCGTTCGCGCCGGCCGCGCGTCGAGCAAATCGACGTAGCGGCTGATGAATCGCAGGGCTGATTCATAAACCGTCGCGAGATTTCCCTGGAGTTCGACTCGCTCTACCACCGGCGCCTGGGTCGTGTCTCCGCCAAACCTGGTGGCGATCATTTTGGCCCGTGGCAGCAACCTGGCCACGCTTTCATCGCGGCCAAACAAAAGAAGACTGGCTACCGTCGGCACAATTTCGTCGCGGCTGCTGGTGGCCAGCATCAGGTGGCGATCGAGTATTTCGGCGGTGGGATAATCTTTGACGCTCGCTTCATCAAAAGCGCCACCTTCGAAACCACGCATGAAACTCCACAGATGCGCCTCGTCTATGTCGGCAAGAGTTGCACCAAGCGCAGGCACATTCTCGTAGAGCAAAGGCAGGGAATCATCCAGCAGGGTCGATAGTTCTTCCGATGATGCTTCGCGTTTCTCCGCGCCGATGCGAATAAAGAAACGGCCGTCGCGAGTTCGGTACGGACGGCGTTTGCCGTTGACGTCGAGCGCGACGATGCGCCGCCCGTTGTCGAATGCGATGCGATCGATGAAGGGAACCAACGGCGGCACAATCTCTTCGCGGCAGATGCGCACCAGTTCATCCTGCACATTCTCGCCGTCTTCGATGCCTTCGACCCGCATCTGATCGTTGACGCCGAACACGATGGTCCCGCCGCCGGTGTTCGCCAGCGCGACGATTTCCTGGGCTATGCGCTCGGAATTGGAAAGCTTAACTTTTAGTTCGAGGAAGGTGTCTTCGCCGCCGCGCACCAGGCGCATCAACTCAGTGCGGTTGGTCTGCGGTGCGGCCGTCGAGTAAAGGTACTCCTGAAACGAGCGTTCAGTGACGGGTTCGTGCCGTTGATTACTGCGGAATCTCTTGCGAGCCATTTGTGTAGTGGCGGGGCCGGCGAGCCCGCCCGGATGCGAAGGCCTGTGCCGCGCTTCGCATCGCTGGAATCAGAATAAGCTGGGGCAACCTTAACGCTGGGCGGTTCTCAGTGTAGCATAGGGAATGTTCGGAGTACCGCCTTCAGGCGGGAGGATCGGCCATTTAGCATTCCGCCTGAAGGCGGTACTCCGAACTCTTCTTCATTATCATGTTCTCAAATCGTAACCACGCCAAAGCCTACGTGAGTCTGGGTTCGAATCTCGGCGACCGCAGCGGGAATCTCTTGCTCGCCGTGCGCGGCATGATGGAAGCCGCGCTGTGCGTAACGCGCCTGTCTTCGATTTATGAAACTGAGGCGGTGAGCGAGGTTGAGCAGACGCCTTTTCTGAACATGGTCGCGGAAGTAGGGAATCCGCTGCCGACGGCTGAGCAGATGATGGCGCGTCTGCTGAGAATTGAATACTTGCTGGGCCGCACGCGCGACGTTAGAGACGGGCCGCGCACAATCGATCTCGATCTGCTGCTTTACGCTGATGTTGAAAACCACACCGAGTTTCTCACCCTGCCGCATCCACGAATGCACGAACGCCGGTTTGTGCTGGAGCCTTTGGTGGAAATCGCACCTCGTGTCGTTCATCCCACGTTGAAGCAGACCGCGAAGGAACTGCTCGAGAGCTTGGAAGATCAATCGACCGTTAAGCGTTGGGGTCCGTGACGCTTTGGCTTGGAGTTCAGCCTTTAGGCGGCCCCGATGAAGAGACAACGACCGCCTGAAGGCGGAACTCCGACCCTAGCCTCTGCCACCGAACTCCGAATCGCTCAACTCAACTTTGCCGTCGGCAAAAACTGCGGCGCACGTCGAGCCTTGGTCGCCTGCTCAAATGCGAAAGCGAACTTGATGAGAGTTGGCTCGCTCCAGGCGCGGCCAAAGAAGGAAATACCAATTGGCAGACCAAACACGTAACCCGCCGGCACAGTGATGTGCGGATAGCCCGCTACCGCGGAAGCAGTCGAATAGCCGCCGGAGAAGTGATCGCCGTTGAGCCAATCAGTCGGCCATGCCGGTCCGCCCGTCGGCGCGATCATCGCGTCGAGTTTGTTCTTGTCCATCACAAGGTCGATGCCTTCCTTGCGGGACAGGCGCTGATCCTTAGCCAGCGCGACGCGATACGCTTTGTCGGTCAAAGGCCCTTTCGCCTGGGCCTTGATGAAGAGGTCCTGGCCAAAGTAAGGCATCTCTCGATCCCGATACTGTTCGTTAAAGTCGATGATCTCTTTCAGAGACTTGATCGGAGCGCGGGGTCCGAGCGCAGCGAGATACGAATTCAGATCTGCCTTGAATTCGTAAAGCAGCACTTCCAATTCAGAATCATCAAATTTCCCCTGGGTGGGAATGTCGGCGGGGTCGATGATCGTTGCGCCGCGTCGCTTCATGATGTCGATGCAATCGTTTATCAGCTTGTCGACGCTGTCGTTGAACCCAAATGCCTTGCGGTGAACACCAATCCGCGCGCCTTTCAAGCCGTTCGCATCAAGGTACTTCCCATAGTCAGCAAATGATTTGCCGGCGCTCGCCTTGGTCGCGTCGTCCCGCGGATCTAGCCCTGCAAGCGCGCCCAGCAAGATCGCCGCATCAGTCACGGTGCGACACATGGGTCCGGCCGTGTCCTGGCTGTGGGCGAGGGGAATGATGCCGGCGCGGCTGATCAGCCCCAGAGTCGGCTTGATACCCACGAGCGAATTCGCATTCGAAGGACAAACCACCGAGCCATCGGTCTCCGTGCCGATGCCGATGGCGGCCAGGTTTGCCGCCAGCGCAGCGCCGGTGCCGGAACTTGATCCGCAGGGATTGCGATCGAGCACATATGGATTCCGCGTTTGCCCGCCGCGGCCACTCCATCCGCTGCTCGAATGGCTGGAACGAAAGTTGGCCCATTCGCTCAGGTTTGTTTTGCCCAGGATTACGGCGCCGGCTTCGCGCAGTTTCTTCGCCACGAACGAATCCTGCAAGGGAACCGATCCGCCCAGCGCCAGCGAGCCGGCAGTAGTCGTCATGCGATCGTGAGTATCGATATTGTCTTTGATCAGCACCGGGATGCCGTGCAGCGGCCCGCGCGCTCCTTTCGCCTTCCGTTCCTTATCCAGATCGGCCGCTATCGACAGCGCATCGGGATTCAACTCGATCACCGAGTTGATCGCCGGGCCGGGTTTGTCTATATCGCTGATGCGCTCGAGATATTTACTGGCGAGCGACTGCGCGCTGTATTTTCCCGAGGCCATTCCGCTTTGCAACTCGGCGATGGTCAACTCGTCAAGTTCGAATGCCGGCGGCGGTGCGAACGGGGCTGCTGAAGTGTCCGGTATCTCTTTCGCTGGCGCGGTGACGCTAACGCTGACACTGGCTAACCCGACCCCGCCGACAACGCTGCTGCGTACAAAGGTCCTTCGATTCATGGTTTACCTCGATGACCGCAATGATGGATCGAGCCCACTTCTATTCCGAAGAGGCCGTAAAGTCAAATTGGATTGAGCAGAAGTCAGATGAGGATCTCTTCCAGTTCTTCGATGCCGGGGAAAAAAGGAAGCCCTGAAGCGTGCTGCATGGACCTGAGGTTGGAACTGATCGGAGTTCCATTACGAACACTTTCAGCCAGTCGCTTTGCGTCCGGGAGCACGCCGATGGCGCGCAATGCCTGGGGATCGCTTTCCAGCAGAACACGCTGACCAGCGTCAGCCCCAAACGCCGCGGTGATCATTTCCTGGCGCAGTCGAAGCTTAACGAAGTCCAGGTCGGCATCGATCTGGGTAGCCTGTAAATGCTGACCTTGCTCTTTGCGAACGTAATTGCGGAAAGCCTCAAGGACCCGGTCAGTGGTCTGAACATCTGTGGGTTTCGGAACGTGGCCGTATTCGACTTTATCGACGCGATATGACTCCAGTCCGGGAACCTGTCCGGCGGCGAGCAGGCGGGTGAAATAAAACGCCGCTTCCATGATCCGGCCACGGATCGGCGTCGCCGTTAGCGGCCGCGCTTCGATATCGGGAGTGATCCCGCCACCACCATAGAAGACGCGGCCGGCGGCCGTCTGGAATGCGGGCGCGTTCGAACTGCGTGGCGGCACCGGTTCATTGGGCGATGGCAGGCCCGGCTGAGTCGGCTGTTGGTTATCGTTCTGATCGTGACGAACGTAATAATCGTAAAGCGAGCCGCTGGAGTAGTCGCGCTGCAAAGAGCGGCCGTATGGTGTGTAGTAACGGGCCGTTGTCAGAGTCAAGCCGGTATTATATGGAAGTTGAAAGACGTGCTGGACCAAACCTTTGCCAAAGCTCGTTTCTCCGACTACCAGGCCACGCCCATGATCCTGAATTGCTCCCGCTACGATTTCGGAAGCCGAAGCAGTATTGCGATTAATCAGGACCACCAGCGGCAGTTCTTCCGGATCGGTGCCGGTTGATTTGTAAACAGCGGGCTCGTGGTATTCGCTTCGTCCTTTGACCGAAACGATCACTCTGTCGCGCGGCAGGAATTCGCTCGAGACGTCAATTGCCTGATCCAACAATCCGCCGGGATTGTTTCGCAGATCCAGAACCAACTGGCGCATACCGTCCTGCTTCAAAGCCGCAATTGCTTCGCGCAGTTCGTCGTCGGTAGTGTGTTGGAATCCGCCGACCAATCCGATGTAGCCGGTGACCGAGCTGAGCATGAACGCGTTTCGAATCGAAGGCAGCGGCACTGCGTCGCGCACAATTTTGAAGTTGACCGCAACTTCCTCGCCGGCGCGTTCGACTTTCAGTTTTACTTCTTCGCCGCGCGCGCCGCGCACATTTTTCGAAACTTCATCGCTGGACCAATCCCGCGCGTCTTTGCCATCGACTTCGACGATGCGGTCGCCATAGCGCAATCCCGCGCGGGCCGCCGGCGTGCCTTCGACCACCGATTGAATGTATACGCCGTCGTCATGGCGAAGTATCTGGACGCCGATGCCGTAAAAGCTCGACGCCTGATCTTCTTTCAGCTTGCGGAATTCGGAGTTCGGGAAATAAACCGAGTGCGGGTCAAGCGTGAAAAGCATTCCCTGAATCGCGGCCTGGGTGGCTTTTTCATAATCGATCTCGCCGGCGTATTTCTCTTCCACCGTCGTGATGGCTTCATGATAATCGCTCTCGATCTTGTCGGCCTGGTACTTTTCTGCGGTAGTAACCTGACCAGGGCTGGAGTTGAGATTCGTGATGCGCCGGTGTGAGGTGCGCGTGCGCACGCCACCGGCCACAGTTGCCGTGACGATAACCAAAGCTGCGACGATCGTGAAGTTTCGGGTCATAGTAGCGGTCTTTCAATACTCCCTTTTGCGGACCGCAAAGTGCTTGAACCCAAAATATAACACAGCGATCGGCAGTCACTGAAGCGCGTTTTCGGAGAACCGACTTTAGCCGGGTCTTTATTGATTGAGAAAAGCCCAACCAAAGTTGGTACTCCGGAACAGCGCGACTGGGTCGGCTTGTGCGGCGCACCCTATTCATCGAGAATGTCTTGAATCAGAGATGGCGCCGAAAATATCCATCGTAGTTCCTGCTTATAACGAAGCCGGGCGGTTGGGGGGATCGCTGCGCACCATCGTTGCTTATCTGAATGATCAGCGCGAAGAGAGTGAAGTGATTGTTGTGGACGATGGGTCCACTGACAACACGGCCGAGATCGCCGAACAAAGCATGGGCCAAGCCGGCGCGGTCGCCCCGCGGGTAATTCGTTACGAAAAGAACCGCGGAAAAGGTTACGCGGCCCGGATGGGATTGCTCGCGGCGCAGGCTAATATCGTCCTGTTCTCTGATGCCGATCTCTCAACGCCGATTACTGAGACGCCGAAACTCGTCGATCCGATCCGTCGGGGCAAATACGATCTCACGTTTGGATCCCGCGCGCTCGATCGCCGTCTGATTGGTGTGCACCAGCCGTGGCGTCGCGAGCAGGGCGGCCGGGTCTTCAATCTCATAGTTCGTTTGGCGACGGGCTTGCCGTTCTGGGACACGCAATGCGGATTCAAAGCGTTTCGCATGAACGTCTGCCGGCCACTCATCGAAGCCGCGCAAATCGATCGGTTCGGCTTTGACGTCGAACTGATTTACCTGGCCCATCTGGCGCGTTTGCGTCTGTGCGAGATTCCGGTGCGTTGGAACGACGATCCGGCCAGCAAGGTCGCGGTCATGCGCGATAGCTGGCGGATGGTTGACGAAGTGCGCCGCATTCGTCGCGCCGCCAACGCTGGAGATTACAGTGAAGCGATTAGCGCGGCGCGCACGGCGGCGATGGTGGAAGCGAAGCTGGGACTACAAGCCGCAAGCCTTCTCCATTAATACCGGTTGCCGTAGCCTCCGTTTGACTCGTATGATGAGCGCAAGCCTTCATCTGGCAGGTGAACATGTCGACGACGCAAATTATCGGTTCAAGCATAGATTTTCTTAAGCAAGCTGATGAGTTTTTTATGAGCACGGGTCCCGTTCACCAAACTTTGAGCAACGTGGCGCGGCGCCTGTCCGACGCAGGTATCGAAATCTCAATCTGAACAACGCGAGACGCGCGACTGATCATACCGAGTCCTAAGAATGACTGCACGACTTAACGTCAACATCGATCACGTCGCCACCGTGCGTCAGGCGCGGCGCGCGCCCGAGCCGAGCGTCGTGGCCTCGGCGATGATTTGCGAACAGGCGGGCGCAGACGGCATCACGATTCACCTGCGCGGCGATCGCCGGCACATTCAGGATGCAGACCTGGTGGTGCTGCGCCAGGCGGTAACTACTTACCTGAACGTCGAGATGGCCGCGACTGAAGAGATGATGAAGATCGCCATTGACACCCGGCCCGATGCGGTATCGCTGGTGCCGGAAAATCCCGGCGAGATTACGACTGAAGGCGGTCTGAACGTGCGCCCGAACATCGCCATCGTGCGCGCCGCCGTAAATCGTTTGCGTGAAGCCGGCATCATGGCGAGTCTGTTCATCGATCCCGACCCGCAGCAGATCGAAGCTGCCCACCAAGTCAACGCACAGCAGGTTGAGTTATGCACGGCGGCCTATGCCGAAGCGACTCTGGGCGCGCACGGGATTCACGGCGAGGGCGCTGTGCGCGCAAACCAGGAACTGCGGCGGCTGCGGGAAGGGGCTGCACTGGCGGCCCAGTATGGTCTGCATGTCGCCGCGGGACACGGTCTCACGATGCGCAATGTCGGAGCGGTGGCGGAGATCAGCGAGATTGCCGAATTCAATATCGGCCACAGCATCATCGCGAATTCGGTGTTTGTGGGGTTGGAGCGAGCCGTGCGGGAGATGCGAGAAGCGATCAGAGCGGGAGCCGCAGCGCACTAGCGTTAGCGTTGCGGTGAGGATGTCGCGAGCTGCAAGCGAACCAGGTTGCGCATGAGTTTCGCATGGGCCCTGTCGACATCTATGTCAGTTCCGCTCTGCCCGCTCAATCTCTTTTCGGCGATCTCCCGTGCCAGACGCGCGCGGGCCGCGTCAATCTCATCAGGGCGCTCGGCGACTTCGGCCAGCACTGAGACGCGATCGTCGTTGACTTCCACGAAACCGCCAGACACGTGCAGTTGAAAAGTAGTTCCTTCTTCGTCGTAAGAGAGCACGCCGGTTTGCAATTCTGAAATCAACGGCGCGTGGCCGGGGAGAATCTCCATCTCACCGCCCCGTCCGGGAACCGTAACAGAGTTGACTTGCTCTGACAGCAAGCGCCGCTCTGGAGTAACGACTTCTAATTGAAGCTGATCAGCCATAGTCTAAGCAAAAAGTGATGAGTAATGAGTTATGGGTGATGAGTTCTCCTTATCACTCAGTACTCATCACTCATTACTATCATTCCAGTTTCTTGCCTGCTGCCATTACTTCTTCGATCGTGCCCACCATATAGAACGCCTGCTCGGGCACGTCGTCGTGTTTGCCTTCGATGATTTCTTTGAAGCCTCTGACCGTGTCTTCGAGCTTGACATACTTGCCTTCGCGGCCGGTGAACTGCGACGCCACATGAAAAGGCTGAGAGAAGAAATTCTGAATTTTGCGCGCGCGCGAAACGACCAGCTTGTCTTCGTCCGATAGCTCGTCAAGGCCGAGAATCGCGATGATGTCCTGCAGATCCTTGTAGCGCTGCAAAATCAGCTTAACGTTTTGCGCCGTGTTGTAGTGGTCTTCGCCCACGATGCGCGGATCGAGAATGCGCGACGACGACGCCAGCGGGTCTACCGCCGGATAGATTCCCAGCTCGACGATCTGGCGCGACAACGCGGTGACGGCGTCAAGGTGCGCAAACGTCGTTGCCGGCGCGGGATCCGTGTAGTCGTCCGCCGGTACGTAAACGGCCTGAATCGATGTGATCGATCCGGTCTTGGTCGAAGTAATGCGCTCCTGCATTTCGCCCATCTCACTAGCCAGGTTTGGCTGGTAACCTACCGCCGAGGGCATGCGTCCCAGCAAGGCCGACACCTCGGAACCTGCCTGAGTAAAGCGGAAAATATTGTCGATGAAGAGCAACACATCCATACCCTGGTCGCGGAAATATTCAGCGACGGTGAGACCAGACAGCGCCACCCGCAGGCGCGCTCCCGGCGGTTCAGTCATCTGACCGTAGATAAGCGCGACCTTTGATTTCTCGATCGCCTTCATATCCACCTTGGTCATGTCGAAAGCGCCGGTTTCGCGCAGGTTCTTATTGAATTCCTCACCAAACTGAATGACTTCCGACTCGACCATCTCGCGCAAAAGGTCGTTGCCTTCGCGGGTGCGCTCACCGACGCCGGCGAACACCGAAAAGCCCGAGCGCGCCTTGGCTATGTTGTTGATGAGCTCCATCACGATGACGGTTTTGCCCACGCCCGCGCCGCCGAACAAGCCAATCTTGCCGCCGCGCACGAACGGCTGAATCAGGTCGATGACCTTGATTCCGGTTTCGAACATTTGCAGTTCGGTCGACTGCTCTTCGAAGGAAGGAGCATGGCGGTGAATCGGATAGCGCTGTTGATGCGGAATAGGACCAAGATTATCAACCGGTGCGCCGATTACGTTCATGACTCGGCCCAGCGTGCCTTCACCTACGGGCACCGTGATGGGTCCGCCGGTATCAGTGGCTTTCATCCCGCGCACCATGCCGTCGGTCGGCAACATCGACACCGCGCGCACGCGGCCTTCGCCCAGGTGCTGCTGGACTTCGGCGATCACATCGACGGGATCGGGCACCTCGAAACCTTCGGAAGTTATCCGCAGCGCCTCATAAATCGGCGGCAGATAGTCCTCGGTAAACTCGACGTCAACTACCGGTCCAATAATCTGCACGACGCGGCCTACATGTCCGTTCGTGCCATTTCCGTTTGGCGTAGCCATATTTGCTCAGTCAACTCCTTCGGATTAATGCGAAGCCTATAAGGCGAAGAACCTGGATGGGTTTTGAAAGATCGGAAAGATAACATACGGGTCACGCTTACGCCAAGTAGCACGCTTGCAACAATCTAGTAAGGCGCCGATTACGTGTTTACTCTCAACTAGCAGGAGATAGCAAAAAAGTGGCAACGAAAATGGTTACTTGAAATCTCGTGATCGAGTAGAATACTCCTGAACGGGAGATGAACACATGCCTTCGGTAGCTCCTTCAAAGATTCGTGCTCCAAGAAATCGCACAGTCACTCTCAGTGCAGACGAGAGAGCTAGGTTACAGAGCACAATTATTTCCGTCCCGCGATCCACCTTAGCCGTCCCGCTTACCGGTATCGTCATGGGTGACTTCCGCGCAGGGGTTAAGACGTTGCCGTCGAATCATGTTGATCTCTTGTTTCTCGACCCGCCATACAATCTAGATAAGACCTTCAACGGAAATCGTTTTTCTCGTCAAAGCGTTGGAGAATATAGCAAGTGGCTGGAGGAGGTAATAGTTGCCTTAAAGCCGGTATTGAAGAGCACAGCCACTATCTACATCTGTGGAGACTGGTTCACCTCATTATCGATCTTTCAGGTGGCCTCATGTCACTTCATTGTTCGTAACCGCATAACGTGGGAACGCGAAAAAGGACGCGGCGCAAAGGCAAACTGGAAGAACTCTAGCGAAGATATCTGGTTCTGCACAGCCTCGGACGACTACACTTTTAATAGCGATGCTGTAAAACTTCGCAGAAAAGTAATGGCCCCTTATACGCAATCGAATGGTGAACCTAAGGATTGGGATCGAAGCTCGGAAGGCAATTTCCGCGATACGTACCCCTCAAATATTTGGACGGACATAACGATCCCGTTCTGGTCAATGCCCGAAAACACAGACCATCCAACACAAAAGAGCGAAAAACTACTAGCCAAATTACTGTTGGCGAGTACAAATGTTGATGACTTTGTTTTCGACCCGTTTCTCGGTAGCGGGACAACAGCAGTGGTTGCCAAGAAGCTCGGACGACGATGCTTGGGCATTGAAAAAGACCCAGAGTTCTGTCTGTTGGCGGCTAAGAGACTTGAAATGGCCGAGACTGACAAGTCCGTTCAGGGATTAGCGGACGGTGTTTTTTGGGAGCGAAATACGCTTGCGCTGCAGCAAGCTAGTTCTAAACCTGCCAACTCGGAACTCAATGAAAATCCCAATTTATTTGCTATGCTAAGCCATGAGCAAAACTCTGGCTAGCCTCTGCAAATACATTTCCTCGTACGCTGCAGCACACCCAAACTGCAGCAAAGAGCAAATACAAAACGCAACTGGCCAGGAATTCTCGCTAAAGAAAAAGTCTGTATACTCTTGCGAAGAATTCGCGCTGTACTTTGCAAGCGCTCAGGGTACGACATTCGCCAACACAGTGCGTTCGCTCTCCACTCTGCGGAAGTATGATCACATCCCTTTCGTAGTCTGCGTCGTTCGCCCTAACGGTGTTGAACTCATGCTTGCAAACAGCACCTTTCTAAAGAGAATCAGCCACAGCTCTCAACAACTCAGAATCGACAACGTGCGCGGCAGCTTTCTTGGACATGACATCATTCGGGTTTATGAGGGCATTGAAAATAAGCCGGAGAACTTTGAGGAATTGTTTGATATCCATGCGCAGTTCACCTGGGAAGAGAATCTTATCCGCTTAGTTGAATCCACGACCGCGATTGCTCCAACCGGGCAGCGATTCGAACCAACGTCAGAACAAGAAGCAAACATTCTCAAGGCCCCAGAAATCGCCGGTTTGCTGAGTGGGAACATCGAATATATCAAGCTCGGAACTGACCTTACACAAATCGTAAATCAGAACGTAGAGGCCATTCTTGAAGCTGCAAGTATCCCTAACATAAATCTTCGGGGGAATAAGATCGAGCAAATCATCAGCAGTGCCGCCAACGTCCACTCACTTGAAGACATTAGCTTTACGCTCACCACTGGCACCGAAGTAAAAGTTGATATCAAGACGAAGATTCTAACTCTGACGTCGAGTCCCAAGGCCTATAACATCGATAAGATTCTCAAGGAGCTTGCCTCAGGCAAGAGTGTTTTTTCTTTCTTCTTTGTCGGTATCAATCGTGAAGAACGATACGTCGTTACATGTCTCGTTTCAATTCTGGACCAATCAATACTGAATGCAACAAGGGTGCAATATCACTGGGCAGGCCGTAACTCGCGAGGTGTAACCCAGCTCACCGGCAACCTGAGAGGAGTATTTGACCCTGACTTTTCCGAGACGATCGATGTTAAGCAAGCGCAGGAGTTCTTGAAGAAGTTGATCGACATACCGCCGGTCGGCTCTTGAAGACTGCTTCCCCATAATTCCTGTCTACTACTCACTCAAGATCCCGAAACTTTACTTGTACCAGTGTCGTAGTACAATGGTGCAGCAATGTTTCAAGTCGACGCCAACCATCCAACGCCCCTTTATGCTCAACTGGGAAGGTCCATTCGCTTTGCGATTGCGACCGGAAAGCTGAGGATCGGCGATCAGCTACCTACCGTGCGGCAGTTGGCGGTTGAGTTGCGCATCAACGCAAACACGGTGGCCAAAGTTTATGCCGAGTTGGAACGAAGTGGCGTGGTTGAGACCCGCAGAGGCGTCGGGACTTTTGTCATTGCCCGGCCCGCTGAAGCAGCGAGCCGGAAGGACCGCGACCGGCACCTGCGCGAGTTAGCAGATCATTTCATCACGGAAACGCATACGCGCGGCTTTTCGATTGACGATGTGATTAAGCATCTGGAAAGCAGACGCAGGAGAGTAGCGCAAATTGATAATTTGCGATCTCGTCGATAGAGGTCGCCGCAAGTTAACAACTTGCGCTACCCGCAAGAAGGAGATGAAGAACGATGTCTAACATGCAGAGTTTAGTTGAAACCAGAAACAACCTGCCGGTGAATACGCCCCGGCTCAACTTTGTCGCGACCTTGGCGTTTCTAGTGCCCACGGCCGTGGGCGCGCTGGCCACGCTGCTGACCCTGAATCCGGGCGGCGCCATCGTTGGTGTGCTGCTGGGATTACTGCTGGCGCAATCACCAAAGATCGCGCGGCAATGGGAGCGTGCGGTGGTGCTGCGTCTGGGCAAGTTCATCGGGCTGCGCGGTCCGGGGCTGTTCTGGATCATTCCGTTTGTCGATAACATTTCGTCCTGGATAGACCAGCGCGTGATCACGACTGCTTTTGCGGCGGAAGAAACGCTGACCAGCGATACCGTGCCGGTAAACGTCGATGCGGTGCTGTTCTGGGTAGTTTACGATCCGGAAAAAGCCGCGCTCGAAGTACAGAACTATCCGGCGGCGGTGAGCTGGGCGGCGCAGACAGGACTGCGCGACATCATCGGCCGGACTTCACTAAGCGATCTGCTGCGTGGCCGCGAGCGCATCGAAGACGAGTTACAAAAGCTGATTGATGAACGCTCGAATCCCTGGGGCGTCACGGTTCAGTCAGTCGAGATGCGCGACGTGATCATTCCGACGGCCTTGCAGGACGCGATGTCCCGAGAGGCGCAAGCCACGCGTGAGAAAGCTGCGCGGGTTATCCTGGCACAGGCCGAAGTCGAAATTGCCGCGCAGTTCGACAAAGCGTCAGAATCCTATCGCAACAATCCGACGGCGCTTCACCTGCGGGCAATGAACATGTTGTACGAAGGTTTGAAGGAAAAAGGCGCCCTGATGCTCGTCCCCAGCAGTGCGGTTGAATCGATGGGTATGGGCGGCTTTTTGGGAGCAGCCGCGCTGCGGCAACAGGAGCTCACTGGAGGTCGCGAGGAGCCGGAGTAAGTGAATGTCCTCGTGCCGTAGGCACGAAATATTCATAGCTTCGGGTGTAACCTTGAAATTTTTTTGGTGGGCTTGGTTCTATAGACATTTCGCGCCTAGCGGCGCTTCGAACCGCCAATCGTTAGCAAAGCTCTTTTAGCCTTCCGGATCAATCTTAATCTTCATCGAGCGCAAGACGCGCAGATCTTCTTCGGTAAGGTTTAACGAATCATCGCTCTGGCTCCCGGGCTGGCTTTGGGGCCTCAATCCAATCTCGAGTTTCAGGGTCAGTTCCATCTCGAATCCCGCTTCGCGCAGTCTCTCAATCGCCGCGGCCACGCTGGGCGATTGCTGAACAGACTCGTTGATGGCCGTACCAACTTCTTCGGCGAGCTTCTTCGTGTGTTCGTCCATTTCCAAGGTATTTCGTCGTCCTCGTATTTATGAAGGGCTGCGATCCAAAGTGATGCCCAAAGGGATGCTAAGCCACACTCCGGAACCCGTCAAATCAGATCGCGACGAGCCAGGTGTCTGATTTCGCAAAAGTTTAGAGTATCTTTACTTGGGTTCTTTCTCAATCAACGAAAGCCCGACTGAAGTGGGTACTCTGAACTTATCTCGAATCAGAATTGCCGTGCTCATATTCGGTATGCTAGCCTTCGAGCGCTTCGCAAGAGGGCCCGCAATAGCTGCACCATCAATGGCTACGAAAACCAGAGCCGCCAAACCCGAACGCCGCGAGCACTTCAAGACTTCGTCGGGTATCGAACTACCCATCGATTTCAATCCGTCAAATACCGAAGCGGTTGAGTACGACCGGGACCTCGGCGATCCGGGCGAGTTTCCTTACACTCGCGGCATCAAGCGGAACCTGTACCGCGGCCGTCTCTGGACGATGCGGCAGTACGCGGGTTATGCGAGCGCCGTCGAATCAAATGCTCGTTACAAATATTTGTTGTCACAGGGGACGACCGGCCTGTCTGTCGCTTTCGATCTGCCTACGCAAATTGGCCTGGACTCTGACGATCCACTGGCTAGCGGCGAAGTCGGCAAGGTAGGCGTGGCGATCGATTCGCTCGAGGACATGCTCGCGTTGTTCGAAGGTATTCCCCTCGGCGAAGTCTCGACTTCGATGACGATCAACGCGACGGCGGCGATCCTGCTTTCGCTGTATCTGGCGGTGGCGCGGAAACAAGGCGTTGCCTTTGAGAAAGTCAGCGGAACTCTTCAGAACGATATTCTAAAGGAGTACATAGCCCGGGGAACATACATCTTTCCGCCCTCGCCTTCGCTGCGTCTGATTACCGACACGTTTGCGTTCTGCGCGCGAGAAGTGCCGAACTGGAACACGATTTCGATCAGCGGCTATCACATTCGCGAAGCCGGATCGACCGCCGTGCAGGAAGTCGCCTTCACCATCGCCGATGCGATCGCTTATGTCGAGGCTGCGCTTGGCGCCGGCCTGTTAATTGACGACTTTGCCCCGCGCATTTCTTTCTTTTTCAACGCGCACAACAACCTGCTGGAAGAGATAGCAAAGTTTCGCGCCGCGCGGCGCTTGTGGGCCCGCATCATGCGCGATCGCTTTCAGGCGCGCGATCCGCGTTCGTTGATGCTCCGCTTTCACACGCAGACAGCCGGGTCGACCTTGACGGCCCGGCAACCGGAAGTGAATGTGGTGCGCACGACGATCCAGGCGCTGGCGGCGGTGCTCGGCGGCACGCAATCTCTGCACACGAATGCGATGGATGAAGCATTGGCCTTGCCCACCGAAGATGCTGCGCGCGTCGCCCTGCGCACGCAACAAGTCATCGCGCACGAATCAGGCGTTGCCGATACAGTCGATCCGCTGGCCGGTGCTTACGCGATTGAAGAACTGACCACAGAGATCGAGCAGCGGGCGGTTGATTACCTCGACAAGATTGACGCGATGGGCGGGACCTTGCACGCGATTGAATCGGGCTATATCCAGCGCGAAATTCAAAACGCAGCTTACGAGTACCAGCGAGCCATCGAAGGTAACGACGCAATCGTCGTAGGCGTGAATCGTTTTCAGAGCGACGAGGAATCGCACGTCAAGACTCTGCGGGTGGATCCGTCTATCGAGAAGACTCAGGTCGAACGATTGCGGGCCCTGCGCGAGCGTCGCGACTCAATCGCCACGGAAACAACGCTGGTGAGACTGGAAGAAGCCGCGCGGGGCACGGAAAACGTGCTGCCGCGAATCCTCGAATGTGTCGAGGCCTATGCGACGGTGGGCGAGATCAGTAATCGACTTCGTAGTGTGTGGGGCGAGTATCGCGAGGCGGTAACGGTGTAGAATTTTGCCCTACCGACCCGAAGTTTGTAATGCTGCGCCGCGTTTGAGACATTCTTCAATAAACGGCCAGGCACGGTTTACCTGAATGAGAGGGCATGGAGTTTTCAAATGATTAAGATCACTGCAAGAGCGCGCTCGGTATTCATGCTGGGCCTGGCGATCAGCCTGTGCGGTTCGGTCACCCTTATACGTGCTCAACACGGTTCCGGCGCCGGCGGTGGTGCTACCAGTGAAAAAGCCGGTGCGGTGATGAAGTTGCCGGCCAAAAAGGTGGTGCGAACACCGAGCACCGCGAAGCCTCGCCCTGGAACGCGCACCCAGCCCGTCGACAACTCGCAACTCGAGGACGCTCTCAGCCTGGCCGACGACGCGCGCCAGGCCGAACGTTACGAAGCTGCCGAACGCGGATACCTGCTGGCCGCGAAACTCGCGCCTGCTGATCCTCGTTCTTATCTCGGTCTGGGCCACGTCTACTACAGTCAAAAGAAATGGCCCGAAGCCGAAAAAGCCTATGCGCGCGCGGCGAGCTTAAGTAAGGGTGACAGTGAACCCTATGCGCGCCTCGCCTTTACCTACACCGAGTTGCAGCGCCTCGATGACGCATTGGCGATGGCGCGTCGCGCGGTCACAGCCCAGCCGGATAACTATTACGGTTATCTCGCAGTCGGTTATGTGCTTTCGTTACGTCACAGTTATCCCGAAGCTGAAACGGCCTACCGCAAAGCAGTGTCACTCGCGCCGCAGCCCCTCATCGTGCTTGAACACGAGTTAGTTCGAATTCTGAGTGAGCAGCGACGCTGGAGCGATGCCGCAACGGAAGCGAAGAAGGCGATCGAGATCGATCCGAAAGACTTTTCCGCTCGGTTTAGTTACGCGCTCATGCTGCAAAAGCTTGGCCAACTACTCCTCTCCTCGCAACAGTACCTCGAAGCTATCAAGTTGAATCCTAAAGATGGCGCGCCGCACTCGAACATCGGATTGATCTATTACATGACTGAAAGCTTTGGCGCGGCGCGCGAGCACTGGACCGCCGCCCTGGGCCTTGGCTCGACTTATACCCCGGATCGGATCGGCTTGTTAATTCTTGACGGGCGTTTGACTGAAGCCCGAGTTCAGCTTGAAGAGTACACGCAAAAGAGTGGCGACGATGAAGATGGCTGGTTGATGCTGGGCGACGTTTGTCGCGCGCTGGGCGATGATTCACGCGCGCGAATAACGGACGCCCGTGCCGCTCAGATTGCTCCGGAGTATGTAGGGTTGCGCCGCCCCGACCTGCGCAAACTGGTTCCACGCGTTGCCCCATCCAGCAGCTCTTCGCGGCCGGCATCCGACCCGGACACTTTGAAGGTAGACGAAAAGGGCCGCACCACTCTGATGCGCGCAGCCGCGCAAGGCCGGGCGGACCTGATTCCCGGCATCGTAGCCGCGGGCGCGGACGTTAACGCGCGTGACCAGGAAGGCAATTCCGCGGTCTACTTCGCCGCCGGGAATGGACATCTGGCCGCGGTCGAAGCGCTTTTGAAAGCTGGCGCCAATGCGAACGGGGCCGATAACAATGGTTCGCCGATCCTGGTTAGCCCGGCCGTCCAGGGCTACACAGCCATAGTGAAGTTGCTGCTAGCCAAGGGTGCCCGCCCCAATCAGGCTGATAAAGATGGCGACAATGCCTTGATTCTGGCAGCCGCAGCGGGAAAGTCCGAGGCTATCGAGGCACTGCTGGCCAGTGGCGCGAGCATCGATGTCCAGAACAAGAATGGGATCACGCCGCTCATGGTCGCTTCGTTTCAGGGACATGCGCCGACCGTGCGGCTGCTAATCGCTCGAGGAGCAAACGTGAATCGTCGAGCTGAAAACGGAGCCACTGCCCTCAGTCTGGCGACGAGCAAAAATCACCCGGACGTAGTCGAGATACTAAAAAACGCAGGCGCGAGGGAATAGCAGGCACCCTTCCGGCAGCCCTTTGCTTACTCTGCAGAGCTGCTTAGAGATTTCTTTCTGGTCAAATCCCAATCGGACGCGTGTTGAGTGAATATTGTGAAGCTGTAACGGTGTGACATGTTGATCGCTCTCTTTGCCGTCTTGTTTTTCTTCCTGATCATTGGCCTGATCGTGGTGCTCGCAGTCTATGCGTGGCAGAAGGAGAAAGAGCGGACCCAGGCGTTGCAGTTGGCGGCCAATCAGCTTGGTTGGAGCTTTGCCGCCAGCGTGCCGCTGAATATGATCCCCGGCTTGGAGCGCTTTGCCCTCTTCAGTCAGGGTCACGGCAGGGAAATCAAGAATTTCATGTACGGCGAAGCGAGCGGCGTGAAGGCCGCCGTCTTTGATTACGTCTACATAACCGGCCACGGCAAACACCGTCAGACGCACTACCAGTCCGTTGTCTACCTGGAACCATCTTATTTGAGTGTGCCGTATTTCAGTTTGAGGCCGGAAGGTTTCATGCATAAGATCTTCCAGGCTTTTGGTTATCAGGACATCGACTTTGGACAGCGACCTCAGTTTTCAAAGGAGTACATCCTGCGTGGACAGGACGAACAGGCAATTCGCCAGACCTTCAATGACGGGCTGCTCGCGTTTTACGAAGCCTATGGCCGCACGAGCACGGATGGGGGAGGGAACCAACTGTTCGTCTATCGTGGCGGCTACCGTTTTCAACCGCAGGAGATTCAGTCCTATGTCGGGTTAGGTCTGACCGTCTTGAATTTGTTTCCGCGTTATGCCCCGCAGTATCCAATGCGTCGGACTTAGCGGCTGACTGAACCCGGTCGGCGAACGGAGAACAGGTAAAGAATCTTTACATTCTCAGTTTGCTGCCCGAGGCGTATAATCGGCTCGTTAACTGAAAAGGCTATCGGATGATCAAGTCAATACACTTTCAGAACTTCAAGGCGCTGCGCGATGCAACGTTGCCGCTGGGTCCGTTCACTTTGATTGTCGGACCAAATGGTAGCGGCAAGAGCACCGCAATGCAGGCATTTAGTTTTGTCCAGGGCAAAGGTAATTACGAGTATCGCAAGATGGTGACGGCGGGATTGTCTCAACCAAGCGACGTCGAGGTTCAGATAACTGGCGATGTTACTGGGAGTCCCGCCCGCGCTGTACTGCATCATCCCGATTGGCAGGACGAAGATCCGCGGCCGCCGGACGATGACCACCTTGACTTTGATGAGGAAGCACCTAATTATCTTTCACCGTTGGCGGCCGCTTTGGCTAGTTTCAAGGTGTACTCGTTTGACGCCAAGAGGATTGCACAATCAGTACAGATTGATATAAAACCCGAACTTAGCCAGGATGGATTTGGACTGGCGAACGTCCTTGACGACTTGAGCGATCAGGAGCCAGAGCGTTGGGAAGCCCTTAACGCAGAGTTGAATCGATGGCTACCGGAATTCGACCACATTACCTTTGAACGCCCGTCGAACAGCACTAAGATTTTCCAGCTTCGCACCGCGTTGGGACATCATAAGTACCCCGCCCACGATTTGTCCCAAGGGACTTTGTTTGCAGTCGCATTACTCACATTGGCCTATTTGAGAGAGCCCCCTGCCATTGTGTGCTTCGAAGAGCCCGATCATGGCATCCATCCGAGATTACTTCAGAACATTCGAGATGCGATGTACCGACTCGCTTATCCTAAGAACTTTGGGGGGGACAGGGAGCCGGTGCAGGTAATTGCAACGACGCACTCCCCATACCTTTTGGATCTCTATAAAGAGCATCCAGAGGAGATCGTGATAGCGCATAAGGACGAGCAGGGAGTTCACTTCGAACTCCTCTCTGAAAGACCACACATCACGGAGCTTCTGGAAGGAGCCCCCTTGGGAGACATCTGGTTCAGTGGAATCCTTGGCGGAGTGCCTGCCAGTCCATGAAAATAGCCATCGTCAGTGAATCTCCCGCCGACGAGGCCGCGATCAAAATCCTGGTTGATGCTATCGTCGGTAGCGAATCGGAGCTATTCTCGTTTCGCACGCGTCCCAACGGTTGGACTCGAATCTTCGATCTCCTTCCAAACATCATCAAACACTTGCACTACGGCACTGAAGTCGAGGCGTTAGTGGTGATTATGGATTCAGATGAGTCCCCAATCCACAACAATGCGCACGACGAGGCAAATGCGGAGAATTTCGAGTGTAGGCTGTGCCGCTTGCGCGAAACTGTCAGAAGCGAGCTATCGAGATTGCGTTCGTTGCCAAATAGGATCGACCTTAAGACGGCATTGGGCCTGGCCGTACCGGCAATCGAGGCCTGGTATCGCGCAGGCCTTGATGCTCATGTTAATGAAGTCGCTTGGAATCGGAAGTTGTCAGGAGAACGCGTTTCCTACGACAAGCGATCGCTCAAGAAGGACACCTACGGGACAGATCAACCGAACCTTAATATGGAAACCGGGGCGGCGGTCGCAGCCGCCCAACGACTGACGGACAACCTCGATCTATTGGAACAGTTGTTTCCGAACGGATTCGGTTGTTTGATTCGAGACTTGCGCGGTTGGGCGGAGAACTAATTATCGCCTCCCGCGCAGCAGAAATCCCAAAAACAAACCGGCGACTGCGGAAATCAGAATCGCCTGGCCGGGATTCTTACGGGCGTAGTCCTTTGCTTCATCGGCAATCTCGCCGATATCCTTGCCCTGTAGGTCCTTGATTTTGTCGCCTACAACACCCACCTTGTCGCTTACATAATCGCCAGCTCGCGACGCCGCGTCGACGATCTTCCGTCCGTATTCCTGCGTAGTCTCTGCCAGTTCTGACATGTTCAATTCTCTCCCGTAAATGCCATGAGTGAGCGCCGTGTTCGACGTCCCTTGTCCGTTCCCCATTGCTTCCGACATTTCTCTTAACTCCTGACGTTTCGATTAATGACCAAACTCTCCATACGAGAAAATGCCGGGTTCGGTTGCGGGAATTAAGTCGAGCAAAGGCTGGGAGCGCGGACGTCCCCGTCCGCACAGCGAGCGCAGCTCGCTCAATTCTTCTCGGTTAGCCTTACCGGGGGGCGTTCGGCCGAACGCTTTATTCGCGCTTCGCGCTCAGTGCGGACGAGACGTCCGCGCTCCCAGCGCTTGCTTGACTTTGGTTTGGGATTGATGGTAAGTGAGTACTTACTTCGCGGAAATCGAGGCCGAACCACTGACAACTGCAAAGAGAAAGATACGGACGAATATCGGCGCCACCACCAACGGCGCGCGCATGGCCGGCGACGAGCGCCGTCTGCAGATTCTGCGTCTTGCCATGCGCCTGTTTTCGCAGCGCGGCTTTGGCGGTACCACCACGAAAGAGATAGCCAGGGCGGCCGGTGTGTCGGAAGCCATGGTCTTTCGTCACTTCGCCACCAAGAAAGAACTGTACAGCGCGATCCTCGATCACAAGGCCTGTCTGCACGACACGATGGATCCGATTCAGGTCGTGGCAGAGGCTATCGCCCGCAAAGATGACCGCGCGGTTTTCGAAGGACTCGCGCTCGACGCGCTCAATCGGCATGACTGCGATCCGGAATTCCACCGTCTCCTTCTGCATTCCGCGTTGGAAGAACACGAGCTGGCGCAGATGTTCTGGGAGAAGTTCGTCACGCGCGTATACCGGATCCTGGGCGCTTACATCCGCGAGCGGCAGCGCGATGGCGCCATTATTGAGGTCGAGCCCCTGGTCATCGTGCGCGCCTTTGTCGGCATGGTCATCCACCATTCGCTCAACAACAATTTGTGGGACCGCCAGCGGACCCTGCTGAAGATTTCGAATCAAGTGGCGGCGCGCGAGTTCGCAAATATCCTGATGCACGGTGTCGCCAGGGGGAACGGACAAGACACGAGAGTTTCGCGCTCCAGATTCAAGCCGAGGGGCAAGGGTGGAGTGGCCGGCAAATCTGGACTTCGCGGCGGCCTAGCCCGGAACGGGGTTGGCAGGAACACGAGTAAAGAGAAATCAAAGAGAAAGAGATTGGGTAAATGACTCTTCCACGACCACTGAGACTCACCCTTTTAGTCTTACTAACTGCGGCGATAGCCTGCGGCCTGTTTGCCTGTAATCGCTCGAAAGGGCAGCCCAATAGTGCCGGTCCGTCCGGTAGTCCCACGCCGGCTGCGATTTCTGTCACGGCGGCAGCGGCCATCATGCGGCAACTGCCGAGGTTCTTCGAAGCCAACGGCAGTCTGGCTCCCAATCAGCAGACTGATGTGGCGGCGGAGACGTCGGGTAAAGTCACGGCGGTGGGTGTCGACATTGGCAGCCCGGTTAGCCGTGGGCAGATGATCGTCAAGCTTGATGATTCGGACTTTCGCATCAGGGTGCAACAAGCGCAGGCGCAACTGGATCAAGCCAAAGCGACGCTGCGGCAGAACGAAGCGAAGATCGGTTTGCGGCCGGGTCAGAAGTTCAATCCCGAAAACGTTCCTGAGGTTGCCGCGGCGCGCTCTGCGCTGGAGCTGGCTGAAAAGAACTTGCGGCGCTACGAAAAGCTGGTTGAGACGGGCGACATTTCGCGGGCGGCCTATGACCAGCAGAAATCACAGCGCGATCAGTTGGCCCAGCAGTACCAGGCATTGGTTCACCAGGCACAGCAGAACTACGCCGCGGTTGCCAACGCGCAGGCGGCGGTTGACGCCGCGCAAAGCCAGGTGTCCCTGGCGAAACGCAATCTCGGGTACACGGTGGTAACGGCGCCGATGCCGGGCTATGTCTCAGATCGTCCGGCCGACATCGGTGAATATGTTTCGCCGCAGCAAAAAGTCGCCACCATCGTCAATCTGAATCCACTGCGCGTCCGCATAGACATCCCCGAACAGGCGATTTCGCAAATTCACACGGGCGAAAGCGTGTCGGTGCAGGTGGCTGCCTATCCTGATCGAAATTTCGCGGGCCGTGTGGCGCGGATTTCGCCCAGTGTTACGACGGCTTCGCGCACCTTGACGGTGGAAGCGGATGTCGAGAATCCGAAAGCTGAATTGAAGCCCGGGCAGTTTGCCACGGTGCGCATCCTGCTGCCGCAGACTGAGCCCGCCGTGCTGGTGCCGCAGCGAGCGCTGCGGACAATTTCGGGTTCAACGTACGTGTACGTGATCAAGAACGGCCATGCTGAGCAACGCCTGGTGCAACAGGGTCAGACAGAAGGCGATCTGGTCGAGCTTAAGAGCGGAGTCGCTGCCGATGAACTGGTCGCTACCAGCAACGTGGATCAGTTGAGTGATGGGGTGGCGGTTAAGCAGTGATTGTCAGTAGTCAGTTGTTAGTTGATTTCTCCCTTCTCCCCCTGGGAGAAGGGCTGGGGAAGAGGGGCATAGCTGGTGAGGAGCGCGAGCCTTAAGCCCTCTCCCCAACCCTCTCCCAAAGGGAGAGGGAGTCTAAGTGACTACTAACTGAGGTTCGAAATGCAAAAACTAGCCGAAATCTGTGTTCGTCGTCCGGTATTCGCGACCATGCTGATTTTGAGCATTACGGTCGTGGGTCTGTTTTCTTTCCGATCTCTCGGCGTCGATCTGTTTCCCAAGATCGATCTGCCGACGATTACCGTGACGGTCGTCAATCCGGGCGCGTCGCCGCAGGAAATCGAGACCGAGATTTCCGACAAGATCGAAGGCGCGGTCAACACCATCAGCGGCATCGACGAGCTGCGTTCGACTTCCGTGGAAGGTGTTTCGCAGGTCTTCATCACTTTCGTGCTCGAGAAGAACGCCGATGTCGCGGCTGCTGAAGTGCGGAACAAAGTTGACCTGATCCTCAACGATCTTCCCGAAACCGCGGAAACTCCGGTCGTGCAAAAGCTGGACACCGATGCGACGCCCGTCCTGCGGATCGCGGTCTCAGCGCCGCGCAGCTTGCGCGAGGTTACAGACATTGCCGACAAACAGATTAAGCGGCTGATCGAGTCAATCGACGGAGTGGGCAAAGTGGAAATTGTGGGCGGCCGGCTGCGTGAGGTGGAAGTCTGGGTCGATCCCGACAAGATGCGCGCCTTCAATGTTACGGCGGCTGACGTGGCCAATGCGGTCAGACTGCAAAACATGGAGTTGCCTGGCGGCCGCATTGAAGCGGGCCAGCGCGAGTTCACTGTGCGCACGATGGGACGCATTCCAGATCCGGCGCAATTCAACAATCTGGTGGTATCGAATCGCGGACCCTACGCGGTCAAGATCAGCGACATTGGGTATGTCGAAGACGGCGCCGAAGAGCAACGCACCGAGGCGCGTCTGAATGGGCAGCCGGCGGTGACGCTGGTCGTTTCCAAGCAATCAGGACAAAACACTGTGGCTGTCGCCGACGCCGTCAAAGGGCGGCTGGAAGAACTGAAGCCGGCCCTGCCGCCTGATGTGAAGACCCAAATCGTTGGCGACCAGACAATCTTTATCAAGGCCGCTCTGCATGCGATTAACCTCCACCTGATAGAGGGCAGCATTCTCGCCGCCATAGTGGTTTTTGTTTTCCTCTGGAACTTCCGGGCGACGTTTATCGCGGCCATCGCCATTCCAACTTCGATCATCGCGACCTTCGGCCTGATGGCCGCGATGGGCTTTACGCTGAACCAGATCACGATGCTGGCGCTGACGCTGATGGTCGGAATCGTAATCGACGATGCCGTGGTAGTGCTGGAAAATATCTTTCGTTACGTCGAAGAAAAAGGCGTGCCGCCATTTCAGGCGGCCATCGAAGGTACCCGCGAAATTGGCCCGGCGGTCATGGCTACGACGCTGTCACTGCTGGCGGTATTTCTGCCCGTAGGGTTCATGGCCGGCATCGTCGGCCGCTTCATGTCTTCGTTTGGTTTTACCTCGGCGTTTGCGATTGCCGTTTCGTTACTGGTGTCGTTCACCCTGACGCCCATGCTGGCGGCGCGCATGATCAAGCGGAAGCACGCCGGCGCCGCAAAGGTGCCAAACCAGGAAACTTCCACCGCCCCGGACGGTGAAAAGCGCAGTTCGCTCGCCGAATTCAAGGACAAGTATGTCCAGGCCCAGTCGAAAGAGTCGCGCTTCTATCGTCCCATCGATCGCACCTACACCTGGATGCTCAAGTGGGCGATGGCACACCGCTGGGCGATTGTTGTTCTTTCTCTGATAGTAATCCTAAGCACGGTGCCGCTTTTCATGTTCGTGGGCAAGAACTTTCTGCCCGTCGACGACCAGGCCCAATTCGAAATCAACGTGCGCACGCCTGAAGGGTCTACGTTAGGGTCGACGTCGGGTTTGGCTGAGCGCGTGGCCGCGGACGTGCGCAAGCTTCCCGGTGTCACCGACACCCTGGTCACGATTGGCAGCGGCCAGCAACAGATAGTCAATCTCGCGAACATCTACGTCAAAATGGCGCCGATTGAAGAGCGCAGCATCTCGCAACAGGATCTAATGACGCGCGCGCGTACCGAGATCGTCGGTAAGTACCTGAAAGAGTATCCCGAGCAACTGCGTACCAGCGTTAATCCGGTGGCCGCCTTTTCCGGTGGAGGATTTCGTAACGCGGACATTAACTTTGTGGTCAGCGGACCCGATCTGGACAAGCTAACCAGGTATGCAGACGACCTGCTGGCAAAAATGAAGACCCTCCCGGACACAGTCGATGTCGATTCGACCCTGATAGCCGGGAAGCCCGAGTTGCGCGTTGTCATCGATCGCGCGCGCGCGGCGGACCTCGGCGTCCGGGTGGCCGACGTGGCGCAATCTTTGAACACACTGGTTGCCGGACAGAAGGTTTCGACCTTCAACGCCGGCACCGATCAATACAACGTGCGCGTGCGCGCGATGGGAGAATTTCGCGCCAGCGCCGACGGTTTGAAGCGAATGCTCGTGGCCTCGCAAAAAGTCGGCTGGGTAAGTCTCGATAACCTGGTGCGCATCGAGGAAGGTACGGGCCCTTCCTCAATTGACCGATACAACCGTCAGCGTCAGGTGATGCTGCTCGCAAACACGAAACCGGGAGGTTCTCAGGCGGCGGTGATTGCGAAGATGAACGAATTTGCGAAAGCCGAGGGCATGGACAGCGCTTACCGGACGGGCCTGGCCGGACGCGCCAAGGAACTGACCCGCGCCGGTTCTTATTTCCTTTTGGCGATCGTTTTGTCGTTCGTCTTTATGTACATGGTCCTGGCCGCGCAATTCGAATCCTTCATTCACCCGATTACGATTCTTTTGACCCTGCCGCTGGCAATCCCATTCGGCATCGTGTCGTTGCTGGTAACGGGTCAGACGGTGAACATTTTTTCGGGCCTGGGCTTGTTACTGTTGTTTGGCGTCGTTAAGAAGAACGCCATTCTGCAAATCGATCACACGAATGGATTGCGCAAACAGGGAATGGAGCGTCATGACGCGATCATTCAGGCGAACCGCGATCGTCTGCGGCCGATTCTAATGACCACAATTGCGTTGGTCGCGGGCATGACCCCGCTGACGCTTTCCACCGGGCCGGGCTCCGGCACCAACCGATCTATCGGCGTGCTCGTGGTCGGCGGCCAGTCGCTTTGTTTGCTGCTGACGCTGCTCGCCGTTCCCGTCTTCTATTCGCTGTTCGACGATCTGGCGCGCAGCCATGTCTGGTCGCGCATCGGAGGGGGAATCAGTGGCATCTTCGGCCGCGCGCGTCGTCGCGCGGCGGCAGCCGCGGCTTCTTTGTTGGGGCTGATATGGAAACAGCAGTAAGAGTTTGGAATGTGCTCGAAGGAGATTTATGAATAAGTTAGTGAGCGAAGCTAAACGGACAATTAACCGCAGAGGAAACAGACGACCGCGCCGAGGAACACAGAGGATTCTCGCCGCGCTCTCTGCGAAAACCTCTGCGCGCTCTGCGGTGAAATTCCTTGTCGTCCTCGCGACCCTATGCTTCATGTCCGCAGGTTCGCGCGCCCAGGAACCAACTCCGCTACCAACGCCGTCGCGCGCAGAACAAACTCTGACAGTCCCGGCGATCGCCATCGATTATCGCGCCAACGCAAGCCGGGCTTTGCCGCCGCTCAGTCGCGTGGGCGTGGACACAAACGAGCAACAACCGTTAACTCTGCGCGACGCGATCGCGCTCGCATTGGCTAACAACAAGGACATCGAGGTAGCGCGCGACAACGTTAAGATCGCCGAGTTTGATCTGCTCTCTACCCGCGGCGCTTATGACCCGACGCTGAGCGCCCAGAGTTACTACGAAAGGATCATAATGCCGGCCACGAGTTTCCTTAGCGGCGCGGCCACGGTTGAGACATCGGACATCACCGGCACTGCCCGCCTGGAGGGACTGGCGCCAAAATACGGTGGCGCCTATCACGTTGACTTCGCTTCGGTTCGCCAGACCAGCAACAGCCAGTTTTCGGTCCTCAATCCGCAATACCCAACTGCGCTTACCTTCAGTTTCACTCAGCCTCTGGTGCGCGGCCTGCGATTCGATTTACCGCGGCGGCAGATCGAAGTGGCAAAGAAAAATCTTTCACTAACGGATGCGCAATTTCGGCAGCGGGCGATTGAGGTAATTACGAGCGTCCAGCGATCTTACTGGGACCTGGTGTTTGCCCTGCGCAACCTGCAAATTCAGCGCGATTCGCTGAACGACTCGCGGACCCAACTCGCGCACAACCGGCGTATGGTCGCCGAAGGTTCGCTGGCTCCAATCGATGTAGTGGCGGCAGAGACGCAGGTGGCGAATTTCGAACAGGCTGAGTTCAGCGCGTTGGAAGACGTTAACCGTGCTGAGAACAATCTGAAAAACCTGATCGCTGAGAACCAACGAGCAAAGCTGTGGAACGTCTCGCTCATCCCGACGGATCAAGCCGATCTAACGCTGCCGCAAGTCTCTCTGCCGGACGCGATGAATGCAGCCATGCAGTACCGGCAGGAGTTAAGACAGTCGGATCTGGCGCGAGAGATTAATCTGTTGGATCAGAAGCTCTATCGCGATCAAACGAAGCCGGAGATTGATCTGATCGGCAGTTATGGAGTCTCCGGCAACGCCGGCACCCAGACCTCAGCGACAAGCCCCTTCTCGCAAAGCAATGAGCAACTGCGTGAGCGGGTCAATCTGTTGTCAGCGGCTGCCGGGTTACCGGTGTTGCCGCCGCCGGCAGCAGTGGTTGTTACGCCGTACTTGCTCGGCGGCTATGGGCAGTCAGTCGAGAACCTGTTCGTGGATCGGTTCAATAATTTCCGCGTGGGCGTGGCCATCAGTTTGCCGCTCCACAACCGCACCGCCGAAGGGCAGCTCGGGCACTCGTTGGTAGAAGGAAAGCGCATCGCTACTCAACGCGAGCAACTCGAACAACTGATCCAGGTTGAGGTACGCAACGCGCTGCAATCGCTCAAGACCGCTGAGGCACGCTTGCGATCAGCGGCCATCGCCCGCTCGACCGCCGAGCAGCAATACGAAAGCGAGAAACGCAAATTGGACGTAGGCCAATCGACCGTCTTCCTGGTCCTCGAACGCCAGACGGCCCTGGCCACGGCGCGCGGGAACGAACTGCGCGCGCAGACCGACCTCAACAAAGCGATCGCGGAACTGCAGCGGGCAACGGGAAACTCGCTGACGGCAAATAATGTTAGCGTCAGTGTTCGCTGATTGAGTTCGGGGCGTACCTCGTCCATTAGCGGGTTGGTTCAGGCTGAAAGGCGTCCGACGACGACATTCGTCCGGGAAAAACTCGAAAGACGAAGCTCTCATCGTCAAGGCTACTCGCGGACAAGATTAGAGCTGAGGCTCCCGAAATCGACATCTCAGAAATCATGACCGGCGTAGACGAATTGCTCGACCGTTCTGTCGCCGCAGAAGGGTATGTGATTCACGAAGCCCCGCGGTTGGTCGAAACAGTCTTCGGCCTTGAGTTAACAGGTCACCGCTGAACTATCGATTCTCCAGGCTCACAACCGTCCACGTTGGGAAATGATCTGACACGGTAAGCGCAGTCTTGCCGATCTTCACCGTGGCCCCCAACGCGACGCGCCATCGTCCACCGGGACCCTCGTGCGGCAGGACGATGCGCGTGATATCGGTCAGTGGATAAGGACTGAGAAGTTCGACACCTGTTTCTTCTTCCTCCTCTTTACCGTCTTTCGGTAAAGGCGGCGCGGCCCAGACGTAGTACATGCCGAGGCTCTCAGCCAGAACGCGCGCGTTGTTTGTCTTCCCCGTTCGCTGCTTTGCCCGATCGACTTCCTGTAAGCCGACGATCGTGGATGGCGTCTCCTTGCTCCTGAGCCAGTCGATGATCTGTTCGAGTTCCTTAGCGCTGCGCCAGCGAATGTTGTAGGAAACGATCTTGATTTCGGTTGAGGCGCCGGCAGGAGTAGAGATCTTTGCCGCGTTGCCGGATTCGAGCAAGAGATCGGTTGAGTTAGCAGAAGGTCTTTGGGCAAATGTCGCAAGGGAAGATAAAGCGATTGCGAGAAAAGACATGAAGCTAATTGAGCGTCGTGACATTCGTGTTATCCCACTTCCAACCGCAAACCATCGTACGCAGCGATAGTCTTTCCCGGCCACAGCTCTCCAGCTTTGCTTTCAAGATCCACACCGTCCCACTCAGGATAAAGATGCGTGAGCACCAGCGTGCGTGGCTCTGCCAGTTGCGCCAGACGCATCGCATCATCAAGCTCGAGATGTTTGGGCGTTGGCTTGTTGCGCCAGAATGAACATTCCAATATCAGCAGGTCAGTGCCGTGCGCGAATGACGCGAGCTCTTCCGAGTACCCTGTGTCTGAAGTGTAGACAGCCGATACGCCGTCACTATCAGTTACGCGGATCGCCATGCTTTCGAGCGTGTGCGGGGTGGAAAGAGTTTGCGCGCGCAGGCCCAGCATCATCTCGAAGTCTTCACCTTCACCTGAAACTTCGCGCAGGTCAATCGGGAAAACTTGATCGATTAAGCTGTAGTTGTTCGACTCGTCGATTGCTCTTAACAGATTTCCCATACCCTGACAGCCAAGAATCCGCAGCGGCTTCCGCCTTCCTTCGGTCTGGGGCGCCCATTTCAATCCAAACAGAAATGACGCCAACCCGCCGCAGTGGTCCAAATGCAGATGACTAATCCAGATAACATCCAGGTTTGGCCAGTCGACCTTTTCTTCAGCCATGCGGTGCGTTGCGTCCGCGCTGCAATCCAGCAGGACCAAACCACTTGACGTTTCCAGCCAAAAAGCTGCGGAGGCCCGCTTGGGATGCGGAACCGAAGTGCCTGAGCCGAGGACGACGAGTTTCATTGAGGGATAGTGTGGCGCAGGTTGGTAACTTTCGCTACTCGCTCGCACACGCGCGCTGTTCTGTTGTATTCTGGCGCGCTTCAATCCTGCAATTTTCTTCGGTGAGAGGTTCGTAGATGTCTATTAAGTCCGATACGTGGATTCGGCGCATGGCACAAGAGCACGCCATGATTGAGCCCTTTGAGCCACATCAGGTCAAAGAGGTCGATGGCCGGCGGGTTGTCTCTTATGGCACTTCGAGCTACGGCTATGATGTGCGGTGCGCCGATGAATTCAAGTTGTTCACGAACGTGTACAGCGCCATCGTTGATCCCAAGAAGTTTGATAACAAGAGTTTTGTCGACATAAAAGGCGATCACGTCATCATTCCTCCCAACAGCTTTGCCCTCGCGCGAACGGTTGAGTACTTTCGTATTCCACGGAATGTGATGACGATATGTCTGGGAAAAAGCACGTACGCGAGGTGTGGAATCATCGTCAACGTAACCCCATTCGAACCCGAGTGGGAAGGATACGTGACGCTTGAATTCTCTAATACCACGCCGATGCCCGCGAAGATTTACGCCAACGAAGGCGTAGCGCAGGTCCTATTCTTTGAGGCCGATGAGATTTGCGAAGTCTCCTACAAAGATCGCGGCGGGAAATACCAGGGTCAGCAAGGGGTCACGCCGCCGAAGCTGTAGTCTTCAATGTCCGACAAACTTCAGTTTGTCGCGTGCTTTCGATGGAATTCTCTCTGACGAAACTAATCGACAAACTGAAGTTTGTCGGACATTAACAACCATGGAGCAGGCGATAGAACACCTCAACTTCAAGAAGCTTGATCCGCGCGCAACATTGCCGACGCGTGGCAGCCCTGCGTCAGCGGGACTGGATCTCTATTCGATCGAGGCGGTTACTCTGGCGCCGGGACAGCGGGCGATAGTGCGCACCGGTTTGGCGGTCGCCATTCCCGAAGGGTTCTACGGCCGGGTCGCGCCGCGATCCGGGCTCGCGACAAAGATGGGCGTTGACGTACTCGCCGGTGTTATCGACGCCGACTATCGTGGCGAGATCGGTTGTCTACTCTATAACGCCGGCGAGGACAAAATTGAGCTGGCCGAGAATAGTAAGATCTGTCAGTTGATAATCGAAAAAATAATCTCGCCACAGGCTGCCTGGGCCGATGATCTCAACGATACTGAACGCGGCCCCGGAGGCTTTGGATCGACCGGATGAAGCGTTCTTCTCCGACCTCTATTTACTGCGGCCTGCCGTCGACCTTTTGTCGTCGCCGGTAAAAGTCACCGATGAAATCTTTCATTCCGATCTGCGTCCAGCTCATGCCTCGGGCCTTTGCTTCCTTCTTCGCGTCGGCTGAATTCCAACCGTCGTGGGCGATGCGATAGCTGGCGATGATCGTGCCGGTGCGATCCTTGCCACGCCGGCAGTGAACAAAGACGGGTTGGTTCTCAGGCGCATTAATGATGTCCAGCACGCGCTGAACGTCTTCCTCTTTTGGTCCAGAGAACTCCGGCAACGGGATGCTGTGATAAGAGAGGCCAAGCTCCCGGGCTTCCGCGCCTTCAGCCTGGGTCTGGGCGTCCTCACCGCGCAAATTGACGATCGTTTTGATGCCCAACGCTTTCACCCGAGACATGCCACCCGGCTTTGGTTGCCCGCCACGATACAGTTGCGAGTTGACCTGATGAAAGTTTGGCAGTTCGGCGTAGCGGGTCTCGCTTTGGGCGAGAGTGTTGATGGCCAAAGCGACCATCAGCAGGCTTGACGCCAGCAAGCACCTGTTTTTCATGTTCTCAATGCGCCGAATGTGCAATTTGTCCTCTCCGCTACTTCTGACTTATGACCACGCGCTGGATCGTCGGCGGAAGCTCATGCATTTCGCTTTGCTTGAATCCGGCCTTTCGCAACATTGTCTCGAGTTCGACAAATGTGTACGCGTCGCCCCCGCGCGTACCAACAAGCATCGTCAGACTGAAAGCAGCCGCCTGTGGGGGTGAAACGCGGTCGGGATTGGGGACGAACTCCAGAGTTACGGCTCGCCCACCATCGGCCAGGGCGCCGTACACTTTGCGTAACAGGTCTTCGCAAGTTTCCGGATCGAAATGATGAAGGAAATTCGTCAACAAAACGATGTCATAGCCGGTACCGTAATCAACGTCAAACGCGCTGCCGGGCCTGGTTTGATAGCGTTCAGCGACGCCGGCAAGTTGGGCATTCTCTCTGGCAACTTCGAGCACGTTTGACCAATCGACGGCCGTGACTTCCGCCTGAGGATTCCGTTTCGCGAATGCCAGACCAAATAAGCCATGGCCGGCTGCGATGTCCAGAATTCTTATGCGCTTGTTTGGGGTGGGATCAACGAGCTGAGCCAGCAGTTGCGAAGGCATAGCCATCATCGGGGCCATCGCGCGGGCAAACTTTACCCAGACAGGATGGTCAGGAGCGAGCGTCGCTTGATCGGAAATCGAGCCGCCTTTCTTTACTACCCCGGTCAAGTCTTTGAAATTGTCAGTCAGCATGGGTGACAGCATGAATTCGATCACCGTACCCATATAAGCCGGCGAACTCTTGTCGAGGAACATGGCGGAATCCGGAGTCAAAGCATAATTGCCCTCTTGCTTGGTCAAAAAACCAATGATGACCAGATAGTCACAGAGGATTCGCGTGCCTCGCTCCGATGCTCCGCAGGCCTGCGCGATTTCTTTTGTGGAAGTATTACCGCCGGCAATCGCGCTGAACAGGCTGAGTTCGATGGCGGCCTTAATCGCCTCTGTCCGTTGATGCGCGTTGATTGTGTCGAACAAGAGTAAGGGGGTTGGTCGGCTATTGGGTTGCGGTTCAAGGCCCATTGCTCGGCTTCCTTTCAGCGAAGAATAATTCTTTGAGCCGGAGACTGCTCAGTTGCTAACGATGTTGCGGAATTATGCGCGAGGAAAGCCTACCCAACACGACAAGAAAAGTCTAACGACACGGGCGCGAAGGATCACTTCAAATTCAGGGTCACAGGCTCAGAGAGTCCTTCAATCGTTAATATCAGTCCATGTGGAGAAGCGACGGGCTCTTTCTTGGGCGCGAGAAAAATAATAAGACCTTCACGCCGACCCTCGGCATGTGTCAGAGGCGTTTTCAGACTCAGTTCGTAAGCCCGGAATTCCTGCTCGAATGTTTTGCGAGACTCCGGGTTGTAAGCAAAGACTCCGTTCGCCTTCAAGATGCGGCCGATCGCCTGCTTGGCAGGAATAGCTTTCCATTCAGTTCCGGCGGCGTCGCTCAGGCGAAGGCGAACTTTCTTTAACTCGATTGCCTCGCCGCTATTGTGGATAAGCTCGACCCGCACAGGCAGCAGTCCGGCCAGTTGGAGATTTGATTCGAAGAGTTCCTGACTTTCTTCGTCAGTAAGCAACGGCGCCGCGCGGACGGAGATTGACTTAAGACTGAGAGCAGCGGCTGTGCCCGGCATGGGTGGAAGCGTTGCCCGCGGCTTGACCCGGTAGAGTGAATCACCGCAGGAACTTGTGAGCACAAGGATGAGGCCGAGTGCGGCGCCACTCAGCCAGTCAAACTGAAGAATCTTTCTCAGCGGTTTCTTGTTCATCACCATCGCGCGCATCTTGCACGCCCCTCTGGTTGTCTGTCAAACAGATTGGCAGTTCGGATGGTGTGCTTAGTAAGGGTGGCTAAGTGGTGACTTTGATAATTCTCGAACGTGAATTGCCGGCTAATCACAGGCCGCTTTGGCGTCGCCCAAGTCCTGAGGGCGCAAAAGCAAAGGCGGCGAAACTGATGCGTCGCCGCCTTTCTCTGATGCACGGTCGGAAACCTATCCCGAACTACCGCGTCGCATATCGCGCTCGGTTTTCGGTGTGCAACGCGCCTCCCAGGTCGTTCGCGAAAGGGTGAGAACCGATGCGCGCAATCTAATCCAGGGGCCAATGTTCTGTCAAAAGCAACGAGTCCTGCGCCGTAGCCTGGGGATAGCGCCGAGTTCTAGTTTTTCGCCGAGCCTTTTCCACCAGCGCCTCCGTTAGGCCGTTTCTTAATAATTGATTTGCGGCGAATTCGGATGGGGGCCCTCGCCCCAAGCAGTTGCTTATGCCGGTGGTTGATAATGTAACAGAGTCCCTGATGGGTCAGTCCCAACTCCTTCGCGGCGCGCGTGACACTTCCTTTAGCCTGGTCAAGCGCGGCCTTGATGAGTTCGCTCTCGCGATTGTGCACTTCCTGGCCAAACAAGCCTTTCATCGATGCGCTCTCAGTCCCGCCGGCCGCCGCACTTGCGGTAATTAGTCGAGCACAAGAGCGAAGACGAGCCATGCTTTCCGCGCTTAACTGGTCCCCGAGCCGACGATCCGCCTCCTGGTACATGCCGCTGATTTCACTCGAGGGGAGGAAACTCTTTAGCTCTTCAAGGATCGTGAGAAAAACCCTTCCGGAGAGTTGGACGTCACCAGCCGTTTCCGCAACATCCGCCGCACGCTTCAAGGTGCGGAGTGCAGGCTGGTAACGGCCCATGTGGGCCAGAGCTACGCCTTGGGTTTCCAATGCCTCGGCGAGTAGCGATTGCTCGTCGCCGGCTTCAAGCGCCAACGCGGATAGGGAGGCGATCTTTTCGGCCTCGACATAACGCTGCTGGTCCAGGAATACGCGCGCCCGAGTGTCATTAACTTGAGCGGCGGTGCCAACGTCGCCTAACTCGGTAAATGTACGGCGGGCCCGCTCCAGATGATCGAGCGCGTCGTCATAGCGACCGAGCTGGCGATGAATATTTCCGATGTTGTTTTCGACGCGAGCGAAGTAACGCCGGTGATTTGCCTGCTCGAAATGGACGCTCGCGGCGGTGTTCTCAATTAAGGCGCGATCCAGGTTTTCGGCGCCGCCGAGCCTCCTCAGGACCAGTGCCCGCTGCATGTGATAGCAACCCAGAGCGGCAGCGTCCTCGACCTGATCCAACAAAGGCGCCGCCTGATCGAGCAGAGCGAGAGCCTCGGCGAAGCGATTCGAAGAGTATTCGACCGTGGTGCTGCGCGCGAGGATGCGAAGGCTGTTTGCGGGGTCTGCGGCTTTCGCTAGAGCCTCTCGGAACAAAATACGTGCCTCGTCCATTGCGCCTTCGCGCCAGTAACAGAGCGCCAGATCGGACTGGGCTTCGGCGATCTTCTCCCGATGGCCAAGCACCTCAAAGGCTCGGATGCTTTCGCTGATCAAGTCCTTGGCAATTCCCTGCGCGCCCGGAACCTGGCTTGAGCTGCCCAGCCAGCCCGATAACGCGCCCGCCCGCAACAGTAGTTCCGCCTGATCGTTTGGTGGCAAGCCTTCGATCCTGGGACGGTTGCCGATGCCACCCCATAATTCACCAAGAGCTTCGCGGGCGCCTTCATAGTTGCCAACGCTCGTGAGTTTCTTCACCACTCGGCATCGTTCAGTTACATCGGCGTGAACCGAGATCTGCTCTGCGGTTTTGTTTAGAGTTTTTGTCTCCATTTGACCTCTCTCCACTTTAGAGTACCCCGCGAGTCAAGCCACATATCTAGCGCCCATAATTGCTAGCGGTGCTATTATGCGCCCGCTCAATAACATCTGACGGTCGCTGGTTGCGTTATTCCAGCGGTCTTTCAACCAAAGGACGAAAAGCACAATGACAAGACTTAGACGATTGCTCGCGATCTCCATTCTAACCGTCTCCCTGTTCGGCGTCGCCATCGCGGACGGAGGAGACACGCAGGGTCCACCTCTTATGTCACCGCCTCCTTCGGCGGAATGCACAACGGACTGCTCGGGCACTGCGACCTCCACACCAGCGCAGCCAGCGCAAGACCCGTCCGTCGACATCGTAACCGAGGCGGCCATCTTCGCCAGCTGGTTTGCGATGTCGATCCTATAGCTGGGGATCCGCTGACCTAAAACTCCCAACACGCCCCGTCTCTGTGTTCATACGCGCGGAGCGCTATAAGTCTGTAAACTTCCTGTCCTCGCGCATGGTTCGAGGGATTGCGTCATGTCGGTCGCCTCAAGCTGCGCATCGTACAACTAGTTTACTTAGCAAAGCAATAGGGATATTTGCCCCAGTCCCTTTGTTTCCGCGCTTTTCGGTTGGTTGGTCCGCGGCATTTTCTGCTTCAAGGTTGGGCGGAATACTCGGGCCCCAAATGCCCACGCTCTGGCGCTGAGCGTTAAGGCGAAGAGAGGCATTCGTCAAAGGAAGAGGCGAGTTCAAAAAGCAAACACTCAGGGCGCAGCCGCTGGAATTCCCTCAGGAGCAATGTCGATCCCGGCTCCGATATGATGCATCTGGGTAGCGTCGATCAGGTTCAAGCCTTTTTCGCGCACGCTCTTAAAGCTGGGCAGAATTTCGTCAACCGGCGCCTGCATCACACCGTTGCTGCGTTTGTATCCGGTGAAATCCAGATAGAGGTGCTTGCGCATGAAGCGGTCAGGGACGCCAGCAAAGCGATAGAGCGGATACTTGATCCCATTGCCGAACAACTTGCGACCGAGCAAGTAGTAATACAAAGGCACGCTGAGCGAGAACTTCATCGAAGACCTCGATCGACCCTTCCAGAAGTGCATGTTATATTTCCAGCAGGTATAAAAGAACTCCCACTGGAGATCAGTCATCTCAATCAGCTTGGCGCTATCCTTCTGTTGCATTCTCGTGTTTTCGAGTGGCACAAAGAAGGTAGGCACAAAAGTTCCCTTGGCGTCACGCAAGTCGTAAAGCAGGTTGAGCGACTCCTTGGTATCTTCGTCGGTCTCTCCAGGCAAGCCGATAATAAAGGTGCAGAACGGAAACCAGTTATGCTTGTTCAAAATCTCAAAGCCCTTGAGGACGACGTCTCGCCATTGATGAGACTTATACGGATAAGCCTTGCCTTTCATGAAAACGTCGAATAGGCGCGGGCTTCCGGTTTCCAATCCTATGATCGGATCTGTCATGCGATGATCCGGATCGGTCGACTCTTTATGCTGGACGTGTGAGTAGGGCACGATCAAAGGGGTAATCCGCTCGATGATCGATGGATCCTTGACCACTGGCGCCATGGTGATGTGCGACATCTGCAGCGTTTCAATTCCCGGCACACTCTTAACGCTCTTCAGCATAGTCTCGAGCGCGGGGATGTTTGTTTCAAAGTTCGCTTCCTGCTCATAAAGGAACATGTCCTCGGAAGCCAGCATTACCTCCGTCGCGCCTTCGCGCGCGTTAACACGCGCGCTCTCGATGATGTGCTCCAGCGGGAAGGACCGGCCTACTTTGGTCGCTGGTCCGCAGAACTGGCAACCTCGGCCACAGCCGCGCGTGATTTCCACCACGCCGAACGTTGAACGATGACGGACAACCGGGATTTCTTCCACAGTTGGCTGCATGTTCTTTGGAACTTTGATGATGCGCTCGAGGGTGGGATCGCCCGCCATCATGCGTTTGAAGAGGTCGCTGAACACACGCTCGATCTCGCCGTCAATCAGATAATCTATCTTGAATTCATCAAGACGGTTCGCTCGTTCCAATTGCCACGCTCCGGGACCACCGACGACGATCTTGGGAGCGTATTTCTTGATCGCCGGGTGAGTGACGATCTTGAGAAACTCGGCGGCATTGATGGGCATCAGGTTCTTGCCGGCCAGCTTTGAGTAAACGTCCGTTGCATAAGAAATGCCCAGCGGATTATGGGCGTGGATGGCCACAACCTGGGTTTCGGCCCCGACAAATTGCTCGAGGTTTTCCAGGTAACAAACGACCACATCGTCTTCTGAATAGTCTCGCAGAAGCAGCGTCTCGACCATTCGTAGCCCGTTGGGTACGTATTTGGCGCGCCCATCCGGCCACGATTCGTTCACCAGCACGGCGGGATTTACCCATTTGTGGCCGTACTTGGCCGGAAGAGTCGCGGATAGCATCTGTTGCCAAATGCTATGATTCCACTCACTTGCCTCGCTTGACGACGCAGTCAGAACGATCTTCGGTGAACCCAAGAAGAGCCTCCTCTAAACCGCGGAAATGATATGTCCTAAAGGAGTAACAAAAACCTGCGTACGGCTGTAACGGGGCGGATTCTAGCACCCTGTAGCCCTCGCTGCCAAGGTTTATATCCTGCAAGCCGCGCCCTATTTACAGTCAATTGAATATGTACGCGTCCGGACACATGTGATATAGTCCGCTCTTCGCACCCGAAGAGTGGCTTGAAACCTGGTTTGCGACTTTTAACTGCATCACCTAATCCCCATCGCTTTAGGCTAGGCGCTATCGATTTGGCTTAAGTGATCTTTCGGATCTATTTCCAGGTCAGGAAATCGAAGATGAAAATTCTACTGTACAACCCAGATAATGGCGTCACGAAAAACTTCATGCCGCATCTATGGATGTTCCTGCTTAAGGCCCTCACGCCGCCGGGGCATGAGGTGGTGCTTATCGACGGCAACGCAAAGCCGCTTAGCGATCAGGAGCTGGTGCGCTTTATCAAGAATGAGAAGATCGGTCTGGTCGGCATCGGATCCATGACGCGAATGGTTGCCAAAGCGTACCGAGTTGCGGATGCGATTCGCGCTGCCGGCATTCCGGTTGTTATGGGTGGCCCACACGTGACGGAATGCCCGGACGAAGCTCTGGGTAAAGATGGCGGACCGCGACATGCGGACGCGGTTGCTCTCGGCGAGGCGGACGAAACGTGGCCGCTGCTCGTTGCCGATGCGGCGAAAGGTGAGTTAAAGGAGATCTATCAACCCGAGATCGACTCGAAAGGCAATGACAAAAAACCAAGTCTGCAACCCTATCCGGTGATCCCCTGGGATACCATCGACCTCGAGCAATTTAATTTCGTCCCCAAGATAGTTCGCCGCTTTACAGAGCGATATGGAACGGGCGTCAGTTATTTCAATACCGTTCCGCTGGAATCCGGGCGCGGGTGCCCGTATGGCTGCGAGTTCTGCACGGTCACAGGGTTCTTCGGCGATTCGATTCGCTTTCGTTCGAATGAAAGCGTAGTAAACGAACTGTTACTACTGAAACAGCGCGCTGAAAAAGATCGCGGCAAGATATCGATCTTTTTCATCGATGACAACTTTGCGATCAATATCAAACGCACAAAGTCGCTGCTGCGAGACATCATTGCGGCCAATGCCCAATTGCCGTGGATAGCTCAGATTAGCGCAAACCTGCTGCGCGATGAAGAGCTCGTGGATTTGATGGCCGAATCTGGTTGTAAGTGGGTATTCATCGGTATGGAGTCAATCGATCCATTGAATCTGGCCGATGTGAATAAAAGCTTTAACAAGCCCGGTGAATATGCGGCAGTGCTCAATCGCCTGGCGCAGCGTAACATTTATGCGATCACTTCATTCATCCTCGGTATGGACAACGACACGCCCGGGGTGGCCGACCGCACGCTGGAACAGATCGCAGACTGGCCGCCGGGAATGCCCGTCTTTAGCCCGCTCGTTCCACTTCCAGGCACGCCGACGTACAAGAAACTTGGAGCCGAGGGACGCCTGACGCGGCCAAAGCACTGGCTGAATTTTGCCCACAACCAGATGGCGCACACGCCTCTAAAGATGACGATTCCAGAGGCTCAGATCGAACTGGATCACGCCTGGATGACTTCCTATAGCGCAAAGAACAACGAGCGCGCGATTGACTGGCTAAAGGGCATGCCGATCAATGATCAGATCATGCATTTAATCATGCGCATGTTTTTCCGTGGAATATATTTCCCGAGCAACGCCCGCGTCTGGACCCGACTAATTGCTCAGAACCGCAGACCAATTCTCAGGCTCTTTAAAGAGGGCTATGGCAAATATCGCGAAGGCCGGCGGAGCCCGTCCTCCTCAGTAGTGACGGCCAGCAATTAGCTAAACATCCCGGAGGCTCACAACTTCTGACGAGTTACTTTCCCTGCAGTACAAATGTGCGGGGTATGCTTCGCAGGTCTGCGCGTATCTCGATTAGTTTCCAAACGCGGCGATCGACCAATTGCTCGACCGCCTGGCTCTGTCCGAATCCAATCTCAAAGACAAAATAACCGCCCGCCCGCAGGAATGGTCGCGCCTCACGTAGTAACCGCCGAATGACTGACAGACCATCTGACCCGGCGGCGAGCGCCGCGCGAGGTTCAAAGCGCACTTCCCGTTGTACGCTCTTCAATTCATCCTCGGAAACATAGGGTGGGTTTGAAGTGATCAAAGAAAACGGTTCTTTCGGATCCAGCGCCGAAAAACAATCCGATTCAAGCAGTGCCAGACGATCTGTGACGCGGTGACGTTCGGCATTTCGTTGCGCAACCCGCAACGCCGCCGGCGATACGTCGGTTGCTACCGCGCGCCCGCGAGGGAGCTCTTGAAGCATTGAGATCGCGATGCAACCGGAACCGGTGCCGATATCGGCAAAGTATGGGGCTGGGTCATCTTTCAGGAGTTCGAGGGCCGTCTCAACGATCAATTCGGTTTCCGGCCGCGGAATGAGGACATCTGGCGTGACTTCAAAATCCAGCTTAAAGAATTCCTGATGAGCCGTGATGTACTGCAAGGGCTCGCCGCTGGCCCGACGCTGAACCAGAGAATGAAGGGCCTCGCCTTGTTCATCAGTCAAGAGGTCGTCAGGGTGCGCGATAATGAAACTTCGATCGCGACCGAGGGCGTGGGCCAACAACGAGCCGGCTTCACGGCGTGGCTCAGCAACTTCTGCTTCACGCAGCCGTCGCGCACCTGTGCGAATCGCGCCACTAATCGAAAGACCCAAAAGGCTCATTGGCTGCTTGCTCACTTAATTATTCTATATTACGCTTTGCCTCGAATTGTAAGGACGAGTTTGCGCGCGTTAGGAATTTGCGTTAACGAGCGTCGTTCGCCGGAAGCGGAAGGCGATTGAGACTTTACTTCGGATAGCACGAAGCGAGTCTCGTTTCTTCCCGTACGGACGGCGGAACCTCCGGGCCCAAGGGTTCGGAGGTTTCGCAGTTCCGCAGGGCAGAGGTTTAACAATTTTTCACACTTAGGGAGAGGTACCTCCTAAAAAATGGGCGCACTGGCGAAAAGCCTTCTTCTCTTTGTGCTGAACTGGCTCGATGCGCAACTCACGTTGTTCTGGGTCCATTCAAATATTGCCAGTGAAGGCAATGGCCTGATGAGCGAGTTGCTGAAAGTCGGTGATGCACCCTTCATGTTGGTGAAGCTCATGGTGGGAGCATTTGCCGCCTATACCCTCTATCGCTGTTCACATCTACCCCTCGCGCGCCGCGGAATGCGACTGGTGCTGACCATCTACCTTGCGTTGATGCTGTGCCATGCGGCGACCGGTATGTCAGCTCTTGGCTGGTCTGAGCCGCTTACCGTCGTGACCTACATTACTAATGCGCCCTTCTTACTGTTAACGCTGCTTTCGTAAGCCTTCCTTAACGCCACGGCCTGGTCGGCAGAGTAATCGCCACCCCGTTGCTCGCCATTTACAAATCAAAAAGCGCTCTTTGCATCTGGTTCCGGAACTTGCACTGCCCTCGGGCGTTTTGCAAATGCTGCTTACACAACCGTAAACTACGGCCGGCGCATCTCAAGTTACCGCCCTTATTGGATTAGAGGAGATCGAAACATTATGTACAGACTTTCAGGACGCCAGATTCTCGTTATTGCCCTGGGGTCCGCACTTTTTGCGGCTGTTGCTGTCGCGGGGTTCCAGCAATTGTCAGGACATTTCCAGCCCTTTGGATCTGCTTCGATTGAGACGCCGGCGAGCGTTACGGATCCTTCGCTGGCTACAGACGAGCAGAACAACATCGAAGTTTATAAGGCGGCCTCGCCGGGTGTCGTCTACATTCAGTCAACAACCATGGTCACCGATTTCTTCGGGATGTTTTCGCGACCGGTAGAAGGAGCAGGATCGGGTTCGATTATCGATGAGCAGGGAGACATTCTCACCAACTATCACGTGATCGCCAATGCCGAGAAGCTTACCGTCAGCTTTGGCAGCGGGAAACACTATCCTGCCAGGGTCATTGGCCGCGATCCGGACACAGACCTCGCCGTCATTCGGCTGTTGGAAACTCCGAAAGAGAGCTTGACGATTGTGCCGATGGGCGACTCTGACAAGTTGATCGTGGGGCAGAAAGTCCTGGCGATCGGAAATCCGTTCGGTCTCGATCGTACGCTTACCACCGGAGTCATCAGCGGTTTGCAGCGACCCATTCGCGCACAGAATGGCCGGCAGATTGAAGGCGCAATCCAGACTGACGCTTCGATCAATCCCGGAAATTCGGGTGGGCCGTTGCTGGATTCGCATGGCCGCATGATCGGGATTAACTCCCAGATCGAATCGCCGTCAGGGGCATCCGCAGGAGTAGGCTTCGCCATTCCGGTGAACATCGCCAAACGAATTGTTCCTCAGCTTATTCGCGATGGCTCGATACGCCGGCCCAAACTCGGCATCGTCCCGCGCGATATCGAATCGTTGGGCGACCAGGTGCGCTTGCCCGCAAAGGACGGTGTTTTGGTTTGGAGTGTTCAGCCCGGTAGCGGTGCTGCCGAGGCAGGACTCCGTGGCCTGGTGCAGACTGAGGATGGAGACGTCGAACTGGGTGACATTATCGTTGCGGTTAATGGTGAGAAGGTTTCGAACAACGACGTTCTGCTCAAGGTCCTGGATAAATACAAGGTCGGAGACACGGTCAGTGTTGAGATCTTCCGCCGGGGAAGACGCCTGACTGTGCCTGTGCGACTGGGCGAAGCGCCGGACAACCGCCGCGTGATTCGTTGATAAGCTGATCGTCAGACAAGAAAAAGCGCGCGTCGCGAAAATCGGCGCGCGCTTTTGTTTTTGTCACCTGCGCGGTAGTGATCAGTTCTCACCCATCAAACATAAAGCTCCGAGGTGCATCGGCTCGGCGATAGATAACCAAGTTGCTGATGGTCTTAACTCATCATCTCACTCGGACTTCTAAATAGAGTAGCCTGACTAGCCAGAATTGTTACTGGAAACAACGAGCGAATTCATGATAGATGAGTGCAAAACTTATGCCCTGTGAGCCGAGAGCCTGGTCAAAATGCAACTCCCGAATCCCATAGACAAAGCGAAAGCTGAATCGCTGTTGCGGCAGATGCTGGGCGCGGACAAATCATTTCGTGACGGCCAGTGGGAACCCATCGAGGCTGTTGCGGTTCTCAATCGGCGCGTGATGGTTGTTCAGCGCACCGGCTGGGGCAAAAGCATCGTTTACTTTATCGCAACGAAGATCCTTCGTGACCGTGGCGCGGGCCCGGCGCTGCTGATAAGTCCCTTGCTCGCTCTGATGCGAAATCAGATTGAGGCTGCCCGCAACATAGGATTGCGACCGATTACGATTCATAGTGAAAACCGAGACGAGTGGGAACAGGCGCAGGCAGCGCTTTCCAAGGACAATTGCGACATCCTGCTGATTTCGCCTGAACGGTTGGCGAATGCGGAGTTTCGTCGTCAAGTGCTGCCGCGATTTCAGAAGAGCATCGGTCTCTTCATCGTTGACGAGGCGCATTGCATATCGGACTGGGGACATGATTTTAGACCAGATTACCGGCGCATTGTCCGCGTACTGCAATTGCTGCCGCCAAACGTTCCAGTCGTCTGCACGACGGCGACAGCGAATGACAGGGTGGTGCAGGATGTCGTGGCGCAGATCCCGAACCTTCAAGTGCAGCGCGGGCCGCTCACTCGTGCTTCGCTGAAGCTCTTTAACATCAAGCTGAGCGATCAGAGCGAGCGCCTGGCTTGGTTAGCCCACTTCGTCCCAAAGCTTCCCGGCAGCGGCATTATCTATTGTTTGACGATTCCGGATACGCGTCGTGTCGCAGGCTGGCTTCAGAAGAATGGAATTGCGGCGCGCGAGTATCACTCGAACGTCGAAAGCGCGGACAAATTGGAATCGGAGCGAATGTTGCTGGCAAACGAGTGCAAGGCTCTCGCCTCCACCGTCGCACTGGGGATGGGTTTCGATAAACCCGATCTCGGCTTTGTCATTCACTTCCAAAGGCCCGGCTCGGTGATCGCCTATTACCAGCAGGTAGGCCGCGCCGGACGTGCCGTGGACGAAGCGTACGGCATTCTTCTGAGCGGGCGCGAGGACGATGAGATTCAGGATTACTTCATACGCTCGGCGTTCCCGCCGGCCGAGGTCATGCTGCGAGTGTTGCGAGAACTCGAGCTGGGCGCCGGAGCGACTATTGCCGAATTGATGGCGCGCCTGAATTACCGGCGGGGGGTGATTGAGAAAGCATTGAAGCTGTTGGAGGTGGATGGAGCGGTGTTGCGGGATAGGACAATCTTCGTGCGCACCACCAACACCTGGACGCCTGATTTGTTGCGCTCCGAGCAAGTAACGCAGAGCCGTCGCGAAGAGTTGGCGCAGATTAAGCGTTATGTTGATCACGATGGTTGCTTGATGGAGTTTCTGGCTCACGCTCTCGACGATCCGTCGCCGGGTCGGTGCGGCAAATGCATGAATTGCTCACGTAGAGCCAAACGGCAGCAGGTGCCTGATGAACTAATCCGGGACGCAGTTCAGTTTCTCAGAGGCGACAACGTAAGCACGGACCCGCGAAAACAATGGCCACGGGCGGTATTATCTGATCTGCAGCAAGCAATGCCCGCGGCGGTAGGTTACTCGAAAGAAGGAAAACTAAAGACTACGATTCCTGAAGATTTGCGAACTGAGGAAGGCCGCGTTTTGTGCATCTACGGCGACGCCGGTTGGGGCCGCATTGTTGCGCACTGCAAATACGATGCTGGTCATTTCGACGACGAGTTGGTAGCAGCCTCCGCAACTTTGATTCAGGATCGTTGGCAGCCCGATCCATTTCCGCAATGGCTCACCTGCGTTCCTTCAAAACGAAAGCCTCTGCTGGTATCGGATTTCGCTCGGCGGCTCGCAGCCCTGCTGGGTATTCCTTTCCTGCCGGTGATCGAAAAGGCTCGCGAGACGGAACCGCAGAAACGTATGGAGAACAGCGCCCAGCAAGTGAGCAATCTGCTGGGAGCATTTTCGGTTGAGCGTGGTATTCTGGCTGCGCCGGTAATTCTGGTGGATGACGTGATAGATTCGGGTTGGACGATGACCATGATCGCAGCTTTGTTGCACATGAATAACAGCGGGCCAGTATTTCCGTTCGCGTTGGCAAAGGCGACGGCGGGTGATTCGTGATTGACGCGCGTGAACTAATGAGCGACGACGGCGCGGTTGTTGCCATGCTGTGTTCGCACCTTGGGTTGGGCGGCAGCGACGAGCCTGGTGCCGCGCCGCTTGCTTTGCGGGAGTGGAATGCGCTGGCGCGGAAGATTCACGATTCTGAGATCAAGTATCCGCGCTCGTTGCTCGGATTGTCCGCCGAAGAATTGGCAAAGCGCCTGGGACTCGCCGCGACGGAAGCAGATCGGATTGCTCATCTGCTCGGTCGCGGAGGAAGCTTGGCGCTCGAGTTGGAGCACCTGGCAGCGAGCGGCATCTGGTGCGTGACCCGCGAGGACGATGCTTACCCTGCCCGGCTTCGAAACACTCTAAAACATCAAGCCCCACCCGTGCTGTTTGGCGCGGGAGAATTCGAGATTCTTCACAAACCATCGATCGCGATGGTAGGTTCACGCAACCTCGACGAGAGTGGAGAGAGCTTTGCCCGAAGTTTGGGTGCGTTGTGCGCGCGGCACTCAGTTGCCGTCGTGTCGGGTGGTGCGCGTGGCACGGATCGGGTCGCGATGCAGGCGGCGTTGGAGGCCGGTGGGCGTGCTGTTGGTATTCTCGCGGATAGTCTTGTCAGGACGATCCGTCAGCCCGATGTACGTGAGTTCGTAACGGATGGGCGACTGGTTTTGCTGACGCCTTACCAACCCGACAGCGGTTTCTCCGTCGGCGCCGCGATGGGGCGCAACAAAATGATCTACGGCGCTGCGGTTTATTCGGTGGTGGTAGCCAGCGATTACCAAAAGGGCGGAACGTGGGCTGGAGCAGTTGAGACGCTGACCGCGGGCTGGTGTCCGCTCTTTGTCCGCTCAGGCGCGAATGTTGGTCCAGGCAATCAAGAGCTGATTAACAAGGGCGCACTGCCAATCTCTGATGCTGATATAGAGGGTTTGGACAATATCATCGAATGGATGAAGGAGCATGCCGGCTCGCGGCCGCAGCAGGGTGAATTGCTGCCGGCGTAGAAGTGACAACCACACGACGCACTGACTCCCGCGAACAATGAGATCGCACAGAGAACCACAGAGAGAATCTACCCTGCCTGACGCATTTTTCAGCAACCCGCTAATGTGCTGTCTCTAAAGTGCGCTGGCAAAATCGGGGCATGCCAACGGGGCGCTAGCCCGACCGTAAGGGAGGGCTCATGTGTTAGCGGCTTATAAAGACTGAGCCCTCCCTTACGGTCGGGCTAGCGCCCTGTTGATCGGTCAATTAAGCAAACTTCTGAGACAGCACACTAGGTAAGAAGACGCAATCTCAGCCCGGAGGCCAGGTCAGCTCGCGGCCGCCCAGAACATGAACGTGCAGGTGTAAAACAGACTGGCCCGCCCCGCTCCCGGTGTTGATAACCGTGCGATAGCCGCCGCTCTCGGACAGGCCATGCTCGTACGCCACGCGCGCCGAAACGCGCAGCAGATGACCAAGCAGGGGTTCGTCCTTCGGTGACGCATCATCGAGGGATTCCATGTGTTCGCGGGGGATGACCAGCAAGTGCGTGGGCGCTTGCGGATTGATGTCGCGAATGACGACGCAACGATTGTCTTGATAAATCACGTCGGCCGCTGCGGTGCCCGCTAGAATTTTACAAAAAAGGCAGTCGGTCTCATTCATAAACGCATAATACCACAAACCTCATCGTCGTCTCAGTTACGGGAACATAGTTCAGAGTTCATCGCAACCTAAGGTTGAAGTCTGAACTGAATTTGGGTTTCAGTTCACACGGCGGCGCTGTCTTCCTCTTCAGGCAACGGCGCGGTTACTGAATCTCGCAAGCGCTCAATGTCGGCGCCGACTCCCTTAAGTTTGGTTTCAATCTTTTCGTATCCGCGATCGATATGATAGACGCGATCGATCAGCGTTTCCCCTTCAGCCACCAGACCGGCCAGTACCAGAGAGGCCGACGCGCGCAAGTCAGAAGCTTGCACGCGCGCACCGATAAGCTTGCTCGGTCCGTCCACAATTGCTTTGTCGTGGCTAATCTGAATTTGCGCGCCCATCCGCTGCAACTCGGACGCGTGCATGAATCGGTTCTCGAAGATGGTTTCAGTGATTACCGAGCGCCCGTTCGCCTGGGTCATCAGGGTCATGTATTGCGCCTGCATGTCGGTAGGAAAGCGTGGGTAGGGTTCCGTGATCAGGTCGCCCGCTTTCAGTCCCCGGGGGCCACAGCGCACACGCAGAGTGCTTTGGTTGACCTCTTCAATCTCGACTCCTACTTCGCGCAGCTTGGCGATGATCCGATTACAATGCTCGGGATTACAGTCCTTGATTTCCAGTTCGCCTTTCGTAATCGCCGCGGCAACTATGAACGTCCCGGTTTCAATCCGATCGGGAATGATTGTGTGCTCGGCGCCGCCCAGTTCCGGAACGCCCTCGATTTGTATGGTGGGCGTGCCTGCTCCCTTCACGCGTGCTCCCATCTTATTAAGAAGTTCAGCCAGATCCTTGACCTCCGGTTCGCGCGCCGCGTTGTGAATCGTCGTGGCGCCGCGCGCCAGCGTGGCCGCCATCATCAAGTTCTCAGTCCCGGTAACTGATATTTTGTCGAATTGAATTTCCGCGCCGACTAATCCATCTTGCGGCGCCCGCGCCACGACGTCGCCGGCCTCGAGAAAAACTTCCGCGCCAAGTTTAGTAAAACCCGCCAGATGAAGATCAATTGGCCGCGCGCCGATGGCGCAACCGCCCGGCAGTGAAACGCGCGCTTTGCCAAATCGAGCGAGCAGCGGCCCCAGCGCCAGCACCGAAGCCCGCATGGTCTTCACCAGCTCGTACGGCGCGGCCATGATCTCGATATTCGCCGCAGATATTTTATGCGTGCGTAATTCGGGAGTCAGTACGTGCGCGCCGATGTCTTCCAGTAAGCGCCGCTGCGTGATGATGTCGCGAACGTATGGGATGTTGTGGAGAGTGATCGTCCCCGGAGTAAGAATCGCCGCCGCCATGCAAGGCAGGGCGGAGTTCTTAGCGCCGCTGATCGAGATGCGGCCTTTGATGGCGTTACCGCCGCGAATGCGAAATTTCTCCACGGGGAAAGATTAAAGGAAAAGTTACTGAACCGCGAGCGTAGCCGGACTGGAAATCTTCGTTGCGAGCTGATTTTACTTCAGCAGCAGGGAGGTCGCGATTTCGACGACGGTTTCATCCGGCGCCGCTGTCTTGGTCAAAACCAGCCTGAGTTGCGCCAACTCGTAACTGTCCCGGCGAACCTGAAAGAGATTTTGCGCGCTCTCGCGATCCGGAGCCATGGGACGAATCGTGTTTGTGCTCGACAGGATTCGCTCCCAACAAAGCTCGAAGGGCGCGTCGAGCCAGATGCTCACGCAGTTATGTGAGGCTACCAGGGCGCGGTTGGCTGCGATAGTCCAGGCGCCGCCGCCCAGCGCGATCACCCGCGCTTCGCTCTTTGCCAGGGCGTCGCGCAGCGCCTGCGTTTCAATCTCACGGAACGCGGCCTCGCCGTCCTGCTCGATGATTTCAGCCGGCGAGCGGCCCTCACGTTCAGTAATGAAAGAATCGAGATCTATCGAATCGCAACCAAGCCGGCGCGCGAGAGCGTCGGCCACGGTTGTTTTTCCGCTGCCCATGAAACCAACGATGACGATGCGCCGATCTTTGTTCATTGTAGAAACAATTAGCGTTCGATCACCGCTTCCAGCAAATCAAAAAACCCCGGAAACGAGACGGCCACGCATTCCGAACCTTCGATTTCGGCTTCGCCTTCAGCCAGAAGCCCGGCGACTGTGAACGCCATGGCGATGCGGTGATCGCCGCGCGGGTCAATCTTCGCGCCGTGCAACTGGGCGCGACCGCCGACTCGCAAACCATCATCGAACTCTTCGACTTCGGCGCCCATCGCTTTCAGATTCATTGCGGTCGTAGCGATGCGGTCCGATTCTTTCACGCGTAACTCGGCGGCGTCGCGAATCTCTATGCCGCCTTCGATCTGCGAGCCCACCACCGCAAGCAGCGGGAGCTCGTCAATCAACTGCGGGACTATTGGGCCAAGGATCATCATTGGCGAGGCAGACTTTGCCGGCGAAGTTTGTCTAGCTGATCCATGAACCCGAACGACTCCCGCGGGTTCGTTACTTTCCTCGCGTACATCAGTGATTTCGACATGCAGCCCCAGGGCCCGCAACTGCTCCAGGAAAAGCACGCGGGTTGGATTCACGCCCACCTCGCTCACTTGTAGAGACGATCCCGGAAGCAGTGCCGCGGCAGCAACAAAGTAAGCAGCCGAAGAAATATCTCCGGGAACTGAGATGTCGCAGGCCTGGAAACGCGCCGGGCCGTTGACCACGACAAACCCCGCTTTCTCGCCTGCGCGTTCGATGGGGCCGCTTTCGACCTGAACACCAAACTCGCGCAGCATTCGTTCAGTGTGATCACGCGTGACTTCATTCTCGATCACTTCCGTCCGGCCGTCGGCGTTCAGCCCCGCTAACAGAATGCATGATTTTAGTTGCGCACTGGCTACGAGCATTTCATAACTGATCGGATGCAAAGGTTTGTGGCCATGAATCACCAACGGCGCGCGGCCACGCTGCGACGAAATCGACGCACCCATCATTTTCAGCGGCTCGATGATTCGCGCCATGGGACGCGAAAGCAAAGATTTATCGCCGGTCAGAATTGTTTCGAAATCCTGCCCGGCGAGAATTCCGGCGAGCAAGCGCATCGTGGTGCCGCTGTTGCCGCAATCGAGCGGCCCGCTGGGCGCGCGAAATCCGTCGCTACCGACCCCGTGAATCACAAGTTCGGCGCCCTCGTGGACGATCGAAACGCCAAGCGCTTCCAGGCACGACAAAGTGGAGTTGCAATCCGCGCTGGTGGAAAAATCTCTGATTCGCGAAGTGCCTTCGGCCAGGGCGGCAATCATGGCGGAGCGATGCGAGATCGACTTGTCGCCCGGCATCTGCACCTGGCCGCGAATTTTCTCTGCCGGTAGAATTATCACGACCGAATCTTAACCTGATGACGCTACGGAAGCGTAGTTCGACAATCTTGACTCCGGTCGGACAGATGCCAACTTCTTGACATGCGCCCAGCGAGCATGTTACACGTCCGTCTTCCGTTTGCTTTTAGTTAGCGACAGCCAAACCGCGATCCCCGGCGAGAAAGGCCGCGCCTTTTGTGACCGAACAAACGACTCGACTCGTTTTGCCCAGCCACATTGAGGCGGTAGGTGATGCTGCTGCCGCCGTAACGGACTTTGTTCAGAGTTGCGGTATCGGAGAAGATGCCGCTTTCGGAATTGGAATGGCCGTGCGCGAGGCCGTTACCAATGCGATGGTGCACGGTAACCAGGAAGCGGAAACCAAGTCAGTTGAGGTGATTTTCAATTGCCTGGGGAACGCGCTGGAGATCGAAGTCAGGGACCAGGGCGAAGGATTTGATCCGACAGGCGTCCCCGACCCAACGGACCCGGGGAACATCTTGAAGCCTTCAGGTCGCGGCATTTTCCTGATACGCAGTTTTATGGACGAGGTCGAATGGTTCGGGCGACCAGAAGGTGGCACAACGGTGCGAATGGTGAAACGATTTTAGATTTGTGATTTGCGATTTTTGACTTTGTCGGGCTTATGGCAGAAGTAGATTATTGAGTAATCGTGAATCGCAGAATCAAGAATCGACGATCAAAAATCCGAAATAGGAGAGTCCTCGATCATGGCAGAGCTTAATATCCGCGAGCGACAAGCCGGCGATGTAACCGTCCTCGACATGGACGGCCGTATCACAATCGGCGAAGGCAGTGTCGCTTTGCGCAGCGCCATCCGTCGCTTGTTGGAAGAAGGGAAGAAGAGCATTCTGTTGAATCTGGCAGGCGTGGGTTATATCGATTCGAGCGGGATCGGCGAGTTGGTCTCCAGCTACACGGCGATCAATAAAGAAGGCGGACAGCTCAAGCTGCTTAGCCTGACAGAAAAGTTGCGCGACCTGCTCACAATCACAAAGTTGCTCACGGTCTTTGACGCTTACGAAACTGAAGCGGACGCGCTCAGCAACTTTAAATAGCCAGTCTGGTGACGGGCACCGAACTTACTATCGATCATATCCGTATTCTTGACTGAGCGTAAATACCTAGGAGGTTTCAGCGATGGCTGGGCTAAACATCAAACAGCGTCAGGCCGGTGATGTGGCGATTTTGGATCTCGATGGAGAGGTCCGCATGGGCGATAGCGCTACCGCATTGCGCGGCGCAATTCGAGGCCTGGTTGCCGGTGGCAATCAGAAAATCCTTTTGAACCTGGCGGGAGTCAGGTACATCGATTCGAGCGGTATCGGCGAGTTGATCGCTAATTACACCACGGTCGGCCGCGGCGGCGGCCAGTTAAAGCTCCTCAACCTGACTGACAAGGTCCAGGATCTGTTAGTAATCACAAAACTCCTTACCGTTTTCGACGTCTATGAGGAAGAGTCAGAGGCTTTGAGCAGTTTCAAATAGCCGGCGCTTCCTGAGGCTCAAAAAGCGTTCGAGTATTGGCATGGCAACGGCCCAGTAGATTCGCTGGGCCGTTTGCGTGTCTCGGAGCATTGGCACCTGTTATCATTTCAATCGTGAGCCGCAAGAAATTCGATTCGACCGCCGGCGAAAAGCTGGCCCAAGCCGTCCGCGATCTCGAGAAGAACACCGATGCGGAAATCGTCATCGTGGTGCGCGGGCGCTCGGGAACCTATCGCCACGCCGACTATTTGTGCGGATCGGTCATCGCGCTTATCGGACTAATCTTCGTCCTGTTCTCTCCCTTTGAATTTCACACCTACTGGGTCCCAATCGATGTGGTTGGATTGTTCATCGCCGGCGCGTTTGGTTGTTCGCGCACGGATTCCGTCAGACGCGTACTGACCACGAAGAAGTTTCGCGCGCACGCCGTGCGGACCGGCGCGGCCGCAATGTTCTATGAAGCCGGCATCGCCAACACTTCCGCTGAAAACGGCCTGCTGGTTTATCTTTCAATTTTCGAACGACGCCTGGAAGTAATCGCCGACCGCGGCATTCTAAAAGCCGTGCCCGCGCTGAAATGGAACAATGCAGTGTTCGAACTGAAGCAGGTCGGCAGAAATCCCGATTCAGCAACGCTGGTTAAGGCCGTATGTGAGTTGGGAGAGCTGCTGGCCCAGTACCTACCGTCAACGGGAGAGAATCCGAACGAGCTACCGGACGGGCCGCGTATTGAATTGAAATGAATTCTGACCGTCACGTTTCCCGTTTACGAAAAGCCGCGCTGATCGGAGGCGTAGCTATCGCCACCATTCTGCTGGCGGCGGAGGTCTTCGCTCGTGTCGGTGGTGGTGGATCTTACGGCGGCGGCGGCGGCGGAGGTGGCGGCGGTGGTGGCGGCGGCGACGGCGCGGGCGCGCTGGTTTATCTGATTGTCAGACTTTTGCTTTGGTTGACGATCGAACACCCGGTTATCGGTATTCCGGTCGACATCATTGTAATTGCCGCGGTGATCTACTGGTTCTCGCGCCCGTCGCGAAAGACCGTCGATATCGCTTCGTCTGCTATTTTCAGCCATGACCCGGCTGCGACCGCGGTCCAGCAGCGAGATTTCCAGCGCGCATTCAATCAGTTGCGCCGTTTCGATCCTAATTTCTCTGAAATTATTTTTGTTGATTTTTGTTACGCTCTTTACGGGCGAACTCATGAGGCGCGCGGACGTGGTTCCAAGGCCCTCGATGAGCTTTCTCCATATCTGGGCGAGCCGGCGCGGGCTTCTCTGCTGCAACTAAACCGGCCCAATTTGAGAGCCGTCGAAGGAATCATCGTCGGCGCAATGCAGGTAGTGGACGTACGCGGGCTGGACACTCCCACGGTGGCGATCAGCGTTGAGTTTGACGCCAACTACACAGAGTTCACTCCAGGAGAAAGGGACCCGCGTGGCGAAATGAGCTATTACGTGCGCGAGCGTTGGGAGTTGGAACGCAAGCGCGACGTGCTCTCGCCCACTCCGGAGCAGGCCACAGCCTTACACTGCCCGCGTTGCGGTGCGGCTTTGCAGAAAGACACGGTGGGCGCGTGCGCATTCTGTGGAACCAGGGTCGAGAGCGGAGAATTTCAGTGGTACGTCCGCCGCATAACTACGCTCAATCGCAAGGCGAAGGGGCCGCTGCTGACTTCCGACGTGCCGGAAGTGGGCACGAATTATCCGACTGTCACGCAACCTAACTTTCCGGCGGTGCGGGCGGCCTTTGAGCAGAATAATCCGTCGTTCTCCTGGGCCGATTTTCAGGCGCGCGCGCGGCTGATTTTCAACGAACTGCAAGATGCCTGGTCGACGCTCAATTGGGAACGCGCGCGTCCGCATGAAACCGACAACATCTTCCAGATGCATCGCTACTGGATTGACGCGTATCAGCGTCAGGGTCTGCGCAATGCTCTCGACCAGCATAAGATCACGGCGATGCAGCCGGTGAAAATCAAGATGGACGCTTTCTACAACGCGATTACACTGCGCGTCTTCGCCGAAGGTTACGATTACACGGTCGACAAAGGCGGCCGTATCGTCGCCGGATCCAACGAGAAACTGCGTCGTTGGAGCGAGTATTGGACCTTTATTCGCAGCACCAAGGCGAAGCCCACTCCGGCGCGCGCTGACTTGAATTGCCCTAATTGCGGTGCGCCTTTGAAAATAAATGCTACCGGCATTTGCGAGTTTTGCGGAGGCAAAGTCACCTCCGGCGAATTCGATTGGGTACTTTCGAAGATCGAGCAGGATGAGAGTTACGCTGGTTAGATCGAAAGTACCTAGTGAATTGAGTTGATCGAGCGACAGGCTTGCCTTGTTGGACCAGTCCCGACAAATTGTGCCCGGAGTGAGTCCGGAGAAGGCGAGGCCTTGTGGCCCAAAGTTTGCTGCGCGTCTGGTCACAACTCAGAAAGCTTGACGCTTCACGAGCCCGCTTGCTAGACTCGATTCAGATCAAGGGACAAACCCGAACACAATCTCGCGTAAGAACTTTTTTCAGAAGCCGCAGATGCGACTTGCCAGGTGCTCGTAAAAACTAGTCGGAGGGAATCATGGTAGGCTTCAAAGTCGGCCAGAAGGTTGTTTATCCTAACCACGGTATTGGCACAATCGAACAGATCGAACAGAAGCAAATCGGCGCGGTAGCGCTGCCGTTTTATACGCTGCGACTGGCCGCAACCAATTCGTTGGTCCTGGTTCCCGTATCAAATGCGGCCGAGGTCGGCCTGCGTCGCCCGATTTCCACCTCCGAATGCGAGACCCTCTTTATCGCGCTGTCCGGTGACTTCGTGACTCCCGCCAACGATTGGAAGGATCGCTTCAAAGACTTTTCCGACAAGATGCGCACGGGCGATATTTTTGCAGTGGCCGACGTGCTCAAACACCTTCACTATCTTAGTCAAATCAAACCGCTTTCATTTCGCGAGCAACGGATGCTCGAGCGCTCGCGGTACCTCGTGGTCTCGGAGCTGGCCGCGGTTTGCCGCCAGGCCGAATGCCACATCGTACCTCGCGTCGATCAAGCATTGGAACAGGCCAGGATACGGCACGGTCGCCGGGCCGAGGGCCGGGTACGGGCTGCCGTAGCCGGCGTCAACTAAGGCGCCTAGTTTCAACAATTTCGCGTGCAATAATACTTCGTTGTCCCGCTCAATGAGGTAGCGGGTGGCCGTGGTAAGATGCCGGCAAAGTTGCTCCCGCCTTGTTTCAAATACACGATGGATGACCCTGCTAGTTATTTCCTGGCCTTTCTGATTGGTGGCGCACCGCACTCAAACACTCTGCTGATAGTTCTGGCAAAGCTTCTGGCGGTTCTCTTTTTCGTGGCCGCCAATGCGTTCTTTGTCGGGGCGGAATTCGCTCTGGTATCAGTGCGTAGACCACGCCTCGAAGCCCGCGCGGCTGCCGGCAGCCGCCGGGCACAGGCGGCCCTGCGCCTGCTTTCAGATCCGACCTCCTTCATCTCGGCCACCCAACTGGGAATCACGATTGCTTCGCTCGCGCTGGGCTGGATCGGAGAGCCAACCGTTGCCTCGTTGCTCGAACCGATTGCCTTCAGCGTTGCGTCGGAAGGAAGGGCCGGATATGTCGCCCATCTGATGGCGATCATTGTCGCTTTTGCGGCGATTACTTTTCTGCACATCGTGCTGGGCGAGTTGATGCCAAAGATGACCGCGCTGGAGCGCGCCGAAGGTCTCGCGTTACTTGCGGCGCAGCCTTTGGAATTGTTCGCTAAAGTTTTTCGCTGGCCCCTCTGGATCTTTAATCGTACCGGGACCGCACTGGGTCACTTGATCGGGCTGAAGTCGTCGTTGCAACACACGGCTGTGTACAGTGAAGTAGAGTTGCGGCAGTTGGTGGATATTTCTCGAGAGAGTGGCCACCTGCGCGCTGAAGAACGCCGCCTGATTCATCGCGTCTTTGAGTTTTCGGACACGTTGGTGCGCGAGGCGATGGTGCCCCGGCCGGCGATCGCCGCGATCGCAGCCGATTCCTCGCTGGCAGACATCACCCAGGCATTCCAGCAGCATCGTTATTCAAGACTGCCGGTCTATCGCGGATCGCTGGATAACGTCATCGGGTTCATTCACAGCAAGGACTTGATACCGTACCTCTTGCGGCCCCAGGAATTCAGTCTCGAATACGTCTTGCAGCCGCCGATGTACGTGGTCGACACGGCGCGTCTGGAAGATGTGCTGCGTCAGATACAGAAAGCAAAAACCCATTTCGGATTTGTGGTGGACGAGCACGGCGGCATAGAAGGAATCATTACGCTGGAAGACTTGCTCGAAGAGATTGTCGGAGAAATCTCTGACGAGCACGACGGAGAAGTAAACGAGCAAATTAACCAGATTGACGAGCGCAATTACCTGTTGGACGGGTCGCTGGCGGTGCGCGATCTAAACCGGCGCTTGAAAACTTCCGTCCCCGAATCTGAAGCGTACACGACTATTGGCGGATTCCTGATGACCGTGGCCGGCCACGTCCTGCAATCGGGCGAGGTCATTGAGCATGAGGGGCTGAGCTTTTATATTGAGAATGTTGAGCGCCGGCGTTTGCGGCGGGTGCGACTTGAATTACCGGAAAAGAGAGCGGAAAAAACTGCGGAAGCTGCCAGCGGCGCCAACGCATCGCGTTAAGGACTTAGGAATCCGCAGCGCGGAAGAGATTACTGCTGAAGCGTTGCTGTTCGTCGAACCATGTTCGCTCCAGCCGAAACCCACTTTGTAAGCCAAGTTCTGAGAGCCCGTCCACGTCAAATTTGTAGGAGTGTTCCATGTGTATCCACTCACCGGTCTCGAAAGTAATCGACATCTCCAAACCGGTAATAGTGACCGTCTGCGACCGCAAGCTTTCCAGATAGACTTCGACGCAGCCGGCTTCTGCGTTATAGACCGATCTTAATCCGAACGCCCACAGATCGAAGTCCCCTCCCAATTCCCGGTTTATCCGCGCCAGTTCATTTACTATGAACGCTCGCGTTACTCCCAGGGCATCGTTGTAAGCTGCCTCGAGCGTCGCGCGGTCCTTCTTTAAATCTGCACCCAAAAGTAGCGCGTCGCCCGGGCGCAGCATGCGGCGAATCGCCCGCAGAAAAGTGAGCGCTTCATCCTTTTCAAAATTTCCGATGTTCGAACCCAGAAACAACATCAACGCCGGGCCAGGGGGAAGTGGCTGCATCGCAACCAGACCTTCCAGATAGTCGGCGGCATAGGCTTCAATCCGCAGCGCTGGATAAGCCGCCAGCAGGGCACGTGAACTCTTCTCCAGCGCGGATGCCGAAATGTCGACCGGAATGAAGAGCAGTTCGGATTGATGGAGCAGCAACGCTTCGATAATGCTGCGTGTCTTTTCCGCGCTGCCGCTGCCGAGTTCGATCAATGTCCGACAGTCCGGAATACCCGCAACCATTTCATCAGCGTGCCGGGTAAGAATCTCGTTCTCAGCCCGGGTCGGGTAATACTCATCGACATGGCAAATGGCATCGAATAATCGCGAGCCCAGAGAGTCGTAAAGATACTTTGGGAACAGTTGCTTGGGATTAGACGAAAGTCCGCGCCGAACGTCAGCGGCAAATTCCGCGTGTCCATTCCGGTGCGCGAGATCATGAATGACTAATCTAGCGAGCGGCTCTCTGGTTTTTGTTTGCGCCACCTCTTATTCCCTTACAGCTCGACCCCATGGGAGCCTCAGAACGCAAATTGACCTTGAGCTAAGCAGGTGGCGAATTATACGCGGGCGTATGCAGGAACAGAAAGGGGCAGCCGAGCGTAACCCGGCTGCCCATGGCTTAGTGATTCTGTCGTGGCAAAGACTCAGATGATAATGACTCGCGCTCCCGTGCGTACTCGCGGTGCTCTGCTGGGCACGTTAACCTCGATTTTCGGAGTTGCCGGGATCACAATCCGCGGTAGCTGGATTGAAGGAATTACGATGCGTCGCGAGCCGATGGTTCCGGGACGCAAGATCGTCGGCTCCTTCTTTTCAGGGGTCAGGTTAACGGTGCGGGTGTTACGATCGCGCAGGATGGTGAGCGACACTTCACCCTCCTGCTTCTTATTGACGACTCGCGAGACGTCACCCGAAGAGTCAACCTTTTCGCCATCAACGGCGGTGATTACATCGCCCGCCTTCAATCCAGCCTTCGCGGCCGGACTGTTTTCGGTCACCGAAGTAATCAGCACGCCTCCATCCTTTGCTCCGAAGTAATCCGCGAGCTGTTTGGTCAAGGTCTCGGTGCTGACCCCAATGCGCCGGTTTCCGCCAAACGAGAAGACAAAGTTTCCATTATCGGAACTGATCTGTGGAAAGTCTTTTCCAATACCACGGAGTATTTCATCTTTGATCCCGGCGCCGAAGATGTTCGCCATATTGTGCTTTGAGAGCGTAGCGCTGACTTCCTGCTCTGCGCCGCCACGGCTAATCGTTAGCCGGACAGTTTGATCGGCCGACGATTCGCCGACCAGACGGCTTAGCTTGCGCGCACTGGTTACCGATTCGCCGTCAAAGCGAAGAATGACGTCATCCTTCTTCAAGCCGGCTTTTTCGGCCGGGCTGTCTTTCCTGACCTGGGTCACGCCGACTCCGCGCACTTCGCGCATGCCATAGCGCCCCATGTTTTCTTTGGTGATATCTTCGGCACCGACCCCCAGGAAAGCCCCGCCATCCCAGAAAAGTGAAAAGGAACGATCAGCCGTCACGGGTTCCTGATCGTCGTACGCGAAGATCGCCATCGGAGCGGTCGTCGCGGTCGACTCCTGGGCATACGCAATTCCGCCGGCAATCACACCGACGCCCAGAATCAAAGCAATAAACAAGGCCAGTTTGTTACGGGTCATATCCAAATCCTCCGGAAAGATTTTTAGCTTTCCACGCCTGCCCGCACCGCCGGTTCCAAATTTATCGGATGGAAGGGCGACAAACCAGGGCAACCTCTGAAGAAGCTGCTGAGGGATTGTCAGGTAGAGGTTGGTTTGATTACTCCCTTCTCCCTTTGGGAGAAGGGCCGGGGAAGAGGGGCGTAGCTGGGGCGGTTCGATACTCAAGCCCTCTCCCCAACCCTCTCCCAAAAGGGAGAGGGAGTCGGGACAAACTGAAAGGCCTCTCACACAGGGGCACACGGGCAGGTCTCAATCGGCAGAGAGTCCTCGATAGAGCTCGCGCCCGTCGCTTATTTCCAGGGCCAGCTTGGCCTCGGAGTGCGCGTAGTCGAGATGGGCGACCGCTTCGGAAACACCGAGAAAGCGATGCACGTCGTCCGTGCCGGGAAACATGGCCCGCGAGACTTCCCAGGCCGTGGCGCCGTTTGCGGGCACCAGGCGGATGATCTGTGATTGGCGTTCGTCAATCGCGCGCAGGTAACGATGAAAGAGTTCTTCGTAATCGTGCACCGGCTCGCCGTGACCACCGAGGACCAGGGTGGGCGCCAGACTGCGCACGCGCGCCAGACTCACCAGATATTCCTCGAGCGAGCGAAAGCGACGCGACCGATCTATCGGATCGGGGGTGAGAATTGGGTTGGGAGTAATTCGTTTCAGCACGCAGTCACCGGCGATTACCGTGCGATCGGCCTGGCGGACAAACGAGCAGGAGCCCGGCGTGTGGCCGGGGGTGTGCACCACCTGCAAGGCGCCTGATTCAAACTCCAGCTCTGCTTCGTCAGTCAGCTCGCCGCACTGATCGTCCTCGAGAGAATCTGCATATTGGCGCACGCCTTCGTACATCCTGCGCATGACTTCCACTTCTTCGCCGGGGACGCCGGCGCGCACGAGAAGCCGGCGGGTCTCTTCGTAATCGAGCCGCCCGGCCTGGTGCCCGGTCTCCCAACCATGCACCAGCACCTGGGCGTCCTTCGCCTCGTCGCGCAGCGAGCGCGCCAACCCGCAATGATCTTCGTGCGCATGTGTAAGCACGATGCGACGGATATCTGAGACGGCAAGGCCCTCGCGGCGCAAAGCTGCTCGCAGGGTGTCAATCGCTTCTTTCGTCTTTGGCCCCGTGTCGATAAGCGTGACCGGATCTTCCGCGATCAAATACACGTTGACCGGCCCGATGTAGAAAGGAGTCGGGAGCGAGATGGGAATGATCTTCATAGGGAAGTTAGGATAATTTCAGATCTCAAATTTGAAATTTGAAATCTCAAACCGAGCAAGTGCTTACGTCTTGCGTTGCCGCATCTGTTCCAGTTCTTTCAGGAACTCTGCTCGCTCTTGAGCTTCTTTCGACGAGCGCCTTGTTTTGTCTGTCAGGTAACGCTGGCCGCGGATGTCTGAGTTTTGCAGAGAATCGGCCCAGGCGCGAAGTTGGCGAGAGATTTCTTCCGCCTTCGATTTCAAATTTGAAATTTCAGATTTCAAATTACTAATTCCGGGTAGCTGCTCAAGCAAACACAACATTGATCGCGTTTCACCAGCCGAGCCCCGCGAAATGTAAATGAAGGTCAATAGTTCCGGCGTCGTACCCCGCTCAAACCCTTCAGCGATGTTGTTCGAGATGGACACGGTAGCCCGCTCCAATTGGTTCCGCAGGCTCGCATAGATCTTAAACTCACTTTTGGTGGTTAGAGCAAATACCCTAACCGCCAATTGAATTGCCGCGTTCCAAACAGGTAACTCTTCGAACCTGTTGTATTTCATCGGAGTACTCTCCTACGCCAGAAGTAATGTTGGTGCCTGGCCCCCCTTCTTCAATGCACGACTTCTCGTATTCGAAAGAAGGCGGCCTTCAAGCGGAAGCAAGGCAGCGCTTGCGTGGGATTGTAGTCCGGAATTTGAAATCTCAAATTTGAAATTTCAAATTAGAAGCCAGGCCGCACTGTCCATGAGGCTTAACATTAACAGCAACTTAGTATAGGAACGCCTGTAACGTCCGGCTACCCTAAAGGCCCGCCGCTCTTTGCCTTTCTACTTTTTACTTTTGCCTTCAGTACACATACTTGTTCGCTTCGATCATCGCGTTCGCGATTCTCTGTCGGGCGGCCACGGTGTTTATGGGCGTCATCTTCGTAAAGCGGCGCAACGCCGCCAGCAGCGTGCGCAACTCGTCGCCTTCAGCCATCGCTGCCAGCGTGTTCTTCGCGTCAGCTTCGATGCGCTCGACTGCATCGTTACAGAAGACCCGCGTCATATCGAGTTGAAGCGCCACGGCCTCCGCGCCTTGTGCCGCCGCCATTTTCTTCGTGCGCAGAATCGCTGACTCCATCGCGAAAGTATCCATCACGATGTCGGCCACGTTCATCAGGATTTCCTGCTGATCGGAAAGTCCCAGCATGTATTTTTGGGCCGCCGTCCCCAGGGTCATTAACGCGACCTTCTTCGCATTCTGAGTCAGCTTTTGCTCTGTTGCCAGCAGGCTGTCGTCCAGCTCGAAACTGGCCATTGAAGGCGAAAGGATTTCGTCCATCAACGCCTGGGCAGCGGGAAGCAGGGCGAGGCGCCCGCTTAGCGCGGCCTTCATCAGGCGGCCGGGAATCAGCATGCGATTGATTTCATTCGTGCCTTCGAAAATCCGGTTGATGCGCGTATCGCGATACGCCCGCTCCGCCGGATAATCTGCCGAGTAACCATAGCCGCCGAAAATCTGGACCATCTCGTCGGTGACGTAGTCGCAGTATTCGGACAGCGCGACCTTGATGATCGAGCACTCGGCTGCGTACTCTTCGATCGCCTTCAGGCGCGCGTCCATGTCTTTGGAATCCGCGACGGCGGCCAGACCCTCTTCGATCATTCCCAGCGTCCGGTAAATCATGGCTTCGCCGACCCAGGTGCGAATGGCCATTTCGCCCAGCTTCGATTTGATCGCGCCGAATGACGAGATCGATTTGCCGAACTGCTGGCGCTCGTTCGCATAGCGGACGGATTCATGCATCGCGAGCTTCATTCCGCCCAAACACATCGCACCCAGTTTGAAGCGGCCGATGTTGAGAATGTTGAAAGCGATCTTGTGTCCCTTACCGATCTCGCCGAGCAAGTTCTCGACCGGCGCCTTCGCATCGGCCAGAATCAGCGGCGTGGTGCTCGAGCCTTTGATACCCATCTTGTGCTCTTCCGCACCGCTCTTACAGCCTTCCTGCCGATCAACGATAAAGGCGGAAAACTTATCGCCGTCAACTTTCGCAAAGACGATAAAGATGTCGGCAAAGCCGCCGTTGGTGATGAACATCTTCTCGCCGTTGAGAAGGTAATGCGTGCCGTCAGCGCTCAGCTTGGCCGTGGCCTTCGCAGCCATCGCGTCAGAGCCCGAGCCCGCTTCCGTCAAAGCGTAAGCGGTGATCAAATCGCCGGCGGCGATCGGCGGCAGATATCTTTGCTTCGCGGCTTCCGTGCCGAAATAGATGATCGGAAGCAGGCCGATTCCGCTCTGAGCGCCGAGCGTGGTGGCAAACGAAGCGGACCGGCCTATGTTCTCAGCGATGATCGCGCCGCTGGTCTGGTCCAATCCCAGGCCGCCGTACTCTTCCGGAATGTTCGCGCCCACCAGCCCGAGGTCGGCGGCGCTCTTCACCAATTCGCGCGCCAGCTTCCAGTCTTTGTTTTCGAGTTCAGGAATGCGCGGCAGGACTTCCGCGTCCATGAATTGGCGAGTGGTGTCGGCAATCATGCGATGCTCTTCGTTGAAATCACCGGGGGTGAAGATGCTTTCGGGCGTCTGCTCTTCAATAAGAAAACTACCGCCCTTGACGATCTGTTTTACTTCGACTACGGCTGCCATAACAGTTCCTTTCATTCAAGAATAGGTCTGATAGGGCCTATCCGACCTATTGAACAACCAATGAGTTTCACATTCTCTCAAAAATTCCCGCGGCGCCCATGCCGCCGCCCACGCACATCGTCACCATTCCATAGCGACCGTTGCGTCGCTCCAACTCTCGCAGAATCGAGGCAGTCAGTTTCGCGCCGGTGCAGCCCAGCGGGTGACCCAGCGCGATTGCGCCGCCGTTAACATTGACCTTGTCAATATCGAGCCCGAGCGTCTTGATTACCGCCAGCGACTGCGCGGCGAAAGCCTCGTTCAATTCGATCACGTCAATTTGATCCAGCGTCAGCCCGGCGAGTTTCAGAACTTTCGGGATTGCGAAGACCGGGCCAATGCCCATCTCTTCCGGCGGACAGCCGGCCGTGGCGTAGGCAACGAAACGCGCCAGAGGCTTGGCGCCCAGTTCCTTTGCCCGGTCCCCTGACATCACGACCGCGACCGCGGCGCCGTCAGACATCTGCGAAGAATTACCCGCCGTGATTGTCCCTTTAACGTGAAATGCCGGTTTCAGTTTACCCAGGGCTTCGGCCGAAGTATCGAGCCGCGGACCTTCGTCTTTATCGAACACAACTTCGCGATGTTGCTTCTTGCCCTTGGCGTCCAACTCTTCGACGACGACAGTTAGCGGGACCGTCTCGTCACGGAACCTGTCTTGCTCTAAAGCTGCGACCGCCCGTTGGTGCGAACGCAGCGCGAACTCGTCCTGCTCTTCACGGGAGACTTCGTATTTCCAGGCGACGTTCTCAGTCGCGAGTCCCATGTTCAGATAAAAGTCAGGATAGTGCTCGACCAGGTATGGATTGGGACGGATGATGTGCCCGCCCATGGGAATCATCGACATTGATTCCAGACCACCGGCGAGTGCGACCTGTGCGCTGCCCGTGCGAATTCGATCGGCGGCGATGGCAATCGATTGCAGCCCCGAAGAGCAGAAGCGATTGATGGTCATGGCGCTGGTTTCCACCGGCAAGCCGGCGCGAATCGCCGCCGCGCGGGCGACGTTCATTCCTTGCTCGGCTTCAGGCATCGCGCAACCCATAATCACGTCTTCGATCTCGGCGGCTTCCAGGCCGGGCACGCGCGCCATGGCTTCTTTGATCACTGCCGCGCCCATTTCATCGGGCCGCGTGTCACGCAAAGTGCCTTTGGGCGCCTTGCCAACCGCCGTGCGAACTGCGGAAACGATTACTGCTTCTTTCATGATTTTTTCTAGGCCTAACTCCCTCTCCCTTTGGGAGAGGGCTGGGGAGAGGGTCTACTCCGGTTTACGCTCAGGCCCTCTCCCCGACCCTCTCCCAAAGGGAGAGGGAGAGAGCCATCCACTCCTAGTTCCTCAGCGGCTTCCCCGTCTTCAGCATGTGCGCAATCCGATCCTGTGTCTTGCGCGTGCCGATCAGTGACAGGAAAGCTTCGCGTTCGAGATCGAGCAAGTACTGCTCCGACACTCGCGTCTGGTGGTTAAGATCGCCACCGGTTAGAACGCGCGCGAGCGTTTCACCTATCAAGGCGTCGTGATCCGAGATGTAACCGGCGCGCTTCATCATATGCACGCCCAGCTTCAAAGTCGCCAGCGCCGGCATTCCCAAAGCGAGAATGTCCGTACGCTGCTGTGGCTGCTGGTACCCGCTCGCGGCCAACGCCAGCACTTCCTTCTTTGCATCGGCAATCAGGCGGTCGCGGTTCATCGAGATTGAATCATCCGAACTCAGGAAGCCAAAACCGCGGGCTTCTTCGGCCGAGGTGGCGACCTTGGCCAGGGCAATCGTTTCGAACGCGCGCTTGATGAAAGGGAACGGGTCCGCGTCCTTCATGTCTTTGGGAATCGAGTCCAACGCGCGCACCAGCATTTCTTTCGTGCCGGCGCCTGCGGGAATAATTCCTATGCCTACTTCGACCAGCCCGATATAAGTTTCCGCCGAGGCGCGCACGCGATCCGCATGCAGAACCATTTCACAACCACCGCCAAAGACCAACTGAAACGGCGCGACCACGACCGGCTTCGGCGAGTATCGCAAACTCATAACTGACTGTTGAAAAAAGCGGCCGATCATATCCAACTCTTCCCAGTTTTCGTCCTGCGCTTCCATCAACATGAGCATGATGTTCGCGCCTACTGAGAAGTTCTGGCCCTGGTTGCCCACGACCAGGCCCAGGAAATTCTTTTCGACTTCGGTTAGCGCGACTTTCAGCATCTCGAGCGTGTCGCCGCCAATCGAATTCATCTTCGAGTGAAACTCGAGACAGGCGACGCCATCGCCGAGATCGATCAACGACGCGCCGGAATTCTTCCTGATGACGCCGGTGCGATCCTTCAGTGACTTCAGAATGACCGTGCCCGGGGGATCGCCGGCGGGAACGTACTTGGCGGAAGGGAAGTCGAAATAGAAGCGCCGGCCATTCTCTTGTTTGTAGAAAGACTTCGCGCCTGAGTCGAGCAGCTTCTGCACGTTCGCCGGAACAGTCTTGCCTTCTTCCTTCAATTTCGCGACTGACTTTTCGACGCCGATTGCGTCCCACGCTTCGAACGGTCCCAGTTCCCAGTTGAAGCCCCACTGCATCGCGCGATCGATTTCGACGATGGTGTCGGCAATTTCCGGAATCCGATCGGCGGCGTAACAAAGCGTGCGCGAAAATGTCTTCCAGAGAAATGCGCCCGCGCGATCCTTCGACCACACCAGCGTCTTGATTCGTTCGGCGGTGTCCTCGATGTTCTTGGCCATCTCCAGCGACGGCAGCTTCACTTTCTGTGCCGGTCTATAGTCGAGGGTCGCCACATCGAGCGTTAAGATCTCTCGCTTGTCACCTTCACTTTTCTGCTTTTTGTAAAAGCCGGCCTTCGTCTTGTTGCCGAGCAAACCGCGTTCGAGCATTTTGGCTACGAACTCAGGCATGACGAACATGGCGTGCTCGGGGTCTTCGGGAAGATTTTCGTTCAGGTTCTTCACCACGTGCGCCAGGACGTCGAGGCCGACCAGATCGAACGTGCGAAATGTGGCGGTCTTGGGACGGCCGACAGCAGGCCCGGTGATCTTGTCGACTTCCTCGATCGAATAACTGTCTTCCAGCATCGCGTGAATCGTTACCAGCGCGCCGAACGTGCCGATGCGGTTGGCGATGAAGTTCGGCCGGTCCTTCGCCACTACGACGCCTTTGCCCAGACGTTCGTCGAGAAAGCCGAACATTGAACAAGACACTTCCGGTTTGGTCCACTCAGTGCGAATCAACTCGACCAGGTGCATGTACCGCGGTGGATTAAAGAAGTGCATGCCGAGGAAGTGCGCGCGAAAATCTTCCGAGCGTCCGGCGGCAAGTTGGCTGAGCGGAATGCCGCTGGTGTTTGAAGCAATAACAGAACCCGGTCGCCGGTGCTGCTCGACCTTTTCGTACAGGCTTTGTTTGATCTGGAGGTTCTCGACGACCGCTTCGATGATCAGGTCACAGTCTTTCAGCTTCGGCAGATCGTCTTCGAAGTTTCCCACCGTGACGAGTGAAGCGAGATCAGCAGTGAAGAAGGCGGCGGGCTTGGCTTTCTTTGCGGATTCGTATCCGGCGCGCGCGATGCGGTTGCGGTCCTGAGCCGAAGCATCCGTGCGATCCTGAGACGGGGCATCCGTGCGATCCTGAGACGGGGCACTAGCCCGACCGTCAGGGAGGGCTCCCGTTTTTGATCCAGTCGGTTGCGTTTCATCACGCGGGACGATGTCGAGAAGCAAGGTTGGGACACCAGCGTTGGCGAGGTGCGCAGCGATTTGCGCTCCCATGGTGCCGGCGCCGAGCACAGCAGCTTTTTTCACGGTAATCATAGCGCGGTAATAATACTGAATGAATGCTCATTCAGCAAGCGAATTTGGACGTGGTCTGTCGAGAACAAGTCTTCTTCCTTATTACACGACCCGACCGCGTGATTGGCCGGCGTGACTGGATGGAGTTTGATGGCGCAATATCGCTATCAGAGTTATCATCCCCCAGCAATTCAATTTCGTCAGCAATTCAATCAGGAGGATTTCAAAACATGCGACGCACTTACGTTTTCGCGCTTGCTCTTCTTGCAGCCATATTCGTCCCCACAGCTAACTTCTCTCAGGGTCCTCCGATGGAAGCAACCCGCGGCGTTACCGGTGGCGGAGTGTCGGTTCCCGGTTGGACCGGAAAGATCGACGCCAAAGAGGAGACAGCCGGGCTGACCCTCAACAGCGCGAAGTTGGTCAAAGACGGCGATGCCCTGCACGTCACCACCGGCCCGGCAGTGACCTATTGGAATCCCGCTAACAAAGCGGCCGGAGACTACACCGTAAAAGCGACGTTTCGGGAACCGCAGTACATGAACCTCAACAGCCACCCGCACCCTTACGGGCTGGTAATTGCCGGTAATGATCTGGGAACCGACCAGCAGAGTTACTTGTACTGTGCGGCTTATGGTAACGGCAACTTCATCGTGCGCGGTTTCGGACCGGCTCCATTTCAAATGAATGGGCCGCGTGGTGGCGCCGATCCGGCGGTGAACAAGGCGGCCGGCAAAGGGGAACCGGTAACCCAGGAGATTGCGATTTCCGTAAAGGGTGAAAAGGTTGAGTGCTCGATTAACAACAAAGTCGTCGCGAGCTATGACAAGTCTGCCCTGGTAACTGCCGGGAAACTCAAATCAACAGACGGCGTGTACGGCATCCGCTTCGCACATAACACCGAAGCCCTCGTGACCGGCCTCAAGGTAACGAAACCTTAGTTATACGTGAAAGTGAAACAGAACAAGTTCGCCTTCACCTCGTTCAAAAAGTAATTATGTAAAGCGTCAGATAGGTTTATAGACAACCAGTCAGATGAACACCTGCCCCGTCTGCTCAGCCGCCGTTGGTGAAAATGCTGTTAACTGCCCTTCCTGTGGCGCAGCGTTGACAGGCACGCAGGCCACAATGCGTCAGCCCCCGGCGAAAGAAAAAATTAAGACTCCGAATACCTCTCGTTCCACTTCTACCAACTCGCGCGGCGAAGGCAAGTTCCTGGCAGGAACCGTCTTGAATGATCGCTATCGCGTTACCGGCTTGCTGGGCCGAGGCGGTATGGGCGAAGTCTATAAAGCCGAAGACCTCAAACTGAATCAAACAGTCGCTCTGAAGTTTCTGCCTGAGCATTTCGCCGAGGACCCGGCTGCGCACGAAAGGTTCTTTGGTGAAGTGCGCACGGCACGCCAGGTCTCACATCCAAACGTCTGTCGCGTTTTCGACATCGGAGAAGTGGATGGCGCGCACTTTCTCTCGATGGAGTTTATCGACGGCGACGATCTGTCGTTGCTGCTGCGTCGCATCGGCAGACTTCCTCCCGACAAAGCGCTGGAAATCGCCAGACAACTCTGCGCCGGGCTTCACGCCGTTCACCAGGCGGGCGTTTTGCACCGAGACTTCAAGCCTGCCAACGTCATGATTGACGGTCGCGGAAAGGCGCGAATTACGGATTTCGGCGTCGCAGGTTTGGAGAGCGAGTTGAAAGAAGGGGCAATTGCCGGCACGCCCGCCTACATGTCGCCCGAACAGATCACCGGCAAAGAGTTGACGACGAAGAGCGACATTTACTCGCTCGGTTTGGTGTTATACGAAATTTTCACGGGCAAGCGAGCCTTTGCCGGCGATTCGATCAGAGAATTGATCAGCCAGCACAAGACCTCTACGCCGACCACCCCTTCGGAAGTTATCAAAGACATTGACCCGCTGGTTGAGAAGGTAATTCTTCGCTGTCTCGAAAAGGACCCGCGCGAGCGACCCGCGACGGCATTGCAAGTGGCCATGATGCTGCCGGGCGGAAATCCTCTGGAAGCAGCAATCGCGGCAGGCGAAACGCCCAGCCCGGAGATGGTTGCCGCCGCGCCTAAGAAAGGTGCGCTCAAACCCGCCGTTGCGGTTGCTTGTCTCGCGACAGTTGTCGCTCTTTTTGCCTTCATCGCTTTCTATTCGGAAAAAGTTAGACATCACGAGTGGATTCCGCTCGAAAAATCGCCAGAGGCTTTGACGGAACGCGCAGATTCGATTGTCAAAAAATTAGGCTATACAAAAGCTCCGGTTGATACCGATTACGGTTTCGAGAACGATTTTTTCAGTTACGCCCGAACTGACCAATCGCCGAACCATTTTGAAAGACTTCGCAGCGGACAACCCCCCGTGATTTATTTTTGGCATCGCACCAGCCCGCGCTATCTCGAACCATGGTATGACGTATCGGTTTCGCTCAATGACCCGCCGAATCATGTTTCGGGAATGACCAAAGTTATTTTAGACGTGCGCGGACGCTTGCTCGAATTTCAAGCCGTGCCGCCGCAGGTCAAAGACAAAACCGCGCTGACGAGCGAAGTGGATTGGGCGACGCTGTTCGCGGCAGCCGGCCTGGACATCCGCAATTACCGTCAAACTGAATCGAAATGGACACCACCCTTTTTTGCCGACGCGAGTTTGTCGTGGGAAGGCACGCACGTTGACCATGCGGAAATTCCCGTTCGCATCGAAGCCGCCGCCTATCAAGGCAAGCCCATCTATTTTCAAATCGTCGCGCCGTGGGACAAACCTTTTCGGCAGGAAGAAGCCGCCGTGGGTGGGCGTCGTAGAGCGGCCGCTACGATCGCGATTACCGTTCTCTTAAGCGTAATCATCGCGGCAGTCTTTCTTGCCCGCCGCAATTTGCGTCAGGGGCGCAGCGATACTAAAGGCGCGTCCAAGATTTCGATTTTCGTTTTTCTCATGGGCCTGGCGGGAAACCTCCTTATCGCCGACCATATTCCCGATCTAACCAAAGAGATTCCGCTGCTGCTCAAACTGGCGGCATATTCGCTTCTGGGGGCGGTGACGATTGGATTGATTTATCTCGCGCTCGAACCTTACGTCCGCCGGCGTTGGCCGAGTTTGATAATTTCCTGGAGCCGTCTTTTGGTTGGCGACTGGCGCGACCCGATGGTCGGGCGCGACATTCTTGTGGGCGGCATGTTGGGGCTTGGGCATACTGCTACGATTTATGTAACGGTCCTGTTGGCGACCTGGACTAGCGGCAGGGCTGTGCCAAATTCCGGTTTGAACATTTCATATCTTGAAGGTACCAGGCATCTTTGGGCGAATTTTATAATGTGGTTGCCATCCGGGGTATTTGCGCCTTTCTTCTTTTTGCTGCTTCTGATTTTGCTGGTAACACTTTTCAGAAAACAATGGCTGGCAACCGCTGTGTTTTGGATATTGCTTTTCTCGGTTCAAGGCTTAGCTTTTTATAGAGGATCGCATTGGGCTGACTTGCTCGGAGCGGCTTCAATTACCACTGTCGCAGTCGTTTGTATAGCTCGTTTCGGACTTCTGGCCATGATTTCGCGGGCAATCTTTTTCGAGTTGAGTTTTCATAACGCGATTACGTCTGATTTCTCGAGTTGGTATTTCGGCAATACGATTTTTGCGGCAGTTGTGCTGTTTGGTTTGGCTATTTACGGGTTCTACACTTCGCTGACCGGCCAGCCTTTGCTCAAAGGCAAACTGCTTGAAGATTGAGACGCAACGATGCCCAAATGCCCCGTTTGCTTAGCTGAGTTAACCGGAAGCGGAATTCGCTGCCCTTCCCGTGGCGCGTCGCTTACTGTTGCGCACCCGACAACTCAAACAACCTCCGGCTGCGTCTGGCGGCCAGCGCAAATCATCTAATTCGACGACCACCACCTCGTCCGGGAAGAACCAGATCGGGGTCAGGCCTGCGACTTTTGCGATTCTCAATCGCTGCCGCGCCGGGTAACCAACACTATTCAAATCCTGGAATCGCAAAAATCGCATCAGGCCTGACCCCGGTTTCGGTCTCACGCATCCTTTGGCAACTCGGAGTTTGAAGCTATCAGGCTAAACCAGTCATCTATCTTCGATGCGTGCCAGGAAGGGTTAAGATATTTTTGGCTGAGGTCTCTCAACCAGATGGCTGGTGGTATTTTCCGTCACACTCGCTGGCAGCGTGTCCGCAATGTCTAACAACTTTGCGGTGGCGGCGGATGCAGATGCCGGCTGCGTTTCCTGCAAAGCCGCTTCTTCAAAACGAAAATAGCATTAGAAAAGTTTTAGTTTGGTTTCCCGCGTTTTCAAATTAGCCCGCGACGCGGGCTGCCATCTGACTATCTGCCGCGACCAGCGTTACAGAACCCCGACCTGGTGGGGGTACTGACCTCATGTCTCATCAGATGAGCCCTCCCTCAGGGTCGGGCTCTGCCTCGTTCATCCGGGCCCAACTAATTCCCGAAGCGAGGCGTGAATGAAAGAATTTCGATAAAAGAGTAAACAAAATCCGGATTCAGGCGTCTTTATCTTTGACAAGGCAAAAAAAAACGAAACGGAACCGAGGGTTCTTGCACTAACTAGACAAGGAATCGCACGAATAAGTCAGGGAGATAGTTATGTTGAAGGTACACGCCAGGAATTTGGGTAAGGTTGCTTTTCTTTGCATGCAGGGCCAAATAGTCTCGGGTGAGACGGAAGCTCTGCGTAAAGCCGTGCGTTTGCAGTCAGAGGCCCAGTCAGATGTCAGCACAGTCGTTCTCGACCTGGCGCTAGTGAGTACGGTCGATGCCGGGGGCTTGGGCGTTATGTTGGAGTTGCGCGAGCTGGTTCAAGCAAAAGGAATCGGCTTCAAACTAATGAATGTGAGCAAGGTGGTAGCCAGGGTGCTGGAAGTCACGCGCCTGGATTCTGTTTTCGAAGTTACCTCCGGAGTGGAATTTTTCCCCGCGGTCTCGCGGCGCCGGCCCGCGTCAGCAATGCAGCTTGCGTCCTGCGCCTAGCTCCTGGCAGGGTGCTGAAAAACTCACAACCAACCACAAAGTCACAAAGACACGAAGAAGTGTTTATCAAGAAGCCAGGCAAACCAACCCTTTCGGAATCTTGGTGTCTTTGTGGTGAGCTTCCTTTTTACTCGGGACTCAGCCTCCAGCCGGGCCGGTGAACACGGTCTTGTCGATCTGCTGCGGATTGCCAAGCACGACGAAGCGGATGTTGCGCATGTACTTTTGCGAAACGCGTTGCACGTCCGCAGGTGTGACCGCGCGCAGCTTCTCAAGAAACACGAGCGAGTTGCGCCAGCCGCCGCCGATTAGTTCGTACTGTGCCAGCTCGCCCGCCTGGGCAGCGTTTGTTTGCTGTCCAATGTAGTAGGTCGTCAGGAACTGTGCGACCACAGAGTTGATGTCGTCGGGGCTGATCGGCTGGCGTTGCAAACGCGCGACCTCGTTGAGCATGACTCGGACGGCCGGATTCGCGCTGTCTTTGTCAGCCGTCACGTAGAGGCCGCCGACATTCGCACTCTGATTCCGCAGAAAGGCATCGGGCGCGTACGACAGATTTCGTTTCACGCGCACTTCTTCAAACACGCGGTCGCGCAGCAAAGACGATGCGACGCGCATCGGATAGATATCGGGCGAAGTGAGTGACGGCGCAGAGAACATACCCTGAATGTAGTTGGTTTTTAACTCGCGACTGGTGACATCGACCGTGGACGATGTGAACGAGAGCGCCGGCGGCGCCTGTGGCTTGTAATCGCCGCGCGGCAGCTTGCCAAATGCGGCAGCAATACGCGTTTTCAGTTGCCCAGCGTCGAGATCGCCAACGATCACCAGCAACAAGCGCGACGTCTGCATGATCTTCTGATGGTAAGCGCGCAGGTCTTCCGCAGTCAGGCGGCTGACATTCTCAGCCGTTCCTTCGGGCCGGTTCAGGTAGGGATGGCCCACGTAAGCGACGCGGTCCTGCAAACGCTGCAAGTAGCCATCAGGTTCGTCCGCCTCACCCTGCAGCCCCGCCAGGAGTCGCGCTTGCACCAGCGCCGCGTCTTCTTTGGTGAACGATGGGCGCAGCGCCACGTCTGTGAAGATCTCCCACGAGCGATCGAAGTTCGAGCGCGTGGCCACCATCGACAGCACTGAGTAATCGTAGGTGACACTCTCGCTGATGCCGGTCCCCATGCGCGACGTTTCCTTGCGCATGCGATCGCGCGGAAAGTTAGCGCTCGCTTCGCTGGCTACGTTGAGCATGAAGGCTTCGACGCCGGCGTTGCTGGAACTAATATTCTCGACGCCACCGCGAATGAAAAGTCCGGCCGCTACCGTCTGGCTGCCCTCGCGACGCTTCACCAGGACTTTGAGTCCGTTGATTTCGAACTCAGTGACCAGCGCAGCCTGGCGGGCGATTACCCCTTGAAAGTCGGGCGCCGCGGTTGGCGGGGTTGCGGGGGGCGTCGTCTGTGCTCCCGCCGACGCGGTGAGCAGAAGAAAAAGAACAGTAAGCAGTAGGCAGGAGGCAGGAGGCAGAAAACTACGCCTGGATGTGTTTTGTTTTCTTTGTCGCATTGTGTTTGTCATCAGAGCTAAGACCCGAAACCCGAAACTTGAAACTCGAAACTAGAAACCGCGAAGCTTACTGGCCGATCAAATCCTCGGGCGTGATCTTCGCCTGCTGCTGAGACTGTTCAGAGATCAAAGCGAGGCTGATGTGCGGCTTGCCCTGGATGTAGGTCGTCACGTAACGGCTGATGTCTGCGCGCGAAGTGCGGCGCAGATTCCCGAGATAGCCGCGAAAGTAATCGACGCCGGTTGACGACCACCAGAATCCGAGTGTCTTCGCGTACTCGTCAAACTTTTCACGCGAGTAGAGATCGTCCGCCTCCAGCAGGGCCTTGGCGCTCTCGAGCTGTTCGTCGGTGTAATAATCCTTGTCGTTGAAATGTGAGATCTCGTTATAGATGGCCTTGAGCGCGGCCTGCGCCTTTTCCGGCGAGGTTTGGGCGATGACTTGAATTGGCCCGGTATTGCGTTGCGTGTAATAACCGATGCCGACGCCGTTGACCAGTCCGGTGTCGACCAGATTGCGCTGAAAGCGCGAGTCAGGCTGGGCCATGATGAACGAGAAGGTGTCGGCTGCGTACGTGGCCGCGTCATCCTTGCCTATAGATGGACCGTGCCAGCCAATCTCCAAAAAGACATTGGTTACCGGTTGCTTGATAATCGCGCCTTCACTTTTCTGCAGGGGCGGGTGATCGACCATCGGGAATTCAGCGAAAGGATCCTTCTCGCGACGGGGCCAGTCGCCAAAGAACTCCTGCGCCATCTTGTATATATCTTCCGCCTGCACATCGCCGGTGACGACCAGCGCGGAATTATTGGGCACATAGTATCGGCCCTGGATCAGCTTCATCATTGCCGTGGTCGCGCCCGAGACGGTCTGACGATTGCCCAGGGCGTTCTTGCGGCTGGGATATTTGTAGAAGAGGCGATCGCTCATCTCACGATTAAGATAGTAACCGGGCTCTGATTCGTTGCGATCGATCTCGGCGATGACGACCTGACGTTCACGTTCGAACTCTCCTTCGTCAAACAGCGGATAGCGGGTCGCATCGCGCATGAAATTCATGGCCGCGCGCAGGTTCGGCGAAGTCGTAGTGAAATAGTATTCGACAACTTCTTCGCGCGTTTCGCCGTTGTAGGCAATGCCGAGCTGGCCAATGCGTTGCAGATACTGCTCGGCGTTGGCGATCGCGCGGTTGGCCTTGAAAAACATGTGCTCGTACAGATGCGACAGACCATTTAGTTCGGGTGGTTCCGTAAAAGATCCGTTGCGCACCGCCAGTTCAATCGTCACGATGGGCACCGAATGATCTTCGAAGACGACAACTTCCAGGCCGTTGGGAAGGACGCGGCTGGCAATCGTTGAAGCGGGTTTTGCGGGCGCCGTCTTTGCCGGCGCAGTCCCCTGTGCCCTTCCCTGTGTCAGCCGCGCCGGTGGCCTCACCAACGATGTGGGTATGGGCCGCGCAGCCAGCGGCGCGATCATTGAAAAAGCAAGCGCGATAACTAAAAGAATTCGTTTCACGTTAACTCCGGTTTCATATTTTAAGAGGAGGGCCCCTGCCCGCCGTATCTCGTTCGGATCAATTCAACGGCGGGAATCACGCCCGCCTCTACAACTTAACAATCAAAAAACAATCTACCACAAAGACTCAGCGTCGCAGAACGCGCCGTTCATGCTGGTTCTTTTACGGCCCGGTTACGGTTTTGGGTCTTTGTGGGTTTCTCTTTTCAATGGAAAGCGCTTCGATGTCGAGCGAGAAAGAATGGATGCAACCGAAAAAATGGATGCCGCAAAAGGAAAAATGCTGTAGCTCATTCTTACGGCTGGGGCGGAACCGGCAGAGAGTAAGGCAGATCATAGTCAGCCGCACGCTCGCACGGCTGGAACGATATCTCGTTTTTCGTAGCCCCGGCCTCGCGTAGTACTTTGGCGCGCAGCGCTGAATCCTGTCTGATTGGTTTTACTTTGGCCGGATCGCCATCATCGGCCGGCCGGGCGATGATCCAATAGCGGCCCGGGGCGATGTTGCCAATCGCAAAGCCAGCGTCGCTCTCGGCGGCTACGTCAAAGAACCTGAGAACATTTTCCGCGGCCTCACGCTCTGCGGGAGCCAGGTAAACGCGCAGACCCGGAGGCACGCGCTGACCTTCGGCAACTGAAATACGCCCGCGAAGTCCGGCTGCGCCCTCAGCAATCGTAACGGTCAGACCCGAGGCCCGTTCGCCCGATTTCAGATTCATTCCGTCGCGTGGGATGTTCCGATCAGAAGACTTCGCCGGCGATGTGGGTGTTCCGCTTGCGATCGATCGAAGATACCAGCCCGCACCCGGCAACTGCGACTCGATGAGATAGGAGCCCGGATACAGATTACGCACGGTGAACTCGCCCTTCGCGTCGAAGACTGCGTCCACACGCTGATTCGCGAAGCTGAGCGGAGCCTCGATCGCTGGGATCTGCCCCTTCGTTGCCGGGCGCGCCGGCGTTTTTGTTTCCTGGACGTAGCGGCGGGCAGTAATTACGGTTTCCTGCGGGGCAGTTGATCGACGCTTGACACAATCAGCCGGTGGGTTGCTTTCCAGCACCAGATGTCCGGCAATAGAAGCCAGGGGAGTCAGGTTCAAGTTTATTCCGGTAAGGTCCGTGCCCTGGACTTTGACCCGCCGCGGCTCTGAAGCAGAATAATCACCCGGCGGGGGCGTGTATCGCTGGGCAGACAGTTCGTATTCACCGTCGCCTACTCCATAAAAAGCGAAGGCATAGTTATTGAAGGGACTTGAGCTCGTGGTCATGATCACCGTGCGAGTGCGGACATCGGTGAGCATGATCGAGGCCCCGGTGTAAATCATCGATTGGGTCTGGGAAACTCCGGCCACGCTGCCGCTGATCGAGTGGCCGGGTTCGCCACGATATTGGATGTCGGCGGTGATCTCTTCCCCGTCGCCCGCGAGGATCTCTACCGCCATATCCCGCGTTGATGACGGGGCGTAAGTTGGCGCATCGTTCTCGTATTGATTACCATTCAAACTGAATGACCGTCCTGGTCCACCCGCCGAAATGACGTAGGAACCCGGTGTTTGACCATAGAGGCGGTAGACCCCGCGATCGTCGGTGAACCGTTCACGCAATGCCACAGCCACACCCGGCACGGGTTGACCCTTTTGGTCCCGAACTCGAAATGCCCGCACGCTGGCATTAATCACTGGCGTGTTTGTTGAAGTGGTCACCGTGCCGGTTATGACTCCTCCCTTGATTAGCGTAATCGTGGGCGAATCGCCCGTACGAAAAAGACGCCGCGTGTCATTGGCCGTGACCGGGGCCTCGGACGTGAAACCTGGTGCGCCGGCCCAAACGATATAGACGCCGGGAGCAAGCCCTTCCAACTTAAAGCTACCGGCGGCATCGACCATGGTGCTGCGACTCTGGGACGCCACTCCGATTGTTGATAGATAGACCGTGGCGCTAGACACTGGTTCGCCTCCGGAACTGACAACGCGTCCGGTCATTGTGCCCAGCGGTGGCGCCGCCGGCTTGGCGTTTTCGGTAACCGCCTGTTGCGCGTTTGACGTCGCTGCTGAAAGCGAGAACAAAGCAATGCAAACGAGGCCTCGGATCATCCGGCGAGTTGTTTTGATCCGCATCACGGACTCCCCTGGCCGGCTTTAAGATCGACTGTGAAGGTGACCTCAGCTTCCGCGCCATCGGCAACGGTAACGAATTGTTTCGCTGGCTGGGGACGTCGTTGCGGCTGCGTGCCGGGTGGGAAACCGAGGCTCAGATTGACTTCGTACGTCCCCGCCGCGAGGTTGGTCATCACAAACCGGCCACGCGAATCAAGCTGGGCGCCGTAGTTGCCGGCAGAAGACCCTTCACGACGGGCGCCAATAAAGATGCGCGACCCCGGGGGTAGTGTGCCGTTTTCGAACTTCACTGTTCCGCGGATCGTGCCGGTCCCGAAAATCAAAAACACACGTACGTCAGACAACGACTGACCTGCCATTAGTTCCAGCGTCCGCGTAACATCCACGCCTTCGCGCTCTATGCGTGTAATTGTCAGTCCTCTAATGCCTGGATTTCCAACCGATGAGAGGTACAAGCCGGCCTTGCCCGGTCGCAGGCCGCTGATGGAAAAACTGCCGTCGCCTGCAATTAAGGACGAACCTGAGTTGTAGGTTTGCGGTTTCGACGTCGAGGCTACGCTGGCGCTGATTCTCATCGATGACAGTTGTGCCAGCACATCTTTGTTCGTGATGCCGTCGGTTACCACTACGCCGCTCATGTTGAGTCCGCGCACTGCTTTCACTTCAATGTTTGATACGTCGCCGTCGGTAACTTCGAAAAAAGCCGGATCGCTATACACGGAGGTCGATTCAAAGTCAGAAGAAACGCTAACCCCGTAGCGGCCGGGCTCGATCCCCTCGATGCGAAATTCGCCGAGCGCGTTAGTGGCAATCCCGGTGACAAAGCCACTAAAGTACGGTTGGTTTTTCGGGGCTGGTCCATACGTGAAGCGGACTCCCGGAATTGGTTGGCCAGAATCCGCATCGACAATCCGCCCGGTTGCGCTGTATGTTTCGCCGCGACGCCCTACCTGAATGTCGATGTTTCCGGCCTCGCCTCCCTCGCTTAGTTCGACAACGGTCGCCTTCGCCGGATCGGTAACGTCCCCAAAGAAAGTCCGCGGGTAGTAAATGTGACTGCCGGTGTATGCCGTACCTCTGGACGGATCGGTGCCAACGCTCACTTTGTAACGGCCGGCCGGCAATCCGTATAGGCGATAAACTCCGCGGTCATCGGTTTGATACATCTGAGAGTTATTAGGTAGCGCGCTCGCAGTTCTGGCGGGCGCGCCCGTCTCGTTGACTGGCGCCAGAGCTACGCGCTGTTCGACTACCGGCTTGCCGTCGGCGTCTTTTACTCGCCCGGTGATCACGCTTCCGCGCACGAGTTTGATGTCGATGTCGTCAACATTTTCAGCGGGGGCCAGGACGATGTTCTTACTTGCGCCAAAAGTAATAGGACCGAAAGGAGAAGGGGAAGCGGGCTCGACCGAGGCATAGTTCGGAGCCAACGCGGCCACCTGATAAGTACCTGCGGCCAGGCCGAACAGACGATAGCGGCCTTCGCTGTCGGTAGTTGTTTGCGCAACGGCGCGGCGATTATTGAAATCGCCACCATACGCTGCTATAGCGATCCCGGGAGCACCTTTGGCACCGATCGTTGCTCGACCAGAGATCGATCCACTCCCCTTGGACTTCGCGTCCGGCGTCTGCGCGAAAGTGTCTCCGGGTGCGGTGACCAGCGCCGCACCGGTCAGAAACAAAGAGAAGCAAAGCAGGCGTGACAGGCTGGTCATGGGATCCTCCTTGATATCGAGGTTTCAGCCGGTTCCGAGGGGGCCATCATCGCACTCAACCCGCAAGCAGGGCAAGAGTCGTGCAGCGCCCTGGTTGTGACCCGCGCATCTTGCGTGTGATTTCACGGGCGGGACGCCCGTGCCACTTTTCAACCGAACCAGTATCGGTGACGACAGTGCTAGCGCCCCGATCATCGATCAATTAGGCAAACTTCTGAGACAGGACGCTAGGCTGAAAAGGTATTTACCTTGTAGAATCAACTTCCGAAACATCTTTTGCAGATAGTCTTTGGACTAGTCAGCTTTTCAATGTATCTATGGCTTTACTGAAAGTCACCGACGCCAGCGGCCGGCAGGCGCAACATCAACTAGTCTCGGGAACTCCGTGCATGATTGGGCGCGCGCCCGACAATCAGATTGTACTCGACGACCCGCGCGCGTCGCGGCATCACGCGTATATCAGAGCTGACGAAGACGGCTCGTTCACGATTGTCGATGGCGTCAGCGTTAGCGGTCAGATCAAACGAAGCGCGAACAAAGTCTTTGTCAACGGCGAACAAAAGTTCGAGCATCCGCTAAAGGATGGCGACCGCGTTACGATCGGGGCCAGCACTATTCGCTTTGAGCAGCCCAGAGAAGAACGGACTGCCGACCTCAGTTACGATGATAAGCCCCTCGGGCATACACAACTATTAATGTCGGCCAAGGACGTGCTGACGACTGTCCTGCGCCAGGCGGATCCCGGCGCCACCGCCGCCGGAGCCCAGCGCGGAGACAAGGTGCTCGAATCGCTGCAGCGAAAGGCCAACATCCTGAGCGAGCTGTACGAGATGAGCAAAGCCCTCGGCTCCGGGTTCGACCTTGATCGGATTTTCAAGATGGCCACGGACATCATCTTTCGGTCGACGCCGGCCGATCGCGTAATCGCCCTGCTGGCTGAAACCGTGGTTACCGAACAAAACGCCGACGACGCGAAGTTGTTCCCAATCGCTACCCGCGCGCGTGATGAAAAGCTGGAAGCGCATGCGCGAAAAATGACCATCGGACGGACGATCACTCGCAAAGTAATGAAGGACCGGGTGGCGCTTCTATCGCAGGATGCGGCTGCCGACGAGCAATTTGCCGGCGTTGATTCGATCGTCTCTCAGGGCGTGCGGTCGACGATCTGCGCTCCGTTGTTTACTGAGTCGGGTGTGCACGGCGCCCTGTATGCCGACCGGCTCGATCCTTTCTCTGCATTCAAGCCTGACGATCTGGAATTGATAAGCGCGGTGGCGGCCCAGACGGCAATCGCGGTTGAGAATGTTCGCGCTCACGAACGTCTGGCCAAGGAAGAAGTAGCGCGCGCCAACTATAGCCGGTTCTTGCCGGAGTATGTCGTGAAGCAAATGCTGGAGAATCCCGATTCTTTCAAGCTGGGCGGCGTGCTTCAGACAATCACCGTGCTGTTCGCCGATATTCGGGGATTCACTCGCATCTCAGAACACGCGCCGCCGGAAAAAATCGTGCACCTGCTTAATAAGTACTTCTCTGCAATGACTGACATCATTTTTGCTCACGGCGGAACGCTGGATAAGTATCTTGGTGACGGATTGATGGCGCTGTTTGGCGCGCCCACGGTCACGCCGAAGGATGCCGCAAATGCTGTGGCCGCGGCGGTGGCCATGCAGAGACGCATGCTCAGCATCAATGACGAGTTGCGCGAGGAAGGGTTCAAGGAGATCGGCATCGGCATCGGTTTGCACACCGGAGAAGTCACGGTCGGCTACATTGGCTCTGAGCGGCGCTCGGAATACACGGCCATTGGCGACGCGGTTAATACCGCCTCCCGCCTGGAATCGAACGCCAAGGCCGGAGAGATTCTGGTCAGCGAAGTTACCGCCAAAGCCGCGCATTCCCGCTATCAACTGGCCTCACGCGATCCCATCACCGTCAAGAATCGCGAGCAGCCGGTGCCGCTCTTCGAAGTCGAATGGCAGCACGCTACCAGCAGCGCTTAGGCAAGGAAAAAGGAAAAAGTAAAAAATGTCCGACAAACTTCAGTTTGTCGCTGATCGCCGCGGCCAGACTCGATTGGCAACGACAAACTAAAGTTTGTCGGACATTCTTTGTTGGAACATCCGAAGCACCGGTAGGGTCTTAACTTTTGCCTTTTTACTTCTCGCCCATGTCCGCCAACTCCAAAGGCTTTTTCAAACGCCAGATCCTGGTCGCGCGCGTTTACGGAATTCCCGTACACATCGACTATCGCTGGTTCATCGTCTTTGCGCTCAGCGTGGCGCTGATTGCCGCGAACGTGCGCAAGCACCCGATGCAGTTGTTTGCTTACCACCTCCCTCCTACGGGCGAGCTGACTGCCTGGATTCTGGGCGTCGCAACCACGCTGGGACTTTTCCTCTCGGTCTTTGGTCATGAGCTGTCACACGCCTTGATGGGCCGTACTGAAGGAATTGAGATAGAAGAAATCGTGCTGCACCCGTTTGGCGGTCTGGCGCGCCTGCGCACGCAACCCGACAGTCCGGGCGCGGAGTTTCGCATCGCCATCGCCGGACCGGCCGCAAGTTTCATCTTCGCGCTGATTGCCTTTGCCGGGATGATGCTCGCAGCGATCCTTGGATTCAACTTTGGCACCGCGTTCTTCTTTTTTGTCGGCTCCGGCAATCTCCTGCTCGCAGTTTTTAATTTGTTTCCGGGATACCCGCTGGATGGTGGCCGTGTGCTGCGTGCCATTATCTGGAAACGTAGCGGCAGCATGCGCGACGCTACCCGCATCTCGGGCTTCTGCGGCCAACTAGTGTCCCTGGTCTTGATCGCCTTCGGACTTTACATGGCGTTGGCTTCGACGTTTCGCGCTTACTTCATGGGCCTTTGGTCGATCCTTGTGGGCGTGTTCCTGTTAGGCGCGGCAACCAGCGTGGTGAGAAGTGTTCGTGAACCCACTACGGTGGCGGACGCTATGTCAGCCCCGGTAGTGATCGATCCGGATTTGCCGATCAGCCGCTTCGTAGACGAGATCTTGCCGCTTCATCGTTACTCGAGCTTTCCGGTAGCGACTGATAAGCGTCTCCTGGGAATTCTCACGCTCGAAGATCTAAAGAAGCTTCCTCGCCAACAATGGCGTGATCGTCGTGTGCGCGATGCTATGCGGCCGGTCAGTCCGTCGATGTTCATTAAGGCGTCCGCCAACATGGACGCGGCGAATGAATTGATCCAAAGCAATGGCGTGGGCGCCGTGGCGGTGATCGAAGAGTCGGGCGAGTTGGTTGGTTTCCTGCGCCGCGGGCGAGTCAGGCGCAAGAGGAAGTGAGAAGCCGGGGCATTAGCCCTACCGTGAGGGAGGGCTTCCGAACTCACCATTCATTGACATTCATTAATTGGACAACGTCGGCTAACCGAGCTCTCCCTCACGGTCGGGCTACTGTCCCTTTTGTCGCAATGGATCATTGCCTCACGCCCGTTTTTCCGCGATAATCCCTGCGGAGCGTCCGGTAACTGTGGGTCGGGCGCGACTATCTGCGCGGCCCCTTTT